>Ga0116204_1001885_pt1 | contig 11609 bp, 11 predicted proteins | sample LakKivwa52mmetaG_FD_94481 | JGI IMG/M metagenome (GOLD analysis project Ga0116204, IMG submission 94481) | Anoxic lake water microbial communities from Lake Kivu, Rwanda to study Microbial Dark Matter (Phase II) - Lake Kivu water 52m metaG | ecosystem: Environmental > Aquatic > Freshwater > Lake... | reverse complement strand
TGGTTTGTCAGTGCCTTCCTAACCTATTTAATTGAACCATCTCGGTTTGAAAGCTATTTTGATGCCCTTTTAAAATCAGGGATTACCTGGATGATTGAACCGGGATTTTATGATCCGGATGCTTTGTTATCGATTCGAATTATCGGGATTCTAACGGTTATTATCGCCATGGTATCTTTTAGTGGAGGCATCATTGCTTATGTTGCGGATGGGTTATCTTCCTTTATCGAAAAAGCGGAAACCGGAAAAGGGAAACTCGTCGTCTTTGACCATTTGTTAATTTTAAACTGGAATGTGAAAGTTCTTGAACTAATTGCGGATCATGCGATGGATGACCATGAACAAACGATTGTGGTTGTAGTCAAAGAAAACCGCGAACAAATCAAAGCTGCTATTGATAGTAAACTCTATGAAATCCCGAAGAAAGAAAAATTGCAAAACAATCCAATTGTGGTGTTCGAAGGGAATATCTTCTCCAAACAGATTCTCGATCAAGTTTGTATGCAAGATGCAAAAACCATTGTCATTTTTGCAGATGAAGATCAAAGTGAAGAGGTTGGCGAATATGTGGAAGATATCACCGTCATCAAAACACTGATGCTTCTCAATAATTTAACTAAGAATCCGAAACAAGCGATTATCGTTGAAGTGAAACAGCGAGAAACCAAGAAACTCATTGAAGACACCTTCCAAGAATCTAAATTGGATGGCTTTCCTCGCGTGATTCCGTTGATGTCCGATGAATTGATGGGAAAACTGATAGCCCAAACCTTGTTTTATCCTTCCTTACATCACGTTTATAATGAGTTAATGTCGTCCAAAGGAGTGGAGTTTTATAGTATCCCCAAACAAGACCCCTTGGAATACTTGAAGCACCATGCTCATGCGATTCCGATTGTTACAACCCAAAATCGAACATTTGTGGTGTGTGAACACTTGGAAGATGCAATCATAAAACGAATCACTCCTAAAATCTCAGAACCACAGTTTCAATTCAAAAAAAGTACCAATCAAACCAACCAAACCATTGTCATTGTCGGAAAAAACAAGAAGTTAGACTACATCTTAGAAAGTATTCAAGCATTTGAAATCGATGGAGATACGAAGTCACAAGTGATTTTAATGGATTTTAAGAACATTCAGATCATGAAAGATCAGTTGGCTCAACTCGATCATATTGATACGATTTTACTTCTTTCTGATGAAACCAGTACAACAGAAACTTTAGATACGGATGTTTTGATTACGCTATTATTCTTACAAGATATTTCTAAAAAGCACCAAGCAAAAATCATTTTAGAACTCTTAGATCCCAGACATTATGATATTGCGATGAGTTATCAAGTCGATCATACGATTATTTCCAATCGATATGTTTCCCACATGATTTCGCAAATCTCAAAGAACCGTGAACTCGCTTTATTATATGATGAACTCCTTCGATATGATGGTATCGAGTCAACCAGCCAAACCAAAGAAGTGTATGTCTATCCGGTGAAAAGTATCCTTGAAGCAACGTATCCGCTTGTGTTTGAGTCTGCCAGTGATTTTGTCTATCAATTTAGTAAGTTATCCTCTGGAGCGAAAGCCCCGATTGGGATGATTCACCACAAACAACTCGAATTATTCCATGGAAATCTCGATATTCATCCCCTTCAAATTCAAGCTGAGGATGAAATCGTTGTCATTGAAGAATAGGCAAAATACCAAAACATTACACTTGCGTTTTCTAGTTAAATTCGTCATAATAGGGATAGTGTTTTCAAGTGGGGGATACCAATGAACGAAATCTATGATGTCATTATCATCGGGGCTGGTCCAGCTGGGATTGCGGCTTCGATTTATGCCAGTCGGGCTATGTTAAAATTTATCCTTTTAGACCGGTTTCTACCAGGGGGAGCGATTGCGGCGACCCATGAAATCGAAAACTATCCGGGCATCTATAAAGTCTCCGGGCAAGAGTTAACCGATCGCATGTTTGCCCATGCGGAAGCTTTGGGGACGACATTTGCTAGTGATGATGTCTTATCTTTAGAAGTGGAAGGCGAAATCAAAAAGGTGATCACGACTCAAACAACCTATCTAACCAAAACCATTATCCTAGCGACAGGAGCAAGCCCAAGAAAACTGGGAATGATTGGTGAAGAGAAGTTTGATGGACGCGGGATTTCTTACTGTGCAACTTGTGATGGGGCATTTTTTAAGCAAAAAAACGTTGCTGTTATTGGCGGCGGGGATGTTGCGGTAGAAGATGCAATCTATCTATCTCGACTTAGCAAAAAAGTCTATTTAATTCACCGTCGAAATGAATTAAGGGCGGCCAAAGTCTCACAAACAAAGCTTTTGAACTTACCCAATGTGGAAGTCTTATGGGATAGTGTTTTAACCGAGTTAGTCGGGGATGAAGTATTGGAAACAATGATTGTGGAAAATGTAAAAACCAAAACTACGAAAGCATACCCGATAGACGGAGTCTTCGTAGCGGTAGGAATGAACCCCAACTCTTATTTACTCCAGGGCAAAGTTGAAATGGATCAAGGGGGATGGATTATCACGAATGAAGATTGTGAAACCAATATCAAAGGAATCTATGCCGTTGGGGACGTCAGAAAGAAAAGTTTGCGTCAAGTTGTTACTGGCGTGGCCGATGGCGCTGTTGCTGTATTTACATTAGAGAAGTACTTATAAATAAAAAGATTTGTTCGAAATCCGAACAAATCTTTTGTTTATGCTGCACAACTGGATAAAGCGAATAAGAATATTGCGGTATACAAAATTACAAAACTCACTGGCGCAAGTAAGATTCCTAGAACAGACCGCCAAACAGTTAAGTCTTCCTTTTTCTTTCGAATGACAAAGCTAAAACGAATGATTCGAAATAGACCATAACCAAAATAAGCAAAATGGTAATAAAGATAAATACTTGTAATAGCAATAACAAATTCAGGTGTCGCAACAATTGATTTGACCAACGCAGCAGAAAGCAGTAACAGCAGGATACTAAAGACAATCATCAGCCAAGCAACCTTTAAAAATAACTTATCAAAGCGTAGATAACGCTCCCGATCAAAGACCTTTTCCATAAAAATATCGCCCCTTTTCTTCATTGTATTCCAAAAAACTTTGAATATCAAACGAAATGGTAAATAATTGAAATATCAGGGAAAATCCTCAAGTTTTCGTTTCCATCTTGGAAAACTGTGCTACAATACAATTATCAAGACCTATTGAAAGGATTTTTTATGGATAAAACCGACCGCAAGATTGCCCTCTTTATTGATTCCGAGAATGTATCTCCAAAATATATGGAAGCTGTTATGAATGAAATTCCGAAGTATGGAGGAACTTTAGTCATCAGTCGTTTCTATGGAGATAAGACCATTTCGAATCAAGATTGGATTGATGTTGCGCTAAAATATTCCTTTAAACCGATGCAACAATATGTTGTCGCATCCAAGAAAAATGCCGCAGACATGGCTATGGCCATTGATTGTTTAGAAGTCATGTACCAAGGAAAGGCCGATACCTTTTTCCTTGTTACCTCCGATTCTGATTTTACTCCATTAGCAGCGAAATTAAGAGAGTACGGTAAAGTCGTGATTGGAATTGGCAAAGAAAAACAAGTGACTCCCGCTTTTCGTGCATCTTGTAATGAGTTTAAGTATTTCGAATACTTAGTCGAAGAAGACAATACCGTTCTTCCTTCGGTGAAGGAAGTAAATAAAGATTTAGCTGAAATTACCGAAATTATCAAAGGGATTATCGTCGAAGATGGCCCTGACAACTCCATCTTGCTTAGCATTTTAGGAGATACACTAATCAAACGTTATTCCGATTTTGATCCTCGGAAATATGGCTCAAAATCATTATCCGATTTAGTGAAGAACTTAGATGGATTAGATTTACAAACAAACCCGAAACAAGTCATGTATGTGCGTTTGATTACCTCATTTACGCATGAAGATGTCGAAGAAGAAGTGAAGAAAATTATTAAGAAACAAGGCGAATCTACCGATTTAAATAAGATTAAAACCGAACTCGAAAAGAATCTCAAAGGATTTGACTATCGTACCTTTGGCTACAGCCGCTTTAGCGCGTTTTTGCAATCCTTCAAATCACTCAAAGTTAGCGCAAACAAAGCTGGTTTAAAATAAAAGATCGTTTTTAGGAGGTTGTATGAAAAAGTTCGTTCTTATTATGATGTTGTTATCCCTTACTTTTGTCTTGGCCGGATGTAATTTTTTATCCACCGTGGTTGCTTTAAAAGGCTTCAACGATGAATATAATGCTTTACGCCCCCATTATGAATCTTCTTCAAAGATGCAAGTTTCAGCTGAAGCTTCCATCACCGTTATTGAAGCGTCTTTTACCCATACAGGGCCATCGGATTTCACGTTGTCCATTAAAGATGATGCGACTCGGGACGTAACGATGATTGATTTCACAAAAGATAGTGTTCTACGGAAGTCGATGATTCTCTATGTGGATGATTTACAAGTAGAGTATTTAATTCAAAACAACAATATCACTCCACTACTTCGTTCAGATAGCGAAATAGCCGAGTTAATGGATGAGTTCATGGGAGGAAGCTTTAATTTCTCCTTAGAAAACATGGAAAATCAAAGAAAGACGGGCGACCGTCAATACGAACTGGATGTTAAAATCGACAAGTTTGTGGACACAGGGATTGTCAATGCGATTATCAAACAGTTTGGGTTCCCTTCCTTAGAGACAAGTTCTTTCGTGAACATTCCCGCTAATGTGAAAGTAGAATTCTTTGAAGAAAATTATCGCATCCGCTTTCAAGTCACGATGACCAATCAACGCTTAGAGTTAGTGGATAGTCAATATGCGATTGTCACGATTGCATCTACCGTTGTCATGGAAATTCCCACTTCGATTGAAGAAATCAATGTATTTGAAGCTCCTTATGTCTTTATTCCAGTTGACGATGTGCGTCTAGCTCACAAATTGTATCAACCCAACCAATCGATTAGTCTGCCATTTGTCAATGGACAAAATGGATATATGAAGTTTGCCTTGGAAGCAGGAACCTATCAAATCGTCTCTTCGCAGTTCGCTCAAATTTCGACTTCGATGCTTCGTAATCAAGCGGGAGAATGGTTGACGATTGATCCCAGTAATCGCACTTTCACGATTCCATCAGCAGCGAATTATTTCTTCTACGTCAAGCCCACTCAAACCGGGTCTATTACTCTTGAATTGCGGAAAACATCTTAAAATCATCTAACAAAAAAGCAAATTGGCCCATCCAATTTGCTTTTTATTTTATAGCATTTTATCGTTTTTGATAAGCAAGAAGTCCTTCTTTTAAGATATTCATCGCTTTTTCGAGTTCTTCACAGTTTAAAACATACGCTAAGCGAACTTGATCCACACCGCTTCCCGGAGTCCGGTAAAAGTCTTTTGCTGGGGCTAACATGACCGTTTCGTTTTGATAAGAGAAATCTGTAAGCAACCATTTGGTAAACTCTTCCGCATCTTCAACGGGAAGAGACAGAGTCATATAAAAGGCACCTTCCGGGATTTTGAAGGAGATGTTGGGGATTTCGTGTAAATATTTCACCACGATATCACGACGGCGTTCGTACTCGTCTTTGACACTCCGAACATAGTCATCGCCAAGTTCATAAAGCTTCGTGGCCCCAATTTGATCGACAGTAGAAACCGATAGACGAGCTTGAGCGAGTTTTAAAATCGCCTTCATGACTTGTTTGTTATGGGATTGAACGGATCCAATTCGAGCCCCGCAAGAAGAATAGCGTTTGGAAACAGAATCGATGATAATCGCGTGTTCTCGGGCTCGTTCAATGTGTCCCACTGAAATCGACTCAAGGTTGTCAAAGGCAAACTTGCGATAAACTTCATCGACAATTAAAAACAGGGAATGTTCAAGACAAATATCAACAACGCGCTCTAACTCCTCACGTCGTAAGACTGCACCGGTGGGATTGTTGGGATTGGTTAAGACGATGGCTTTGGTTTTAGGGGTGATGCGTTTGATGAACTCTTCTTTACAAGGTAAATGGAAGCCATCTACCGGACTAGTAGGCACGGGAACTGGGATAATCGAAGTTTGATTCATAAAACTACCAGTATTGGCATAAAAAGGTTCGGGAATCAATACTTCATCATAAGGATCCGCAATCGTTGTTAAGGCAAACGTTAAGGCTTCTGATCCCCCTGTTGTAACGATGATATCTTCAAAATCAAAATCGATGCCATCTTGGTGAAAATAGTGTTGAATCGCTTTGACAAGATTGGGGTCCCCTTGGGAGTGGGTATACTTTAAAACGCTTTCTCGATGTTTTTCGATTGCGTCAAAAAACACGGGGGGAGTTTGAATATCAGGTTGACCAATGTTTAAATGATAGACTTTGACGCCTTTCTTTTTGGCTTGATCCGCTAAGGGAACCAATTTTCGAATTGGCGAAGAAGGGACGTTTTGAGCGCGTTTGGAAATGTTCATGAGCTACCTCCATTAGATACCATCATTGTATCACGATTTTACACTTTTTCCAACCCCTAATGAAAGCGCTTGAAGCAATTATTGTGTCGCATGAATCCCATGATGGGATTTAAGTCAACTGTGGTATAATTTCTACTAAGAAGAGGGGATTTTATGACGTTAAAAGAACGAGCAAAACAGTTGAAACAAGATATTCCCGCTGTGTTTATGGCATTCAAGCACAAAGAAACACCGCTTATAGCAAAAGTATTAGCGGGGTTTGTTGTTGTTTACGCCTTATCTCCGATTGATCTCATTCCTGATTTTATTCCTGTTTTAGGTTTTTTGGACGACCTCATCTTATTACCTTTTCTGATTACGATTACGATTAAGTTAATCCCCAAGTCTGTTTTGGATGAATGTCGGGAACAGTCCATTGGGCTTTGGGAAGACAAAAGCCCAAAGCGATGGTTTTTTGCGATTTCCTTTATCTTAGTTTGGGGATTATTGATTTACTGGATTGTAACCAGTTTTATTCTCTAAGTTAGGGACATAATTCGCAAATAAAAAAGGTGATAGCACTCACCTTTTTTTGATAGAAGATACTTCTCCACTATACAATTGGAGCGTTTGAGTTTCAGTTTGAACCAGTAAAGATCCATCGGAAAGGATTTCTTTCACCAAACCTTGGAGAACTTGTTGATTCATCTCAAATTCGATTATTTTGCCATGCAAATAGGAGAATTGATTGACATATTGGATAATCTCTTCGTTGGATTTCTTTGGCCACTGCGTCTCAAATTGGGTCATAATCTGTTCGATTAATGCTAGAGTGTTTTGTTTCGTTCCTAACTCTAAGAACAGGGATGTCGGTTCTTGACGAAAATGATTAGGGAATATTTCGGTATTGACATTGATTCCGATGCCGACAACAACCGCTTGAACTTGATTGGCTTCCATGATCGATTCAATCAATATTCCGGCAACCTTTTTATCGTTGATGTAGAGGTCGTTTGGCCATTTGATTGTGAGCAATTCTACTTTTCTTGATAAGACTTGATGAACGATTTGAGCACTGAAGAAAGGAATGATGGATAACACAGAAGGGTCTAATTCATGTTTTAGTAAGATACTAAATAACGCTTGGGTATGGTCATCTTCCCAAACGCGACCGAGTCGTCCCTTCCCTTTGGTTTGATGTTTGGCCTCGCAACAAGTCATATGGTCCAGTAGGTGGAATTGTTCCTTCAAATAGTCATTGGTGGAGGGGATTGATTCAAACACTACCGTCTTCATATTAACCAAAGAAGGTGAGTAGTAATCCCGCTGCGATGGCGGAACCAATCACACCCGCTACATTCGGACCCATGGCATGCATGAGTAAGAAGTTCTCTGGATTTTCGCGTAATCCTTCTTTTTGAACCACCCGCGCTGCCATTGGGACAGCGCTCACTCCAGCTGCGCCAATCATCGGATTGACTTTGCCTTTGGTTAGTTTCGACATCACTTTTCCACCTAAGACACCTGACGCTGTCGCAATCGCAAAAGCGAAGAGGCCAAGAAGGATGATGGACAAGGTTTCTAAACGTAAGAAGGTATCAGCGGAAGCCGTCGCTCCTACCGATAACCCAAGTAAGATTGTGACCATATAAAGAATGGTGTTTCCAGCTGCACTAACAAGGTTTGGCACGATTCCGGATTCTTTGATGAGATTACCAAGCATCAGCATACCAATCAGTGGGGCTGAAGAAGGAACCAATAAGACACAGACAACCGTTACAATAATCGGGAATAAAATCCGTTCTTTCTTAGAGACTTCTCGCAATTGTATCATGGGAATCGCCCGTTCTTTTTTGGTTGTTAAAATGCGGATAATCGGTGGTTGAATAAATGGCACAAGCGCCATATACGAATAAGCAGCTAAACTAATTGGGCCCAACAAATCTGGTGCTAAACGAGAAGTTAACAGAATCGCTGTTGGACCATCGGCACCGCCGATGATTCCAATCGAAGCACTCTCTGCTCCACTAAATCCTAGGAGAATCGCACCAATAAAGGTAATGAAGATTCCTATCTGAGCAGCAGCTCCTAACAACATACTCTTAGGATAAGCAATCAAAGGACCAAAGTCGGTTGTCGCGCCAATCCCCAAGAAAATGAGGGAAGGATAGATGCCCCATTTCACACCATAATATAAAAATCCTAATAATCCTGAGTAGGAGGTTTCTCCTGTCAAAACATCCACTTCTTTGACAAACATCCCCGACCCTGGCAAGTTTACTAATAACATCCCAAATCCAATGGGGAGCAATAAGTAGGGTTCAAACTTTTTCACAATGGCTAAATAGAGAAGGCCTAAACTAATCAAAATCATCACAAGAGATAACCATCCACCTTGTTTGAAAAAGGCCCAAATTCCAGTGTTTTCCAGGAATTCAATCAAGTAATCCATAGATTTACCCAATCACAAAAAGGCCTTGAGAAGCATCCACTTTCGAAGGTGCGGAAATGAGGACTTCTTGGATGATGCCATCTTTTGGAGCGACGATTTCGTTTTCTAATTTCATCGCTTCTAGGATACAAAGAACTTGACCTTTTTTCACTTTTTCGCCTTTAGCTACGAGGACTTTAACGATTTGTCCTTGCATCGGTGAAGTCACATTTGCTTGAGAGGGTAAGGATGGGGTTTCTTTGGGTTGAACCTGAATCACTTGGTTAACTTCTTTGATGGCTTCTAGTTCGACTTCATATACTTTACCATTGACTTTAACACGGTAGATTTTCATTTAGCGAATCTCCTTTACAGATTTTACAATGATGTTTGATTTGGTTTCTTCACGATAGTCCATCGTTGCGACTAACACTGCGACAAGCATGTCTTCATCTGTGATTTGAACCGATTCAGATGGCTCTTCAGAACGAATAATAGGGGGTTTCTTATTGGTTTGATCTTTCAATCCTTCAACGATCAGTGTTACAAGCAGCAAGAGCACAAAAACCATAACAATACTAAAGAGCGATAATCCCAAAGCTTCGATCAGAGTGGTAAGAATCATTTTACACCTCCTAAGAAGACTTCAAATTCTTCGATGATGGGTTGAATGACTTGATAGCGTTTATTTAGAAATTCCAATGCAATCTTTTCAAAAAGTGCAATCGATAAAAGATCCTCATCACTTCTAGCGACATCGCTGTACTTTTTCCGAAGTTGTTCAAATTCAGGTTGTATCGCATCTGCAGGGCGGTAGTTAATAATCTCATCATCGCCGATGATTTGTTTTAATATTGCCGGGTTCACAGGAGCGGGGAACGCTCCATATTGACCGTGTAAATATTCTTTCACTTCTTTGGGGACGACTTTGTATCGTTCTTGGTGTAAGACATTAAACACCGCTTGGGTTCCAACCATTTGTGATAAAGGCGTAACTAACGGAGGATATCCTAAGTCTTTCCGAACACGAGGAACCTCTTCTAAAACTTCTTGGTATAAGTGCATCGCTTTTTGGTCTTTTAATTGACTCATTAAATTTGATAACATTCCACCAGGAACTTGATATTTTAAGATGGCGGGATTGGATTGTAATACTTTGGGGTTTAACAAGCCATTCTCTAAATACTTGTCCTTGATTTGGGTCATTTTTTTATTCGCTCGATCCATCGCGGCTTCATTCAAGGAAATCTCATAAGAGGTATTTTTTAAGGCGTAGTAGAAGGACTCCGTTGCTGGTTGACTCGTTCCTCCGGCGAATGCTGAGATGGCGGTATCGATGATATCTACGCCCGCTTCAATCGCTCGTAAATACGTCATTTCCATTAATCCACCAGTAGCATGAGAATGGAGTTCAAGGGGGAGTGATGTATTCGCCTTGATTCGTTTCACTAGTTGGTAGGCATCTTCGGGAAGTAATACCCCGGCCATATCTTTGATACAAAGCGAATCCGCTCCAAGTTGTTCGACTTGCTTGGCAAGTTCCACAAAATAATCCACGATATGGACTGGGCTTGTTGTATAACTAAGGGCTATTTGACAGTGACCTCCATATTTCTTGGTGGCTTTGACGGTCATTTCTAAATTTCGAATATCATTTAAGGCATCAAACACGCGAATGATATCAACCCCATTCGCAAGCGAACGTTCGACGAATTTTTCGACGACATCATCCGCGTAATGACGATATCCTAGGATGTTTTGACCCCGAAACAACATTTGAAGTTTGGTATGTTTGACTTTGCTTTTGATGAGACGAAGACGTTCCCAGGGATCTTCATTTAAGAAACGGAGACAACTATCAAAGGTTGCGCCTCCCCAAACTTCTAGCGCATGATATCCGATTTGATCGAAGTCTTCAATCACGGATAAGATTTCGTCCGTTGTCATTCTCGTTGCGAATAACGATTGGTGTCCATCACGAAGTGATGTATCAACGATTTTTACAGGCATCTGCATCGCTTCCTTTCATTTGAAAAATGCAATCACTCCCATTATACAATGGATTGTTGATTTTGGGATGATGAATTGATTTCAAGATACAAAATCAAAATCGATTGCATAAATATCGTTTCTCGTTTAGAATGAATACGAACAGTGGGGTGTTACAATGAAGTATTATTTAGGTATTGATGGTGGTGGCACGAAAACCAGATGTTGTTTGATTGATGGAGCCAAGACAATCCTTGGGTTTGGCGAAGCAGGGCCTTCTAGTATTGATACCGTGGATATTGAAACGACTGTGAAGTCTTTTCAGGAAGCAATGAGCCAAATCAAACATGAAGGGATGAATCAGATTACATCACTTTTTATTGGGATGGGTGGTGTCATCACGAAAGATCATGAAGATCATGTGATTCATCATCTTCGGGAGCACCAACTGGTATCTTTAAAAGCTTCAATTACCGTGAAAAACGACGTGGAAAATGCTTTGGCTAGTGGGGGCTTTTTCGAAGAAGGGATGGCCCTTATTTGCGGAACAGGGATGGTCGCGTTTGGTAAAACCAAATCGGGATTGAAACATCGTGCTGGTGGTTGGGGCTATAAAGAAGGCGATGCTGGTAGTGCCTATGATGTGGGTCTTCAAGCCATCAAAACAACCATTCGTAGTTTCGATCATCGTTATCCACTCACACCTTTTACTCAAGCAGT
>Ga0116204_1001884_pt1 | contig 11614 bp, 7 predicted proteins | sample LakKivwa52mmetaG_FD_94481 | JGI IMG/M metagenome (GOLD analysis project Ga0116204, IMG submission 94481) | Anoxic lake water microbial communities from Lake Kivu, Rwanda to study Microbial Dark Matter (Phase II) - Lake Kivu water 52m metaG | ecosystem: Environmental > Aquatic > Freshwater > Lake ... | reverse complement strand
TCGGTGGTTTCGCTTTTTCCACCACAACGGATTCCGTGTTTTTTTCTTTCAAGACAACTTCGCTTTTGACCGGTTCTTCTTTTTTAGTCGTTTCCGATTTGGTGATGTTTTCAAACATCGTGAGGGTCGATTGCGAATCGCTTTGGACGATTTGAAGTTTTCCCTCGAGTTCCGATATCTTTCCAGAAATACGCCTTGTCACTTCCGCGGTCTGTGCCAATTTCACATCGAGTTTGTCGATCATGGTTTCCTTTTCGGCGATTTGATCGAAGCGCGTGTTGATTTTCGACAGGATGTCCTTGATCGTCAATTTCAAATAGTCAATCCGCTCTGCCGTGTTTGTTTCCTCGACGGTCGTCTTCAAATTCAACTCGGCAAGAAGTTTGGCGTTTTCGTCAATCTGGGCATGGATTTCCTCGAGTTGTTGTGAAAAATCGGGTTTTTCGCGTTCGAGGGATGCGATGTTCTCAATCATCACAAGAAGGTTCTTCTCCTCGTTTTCCAACCGTTCGATCCGGTTGAAAAGCGCATCCGTGCTTACTTCGTTTTCCAGTTGGAACAATCCGTCTTCCTTCGGGGAGAGTCGTGCGGTCTTCACTTCGAACGATAGTTTCTCGATGTCGTTGCGAAGCGCGATCATTTGGTCTTTCCATTCGCCTTGTCCCGATGCGCCTTCTTTGATCGCTTCAAATTCTTTCGCGATTTTATTCAACGATTCGTTGAATGTTTCCAGTGCGCGAGTGGTTTCGTTTGAGTTTTCCTCCTCGGTTGAAACAACGCTTCCGCTTTCCTTTGATTCCTTGTCTTTCATGCGTTCGAGTTGTTCTTTCACGAGGGTGAGTTCGTTTTTGATTTGATTGAGGGGTTCTTCTTCCCACATCATTAGCGACAGTTCTGTGACTTTTTTGTTCAAATCATATATGTTCGCTTTCGAAAACTCCTGAATGAGTTTGTTGACCTTGGCATCCACGGTTTCGATTTTGTGGTTTTCCTGCGTCGAAACGGGTGCGATGCGCTCCGGTCCGTTGGATGCGAACGATTCGATTCTTTGTTCGAGCGAACGCATCTTGTTCGACAAGTCGAGCTCTTCGTCGGTCATGTTGATGATTTTCATAATGCCGACTTCAAGGTAGATTCTTGGGCTGTTGGAATACCTGAGTTTATTTTGAATGTCCATGATGACATCGACGTAATAGTAGATTCGTTTTCGGTCGATCCGGTTCGCAAGCGCTTTGAACTCGGGATTGTCGAAAATGTATTTGAAGACGCTGCGGTCGGTTGTGTTCTTGTACAAAAGGATGTCGCGACAAAACGTCAACAACCCTCCGACCAAACGGTTTACCTCTTTGCCGAGTTCGAGCACCTCATCGATGATTTGAAGCGCGGTTGCGGCATTTCCTCCTTCGAACGATTTGACAAGCTCTATCAGTTTGTAATTCGAAACTCTTCCCGTCACGCTGTTCACATCGTCGATCGTGATGACATCGTCGCTGTAGGAGACCGCCTGATCGAGGGTCGATAACGCATCGCGCATTCCGCCTTCGGCCGTTTCGGCGATCGCATCGAGCGCATCGTCCTTGACTTTGATGTTCTCCCGTTTCGTGACCTCGATCAGTTTCGTCTTGATTTCTTGAGCGCTCAGCGCTTTGAAATCGAAACGCTGGCACCGTGAAATGATCGTCATCGGAATCTTGTGGGCTTCGGTCGTCGCGAGGATGAAGATGACATGCGAGGGCGGTTCCTCAAGCGTCTTCAAAAGTGCGTTGAACGCAGATGTGCTCAACATGTGGACTTCATCGATGATGTAGACTTTGAATTTCGAATTGGATGGAAGGTAGTTGACTTTCTCGAGCATTTGGCGGATTTCTTCGACGCCGTTGTTCGAGGCCGCATCTTGCTCGATGATGTCGGTCGATTGGTTGTACATGATCGATAAACAGCTCGCACATTGGTTGCACGGTTCCTTCGTCGGGGCGTTTGCGCAGTTGACCGCTTTCGCAAGGAGTCTTGCGATCGTCGTCTTCCCGATTCCCCTGGGTCCGCTGAACAAATAGGCATGGCTGATCTTGTTCGCCTTCAGGGCGTTTTGCAACGTCTTCTTGATGTGGTTTTGACCGGCCACTTCCAAAAAAGTGGCGGGACGGTACGTTCGGTATAAAGCTTTGTACGCCATGGCTCCGCCTCGCTTTCCAAATGTTCGCGGTTGTTGGTTACTATGGATTATATCATACTCCAGGGTGTTTTTATAGAGGTTTTTTCGAAAATTTGCGCACGGCTTGGTTTTTCACAAGCATGGTGGGGGGAATCAGGCAGTTTGGTCCGGTTCCGATCAAATCACCTCGTCCGGCTTTCAAAAGGGCGTCCTTGACGATCCGATGATTTTTCGGATTTTGAAATTGCATCAGCGCGCGTTGCATCGCTTTTTCCTCCATCGTGTCCGCCACATACACCGGTTTCATCGTCCGAGGATCGATTTTTGTATAGTACATGCATGTCGCAAGTGTCGAAGGCGTCGGATAAAAATCTTGCACCTGTTCGATTTTGAGGTGGTGTTTCTTTATGTATAGTGCGAGTTCGATCGCATCGCGAAGCGTCGACCCCGGATGCCCGCTCATCAGATAGGGGACAAGAAATTGGTTTTTTCCATACGCTTCGTTCAATGTTTTATATTTTTCGACGAAGCGGTCGTACAAAGCGACCGATGGTTTTTGCATGTAGGAAAGGACGTTGTCGCTGACGTGTTCGGGGGCGACTTTGAGTTGTCCGGAAATGTGGTGTTGCACGAGTTCGCGAAAAAAGGTATCGTCTTTGTCGTACATCAGATAATCGTAACGGATTCCGCTTCGAACGAAAACCTTCTTGACGTTTTCCATTTTTCTCAACGTTCTCAAAATGTCGAGATATTCCTCGTGCGTCACCCTTAGTTGTGCGCACTTGGTGGGATGGAGGCACTCCTTCCCGATGCACGCTCCGCTTTTTTCTTGCTTGCTACAAGATGGAAGATGAAAATTCGCCGTCGGGCCGCCGACATCGTGGATGTATCCTTTGAAACTTGGATCGGCAATGATCCGCTTCGCCTCTTCGACGATCGATTCTTTGCTTCTGGATTGGATGATTCGTCCTTGATGTTGGGAAAGCGCACAAAAACTGCACGCTCCGAAACATCCTCGGTTGGAGATGATGCTGTGTTGGACTTCTTCAATCGCCAAAACCCCTTCTTCGTACATCGGGTGTGCGGTTCTTTCGTATGGAAGCGAATAGACCCAATCGAGATACTCCCTCGAAAGCGGCTCTGCCGGTTGGTTTTGGACCACGAATCCGCTGCTGTATTTTTCAACGAGGATTTTCGCTGAGTATGCGTCGTTGTTTGCGTATTGCGTCTTGAAACTTCGCGCGTATTCCGTCTTGTCTTTCAACATTGACTCGTAAGAAGGAAGCATCACCGCCCCTTTTGAAATTCGTCGTTCGTCGTTTGTTTTCCACACGGTTCCACGCAAAAAATCGAGATCCGTCGGTTTCATCCCCGAATCGAGATATTCGGCGATATCCACGATCGTCTTTTCCGCCATCCCGTAGACGAGCAAGTCGGCGTTTGCCTCCAAAAGAATGGATTGTCGAAAAGAATTCGACACATAATCATAGTGGGCTAGGCGCCGCAGCGAACTTTCGATCCCACCGATGATGATCGATGCGTCGGGATAAGTTTGTCGTATGGCTTTCCCATAGGCGATCGTCGCCTTGTCCGGACGTTTCCTCATTTTTCCACCCGGTGTGTAGTGATCCACCTCGCGTCGGCGTTTGCTGGAGGTGTAGTGGTTGACCATCGAATCGATGTTTCCGGCTGTGACCAAGAAGGCAAGCCGCGGTTTTCCAAACACCTTGAACGCCTCGGGATTTTTGATGTCGGGTTGGGCGAGAATGGCCACTTTGTACGAAAACGCCTCAAGCACTCTTGAAACAATCGCCACCCCGAACGACGGGTGGTCGACATAGGCATCCCCGCTGACGAGAATGAAGTCCGCTTGTTCCCATCCCCGCTCGTCCATCTCTTTGCGATTGACCGGCAAAAACATCATACCACCTCCTTATTCGCACCAAGGATACCACATTTTTAATCTTTTTTCAACATCATCCCCATCGATTGCTGTTGTTTCTTTTCTTTCATCAAGAGTAAACGTTTTTATCTTGTCTTCAATCATTTACTTGACACACGCTTTGGTGTATAATTGGTTTGGATTTTGTCCGAATTGGAGGTCTCCATGGAAATTCATCTATCCACCATCGGTCTTCAGGCCATGATTTTCACCATATTCGGAGGCCTCGGAATCTTTCTTTACGGGCTTCACATCATGGGGGAATCGTTGAAAAACCTTGCGGGAGCGAAACTGAAAGGTTTGATAGAAAAAACGACAAACACTCCGGTCAAGGGAATCTTGATGGGGGTTGTCATCACCGTGTTGATCCAATCTTCAAGCGGAACGACCGCTCTCACGGTCGGATTGATCGGCGCGGGTCTCATGACGCTTCCACAAGCCGTTGCCGTCATCATCGGCGCGAACATCGGCACGACGGTGACTTCCTTCTTGATCGGGTTGAAAATCGCCAATTACGCACTTCCGATGATCGGAATCGGCGCGTTTGCCACCTTCTTCTCAACCAAAAGAAAAACTTCCCTCGCAGGGAAATCGCTAATGGGTTTTGGGATGTTGTTTTTCGGACTCGAACTGATGGGGACGCAACTTAAGATCTTGACGACACTGGACTTCTTCGAATCCTTGATGGTCACCCTTTCCAATCACGCCGTGCTCGGCGTCGTCGTCGGAACGCTCCTCACCGCGCTTGTCCAATCTTCTTCTGCTTCAATTGGGATTCTACAACAACTTTATTCGACCAATACGATTCCGTTGCTTGCTGCGATTCCGATTTTGTTCGGTTCGAACATCGGGACGACCATCACGGCGATTCTTGCCGCAGCGGGTTCTTCGAAAGATGCGAAACGCACCGCGCTCGCCCATGTCTTTTTCAACTTGTTTGGTTCGATCGTGTTCCTCTTGTTCTTGAAATCTTACACAAAACTCTTCGAATGGATTGAAACCACCTATCTCGAAGCCGGGGACAAATTGACGATTGCCTTCGCCCACATGGGGTTCAACATCATCACGACCATCATTGTCTTCTTCTTCATCCGCCAACTTGTCCGGTTGGTAGAACGGACAATTCCAAAAACCCCCTCGGAAACGTTCGTCGTCTCGGTGGACCAATTGAACACCGCTTTGATCGAAAGCGCCCCCGTCTTGGCGCTTGAAAACGTGAAGAAGGTGATCGGGGACATGGGAAGAACCATCTTGAAAATGTTCGATATCGCAAAGCAGTACATCAACACGAACAACCACAAACATTTCGAAGACATCACAATGATTGAAAACATCACTGACACCTATGACAACAAATGCCACGACTATCTCGTCAAGTTGAGCGGAAAACCCCTGGGGGCATCCGAACAGCACATCCAGTCGATTTGCTTCGACACCATCCGAGATTTCGAGCGAATCGCCGACCATTGTTTGAACATCGCCGAATTCATGAACGACCGATATGAAAACAAAGTGTCCTCAAACGAATCCGTCTTGGAAGATATGAACCAGATGCTCGGCGTCTTGACCGAAATGATCGAATGTGCGGTCTATTCCTTTGAAGAACTAGACAAAGACAATGCCGCGCGCGTCATCGAAATCGAACCCTCCATCGATGCGATGGAGAAAAAATACCGAAAATCCCACCTCAAACTCGTCAACGAAGGCGTGATTTCCCAAACCGACCTCCACTTCGTCGACATCCTCGCCAATCTAGAACGAATCGGAGACCATGCGGAAAACATCGCGGAAAACGTTCTTTACGACAGCCTCCACGACATTGAATGAAGGGTTATACATATATGAAAACGGCTCTCTGATACGAGAGCCGTTTTTTCATGTGCGCCGAAGCGCGTCGATGGGTGGTTTTTTTGCCGCTTTCGAAGCGGGTATGTACCCACCCAACACGGCGATCAAGACGCTTGCAAGAATCGCGTTGATTGCGGATTGTCCCCTGAAGTAAAGGAATGTTCCATCGTTGTATGGAAAAGTCTCCGCGATTTCCGTGCCAAAATGATTGAATATGACCGGATCCATGACGGCGACGAGAATGATTGTGAACGCCACACTCATCAATCCGGACAAAAGTCCAATCATTGCCGTTTCCGATACGAAGATTCTTCGAATATCCGACCTTGTCGCACCAAGACTCCGAAGCAGTCCGATCTCACGCTTGCGCTCCAAGATTGAAATGTAGAGCACCATGATCAACATGATGACCGCCGTCACGACGGCGACAAAAACGATCATGCTCACACCGAATTGGATGATGTGCGTGATTATTTTGAGAAGAAGTTGCCATTCCCCTTCGGTCGAACCTCTTTCCGTCACGGCGATGCCGTTGGATTCAAGCCTTGCGAAGATTTTCGCTTTGTTCTGGACTTCGTTTTGATGGAGGTATGCCGTGAATTCGTTGGTCGTGAATGTGAATGTCTTTCCGTTAAAGTATTCAACACCTTCTTCGCTGAAGTATAATTCCTCTCCGACGTGATTTTTGATGATTCCGACCACGGTGAGGGCTTTGTATGAAAGCACTTTTTCTTTTGCATACCACATGCCTGAACTCAATTCAGCCGGCTGATGGAATGTTTCGTTTTCATAAACCGATCTCGTACAGGCGATTTGGGCGTATGTCATTTCATCGTATAGTTGGTTAACGCCAAAGTTTGCAAGAATCCATGCCTTGTTTTGGATTTCCGTTCCGTATCGGATGATGCTCACTTCGGAATAGTCGAAATAGGTTGTGCAACCGCTTTGGATGTCGGGGTGGTTTTTCATATAGTTGAAATCCGGTTTAAGCGAATCAGCAACATAAAGGGTCGATCCTTTCACCAAATCCCACAGTTGTTCAATCGGAATCGAATACTCCTTCGTTACATGTCTGGCAATCGACTGGGTGATGGCGATCTCGGCTTCCGTCGACGGCATCGTTCCATCGCCGATAAGATCTTTTCCCTTCCCAAGATAATCAAGATTGTCGGGGACGATTCGAAAACCGTTTGCGATGTAGATGTCCCCTTCTTGGATATTGGTTGGTTCTTTTCCGGAGAGAATGAATGAAACATCTTTTCTCAGATATATTTCGTCAATCGCCGAAACGAGTGTTTTTATTTTGGATATCGTCTCCGAAGCATCGGGGATTGGTGATGGGTTGTAGATTCCCGTCGCATCCGATTCGACGCTTAGAAAAACTTCCGGCGATAAAAGCGCTTGGTTTTTTTCCGCGTCGATTTCCCTTCGTACTCCGCTTCCGACGGTATCGATCGCAAGGAGTCCCGTGATGCCGATCGACAATCCGAGCGCGATTAGAAATGTTCTCCATTTCCGGCTCATGATGTTGGTGAGGGCCATTCTGAAACTTTGGAAAAATCCGAATTTTGTCGGGATCAGTTTTGGCTTCAGTTCGACCTTGACCTTCCCGGTTCCTTCTGATTTTTCCTTCGTGTCCGATGTAATCAACCCGTCTTCGAGACGGATCACGCGGTCTGCGTATTTTTTTGCGATTTTTTTATTGTGCGTCACGACGATGACCAGTTTGTCCGCACTGATTGATTTGATCAATCCCATCACGCCGTCGCTTGTTTTCGAATCCAACGCACCCGTCGGCTCGTCCGCCATGATGATGTCCGGATCGTTGATCAAGGCTCTGGCGATGGCCACGCGCTGACGTTGTCCGCCGGAGAGTTGTTTCGGCGTTTTATGAAGGTGGTCCTTAAGCCCGAAGCGAATTAAGATATCCTTCGCCTTCTCCATGCATTCGAACCGTTTTTTCCCTTGGAGAATCGAGGCGATGGCGACGTTTTCGATGATGTTCATGTTGTCGATCAAATTGTAGGATTGAAAGACAAAACCGATCTTGTGGTTTCTGAAATAGTCCCACTCGTCCTCACGGAATTTGGTCGTGATTTTTCCATCGATGACCATGTCTCCGCTGGAGGGTTCGTCGAGACCGCCGATGATGTTGAGAAGCGTCGTTTTCCCACAACCGCTCGGACCGACCACGGCGACAAACTCACCTCGGTCCATTTCGAGATGAATGCCGCGAAGGGCATGGAATCCGATGTTGTTCGTCCGGTATATTTTATGGATGTCGACCAATTTCACAAGCATCGTATCACCTACTCATTTCTCAAGGCATCAATTGCCTTCATGTTCGATGCGCGAAGGGCGGGGACGAATCCACAAATCACGCTATAGACAATCGCAACAAGAAATATCGCTCCGACGATCAACAAGTTCACCTGTATGATTTTCATGTTCTGGGTTTCGAGTCCGGCCAATTGCGACACCATTCCACCCAACCCGCTTGAAAAAGCGCGATTGACGAATTGTCCGATGACAAACGAGATGGCAAAGGCAATCATCGTACTGACGGCCCCGATCAAACCGGACTCAAAGACAAACAATCCTTGGATGTTCGCCTTCCTAGCACCGAGCGCGTTCAAAATTCCGATTTCCTTTGTCCGTTCGATCACAGAGATATACATGATGAGTCCGATCAATATACCACTGACCACGAGCGAAAGGCTGGATATGACGGTGAGAATCGTCTGTCCGATGGATAGAAACTCCCGTATGTTTTTCACTGTTTCCGAAAACATGTTGTAAAGGAACAATCCATGATCTTCTTCGAGCGCGGTCCGCACTCGAGCAACCGTTTGGGGCGAATCATCCTCCATGTATATATATGTTTTGTATACTCCAGGATCCGGATAGTCGTCTTGAATCGCGATATGGGCCTTGAGATCGTCCGTTCGTGTGAATACGATCGACCCCGCTCCTTCAAAAACACCGACGACCTTGTATGTTTTCGCCTCCGACTCCCTGTATGTGTACTCATCCGTTATGGGGTTGTAGACGGGTTGGCCTTTCAGTTTGATTTCAAGGAATGGGTTTTCTTTGATTCTGTTGTACAGTTCGGCGGTTGGAAGGGTTCCCACGGTCGCATAAAATTTGTTGACAAGTCCGCTTGAAAGGATGATCTCGTCAAGACCATCCGGGTATCCTCCGACGAGATAACCTTTGAGCGAAAAATTCACCCGTTCTTTTGGAAGATTGGCAACTGTTGTGTCGAAATCACCGCTCACGAGTCGTTTCACGGAAGCGTTGTCCACTACAATGAGTTCGAACAACTCGTCGACTCCATCGATTTGTGAAATTTCCGTTTTGGTAAATTCGGTCAGTTCCTGCTCGCCGATGACTTCATATTCGTTGGGGGGGACGATGTTCGAAATCGAACGGATGATGTTGTTTTCAAGTCCGAACAACATGAAGGAAAGAAGAAAAAACGTAATCATTCCAATCGACATCGTGAGACTCGTGAACAACGTTCTAAGCGCTCGCGTCCTCAAATTGTTCATAGCGAATTTGGCTGCCATCGACAAATTCATCCGCGGTCTTTTTTGTCTTAGCTGATTTTGATCGGAAGATGAATCTTCATTCCTCGGAGCGGAATCACTGACGACCACGCCGTCGGACAATTCGATGATCCGCGTGGCGTAGGTTTGGGCGATTTCCTCCTCGTGTGTGACGAGGATGACGATTTTTTCTTTGGCGAGCGTCTTCAGTATCCTCATAATGATTTCGCTTGTTTCGGTGTCGAGCGCACCCGTCGGTTCATCGGCCATCACTATCACGGGATCGGTCACGAGACTTCGTGCGATGCTCACCCTTTGTTGTTGTCCACCACTGATCTCGCCGGGGCGCTTGAGCAGATGTTTTTTCAATCCGACGATTTCGAGTTGCTCGATCGCTTTCTTCCTTGCTTCGGCTTTCTTCATCCCCTGCAAAAGCAAAGGAAGTTCAACGTTTTCCACGATGTTCAAATGTTGGATCAAATTGAATTCTTGAAAGACGAAACCGATCAAATAATTGCGGTAGACCGCATAATCCTTCGCGGTGAAATCCCGGGTGGAAACGCCGTCGATGACAATCTCGCCGCTGTCGATCCGGTCTAGTCCGCTGATGACGTTGAGGAGCGTGCTTTTACCCGATCCGCTTTCCCCAAGGATGGCGACGAATTCTCCCCTCGCGATCGAGAGATTGATGTTTTTCAGGGCATGGAAATCGACAGGTCCCCGATAAGTTTTGTTCACATTTTTCAGAGTAAGCATGTATGCCTCCTTTATGTCTCCTTGATTATACTCTTTTTTCGATCATTCTTCAAACCCAATTTGATTTTTTCTTTCGTTTCAAAAAAGGGCGGAAGTCATCCGCCCTGGTGGTTGAGTTTATTTTTTGGGTGCTTGCGCGCCTTCCATCATTTCTTTGGCGGAGACGATGAGACCGGCTAGGGATTGCAGTTCCGAGGGGATGATGATTTTCGTCGCTTGTCCCTTCGACACCTCGGTCAACGCATCGAGCGCTTTGATTTGAAGAGCTGGTTTGCTCGGGTTGGATTTGTTGATCATCTCGATCCCGTCAGCGGTTGCTTGTTGGACTTTGAGGATCGCTTCCGCTTCCCCTTCGGCGACCAAAACTTGAACCGCCTTCTTCGCTTCCGCTTCCAAAATTTGAGCGGCTTTGAACCCTTCGGCTTTAAGGATCTGGGATTGTTTTTCCCCTTCGGCGATCAAGATCGATTGGCGTTTTTCACGTTCTGCACGCATTTGCTTTTCCATCGCATCGCGAATGTCTTTCGGCGGGATGATGTTCTTGACTTCAACACGCATGACCTTGATTCCCCACGGGTCGGTCGCTTCGTCAAGGATGATGCGCATTTTTCCGTTGATCAGTTCGCGGCTGGTGAGCGCTTGGTCGAGTTCGATTTCCCCGATGATGTTACGAAGCGTCGTCGCCGTCAAGTTTTCGAGGGCTTGACTTGGATTTTCAACGCCATACAAGTAGGCCTTCGCATCGGTGATCCGGTAATAGACGACGGTGTCGATTTGCATAGTCACGTTGTCTTTGGTGATGACGGGTTGCGGATCAAAATCGCGGACTTGCTCCTTGAGCGAAATCCGTTTGACTTCGCGGTCGATGAACGGAATCAACCAATGAATTCCGGTTCCCCAGGTTTGGTGGTAACGGCCAAGCCGTTCGATGATGTAGGCCGATGCCTGCCGGACGATCCGGATGCTTGATAATGCGATGATGACCGCAAGTATCAAGAGAATGATGAACAATACGGCGATGATTTCGCCCGCTGCTAAGAAAAGTGTCATTTTTTTTCCTCCTATTTTTTATTTTTTTGGTTTCGTTGATGGTTTGTTTTGCGTCGTCATTTCTTTATCCAAATTTTTTCTTCTTCTTCGACCTTCGAAACGAGAAGTTTGATGCCGACGATGTCTTGGACGATGATTTTCGTTCCAACGGTCAAAACCTCTTCGGCACTGGTGAATGCGATCCATTTTTCGGCATCGATCATCACCTCGCCGCGTCCGCCGACGGGGATTTCGACCGTCACAGTCCCCCTCATTCCGACGAACCGGTCGGCGTTTGTCTTGATCACGGTTTTATCCATGAACCTTTTTGTCATAGGT
>Ga0116204_1001881_pt1 | contig 11621 bp, 10 predicted proteins | sample LakKivwa52mmetaG_FD_94481 | JGI IMG/M metagenome (GOLD analysis project Ga0116204, IMG submission 94481) | Anoxic lake water microbial communities from Lake Kivu, Rwanda to study Microbial Dark Matter (Phase II) - Lake Kivu water 52m metaG | ecosystem: Environmental > Aquatic > Freshwater > Lake... | reverse complement strand
GCAATTGTACGACAATCCCCATATCATTGTTGGAACACCAGGCCGCATGAACGATATGATCCGGCGTGGTAAAGTGAAGTTGAACAATGTGAAATGGGCCGTGCTCGACGAAGCAGACGAAATGCTCGATATGGGTTTTCAGGAAGATGTTGATACCATTTTGCAGGAAATGCCAGAATCAAAGAATACCTTGCTTTTTTCGGCCACAATGCCAGATGAAGTAGAGCGCATCTTAAACAAATACATGAAGAATCCGGTAGTGAAAACCGTCGGACAACGCAACACCGGTACTGCCAACGTGAAGCACATGTACTACCTTGTTCAGGCACGCGATCGTTATCTGGCACTCAAGCGTATTGCCGATTTCAACCCCAGCATTTATGCTATTGTTTTTTGCCGGACCCGCATCGAAACACAAGAAATTGCCGATTCACTGATTCGTGACGGATACAATGCCGACGCCCTTCATGGTGACCTTTCGCAAGCGCAGCGCGACCATGTTATGAACCGTTTCCGTAATGGCAACCTTCATATGCTTGTAGCTACCGATGTAGCAGCGCGCGGTCTTGACGTGAACAATCTCACCCATGTGATTAATTATAACCTGCCTGACGAGCCCGAGGTGTACATTCACAGAAGCGGACGTACCGGAAGAGCCGACAAAACCGGCATCTGCGTAAGCATCATCAATCTTAAGGAAAAGAGCAAGATGAAGCTTATTGAGAAAAAAGTTGGCCGCGAATTCGCAAAAGCCAAAATTCCAACCGGAGTGCAGGTGTGCGAAAAGCAGTTGTTTCACCACATTGATCGCATGGAAAAGGTAAGCCTTAATCACGAAGAGATTGATTCATTTTTACCCGTCATTTACAGAAAGCTGGAATGGATGGATCGCGAAGAGATCATCAAACGTTTCGTAGCGCTTGAATTCAATCGTTTTCTGGAGTATTACCGCGATGCAGCCGACCTGAATGTTGTGGATGAATCATCGCGTTCAAGAAACAAAAAAGAATTCGCGAACGAAGGTGGAAAGCGCAGACGGGGCAATGATGAGTCCTATCACTCACGTGATGAATTTCAGCGAGTTTTTCTGGGGATGGGTCGTCGTGACAATGCAGGCCCGCATAATATCATCGGCCTGATCAACGAGGTAACGCGCTCACGTGATGTAACCATCGGACGCATTGATATACTGGATAATTTCTCGTTTGTGGATGTTGATAAAAACAGTGTTGATCTGTTGCTTAAATCATTTGCCAATCCAACCCGCAACATTTCAGGAATAAAAGCAGAAATTGCCAGCGACCGGAATGATGGTGGCGACAAGGGCAGGAAGGCAAGACCATCCTCATACAGCGACAAAAAACCGTCCTATAAAAAACCAAAGCCCTCGAGTAAAGAGCGCAGACGGACCAAAGACCGTTAAATGTAAGTGGTCCTGTTTTTTTAAAACTACATTACCATATCCCCAATGATATACTCATTGATTTTATGGAATATACGTAGTTTACCTTAGTCTTTTTCGGTAATTTCACTTATTACTTTACGTAAGTATTGGTGATTTCTTTGCCTCGAACTTAAAACTTTACAGGCAATGAAAAAACTAATCACATTTCTGTTGCTCACAACTGCATTTACTATGCATGTTACAGCACAAAACACACCTATCTGGACTGCCAGTTTCGATAAAACCATCGAATGGACAAAGCTTCTGCCCAATGGGATTCTGCTTATTGGCACCAGCGATTATGGCATGCACGGAATCGATCCACAGAGTGGAAATATTCTTTGGAGCGAGGAGCGCATCATGCGTGAAGCCTCGCAGGTAAAAGGCCCCGATGGAAAAAAAACAGGCTACACAGATCAGCTGGTAAGCTCACTCGGGGATTTTTCACCTGAACTGGCTGATTTTATTTCAGTGAAATTCACCGACAACGTAATGATGAAAAACTTTTTTGTCATGAATACCCGCACGGGTAATATGACAATACACCCTACAGCTGTAGGGCTTCCCTCGTTTAAAATGCTCGGAAAAAACGCCTATCAGTTTGCCTACAATGGAACCGATGTGCTGCCTGAGCTTGATCTGGCCATTATTCAGGTTGACTATGTAAATGCTGCCGAAAAAGGCAAACCACACTATCACTTTACCAAAGGAGTAAAAATCAGTACGGGCGAGGAGCTTTGGAAAATTCAAGGCGTATCAGGTGATTTTCTCCCAATGACACTTCTCGACGGCAAACTGTTGTATATCAATGCCCATCATGTGATGAAAATAGATCCCGCCAATGGCAAGGTTTTATGGAGCGCAAAACTGGGCAGTGACAAAAAAGACCTCATCAAACAGGTTACCTACGATTTGGATGAACAAGGAGCCTACGTGTTTGGCATCCTTAATAAAAAGCCATCGATAATTGCGCTGAATCTTTCCAGCGGACAACAAATCTGGAATAAGGAGTTCAAAGCCAAGGGCGAACCAGAACTTACTGCAACCCGAAGTGGTTTAGTGATGTCAGACGAGAAAAACTTCATTATGTACGACTTCGCTTCAGGAAAGCAAAAATGGTCAGCCAAAAAACTCGACGGAACAGTGGTGGATATGGGCAGTGATGGTATCCTTGTAGCTGCAAACGACAAATTTCTGGTTAACCTTGACGGAGAAACCGGTACTGAAAAATGGAGCAAAAAAATCAAGGGAATCCGCATTGATCAGGTTACCGATAAAGGAATCACCTACTACGAGGCCGGAAATGCGCTGGGTGCCGTTGATTTTTCGGGCAAAGAATACTGGAGAAAAAGTTTGCCAGCCATTGTTGCAACTGTTCAGGCCAACTTCACTGATTTGATTGTGTTATCCAACGATGATCTTTATCTAGTGGATCTCCGTGATTTTTCGCAGAAACTACTGGCAAAAAACGTAAAGTTTCGTGGAGATGAAAAGCCAGAAATCCTTGAAGCCTATGAAGATGGGGTTGTTGTTTCGTCATCTCAAAACTATTTAATGGTTGATTATAACGGCACCGAAAAATATAAGCAGTTTTACCGTGCACCCGGAGCAGGTGGAGTGTTGGCAGCAAAAATTCTTAAAACCACCCTCATGGTGGCAGGCACAGCAGCAGCATCGGCCAATGCTTATCGCCAGGGACTTACCAGTTCGAATGCCTATGTTAGCAATCAATATGCCAACCAGCGCAAACAGTGGGAAAACTTCACCTCCGGAATTAGTAAAATTGATGCATCAAAATCCTACAAAAAAGCCACTAAAAACTCCGATCTGTATGCCTACATTTTGACAAGAGTTGAAGAAAATGATGATAAAGGAGTTGGCATACTGAAACTGAACAAAATTAGCGGCCAAACTGTCGGTCAAATTGTTTTGCGCGATTCTAAACCAGTTTATGATGTTGATGCAGACAATGGAAAAATATTTCACAGGGTTTCAAACAAAACCATTGCCTGTTATAACCTGTGAGTAAGGCGGCATCACTGTCGGTCGTGTTGCATGAATGCAATCTGGCCGACAGAAAGCTTCCTTTTCAGTTTTCGTTCATTACCTTAACCGGATTTGCTACCAAGCACTTCCGGTTTTTTTATGCTGCATTAAGATGATGGATTTTCAAGTGTAATGTAATATCAGCTTTTAACTTGATTTTCACGCAATTACAATTGTCTTTGCAAAATTCAATCGTTTGCATTACTTTTGTCCCGACTAAAAAAACTACACCGTGATTTACCAGCGATCAGAAAAGCTGAACTACCTGAATATCAAGGAACGCGACAGGTTTTCCTGAATGAACCTTACCTACTATCGCCTCTGGTTCATCAGAGGTGCTCAATTATTAATATACATAAAATTCAGGAAATCATGGAATTACCTTTTGCAGAATCCTATAAAATAAAAATGGTGGAAACCATCCGCCGGAGTCAGAGACATGAACGCGAAGAATGGATAAAGGCCGCGGGCTATAACCTTTTCAACTTGAAAAGCGATCAGGTATTTGTTGATCTGCTCACCGATTCAGGAACCGGTGCTATGAGCGATAAACAATGGTCGGAAATGATGTTGGGCGACGAATCATATGCCGGTGCCTCATCGTACTACAAATTAAAAAATGCCATCAGTGAAATAACCGGATTCGGATATTTCCTGCCGACTCATCAGGGCAGAGCTGCCGAAAACGTACTTTTCTCAGCAATGATCAACAGTGGAGACCTCATCCCCGGCAATGCCCATTTCGACACAACAAAAGGGCACATTGAGTTTCGAAAGGCAACAGCGTTGGACTGCACCGTTGACGAAGCTTATGATACCACGCTCGATTATCCCTTCAAAGGCAACATCGACCTTGCAAAGCTTGAAAAAGTACTTACATCCAACCCTTTGGATAAAATACCGATGATCATCATTACCATCACTTGCAATACTTCGGGAGGTCAGCCGGTTTCGATGCAGAACATTCGCGAGGTAAGTGCTTTGGCTGTTAAACATGGCGTTAAAGTGGTCTTTGATGCGGCACGCTTCGCCGAAAATGCCTATTTTATTAAAAAAAGAGAAGAGGGCTATGCCAACAAAACAATTCGCGAGATTGTGCTCGAAATGTTTTCATACGGCGATGCTATGACGATGAGCAGTAAAAAAGATGCGATCGTGAACATGGGCGGATTCATTGGTTTCAGAAATGAAGAGCTTTTTCAGAAGGCATCGGTGTATAATATTATGTTTGAAGGGTTTATCACTTATGGAGGCATGTCAGGGCGCGATATGAATGCATTGGCGCAAGGCTTATATGAGGGAACAGAGTTTGATTATCTGGAAACCCGCATTCGTCAGGTTGCATTTTTAGGGGGGTTGCTGCGCGATGCCGGTATCCCTGTACAGTATCCTTTTGGTGGTCATGCAATTTTTGTTGATTCACTGCGATTCCTGCCGCATGTTCCGCGCGAAGAGTACGTGGCACAAACATTGGCTGTTGAATTATACCTCGAAGGCGGTGTAAGGGGTGTAGAGATTGGAACTATTATGGCCGACCGTGACCCGGTTTCACGGCTAAATCGCTTTCCGGAATTGGAACTCGTCAGGCTTGCCATCCCACGAAGAACTTACACCAACAATCATATGCGTTATGTAGCAGCAAGCCTGATCAATGTTTGGGAACGCCGCAACAGCATACAGAATGGCTACAAAATTGTTAAAGAAGCCCCTATATTGCGGCACTTTACAGTTCAACTAGAGAAAGTTTAAACAATTTCAGTATTTGCAAAAATTAAAAAGCGGAATCTCAATACAGAGTTCCGCTTTTTCGTTTTTCAATGATGCAAAATCATTCACTCTCTGAGTAAATCAACAAACTGCTGCAAGTTAATTACAATCAGGCGTTAAGGATGTTATTTGCAGCGCCAAACTCGCCGGTTTCCTGTCCGTCAGCTTCCGCTTCGTCGAACCATCTGCTGCCATCAGCCAGATAACGGAAGCGGTAACTAGCTCCTGTCTCAAGCTCGATGGTATGGCTAAAAGAACCATCTTTCAGCTTATTCATAACGTCAGTACTGGGATTCCAACCGTTGAAATCGCCTACTATCGAGATTTCGCTTGCGCCTTCTGCCTGCTCTTTCGTTACTTTAAAACTTACCTTACAAATCGGTTTGCTTTTAAGTGTTTGTTTCTTAATGCTCATTTTCGTTTTTATTAGTTAGTTGAACAAAACAATGCCGGGTAAACCCGTTCAGAGCGCAAAAATACCCTGATGCTTCAAATTGAAAAATGACATAAAACGGGTAATGTGATATAAAGCGCTGATTATGTGTTGTTTAACTTAATTCGCTGACTCAAAATGAATTATATCAATCGGTTTCGGAACTTGCTGAATAATACCCATATAGGCTGAAAAGCATGAGTTCTGTATTTTATGTATTTTTGCAAACACCATATGATAAAGGCACAAATGCAACTGACAAAAGAAAAAAAAGAAGGACGTTACAGTCGTTTGTACGCACAAATATCTGAGCTGCTGATAAAGAGCAACAACCCTGTTTCGAATATGTCCACAATTGTAGCTGTGTTGCACCACAAGATGGATTATTTTTTCTGGACAGGTTTTTACTTACTTCAGGATGGAAAACTGCAAGTGGGGCCTTATCAGGGTTCGCTTGCCTGCATTGATCTGAAAAAAGACACGGGGGTATGCTGGGCAGGAATAAACCAAAACAAACCCGTTGTTGTTGAAGATGTTCATGCTTTCCCGGGGCATATTGCCTGCGATAGTCGCTCACAATCAGAAATTGTAGTTCCTCTTCGCAACGCCTCAGGCATAACCATCGGGGTTCTTGATGTAGACAGCAGTGAACCTGCTTCATTCGACGAGGTTGACGCCAAATGGCTCGAAAAAATTGTCGCATTGGTGTATCCAGTTGAATCTTAGTTTATTGGGATCAGTTTTTTATAACAGCAAATCCAATGGCCATGAAATACACACTTTACATCTTGTTTATAATTGCACTGGCCTATAACACCTTTCCGCTTGCGCTCGGCTTGAATCGCGACCACCGCAATCCACATCTGATCAATTTACTGCTGGCCTCCGTATTTGGGTTGATTCAGGGTGTGATGTATCATATCGGAGCCATGCTTGGCGACACCTTTATGCATTTATTTGTAATCCGATACAAATGGGTGGTTTTTGGCATCTTCATGGCCGTGAGTGTTCGTATGCTTCTGGAAGCCGTTAAGATTCGCAAAGGTGCCAGGCTCTTCTCGTTCGACAACTATGTAAAATTTATAATCATGGCTGTTGCTGCTGGCATTAATACGTTCATTATCGGGATGACGTCCGACTACTTTGCGCCTTTTGACCCATTCATGCCGTTGCTGCTTGTTGCTGCCGGTTTTTGCTGGAGTATTGCCGGAATCAGCATGAATCTTTCTCGAACCAATATTTTACTTTCCAGTGCCATGCATTTTGGAGCCTCCATAATTATTTTCATAGTTGCTGTTGTATACTTGTTAACCAATAACTGGTTTTAAATATGACCTTTTTGAAAAAATCAACCCAAAACAAGCACCTGCTTTTAACAGCGCTGCTAATTGCGTTCTGCAGTGCATGGGCGCAGCCACCACAAGGCTATTATTCGAATGCAGAGGGCTTGCAGGGCGAAACATTGAAGGCGGCATTACACAATATTATCAAAAATCATCAGCCCCGCACATATTCACAGCTTTGGCAGGACTTTTTCACTACCGATCAGAAACCAAACGGTAAAGTCTGGTGTATGTATTCCGACATTCCCAACGGTACCCCGGCTTATGAGTATACTTTTTTCACCAATCAGTGTGGAAATTATTCAGCCGAAGGGCATTGTTACAACCGTGAGCATTCGTGGCCAGCCAGCTGGTTTGGATCGCAGCATCCCATGTATACTGATCTGTTTCACATTGTTCCAACCGATGGTTTCGTGAACAACAGAAGAGCCAATTATCCTTTTGCAAAGGTTGGGCAAACCACATGGGTAGCCACCAACGGTGGAAAGCTTGGCCAAAGCATTAGCCCGGGATATTCAGGCATTGCCTTTGAACCCATTGATGCTTACAAAGGAGATTTTGCAAGAGGATTGATGTATATGTCGGTTCGCTATTTTTCGCAGGACGGCAATTGGCCTGGCAGCGAAATGACTGACGGGGCCGAGATACTACCCTGGGCAAGGGCTTTATTGCTTCAGTGGCATCAACTTGACCCCGTGAGTCAAAAAGAAATTGACCGGAACAATGCTGTTTTTGCATTACAGCAAAACCGGAATCCTTTTATTGACAGACCTGAATTTGCTCAGCAAATGTGGGATCCCTCCTCTTCAACAGTTGAATATTCCTATGCCTCAACAATAAGTATCTGGCCAAATCCGGGAAATGGGATTTTTCATTACAATTGCACAAACTGTATTGACCATGAGCCAATCACAATTCGTATTTATGATGCTAACGGGCGAATACTGAAAGAAAGCACAGAAAGCTATTCAAGCCAAGGCCCGACACTTACACTGGATCACCTGAAAAGCGGCCTTTACTTTTTGTTATTCCAAAGGCAACATGGTCAAACAACTTCAACAAAACTAATGATACACTAAATTGAATCAATTAAACATGTCAATTATACGTATTACCAAGGAATTCAAGTTTGAAATGGCACATGCGCTACTGGGCTATGATGGCCCATGCCGTAATGTACATGGCCATTCCTATGAGCTGAAAGTTACCGTAAAAGGTACTCCAATTGATGACAAAAGCCATGTGAAACTCGGCATGGTGATGGACTTTGGCGATCTGAAAAGAATCGTCAAACAAGAAATTGTGGATGTTTTCGATCACGCGCTTGTGCTCAATCGTGAGATGCCTGTCAGCATCACACAAACCCTTCAACGTTCCTTTGAGAAAGTCATTTTACTTGATTACCAGCCCACAAGTGAACTGATGGTAATTGACTTTGCCGCGCGTATCAAGAAGCAGCTTCCTGCACAAATTCAACTTGTTAGCGTATTGTTGCGCGAAACAGCTACTTCCTATGCCGAGTGGGTTGAAGAGGATCAGTAAACTTATTTACCCAAATTGATCCTGTAAAACACAAAATGCAGCAATTGAATTGCGCTCTTTAAACATTCATTTAATTGATTTACAAACAAATGCGTTGAGCAGTTGGCCAAAGGATTTATCAACGCCAAAAAAGTCTAAATTTGCTCATTGTTTCTTCAAAACAGCATTGTGAAAACACGAAACATAAAGTGTTTTACCTCTGTTTTGAGAACTTTCAAGGTTAAGACCTTGTTCGTATAAGGCGCTCATTTTCAGTTCCTAAATAACTATTTATGGGACTTAGAAGGCGATAGCGTGAATATTTTGATTATACAACATTCAGCACAAAAATGTTTTGTTTGTGGCCTGTTTATGAACAATCAGTAGTTTCATAAGGAAGCGCAAAAAGTAAAAAGTAAGATTATATGACAAAAAACTTTGGTTTGATTGGTGCTGCCGGCTATATAGCACCGCGCCATCTTAAGGCAATAAAAGAAACCGGTAACACGCTGGCTGCAGCTTTAGACCCATTCGATTCGGTTGGAATCATGGATAGTTACTTTCCTGATGCTGCGTTCTTTACAGAGCCCGAACGCTTCGACAGGCATCTTGATAAAAAACGCCGAAGTGGAGGCGATAAAATAGACTATGTAAGTATCTGTAGCCCCAATTATCTTCATGATGCACACATACGCATGGCACTTCGCAATGGCGCCCATGCCATATGCGAAAAACCAATTGTGCTTAACCCATGGAACGTGGATGCACTTATGGAGATCGAAAAAGAATCAGGTCTTAACATATACACCATACTTCAGCTACGCCATCATCCTGCCATCATTAGCCTGAAGGAAAAAGTGAAAAGTGAAAAGGAAAAAAATCCAGGCAAAAGCTATGATATAGATCTTACATATATAACCTCCCGCGGTGCCTGGTACCACCGCTCCTGGAAAGGAAATATTGAAAAAAGCGGTGGAGTTGCCACAAACATTGGAGTGCACTTCTTCGATATGTTAACTTGGATTTTTGGCTCATCCGTTGAAAACATAGTACATGTGAACGAATTGGATCATGCCTCCGGATTTCTTCAGCTTGAAAACGCAAGAGTGAACTGGTTTCTGAGCATCAACCGTAATCACCTGCCCGAACATGCCAAAGCGGCCAAAAAAACAACTTTCCGCAGTTTAACAATGGACAAGGAGGAAATCGAATTTTCAGATGGATTTACCGATTTGCACACGGTCAGCTATCAAAACATCCTTCAGGGCAAAGGTTATGGCCTTTTAGATGCCAAACCAAGCATTGATATCGTGCATGCTATTCGAATGAAACAATGACTTGACTGGCCACAACAGACAAAATGGTATATTTTATCCAACAAACGGTCATGAGAATTGTGATAATACACTAGATTTAAATACTATTTATGAACAAATTCATAGCATTAGCATCCCCAGATATTGGCAAGAAGGAGATTGCATTAGTGAACGAAGTACTTAAAAGCGGAATGCTGGTACAAGGTAAATATGTTCAAAAGATAGAGCAGTTAATCGCTGAATACGTAGGTGTTAAACATGCTGTTTGTGTATCTAGTGGAACTGCAACATTACACCTGATTTTAAAGGCTTTGCAAATTGGGGAAGGGGATGAAGTAATTGTGCCAGCATTTTCATTTATTGCCACAGCCAATGTTGTTGAATTAGTTGGAGCCAAGCCGGTTTTTGTTGACATTGACCTTCAAACTTATAACTTAAACCCAGAAGAACTAACAAAGGCTATCACCCCAAGAACCAAAGCAATTATTGTTGTGCATGAATTTGGGCTGGCAGCAAATCTGGAACCTATAATAGAATTCTCAAAAAAAAACGGTTTGTTTCTTATTGAAGATGCTGCATGCGCTATTGGAGGCACTTATAAGAATGATAAACTTGGATCTTTTGGCATAGCGGGGTCTTTCTCTTTTCATCCCAGAAAAGTAATTACCAGTGGTGAGGGTGGAATAGTTACAACAAATGATGATGTTTTGGCAGAGAAAATAAGGGTATATAGAAACCACGGAATAATTGTCAGGAATGGCATTGCGGAGTTTATTGAAGCTGGATTTAATTATCGAATGACCGACATTCAAGCGGCCCTAATCCTGCCTCAATTTCAAAGGCTAGATTCAATTATTAAGGCAAGAAATATATTGGCCGAACTATATCTAAGAAATCTGGACAGATCATTGCTCAAATTACCAATTGTTCCATCTGGATATTTGCATACCTGGCAAACTTTTCACGTTATTTTATCTTCAAAAAAAACCAGGGACGTCGCAATCGAAGAATTAGCAAAAAAAGGAATTGGTACAAATTACGGGGCTCAATGCATCCCTGAAACCTCCTATTATTCTTCAAAATATGAAATGGATTTACAAAAAGTTCCGAATGCATTGACAGCGTACTCCAGAGGTCTCGCTCTTCCACTTTATGAAAAACTAACTCAAAAAGATATTCGATTCATATCAAATCAATTAAATCAAATATGTTTAAGTCATGATTTATAACAAAACCATTTTTATTACGGGAGGTGCAGGCTTTATAGCAAACACCCTGATTAAACAATATGTTGAGTATAATAAAATAATAGTATACGACAACTTCCATCGTGACACACTTACCAATAGCGGACTAGCCAAACATCCCAACATTCAAATCATAAAAGGTGATGTTCTGGACTTCGATTTATTAACTGTGAGCATGAAGGGTGCTGATATCGTTATACATGCAGCTGGAATTGCCGGAATTGATACAGTGATTATAGATCCGGTAAAAACTATGCGTGTGAATATGATTGGCACTTCAAATACGCTGGAAGCAGCGAAAATCAATGGTGTTTCTGATAGATTTATTGATTTTTCAACCTCCGAAGTTTTTGGCTCTATGGCGTTCCGCTCGAGCGAAGATGAGCTGGTCTAGAAAAACTGGACAGAATAATTAACTTTATTAATTTTATGTCCTATGAAACAACATCGAAGAAAATTTAGTTCAGCCTTCAAGGCTGAGGTTGCTATTGAGGCAATCAAAGG
>Ga0116204_1001875_pt1 | contig 11644 bp, 8 predicted proteins | sample LakKivwa52mmetaG_FD_94481 | JGI IMG/M metagenome (GOLD analysis project Ga0116204, IMG submission 94481) | Anoxic lake water microbial communities from Lake Kivu, Rwanda to study Microbial Dark Matter (Phase II) - Lake Kivu water 52m metaG | ecosystem: Environmental > Aquatic > Freshwater > Lake ... | reverse complement strand
CTCTTGCGACCGGTATGGTTGAGTAAAAGGAAGTGGCTGCCTAAGAGCCAGCCCAAATGGACGCGGAAGAACCAGACAGGAAGCCGATAAAGCATGCGGCTCAAGCCGGTGGGTGATTTTCGGTCGGCGATTTTCTTGGGCATGGTTTTACAATCCCAGGGTAAGGTTTAGCGGCGCGCGACTTTACCTTCGACAGGCCCCGACTTGTTTTCGACAAGCTCAGAGTGGCTTGAAAAACCATTCGGCTGGCGCAGTGCGCTCCCGGCGGCCCGGTTCGCCAGCCAGCCTTCGTAGATGCGCAGGAAGACGACGCCGGAGAGAATCATCAAACTGCCGGCAATTTGCACCAGGGTCAGGCGCTCATCAAGGAAGACGTAGGCAATCAGGGCGGTGAAGGCCGGTTCGAGGGTGGCGACCAGGTTGACGACACTGGAGGGGAGGTAAGCCAAACTGACATTGTACAGTCCGAATCCGCCAATCGTCGGCCCGGCGGCCAGCAGGAACAGAACTCCCCACCCGGCGAGTGAATCTCGCAACCAGAATAGTTCGGAGGGTGTGGCGGCGGTTCCAGGCAGGAATCCGCCCGGCAGCAGGTTGAAGACCAGCAGGAAAACGGAGGCAAATCCGAAGGTATAGAGCAGCGTCGTCCAGGGATTCAATCCACGCTGTGAAGCGGAGCGCCCCATCAGGCTGTAAATTGCGTAGGCCAGCCCTGAGAGTACGCCGGTTGTGATTCCGAGCAGGTTGCTCTGCCAGACCCCGGGCTTGAAGGCTTCGGCCACCAGCACGCATCCGCCCAGGGCGAGCATGACCGCCACGATTTTGACCCAGTCGAGGCGTTCTTTCAGAATCCACCAGCCGAGCAGGGCGGTAAAAGCCGCCGAGCAGTAGGCCAGCACGGTCGAGACGGCGGCCCCGTTGAGCGCGACGGAAGTCGTCCAGAGGGAGTTAAAGACGGCCAGTAGCAGTCCATAACCGAGCAAGTAGAACAGGTGCGGACGCGAGACGCGCAGCAGGGCCGGGCGGAGGAGCGCCAGGGCGGGGAGCAGCACCAGCAGGACGAAAAAATTCCGCCACATAGCAAGCAGCAGGGGAGGAATATCGTAGGTCTGGGTCAGGTAACGGATGAAGGGGGCCGTGGTCGAGAGGAACGCGGCGCTGACGAGGGCCAGGGTGTAGCCCCGGGCGAGCTTATCCTGGCCGATACCCTGACGGGCACAAGAGCCGAAGGGGTGGGTTGGGTTGGATGTGGGCGATGGGTTGCGCATTGCTCGATTGTACCCCGGAAAATTTTCGCCCGCAGGTGTGCTACGGGCAGGATAGGGGAAAATTTTCCACGAAGTTCACAAAGGGAAGAGCGTTTAAGATTTCCTTCGTGTCTCTTTGTGAACTTCGTGGTTAAACGGTTTTCGGATTGACCGGTTTAGGGTCTTGCGCCGAATTTACTCTTCTTTGCGCAGGGCCGGGAAGAGCAGCACCTCGCGGATGGAACGGTTGTTGGTCAGGAGCATGGTCAGGCGGTCGACACCCATGCCGAAGCCGCCGTTGGGGGGCATGCCGTAGCGCATGGCGCGCAGGTAATCTTCGTCAAGCGGATTCTTTTCTTCTTCATCGTCACTGTAATCGCTTTGCATGTCGATGAAGCGTTGTTCCTGGTCGAGCGGGTCGTTCAGTTCGGTGAAGGCGTTGCACAACTCGAAACCGGCCACGTAGCCCTCGAAGCGTTCCACTGTCAGCGGGTCGCCGGGTTTGGGTTTGGCGAGCGGCGAAATGTCGCGGGGGTAGTCGTAGAGGAAGGTCGGCTGGATGAGGGTCGGTTCGAGGTATTCGCCGAGCAGGAAATCGATCAGTTTGCCGCGCGTCACATGCGGGTCGGGGCGCGCTTCAGGGTGTTTGGTGATGATGGCCTTGAACAAGGATTCAGCGGTGGGGTGTTCGGCGATATCGATGCCGCTCGTTTCGAGAATGCCCTGGCGCATCTCCAGCCGCCGCCAGGGGGCGGTGAAATCCAATTCGCAGGCTTTGCCCGGTTCTTTCTCGAAGGTGAATTTGCGCGTGCCGAAGACCGTGTCGCAGACGTAGCCGACCATGGCTTCGGTCAGTTCCATGACTTTGAGGTAGTCGAAATAGGCGGCGTAGAATTCCAACTGGGTAAATTCGGGGTTGTGCTTGAACGAGACGCCCTCGTTGCGGAAATCGCGCCCGATTTCGTAGACCCGCTCCAGGTTGCCAACCAGCAGGCGTTTGAGATACAACTCGAAGGAGATGCGCAGGTACATATCCTGTTCGAGTTCGTTGTGGTGGGTGACGAAGGGCCGGGCCGCCGCGCCGCCGTAGAGCGGCTGGAGGATGGGCGTTTCGACCTCGAGGAAGCCGTTGTCGTCGAGGAAGGTGCGCAGGGCTTTGATGATGCCCGCCCGTTTGCGGAAGGTCTCGCGGATGTGGGCATTGACCGCCAAATCGGCGTAGCGCTGGCGGGCACGCAGTTCGGCATCTTCGAGCGCGGCATGGCGGACGACGGTTCCATCATCGAGCGTTTCATCTTTGGCAGCGGGCAGCGGCGAAACGGCCTTGGCTAGCATATTGAACTCATGCACCTGCAGGGTTGCTTCGCCAGTGCGGGTGCGCATCATCACGCCTGCCGCCTGGATGAAGTCGCCCAGGTCGTACATCTTGTTGAAAAAGTCGACCTTTTCCTGCCCGAGTTCGTTGACGCGGAAGAACAACTGGATCTTTCCGTCGCCGTCTTCGATGTGGGCAAAGGTGAGTTTTCCCATTGGGCGGGTGGCGCGGATGCGCCCGGCCAGGGTGGCCTTGACTTCGGCGGTTTCGCTGTCGGTGGTCGAGCCTGCTGCAAGTTGTTCGGACATCTCCAGCGCGGCTATGGCCTGGGCGCTGGTGTGGCTGCGCTCGGCGCGGGTGGGGTAGGGGTTGATGCCCTCGGCTCTGAGTTCTTCAATTTTTTGCAAACGGATTTTTTCAAGTTGGGTGTATTCTGCCATACGTTCTCCAAGATATAAAAAGCCTCGCGCCGAGGCAGCCTGCATTCGCAGAGCCAGCGCGAGGCTTTGAGTGACTGCCCCAGTCTTCTATGTGGTCTTGATGATTTTGACTTTGAATGAGCCGCCGGGCGCGTCGACAGTAACAATGTCGCCGGGCCTGTGACTGAGCAGGGCTTTGCCCAGGGGAGATTCGTTCGATATTTTTCCTTCGCGCGGATTGGCTTCCGCCGCGCCGACGATGGTGTATTCTTCGGGTTCGCCGCCTTCTTCCTCGATGGTGACAGTGTCACCCACCTCGACCAGGGTCGGGTCGTGGCGGGCATGTCCGTCGATGATATGGGCCGCCGCCAGGATAACTTCCAATTCCTGAATTCGTCCCTCGACAAACGCCTGTTCGTTTTTGGCGGCTTCGTATTCGGCGTTTTCGATGAGTTCCCCGCCTTCCATGGCTTCATGAAGACGCTCGGCAACTTCCTGGCGTTTGACGGTGCGCAGGTAGTCTAATTCTTCCTGGAGTTTCTGGAAGCCCTCTTTGGTCAAGTACATTGCGGACATGCTTTATTACCCTGTTATAAGAATATGTTGCATCTCTTTTGAGATGCAACGAGGTCACGAACACATACCCTGACGGGCACAAGTTTTTCCCGTTCGTGCGCATACTATATCATGAATTTATTCCAAAATCAAGCGGGGGTTGGCGCAGAAAACTGGGCTAAGAACCCTTATTCCCGTTCCCACAACATTAATCCGTTCCTGCTTTGCGAATATTCTTTGATTTTCTGGCGCATATCTTGCACGTCCATAAACAGGGATGTGATTTGCGAAGCGTGCGCGGTGATGCTTTCCTGCCAGCCGGCCAACCCCTGGGCCGAAATAAAGAAACTTTTCCCGGTCATCTCACTGGTTGCCGGGAGCAGTTCATCGGGATTTCTCATGGCATATGGCACATCGGCATAGTACCAGAGCGGCCGGCCCAACGATTCAATTGCCTTGCGGGTGACGATGTGGTCAACATGACCTCCGAGCGCCAGCGGGCAGACAATGGTATCGTATTGGGTCAGTTTTGTGGCAACCAGACGGGCTATTTCTTCGAGCAGGGAAGTCTCACGCGGATGGGGCGGGACGAAAATCCCCTCCGGGTAAAACAGCGTGCCGGTTGTGGAACGCCGGTAAATGGCGTCGGGAAAGGGCAGGTGATGGATGGATGCTCCGACGCGCCGGGCCGCGTTCTGGTCTTCACCGCGCCGCAGGGCAACGGTTTCCAGCCCGGTTCCCGATTCCCTCGACCCTTGGGACTGGTGCCAGGTGGCATGCATCACCTGCGCCATCTCCGATTCGGGTCCGGGGGGCGGGTCGCCAGCCATCACCGTCCAGATTTCCACGGAGATGCCGCTGTGGGTCTGTTCCCAAATCAAGCCGCCACAGGAAAGGACGGCATCGTCAAAGTGAGGGGAGATATATATCCAGCGCATATTCTCCCCGAGGATAAGTGATTTTGGAGTTGGCAGCATGGCAGTACCGTAACAAGACGATTTGGGGTTTACGATTTTTGACTTGCGGTTGAAGGTGAGGTTTGAATGTTTGCTCACTTGTTTACGTGTATATTTGTTTACTTGTCTACTTGTATCCCATCCTCCACAACTTGCGCGGCGAGGGCGTTCAGGACTTCGGCTTCAGCAGCTTCGATGTGGTTGGCCTTCCAGTACAGATCAAGAAGTTCGAGCGGGGTCAGGCTGGCGATATTCTCATCGTGGGGCAGGCGGATGCGGGCTTCCATTTGCGGGCGTTTGACCAGGTGGAATTCAAATGTCCCGGCGGTGTGCTGGCGCAGTTCGGCTTCGTCGATGAGTTTTTCGTAATCACGCGGATAATCCACCGTCAATTTGACGATGGCGTCCTTCATTTTTCCCGGCTTTGGGAGGGCCGCTTTCAACTGTCCGGTGACATCCTCCGCTGACTTGTGCCCGTCAGAGGATTCGAGACGCGCCCAGGCTTCGATAAAGGGACGCACTCCATCCAATTTCCGCCACTGGACATCTGTCTTGCCCTTCTGCACTTCGGCGACGATGAAAAATTTGTCGTCATTCGCCTCGCCAAAATCGACTCGCTCAATCGAGCCGGGGTAGATGACCGGCGGATGCCCGCCCTTGTTCAAATCTTGCGGCTTGTGGATATGTCCCAAGCCGACGTAATCCAGCCTGGGGTCTTTGACCAGCGAACCGGGCAGCACCAGGTCGGCGCCGAGCATCACCATCCGCTCCGCGCCGTAGGTTGCGCCCTGCACCGAGGCGTGGGCGGTGAGGATGAGCGGCAGGGCTGGGTCGGCTTTTTGCAGGTACTCTTCGACCAGCGCCGTCAGGCGGCTTTCGATTTCGGAATAGACACTTGTGCCCGTTAGGGGTTCGGCGGATTCCGTTTCCAGCGCGGCCATCAACCCGGAACGCGAGACCCAGGGCAGGCCAATCACCTGCGCCGGAAGGCCGAGTTCATCGGCTGTCAGCAATCCCGGCTTCGAGATGACGTAAATGTTTGGCACGTCAAGTGTGTCGAATTCATGGAGTGCGTGCGCCCGCCCGATGGAGGGGGAGATATCGTGATTGCCGACCAGCAAAAGGGTTGGGATTCTGGCCTGCGAAAGCCGCATAATCCGCCTGCCCCATTCGCGCTGGAAGGTGGGGGCGGGGGTGCGGTCTTTGTAGGCGTCCCCGGCGAAGATAACGAGGTCAACCCGCTCGTGAATGGCCGTCTCGATGATGGTATCGAGCGATTTGAGAAAATCCAGCACCCGCAGCGGCAGCCCGGTTTGCGGGTCGTGGCGGCCATAGTTCGCCATATCGATATGCGCGTCGGCAAAGTGAAGCAGTTTCATTAACGAAGTCCCCATTCTTTCAATCGCTGGATACCGGGTGCGAAGTTGGGGTTCAGGCGCACGGTTTCGAGCATGTCAGTGGCTGCCGGGCCGGTTTTGCCAATCGCATAAGAAGCCATCGCGCGCCAGTACAGGCTCTCTTCGAGGGTGGGGCCGGTCGATGGTGTCGATAAAGTGACGTTGGCGAGGTTGATGACATCCTGGTAACGACCGGTGTAGAAATAGGCCCAATAGGGCCCGGTCTGGTACCAGACCATGCGGTAGGGTCGCTGGCTGTTATCCTGTGTCAGACCGGCGTAGAGGGTAAATGCCCGGTCGTAGGCTGCGCCGGCCCCCGCATAATCCTGCAATTGGACCAGGCTGGTGCCTTTGTTGAACCAGGAGAAAAACAGGTCAATCTCCTCTTGCGTTTGGATATCGGATTCGGCCAGTTCCAGGGCGTGTCGGTAGGCCCAGTTGGGGTCGCTCCAGTTGCCCAATGCAGTCATGACTTCCTGCTCACGGTCGGGCGGGTAGACGACCATGAAGAGGTAATTGAACGAACGCCAGCCTTCCAGGAGTTCTTCGTAGGAAATGCGCCTGTTTTTGCGGGGCTGTTCGCCGTTCAGGTAGTAGGCGTCCTGCACAATGAATATTTCCTGGGCTTCATCGTAGCCAGTGACGAAGAGATAGTGACCCATCCAGGTGCGCTTGCCTTGCGTGTCGCGCTCGTAATAGCCTTTTTCGATGACGGAGGGAAATCCCGCGCTGAGCAGGGATTTGAGCGTATGGAGTTCGCCGCCATGCCGGATGAGGGCAGAGTAGTCTGTGTAATTGGTGACGAAATCGGTCATTTCGTAGGGCATCACGTTCAAGTCGAGGCGGCCCCGGTCGATGAAACTTTTGGATGGGTCGACAAAGCCGGGCTTGACCACGCTGGCAACCTGGTCGCGCAGGTCGTCGGTTTTTCCAGGCAGTCCTTTCCAGCCCCAAAATTTGAGCGACATGACCAGGTTGGCCGGGCCGCAGTAGTTCCAGCGGTTTTTCTGGTCGGCGTAGAAACGGTCGCCTTTCAAGTCCATGCGTTCCGGCAAGGGGGTTGGTGTGATGGTGGCGGTCGCTGTTGAAATCGCCAGGCTTGTCCCGAGACGCGAGGGAGTTGGGGATGATGTGGTGGGCGGCGCGATGAGCACCACAATCGGGGTGGGTAAAGCGCGTCTCGTGCCCGGCAGGGTATTGGTTGGGGGCACAGTCGCGGGGATGAACACCTGTTCGGCGGGCGGGCTGATGAAGTTACGCATAGAAGCTCGCAGGTTATCCACGCGCCAGGCCAGGCGGGCGTTGACGAAGGGGATGTTGTATACTGCGACAGCCAGCACCAGTAAACCGATAACGGCGAGCAGGGTGCGATATGGGTGGTTTTTGAACATGGGGGAGATTATACGCGAAAAAGGGCAACCAAACTCCTAAAGGAGTGGTCGCCCTTTGGTCAGGTTATCCTAAAATGTTGCGTGTTTCGTTTAGGCGTCTTTGACTTCGCCATCGACGACATCATCGCCGCCGGGAGGGGGCGTGGACGGGCCGCCGCCGGGCTGGCCTTGCGGCTGGGGCTGGCCGCCGTAGAGTTTTTCACTCAGTTTGTAGAAGGACTGTTGCAAATCTTCGCTGGCTTTGGTGATGCGAGCCGCGTCCTCGCTGCCCAGGGCCGATTTCAAGTCGTTGACTTTGGCTTCCACTTCGCCGCGTTCGCCGGAATCGAGTTTTTCGCCCAACTCGCGCATGGATTTCTCGACCTGGTAGATCAGGCTGTCGGCAACATTGCGGGCTTCGATGAGTTCCTTGCGCTTCTTATCATCGGCCTCGTGGCTCTGGGCTTCCTTGACCATGCGGTCGATATCGCCCTTGTTCAGGTTGGTGGAGGCGGTGACGGTGACTTTCTGCTCCTTGCCGGTGGCCTTGTCGCGGGCAGTAACGTGGATGATGCCGTTGGCGTCGATGTCGAAGGTCACTTCGACCTGCGGCACGCCGCGTGGCGCGGGCGGGATGCCATCCAGCCGGAAGCGGCCCAGCGACATGTTGTCGCCTGCCATCGGGCGCTCGCCTTGCAGGATGTGGATATCGACGGCGGTCTGGCCGTCGGCGGCGGTGGAGTAGGTCTCGGTCTTTTTGACCGGGATGGTGGTGTTGCGTTCGATCATGACGGTCATTACGCTGCCGAGGGTTTCGACGCCGAGCGAGAGCGGGGTCACGTCAAGCAGCAGGATGTCGCGCACTTCACCGCCCAACACGCCGCCCTGGATGGCCGCGCCGACCGACACAACTTCATCGGGGTTGACCGATTTGTTCGGTTCCTTGCCGGTCAGTTTGCGCACCAGGTCGCTGACCATCGGCATACGGGTCGAGCCGCCGACCAGGACGACTTCGTGCAGGTCGCTGGCTTTCAGCCCAGCATCCTTGAGGGCATTTTCGAAGGGATGGACGCAGCGTTTGAGCAGGTCATCGGTCATTTGCTCGAATTTGGCGCGGGTCAGCTTCAAAACGAGGTGTTTCGGGCCGGAAGCGTCGGCCGTGATGTAGGGCAGGTTGAGTTCGGTCTCCATCATGCTGGAGAGTTCGATTTTGGCCTTTTCGGCGGCTTCGCGCAGGCGCTGGAGGGCTTGGCGGTCGTTGCGCAGGTCGATGCCTTCCTGTTTTTTGAATTCATCCGCCGCCCAGGTGGCGACGCGCTGATCCCAGTCATCACCGCCCAGGTGGGTGTCGCCATTGGTGGCCTTGACTTCGATGACGCCTTCGCCGACTTCGAGCACGGAAACGTCGAAGGTGCCACCGCCCAGGTCAAAGACCAGGATGGTTTCGTTGGCTTTTTTATCGAGACCATAAGCCAGCGCGGAGGCGGTCGGCTCGTTAATGATGCGTTTCACATCCAAACCGGCGATGCGTCCGGCGTCTTTGGTGGCCTGGCGCTGCGAGTCGTTGAAGTAGGCCGGGACGGTGATGACCGCTTCGGTGACGGTTTCGCCGAGATAGGCTTCAGCGTCGGCCTTGAGTTTTGCCAGCACCATCGCGGAGATTTCCTGCGGGCTGTATTCGCGCGCCGTGACCGGGATTTTGACTCGCACGTCATCTGACGGCCCTTCGATGACCTGGAACGGCACCATTTTGCGCTCGCTTTCGGTTTCCTCGAAGCGGCGTCCGATGAAGCGTTTGATGGAATAGACGGTGTTTTCTGAATTTATAACCGACTGGCGTTTGGCAGTTTGCCCCACCAGGCGTTCACCGTTTTTGTTAAAGGCGACCACCGACGGGCACAGGCGCCCACCTTCGGCTGTGCTGATGACGGTGGGCTGACCGCCTTCCATGACGGCGACGACGCTGTTGGTGGTGCCGAGGTCGATTCCGATGATTTTTCCCATGGTTCATAACTCCTGTTTCGATAATTTTTCGGGCTTATATGCCCTAAAGGATAATCGATGAATAATAGAAATACGTTAACAACATGTAGAAAAGTTGAAAGCGGGATTTAAAAAACCTGGCTGGCAGTTCCATCCCGCCAAGAACGCGGGACTTCTGCCAGCCAGGTTGTAGTGCTTGTGCGAGGTTTAGGGTTCCTGGATACGGAAGGCATCCACTTCGATTTTCACTGGGGTAGCCCGCAGGGATGAAATCGAGAAGCCGACAGAACCATCTCGCAGCGCATACTTGCGTTCCGTGTAGGGGCTGCTCTTTGGTTCTACGCCATTAATCGCAAAGGAAAGCTTGTCCCCATCACAGATAAATGTGTATTGATTGACAGCCTTTCCTTGCTTGATGGCCGTCGAGCCGCCGTTGGCCATCCGGTTGTAATCCGAACCGGTCGCATAGTACAGTTCCCACAGGCCGTCACTCTGCACAGACCATTCGTACCAGCCTTCATCGCCCAGGCGGCAAACCAGGCTGACTTGTTGGGAATTCACGCCCCGGTTTTCCACAATGATGTCAAGCTGGGTGTTTACATAGGTAAAGGCCTCGTAGACGTAGTAAGCAAACAGTCCCGGGTCTAAAATGTCGAACACCATGCGCCCGCTTTTGAAGCTATAGGTCGCTTTGTTGATGTCAGAATTCGTATTGCCCTGAACGACATAATAGCCCCATTGCGGGTCGCGGTCGAATTCTTCGGTGAAATACGCACCCTGGTCGCCGCCACTGCTGCCGCTTCCGCCGCTGCTGCCGCTGCCACCCGTGGCAAAGTCGCCGGTAACGGCCAGTTCGCGGCCATTCAATTGCCCTTCGAGGATTTCGCCGGTGGCAAAGCGGATGACGGTCAGCGACATCGTATCCGTGGCGTTGCGCGAGCGCAGGATGTCACAGTAGTCTTTCATCGTGCCGTCGGTCGCCAGCACCAGGCCTTCCATTTGGAAAAGGATATCGCCGGGCTTGACGCCAGCCTTATCTGCCGGTGTGCCTGATTTGACGGACATGACCCAGATGCCGGAGATGGAGCCGTCTTCAGACCGAACCGCCACGCCATTAACGCCAATGCTCCAGACATCTTTGCCTGATTGCAAGTCGGCAAGCAGTTTTTGAGCGGTTTTTGCATCGATGGCAAAGTATTGGTTGAAATTGGGGCGTGAGCGATAGTTGACGCCAACCACCTGCGCATCTTTCGTAATCAGCGGGCCACCAGAGTTGCCGGGGTTGATGGTCGCATCGTGGCTCAGGACGTAGTCGAGGGATGCCCAGTCAGTGTGGCCGTCGGCTTTCTCTTTGGAGATGATGCCCTTGGTCAGGGTAAATTGGGGTTCACCGAGTGGGAAACCGGCAGAATAGATTTCGGAACCGACCTTTGCATCTCCTGTGAACCAGTCCAGGTACTTGAAGTCGTTGCCTTCGATTTTGATGACCGCCAGGTCGGCGCATTCGGAGGCTCCCAGGACGCGCGCGTTGTATTGCTCGCCGTTCAGGAATACTTTAAGGGTAGCGGCACCGGTCACGACGTGGTTGTTGGTCACGGCAATCCCGGACGGGTCAATCAGGAAACCTGAACCGCGCCCGCCAGCGTTGACCAGCAGGCCGACCTGCGGGTCGATGAAGGTGCCGACCGCTTCAATTTGGACAACAGCATCTTTCAAGTCATCCAGGTCGGTGATAGCGCCGCTCGATGGGGACTGCGGCTTCTCCTGGGTTGGTTTGTCTGCGACAGGTTCTGGTGTATTGGCTGCGGATGGCGTGCTGCCACCGACACTACAAGCCAGGCTCACCAACATCACTAGCGCGATAACGAACAAAAAAGGTTTTGCAGGTTTCATGGCGTTTTGCTCCTTTGAAAATAAACAAACATGGTTTGATAACTCCATTTTAGCACAGCGAGTATTTTATTCAAGATTAAAAATTCGTAATCATTCTTTGAAGCGCATAACCCAAAAGTCATGGAGAACAAAAAAATGCGCCCTGGGTGTGAGCGCGTTTTTGTGGAGATGGCGGAAATTGAAGACCATCTCTTCAGTAGGAATGCGCATCCGGGAAACAAAAAACGCTGGGTCTGACGGAATTTGTGGTCTGCGCTTATCGCCCGGACGTTAACGTCCGGGCTAAGCTGCAGCGCCCAATAAATTGGGCTTTCCATCCCCGTTTACGGGGCATCGCGCATAAGCCCGGAGATTTATCTCCGGGCGGCATGGCAAAACCACAAATTCCAGTAGAACCAGAAAAAACGCGCCCGGTTCGTGAGCGCGTTTTGCGTTAGCCGGACGCCCGCCCCCATTGAAGGGATGATATCCGATTCCCGCCATCTCCACTAAAACGCGCTCACGAACCG
>Ga0116204_1001872_pt1 | contig 11653 bp, 10 predicted proteins | sample LakKivwa52mmetaG_FD_94481 | JGI IMG/M metagenome (GOLD analysis project Ga0116204, IMG submission 94481) | Anoxic lake water microbial communities from Lake Kivu, Rwanda to study Microbial Dark Matter (Phase II) - Lake Kivu water 52m metaG | ecosystem: Environmental > Aquatic > Freshwater > Lake... | reverse complement strand
GTGTCAGTGTGTTCGAGAAAGTCGATATTTTACAATTAGTTACGAACTCTGCTGGCACGATTGAGAATCCCTATACCTGTAACCAGTTGAATTTATTTGACTTATAGTTGGACAGTAGTGATATTTACTTACAAACTTAGCAAACAAATCATCACCATATTCATTTATCTCCATATTTAATACTTTTCTGTTGTGCAAAACCCGCGATCCTGTATTCTGAATATTCGAATCATATTTATCAAGAATAAATGATTTGATAAGATGGAACCAACCATCCTTTGCCTTATCATCTATTAAAAGAATTTTGATATTTGGCCTTCTAACCAGCTCATCTCTTAGGTCTAACAATCTTTGAATAGTATCGAATCTCTTACCTGTTGCAGCAACAGGATCAATTTCATATATATACTTAGCCATCTTATATTCAACACAATTCATTTGCTTTTTATAGTCATCCGGATATTCCCATGTAAATTCTGGATAATATTTCTTATGAACCTGTATGAGTCTATCAAGACCCCATATGTTGGCGTATGCGTGCCTCAGGCTTCTAATATCAATAAGTTTGGTTAAGTAGCGCCGTGTGTTGTCTGGTGTCGACCTATCTTTAATTTTTTCTTTTATTGAATCAAGATCAAGCTTATCTGGCAAGCGTAGATACGATACTCCATGAGAAGCCAGTAAAATTGCGCGTTCCTCATGTCGCAGAACCATTTCAAGAGGAAAATTTCCCAGAAGACATATATGTGACTGAGCGCTTTTCCCCTTTTCACCAGTTTCACTTTCTAATATCCTGATCTTCATCAATATTTCCCATACCCCAAGCACCTCCTCATCAATCTTTATCTTTGCATGATATGGAATAATAATCAGATGAACCTCATTCTCTTGCATATAGATCAAAGGCAACTCTTCAAGCTCATTAGACACACTTATTGTGGATTCAAAAAGCTTATCAATGTTTATAAACCGTCCAATAAAGACAATCTTTTGATCGCAAAAGTCGACTACTGTACTCATAATATGATAATATTATTTTATTGCATTAATCAATTCTGTCTGCAATTTCTCGAACGCTTTATCAGTTACACCGTTTTCTTCAATACACTCATAAATATTTTTATAATCTGTAAAGTTAAATTGTTTATATTTTGAATCGTTAAGTATTTCACTCGGCTTTTCCCCGAGCCACACTCTTGTCAAAAATTCATCAATTAGTTTAGCATCATCATAGGGCCGTAATTTAGTAATAATTCTATTAACTATTTTATCCTCATCACCATCTTTAAGTATAGCCTTAAATACACTTACATATACAGGATTATTTTCCACATGATGCCCAAGCATTATTTTAGAAAAATTATTATCAATAGAACAGGTACTATGTTTTATCAAATAATCAGTCTTGTCATTAATTATTATATTCGCCTCATTAATATCGCATATCTCTACCGCATCAGAAAGCATGATAATTTTTGCACCTGGGGCGTATGGAACAAACTTCTGTTGGGTATTATCATATGAAAGAATCTTGTTATGATCATTAAAACCACAGCCTTTTAACATTCTAACCTTATTGAGAAGTTCTTGATTTGTAAAAATTGCTGATTCAAAACCGGCCGGCTTGACCGATATAAATATTCTTTTATTCATCAGTATTCTCCTTTTTTTCTTGATGCATGTAAGACTGCTGTTATGTAATATTTATTTTTTATGTCAATAAACGCATTATGTATATTTGATAAATTCATAAATCTAACACTACTTGGCAATACAAAATATGATCCTCTTCCAGATGTCACAACTACAGTGCACTTTGCTGCCCATGCATTAAGTATCGTATCGATTTCAGACTTATCATCACCGACAAGACGTTCTAAAATACCATAATGTAACACCATAAATTGAGTCCGTTTATCTAATTCCGCATTAATCCAGTCCATTATATAGCGACACCGAGATTTAATATCATTATCAGATAAATTTATTTTTTTATCAGGGATATTAATATTCACAAGCCACATTAACGTTCTATAATTCTTTTCACTTTTTGCATATTCTTGAATCCGCTCATCAATCACCAATATTCTTGTTACTGCCGCCTCACTTAATTGCCATAAACAAAGATCTGCGTATTTTGCTCGGAGGGTATTTAGATTATCTATATTTGACACATAATAATTATGGTTCTGATTAAAGAAGACTCTGTAACGCTCCACATCGTCTTCATTAATTTTTATAACATAATCTGTTGCTTCTGAAATTTCAGATTTTGGTTTCAACTCTGGTATATGTTCGTAATATGGGAGCTGTCTTATGCCCAAACTATTTATAGTTTCTGAAAATATTTTATGGTTATGTAAATCATCAATCTGTATCCCGCTTTTAATCAGTGTCGTAAGATTATCTATCACAAGATGTTCTTTATGATTTTCAATACATAATTTATTCGACTGAGTAAGCGAGCCATCTGCATTTTTCGTTATGTCAGTTGGCAATACGTTACTCACTTTATAATTTTTATCTATTACATTAATTTCCAACCATTTATCCCATATATCTTTATGTAATACTTCATAATCATCAGCAAGTGCATTTATTTCATTAATATCTATCGCTTCTTTTTTATAACATCTCACCGGCAAGGATGACCTATATTGATCCATTTTTATCAGCTCAACTATTTCATCATCATCATAAACAATAAAATTGTGATCAAAGATCGCACCATTACATAACTTATTCTTAAAATCTACGCTCGACAACAACTCAACGCCATTAGTTTTTAATTTATCATTCAAAGTCTGCCCGCTAATATTATTTTTCACATACATTACCATTTTAGGCTTTCTCAAATAGAACCTGTATACCAAATGCTTATTGTCATCAAGAAATGCTGCTAATAATGGTGGATCAATGTCTTCAGAATCAATCAGAGATAAACTGATTTTTCTTAGATAGGCGGCCGATGACTTCATTTCAGCCATTCCAAGACTTCCATGCCTAAGTTTGTAATCATCACCGATGATCTTGCCGTTGATTTTCTCATTCTGCTTGTCAGCCAATTCTTCATCTTTAGCAGGTACACTATCACATACGGTAACCTCATAAAGATCATCTCCATACTTCTGTTTCAAGTCGTGATCGCTTATTTCTCTTATATTGATTTCAAATCTAACCGTCTCTGTAGCTCCACCATGCTTTGCGGTATTGCGGATAATATTTTCAATGATATTGTAGAGTGCCTGACAGCCCAAGACGTTATTGGGCATTGCGACCACATAATTAATGGTATCATTATATTCGATTTCATACTTAAAGTCTGATAATCCAGAGATATATTCAAGTAGCAAGCGGACTTTATCAAATTCCAGCATAACATCCTTTACACTCCTACCATACTGCATAACTGGTGTTCCCAGCGCAATATCAGCCAAATAATCCATTCTGGATCGAATGTAATTATTAAAACAGGTCAACTGGTCTATAATTATCTCATGCTTATCTTTGTCTTTTTGTAGCTTAACAGTCAGATCATTATTTATCAAAGAAGTATATTTTGTCTTCTTCCAATCAATATTCTTTACTCCCGTTACTAATTTGTTCATCACGTGACTCCCTATATTATGGCTCATATTACGCGCCATAACCTGGGATATTGCAGCACGTGTGGCTTGCAACTTGACCTCATTTTCTTGTAAAATGGCTTCTATAAGGCTATACTTACCCTTAATTATTTCTGAAAACTTGTTATCCTTTAAAGGGTCTTCTCCGATACCATCAATAATAAGATTTTTATATCCAAAAAAAGACACCTTATCGTATCTCTTTAAGTAAGGGCTCAACGCCTTCAAATAGATGTTTTTGTTTATCGCAATTAACTGTTTCAGAGTTTTCTTAAAATCTTTCTCATTAGTTATTTGAAAATGAACAATATTCTTACGTTCTGATTTTATACTCTTTAGATATTCATTTTCTTTTTCAAGGCATTGAACAGGGAGTATAGTAGAAGGGGATATGAATCGCTTAATCTCATAAGTCACATTATCATTTCTTTGGCAGCAATCCAAATTTTCACATTTTAATTGGAGGATGAATCTTAAGTGGGGGTTTATTATTCGAGATAGTGAAAAGGCATAAACACAATCTTTTTCTCTTAGAATTTCTTCTAATTTAAGATATACCCTTTCATCACGATACTTATTTATAGCAATAACATTTTTTAATTTATCATTCTTACTGACTTCATTTGATAACGCCTCGAATATACTTTCATCAATCTCAATATTCTCACATGAACAAACTATTTCTACATCATATCCTACATTAACCACATTTATCTTTTTCGCTATAACGACAGCATTGAGTTTTTTCAATACATCGTAATAGAACAATTTCATAAAATCGTTTTCACAGCAGAGTGCATTATTAATAAATGATTTACATTCTTTAAAATAAAAACAGTCTTTGTCCGCTGTTAGAGAACAAAATCTCTGTTCGTGCTTTATTATTGAATGAATAAAGTCGTAGTTCAATGCCACTAATTCCGGGATATACTCTCCTCGCTTATGCTTGATGACCATAAGAGGAGTCATACTTGACGATGCTATAATTCTCTCGATATACTTAACGGCATTACCAAGCTCTTTTATATTTTTGCCCGTCTCTAATTCAGAAACATTCTTCTCATCCTGAAGCTCTAAAAATCTTTCATACTCTTTGATTGTAAATGCATTAATAATATCCGTTAGATATTGACAACCTTTAGAGCAGTTAAATCCTTCTTTAAAGAATTTAACTATTTCGTTTTCAATTGTAAATGCATTAATAATATCCGTTAGATATTGACAACCTTTAGAGCAGTTAAATCCTTCTTTAAAGAATTTAACTATTTCGTTTTCATCCGTTTCTTTCATTTCTCCATCAAAGAATAAATCTAAAACTCCTAAAGTATTATTACCTTCTTTGATTTTTACAAAACAGGCGTGCCTTTGCGAAATGATTATATCATAATAGCAAACTGTTCCCTTGGGATCATCATATGTATTTTTCAAAAATTTTACTATCTCATTATCTTTTGCATTAAGTTCTTGAAATGCATACCCTAAAGAGCCATAATCACAGTCCAAACAAGTCTTTTCAATTTCCTTTAAAATTTCATCATGATCCTGTTTTAGATTATCAATCTCCACATGGTTAAAATAAATACTCTGTAAAGAATTAGCTCCCTTTATATAGGTAAATACCCAAATACCTTTAAATTTGATTGATTTATCTTTTAATAAAACATCAAGCTTTGCTTTTATTCTCACAAATTGTTTATCAAATAATCGAGTCGAATATGTCTCTTCTTTGTTTGACATGTATCATAACTTTTTTAAATACATCATTGTAAAAATCTGGGTAATCGGCAAAAAATGATTCCCTTCTTGCTAAACATCCAAAGTTAAATTTGTTCTGTCCTGCCAATTCATAATTAGGGCTATTTATCCATATATCCTTTAATGGTGTGTTCACCACATCATTACTTATAAAGAACTTTTCGGTATCATTACCAGGGCATATATATGCAGACCCATCCAGCTTTATATAAAATCCCCCTGCTACCTGATTGCAAGGGTGTCCACCTGGATACAATGATACACCATACTTAATAAAGTCTTCTTTCTTAATTGCTCCAGTAGAAAGTGCCCATTTATAAATATCAATGTAAGTATCCTTTACTTTCTCGATATATATATTAAAGTCCTTCCGTTCTTCTCTACTAAGTTCTTTATGCCCTTTACCGCTGCTTGTAGTCGGGCATGCTGCTACATATATATTTCGAAGATTTCCCCATTTATAAATATCGAAAACACAATCGATGTTTTCTGGCTTAAATGGAGCCACTACTAATGAAAGGCGGGTAGGGGTATTTGGTTTAAAGTCATTGTACCCTTTTTTGGTAAGTAGCAATAGCGCTTTATTACGCAAATCAACATAGTTACTTAACTGATGTTTTTGCCCGACACCTACAGAGACATTCTGGATTTTCCGATCAAAAGAATTGAAGCCCAATAAAATGCTGGTTTTTAATTTAAAAAGCACGTCAACCAATTCTTCGGAAGTATAAATACCTCTTTCTCTAAAATATTTTTTTACGAGTTCATCAGAACCAATTACATGTCCTTTTGTAAATATTGCTGAATGAATATTCCGCTTATCAAGTTCAATGAGTAAGTCTAATATTTTAGTATTTTCAAATGGCTCACCTGCCCCTATTATTTTTACATACTTTAGCCCAAGTTCTTTGGCTTGGTCAATAATTTTAATAGTTTCATCCCAACTGAGTTGTTTTTTAGATTTATAAGGAACCTGGTGACTTTGAAAGCAATGCGGGCAACTCAATGAACATTTTACTCCAAAATCAATATCCATCGTAACCATACGGTAAGTTCCGTCGGGTAGCTTTTCATGCAACTCATCTTCAGGAATACCCCACCCAATAACATTGTTGATGTATGTGGTGGGGAAACCTTCTTGATCGAAAATCACTGGTATGTCATTGATTGAACTTAGCATTTGACACTCACTAATTAACTCTTTTATACTCTCCATTACTATACTGAAATATTACATAAGGGATATCAACATCCCCGAATTTATCAAATTTGTATGTACCTCCTATACCCGTATAGGTTGTAGCAAATAATTTGTTTTTAATCAACTCTCCGGTTATGTTACCTTTCTTCTCTTTTTTTATACTATCAAAAACCATCATGACAGCATCATAGGAGTATACAGAATAGATATCGGGTTCTTTTTTATATTTGTTTACAAAACTTTTTTTGAAACTTGTGTAAGAGGAGGATGTGGTATCCTTTACTGCTGGCAGTGTGCAGAAAAGTCCGTTAGCAGAATTGCCTGCAATGGTTTTGATTTCATCCCCATAACCTCCATCTCCGGTGATAATTGGGCAGTCAATTTTATACTGACGCAGTTGCTTAATTAAGTTAGCAATTCCCCATGTTGTTCCCTGTATAAATATGGCATCAAATTTTTTTTCTTTTATTGATACAATCGAGTTTCTGAAATCAGCTTGCTTAAATTCATAGGGCAAATCAAATGTTATTGTCCCCGCAGTAAATTTATCCTTAAATATTTTATTCATATTAATTCCATACTCATTGTTTTCATAAAATACCCCAACATTTTTTACTGATAGTTTATTTGTCAAGAATTCCGCAACAGATGCCGCCTGCATAGAGTTGGGAGAAATATTTCTAAAAAAGTAATCACCTTCTCCTGCCAATGCATCAGATGTAGAGATTGATGAAAATAGAACTACTTTTTTCTCATTAGCGACAGGTATTAATGCCTTAGATATACCTGACCCTGCTGGGCCAAAGATTACTGGAACTTTCTTGTAATCCACCAAATAATTCAAACCGTTTAATCCCTCTTTTACATCAAACTTGTCATCCATGTATATTGCCACAACCGAATCTTTGTCATATCCACCGTTTCGATTAATTTCGTTTATGGCTAAATCTATGCCATCTCTCATTGCCTCTCCGTATCTGGCCCCTTCGCCTGTGAGAGGTGCAATAACACCGACATTAAATATTTCATTTTTTCCACCGGAGAAATTACACCCTGCAATTATAAGTCCAGTAACTATTGTTAGAAATAACAATATCTGTTTTACGTTTTTCATTGTGATTAGTGTTTAGTTGAAATAAATTTTATCCAAATAGTCTTTTTGAAGAAATTCCTGTCCGTTGAACTTCTGTGTCAATGTGCCTTCTTTCGTGATGGCTACATGCGAAGCCAATTGAAAAGCAACTTCCATATTGTGCTCCACTAAAAGCATGGCAATACCTCGTTCTTGGTTGGCCTTCATTAAAAAATCTATGGTAAAGTCCACCATCTCAGGAGCCAATCCAGCAGTGGGTTCATCCAACAACCAAGTGCTGGTATCCTGCATGGACAAAATAGCAAATGACAGCATTTGCCTTTCTCCACCACTTAGGTTACCTGCACGTATTTTCCTCATATCCATTAATTTTGGAAATAGTGTAATGGTCTCTTCAATATGATTTTTCTTAGATTTTTCGTCACCTTGTAGGCTTACCAATCGCAGGTGTTCCTGTACTGTTAATGCTGGCATGATCAAACCTCCCTGAGCAAAATAGGATATCCCTTTTCCCGTCAGTTCATGTGGAGCTGTACCATTCAACCGCTCGCCCTTATACTGTATCTGTCCACCTTTCTTAAGCAACAAGCCGGATATCGTTTTTAACAAAGTTGATTTTCCGCTACCATTCTGGCCGATGATGGCCAATCTTTCTCTTTCTTTTAGAGTAAAGTTCACATCGCGAAGAACAAGGTTACCGGGATACCCGGCATCCAAGTTATTTACCTCTAATATTGTCCTTGCTTCGCTCATGGTGTTATAAACTCTTGTTCTTCTATGCTACCTTTCACCAGATGCAGTACTTTGTCACTAATCTCTGTGGCTTTCGAACGGTTGTGTTCCACAAGTAAAACGGTTTTACCACTTTCTTTTAACTGTAAAAGCACTTTCGAAATAGCATCTATCATCTGTGTGTTTACACCGGCAAAAGGTTCATCAAGTAAAAGCAGCTCCGCATCATTCATTAATAGCATACCAATGGATAGTAATTTTTGCTGTCCGTAAGATAGAGCCCCCGCCGTTTTCTGAAGTTTACCGGCAAGCCCTACCTCGCCACAAACCTCATTTGCCCTTATTTTACGTCTTTTCTCTTCTCGCCAGATGATTCCCGGTTTTAATATGTAATTAAATAGCCGCTCTCCTGGATGATCTTTGGTGGCAAGGAGGAGATTATCCTGAACTGACAGATTTTTAAAGATACGTGGAGACTGCCATGTTCTGCCAATACCCAATTCATCAATCTCATCGGCAGATTTATGGTGGAGATTCTCATTCTGAAAATAAACATTACCGCTTGTGGGTTTCAGAAAACCGGCTATGATATGAAACAAAGTTGTTTTACCGGAGCCATTTTCCCCAAACAAGCTTGTTATGGTTCCTGCATGAACTAAAAAAGACACATCTTTCAGGACGTTAAGCCCATTGAAAGATTTACTGATATGCTCAACTTTCAAGATCATTCAAACCTGTATTTACCAAAAAAACCATAAGGGCGATACATCACCACGAGAATGAGGACTGAAGCATAGATCATCATCCTTAGATTAGCTGCTACGGCATCTGGTATATTTATGAATCGCAATAGTTCTGGCAGTAAGACATAAAACAATGCTCCCGAAATAGACCCCTTGATGGTACCCAATCCACCTATCAAAACAATGGATATGATAAGAATGGATTCATCCAGTGTGAAGGAAGTAGGATCTATGTAACTGAAATAGGTGGCAAATAGCACCCCGGCAATGGCAGAAACCCCGCTTGATATAACCACTGAAAGTGTTTTAAAATAGGTTATTTTTTTTCCTAAGCTCATCATGGCCAGTTGATCATCTCGCACTCCTTGGAAATACCGAGAGAGCGGGATTCTGTGTAAACCAATGAAGAACAGTAGCACCAATACGGTAATTATTCCACCTAAAATGACAAAGGAATCAAGTGAACTAAAAGACAGTCCGAAAACCTTAGGCTTAGGAATACCGGTAATACCATAAGGACCATTCGTAAAAGATGTCCAGTTGTAGAGCACCGCAAATACGATAATTTGCCAGGCAAGGGTAGCTATGGCAAAGAATAATTCGCGTAACCTGATAGCAAACCATATTACCGGCAGACAAGCTATAAGATTAATGCCTACAGCACCTAAAAACGCAAGAAAAAAAGTAACTTTATACTCTGTTAACAACAAGGCAGCAGAGTATGCGCCGATACCGTAGAATGCTGCTTGTGTCAGAGAAAGCAGGCCAGAATAACCGGCTAGCAAGTTCATCGCCAAAGCGAGGATGATATAAATCTCACACATGATCAGTATGTGCAGCAGATAATTCATTTCTCTTCCACACGCATTTTAAATGAAACGATACCCTCGGTACCCCATAGAATGACGGCTATCAGCAACAAGAATGTCAAGCCCTGCTTCCATTGTGCTGATATAAACCACTCGGTAAAGGTTTGAAGCAAAGCAATAAACAAAGATGCAATTATGGTTCCTATTATGGAGCCTTGTCCTCCTATGATAACCGCAACCGCTGCACTCAAAGTGATGGCCATTCCCCGTTGTGGATCCACTCCAGTATCAAACAATTGAAGGATTGCTGCAATTCCAGCCAAAATGCTTCCAATAACCATCATCCACAATCGAATAGCATTGGTATTCACACCAAGAACGGATGCAACTGTCTCTTCACTTATCATGGCCCTTACTTTTAAGAACCATTTGGTTTTAGAAAGTATTATTATGCCACCAATCAAAAGAACAGCTGTAATTAGCTGAACTAACTGAATAGGCACAATAGTTATACCCGCCAGGGAAAAACTACTGCCAAGCCCCGGGTTAACAAATTGGGTTTCATTCCCATTAAGTAAGGCAATCACATTTATCATGAACAGGTAAACTCCAATAGAACTAATAAGTGTGATCGCTTGACCAGACTTCTTTTTGGCCAAAGGCTGATAGATCAGTGTCTCAATTAATACGGCAAGTATTGTAATTATGATCAGACTTCCGATTAAGGCTATTGCACCTATATCAGATTGCAGTTCCATGAATTGAAGCAATGCATAAGCCCCGACAACATACAAAGCCCCATGTGCCAAATGAAACACCTTGGTGGTATTGAATATCAGGTTAAAACCTACAGCGACTAATGCGAGCTGGAGACCTGAAACCAAGGTATTGAATAGAAGCTGGTCGTACATTAGGGTACCTCAAAAAAAGGTGATTTGAAATATTGTGTTGCCATCCTAATCGGCTTATGCCAGACTAACGGACACAAATGAACGTTCTTTGACAGATTTGAGTCTATAATCCCAGGATTTTGGTCATACTTGACGCACTGATCACTGGAGAAACACGTTGTAAACCTTTTTGTTGAGCTTCACAAAAAATGTAATCACCATTTCTTGGCTTTTCCTGCTCCTTTTCGGATATCCCGTATACCTGGAAAGAATCACCCATTAGGCAAAGAATTTAAAACCAAATTAGTCATAACTGTTCATTCGCGCTGATTAGTCGTGGTTATTTAGCATGCGTACCCGACATACGATTTATCAATGGTTCATCGGATGCGTCTCAAGCCTCTTCATACTCTCTATTCTTAGAGGCATTCTGGTTAGTTGGAGTTAGTTGGGCGTTTACCCGTTACAGATTACCCTGCCTTTTGCTGATAAGTCACGCCAAAAATTGTATCAGCCAGCCATTTTTTAAATGATGGGTTGTCGCTGAACTGCTTAAACAGCTCGGTGTGGTCGGCCAGAAGATCGAACATCACCCGCTGTAACGCTGCGTCGTGCTCGATACGAGCAGTCTTCCTGTCGTTGTTCTTCATGGCGTTCTGGTATGCCTTATCCGCCGCCACTTTTTCCGGAATTTCTTCGGCGATCACCTTGCGGATTTTGTCGGCGTCTTTCCAGTCGATGTTGCCGAACTGGTCGTTGAAGGCTTTGATGATGTTGCTCAACTGATCCAGCTCTGGCTCTGGC
>Ga0116204_1001871_pt1 | contig 11653 bp, 10 predicted proteins | sample LakKivwa52mmetaG_FD_94481 | JGI IMG/M metagenome (GOLD analysis project Ga0116204, IMG submission 94481) | Anoxic lake water microbial communities from Lake Kivu, Rwanda to study Microbial Dark Matter (Phase II) - Lake Kivu water 52m metaG | ecosystem: Environmental > Aquatic > Freshwater > Lake... | reverse complement strand
GATAGATCCAGCCCTTCTTTCTCCAATACCATAGAGGTTTACTGGCATTGACCTTAAAATAGTTCAGCTCCGGATCGTGGCGCTCTGGGCATAGTTTTGCTTTTTCGAACCAGTCGGCGGGAAACTCTTTTCTGCAGTCTGTCATGTACTTACCGCCGAATACGCCGAGCCTTAACATCTGCTTCGGGGTAAGCTCCGGTTTAAAATCCGGATCAAAACGCTTGCCCGGCGGAACCGTTCTCACGTATCGAAAATTTTTTTGCATCCTGTCATTAACGGTAACGGTTATCAATTCATGTCCTGCCAATCCAATCTCTGGATGAAGCTTGGCTTTTATTTGCCCTGTTGTTTTGTCTCCGCGGGTTTTGCTTCCACCGACTCCTGTATCTCCATTACTATCACCCGCCACTCCGTCCCGTAAAGTCCTGCGGTATCCCAGACCGCCACCTTCTTTACGAGCGTCTTGTCCTGGAGCCCGCCGGCATAAAAATCGTATGATCCGGCGCCGCTATCAGATAAGGCTACGGTCTTGGAAAAAGAGACCAGGTCCTCGAACGGCTTGTATAGCGGGTCGGTGAATATATTCCTTCCGATCTCTTCGGTATCCGGGTCGTATATTATAAGGCCGTTGGGCTGCATTATCCATATCTTGCAGGGTTTGCCGTCCGCGAGCGGTTTCAGAAAAAGTTCGTGCCTTATAAGCATCCTTACCGCGCCCAATAGCTCCCCTTTGTCCGAAAATATCGGATATCCCGCGCTTATAGCATCCATACCCTCTTCCGAGGTATAAACGCTGCTTAAAACCGGCTTCTTATTCTTCAGGAGATCTATGACGGAAGGCAGGCCGCTCCTGTCCGTGTCCTCGTATTTTCTATATTCTTCGGGTTCCACTGCGATCTTTATGCCGTCGACGTTGATTATGGAACAATCTATCACATACGGCCGGAATTTACGCAGGTCGTTCAGTATCTTTCGGGCATCATTCCCTTTAAGGTCAAATCCCGACAGTTTCTTTGCCGCTGCCTTAAGATCTTTGTCTATCTCTGATAAAGTAGAATTTATATCCTTCTTCGCCTGTTTGAGGACGGGCATGAGATCGGTAATTTCCGCGGCAAATACGCCCGTGGTAATTAAGACCGCTGCCGCTACGATCAATACTGACATTTTTTTCATAAACACCCTCCTTTTCTTCTTCCTAGATTATATCATACAACTTTGCATAATAAAAAAATTTTGACTTGTAAATGGTATTTACATATGATATCCTTTTAGAAAACGTAATATAAAGGAAAGTTGAAAAAATGAAGCAGGATTATAAAGAACCTATCTACAATATAGGCATAGTAGCCGATAAATTGGGAGTGTGCCAGGCAACCATAAGGATCTGGGAAAGAAAGAAATTGATAAAGCCGGCGCGTATCGGAAAAAATAGGTCTTATTCATCGTGTGACCTCGACAGGTTGTGGGAGATAAAAAAATTATTACAGAAAAAACGCATCAATATAGAAGGCGTTAAAAATATACTCTCCACAACACGCTGTTGGGAAGTGAAGAACTGCGCGCCTAAAGAGAGAAAATTATGTTCGGTATATCTTAAGTACGGAAGATAGTGATCTAAAAACTCCTGGAGGATTCATATGAATATCAGGGCTGACGTCGTAGTGGTGGGCTCCGGAGCGGGCGGAGCAAGCGTAGCTAAAGAACTTGCCAAGCAGGGACGCGATGTAATACTTCTGGAAAAAGGTAAGCTGGTAAATAAGGTCGGCACGCAGATAGAGGCGTTGAAATATTACGATAGCCTCGCGTTGAGAGCCAGCATCGAAGGCTTTCTCGTATACAGCGCCATAATGGGCGGCGGGACCACTATAGTCAGCTGCGGCAATGGGCTGCCGGTATTGGGGGAAGAATTAAAGGCTCTCGGGATCAATCTGGATAAGGAATTTGAAGAGACTGAGAGAGAAATGGGAGTTGGCCCTGTCGCAGATAGGTTGATCGGTAAAGGATCGAGGCTGATAATGGAAGCGGGAAATGCTCTCGGCCTTGAAATGCAGCCCATGCCGAAATATGTAGACGCCAAAAAATGCAGCTCCTGCGGCTTTTGCCTGTTTGGATGTAAACGAGGAGCAAAATGGACGACCATGGACTATGTCAGGGAGATGCATAAAAAAGGCGGCAGGATCTTTTATGAAATGGATGTCAGGAGGATAGCGATAAAGAATGGAAAAGCGGTAGGAGTGATAGCTGTACGGGGTGGAAAAATAGTCCGGGTACATGCGAATACCGTAATATTGGCCGCCGGCGGTATGGCAAGTCCGGTGATATTGCAGAATAGCGGCATAGATAACGCCGGAAAGAGCCTATTCGTCGATTTTCTTAATGTTACTTACGGGATATTAAACAACAAGGAAATTAATCTTGCCAAGGAAGTTACGATGTCGGTAGTAAGTGTGAAATATTTGAATGACAGAGGTTTCCTACTGTCCCCCTTCATGTTCCCACCTCTCGTAATGACGACCATAACCCAAAAACGTAAGTTTTCTAAACTGTTAAAGTACGACCGTTTATTGGGGATTATGACAAAGATAAAAGACGACAATAAGGGGGAGATTCTTAAGGACGGTCGTTTTCATAAGGAGCCCACTGACAAAGATAATGAAATATTAAATGAGGGTTCCGAGATATCAAAGCGGATACTTCGGAAGGTGGGAGTAAAAGAGCGTGACATCTTTGTTGTAAAACCAACCGGAGCTCATCCGGGCGGGACGAACCCCATCGGAAAAGTCGTGGACAACAACCTGAAGACAGAGATAGATAACCTGTATATATGCGACGCCAGCGTGCTGCCGGTATCGAGCGGCGCGCCGCCGATCGTAACTATCGTCTCCCTGGGAAAAAGGCTGGCAAAATTTCTTCAGAATTAGAATCCGGCCCCTATCCTCACCCCCATTTCCCCGTTCCATGCCGGGGATGGAATTTATTGACGATCCCGGTTGATGATGCTGATCATTTCGCAAAGCCTGCCGTAACTGCGCATATTAAAGCTCATCGTGATCCGGGGTAAGTTTAGGTGTTCCCCTTCCTGGACCTCTTTATTCGTCGGCGGCGCAGGCCTGATCCGGCCACTCGTCAGAATGTCTTTAAATTTTCGGTTAATAAGCTTGAGTGTATCCCCCGAAATTTCCTTATTTAGCCTCATCACGGTAAGGCCTGAAACGTATCTTATTGAGTGATAAACCCTGTAAAAATCTTCTATATATTTTATAGCCTCGTCGACAGTCCTGACAATACGGAAAAGTTTCAGGTCTTCCTTCGCGATAAAACCGTTCTTAAGCAGGTGCTCGATTACATAACGTTTCCACGCGGCCCAGTACGTCGAACCTTTCGGCTCCATCAGGACCACCGGCCTGGGCTTGGATTTTCCGGTCTGGATCAGGGTAAGCACTTCGAATCCCTCGTCATGCGTGCCGAATCCTCCCGGGAATAATGCTGTGGCATCGGTCTCCTTTACGAAGATAAGCTTCCTGGTAAAGAAGTATTTGAAATTTATTATTTTGTCCTTCTCGTCTATATACGGATTAGGCTTCTGTTCATACGGAAGCCTTATATTAAGCGCAAATTCCCTTCCCGCTTCGGCGCCCTTATTCCCGGCCTCCATGACTCCGGGGCCGCCGCCGGTCACGATCATGTAGCCCTTCGCCGTAAGCTTCCGCGCGAACTCCTCGGCCATCTTATACTCGGCGGATGCTTTGGGCGAGCGCGCCGAACCGAAGATTATCACTTTTTTGATATTCCTGTAAGGGGAAAATATCTTGAAAGAGTACCTCAGTTCCTTAAGCGTATTATTCGCGAGCTTCAGGTCGCCCCTGTCACCTGACTCTTTCCCTAATTTTACTGCGGTCGTAAGTATTTCGTGCAGCAGGTGTTCGTTTTTGACAGAGCCTGACCTCCTGGCAAGCTCACCTATAATGGCGTCTATCGTCTTGTCGCCGACCTCGTACTCTTTAGGTATTCTCTTCATTTTATAGCCATGCGTTTCACGAATAGTTTTCGCAAGTCCACCTCGGTCCAATCCTGGTATTCGGGGATTTTCAGCCAGATCCTGAGCTCGGCCGGCGCAACGACCATCTTAAATATAGTTTTATCGCTGTGAGCGGCGCCGCCCTCGTTCAATCCTATATCCAGCAGGTCCCGCATCTTTTTGACGTCTATCTTCCCCTTGTGCTCCCGGCCCAATGATATAAGGTTTGCCGACCTCTCTTCCGTCATTCCGTATGCGTGCGGCCCCGGAGAGGGCCTTCCCCATGAAGGATCCGTAAAGTGATTGGTTGTAACTATGAACCCTCCTCCTATTTCAGGAGCGCGCTTCAACCCGGAAGCTGTCCATTCATATGTACGCGCGCTCTTTGTATCCGCCGCGCTGACTATGATGGGGCAGTTCGTCTTGGCGCTTTTTATGTGCCTATCGAGATCGCTTAGATCGGAAGAACCCATCAAAAACTCAAGCTCTTTCAGCAGAACATTGGGCGCGCTTATATCGATGGTATCGCCTTTTATGACGGGCGCTTCGTTATTCGCGATAAAAACACCGCGCTCATTCATCGCTGAATTTATTCCGACCTGGCCTGCATATCCTATATTCATAGTAGGGATGCCGTCGTCGGGGGAGAATATTACTATCGTTAAAAATTCGTTAAACTTTTTGAAATGCTCGGGCTGGTCAAAATTCCTTCCTATGATAAGCTTGCCGGAAGCGGAATAATCTCCCCATGCCGATATGTTGGAGCAGCGACCTATGCCCTGATTTCTTATAAGCTCAAAAGCATTGAGCTGATCAAGCATGACAAGTTTGCTTATGCCGAGCTTTGAGGTCTCATTCATACCGGTGAACATCTCTTTAAATTCAGAAGGATACGATCTGAATAAAAGCCGCGAGAGAGCCAGGATCTTTAAATAAGGGAAATGTTCTTTTTTTATAAAATAGCCGTTTACGGCGGATTCATAGAATCCTTCCAACCGGCTCTTAAAAAGCTCCCCGTATTGGCGGCCCATCTGCCTATAGCCGCCGTTTAATTCCAATACGTTTATTTTGCCTATCCTGCCAAGAGCCCCTTCTTCCACAAGATGCGTCCCTTCTTTAAAATATCCTCAATCCAAAAAAATTTCCTCGACGATATTGAAATTATTCTTGAAATTGCGATCCGCCGTCAGCTCCGGGATCTTGAACTGCGTCTCGTGGGCGCCCTCGGAAACCCTTTTGGCGCGGTACTTTTCAACCTCCCCGGTTCTGACGACTTTAAGCACCGGTGAGGACAGCTCCTCGCGGTTCCTCGTATCGTCATATTCCAGATTACAGCGGCGCAGCTCTTCTTCCACGGATCTTAGCAGGGCTTTCTTGGCTTCGATAGGCGGCGCGGCGGCAAATTCCACAAGAAATATATATCTGGGGGGTTTCTCCATCTCGACGGAGGCGGAGAAGAACCTTATCGCCAACTTTAACTTATTGGCCGCGCTATTTACGGATTCATTGATATGCGACTCATAGACCTTTTCTCCTGTGATCGATATCGCGTTAAGGCCCTTCTGCACAAATTCGATCACCGGCGTCTTATTATAAAAACCGTCCACCCGGATGATGTCGTCCGTATCATACCGGTAGAGGCCGCCCGGGGTGGTAACTATAAGCAGATACTCTTTGCCCTGTTCCAGCTCGCTGCATAAAAGAGTCTTCTTCCGGCAACCGCGCATCTCTTCCTTCGGTATAAATTCATAAAAATTCGTCTGCACGGCCAATATTCCTCCGGCGCCTTCATCGGTTATAGGAATGGAGCTGCGCGCTTCGGTGGAGAGGCACCCGAAGTCCCTTACAGGCACATCTCCGAAATAACGCGGCAGCTCTTTCAAGTACAGTTTCACCGTACCGCCCTTCCAGCACTCGATGAGCGCCAGGTCCGGCCAGAAATATTTCGGCAGAAGCTCTTTTTTTTCTTTGAGAATATTTTTAAACTTAAGCGCCCTGGCTGGATCCGGCTTAAGTTTTCTTTCGAGGATCTTCCTGATATCGGAGCGGATATCGAGTCTCTTATCGAGAGTGCCTTTCTCTATATCTTCTATTATCAGGTCTTGCCACTTTTTTATCTTTTCGCACAGTATGATTATGGCGCTGGGATTCAGGGTGGCCAGCGTAGTGACGTTGTGCCCCATAGCTATCCTCAATATGGCGTAATACCTCGCGTCATAATCCTCTATCTCGAACGCCTCGTACGGTATGGCGCATATGCTTTTTATTATGTAGGGGAGGTTTATGTAGGCGTGGCCGTTTTCCGGGCCGCACGGCAAACCGGACGGCGTGGACGTCTTTACTTCCGGATCGATTATTGTGAAGATCTTACCGTCCGTGACCCGGGGATGGTCCCTGGATATGTAGTATGTCCACAGGGCCATCAGCTCCGCTTTTTTGGACCTCGAATACTCGGTCACGGGGATGAGTTTCGGCTTACCCGTCGTACCGCTCGTGCGCCCGAAAAATATAGGGTCTTCGGCGGTCAGCATATTCTTCTCCCCCGCCGCCATCCTCTCCGCAAAAGAAGCTATGTCCAGATAATCGCAGATAGGGACCAGCCTCCGGTATTCCTCTGCCGACCTTATATTTGAAAAGCCGTACTTCTTCCCGTATTCCGTGCTTTTATTACGCCCGATATAATCGAGGAGGACTTTGTCTTGCGCCGCGGCAGGGCTTTTGGTGGCTTCTTCAAATTTCGCCGCCATGGGGGCTAAAAGTTTCAGGGCTAAATAGGTTCTGTTCATCGTCAGTATTATAAGTTCATTATCCGGCTATATCAAGCGTTTTATGTATGGTATAATACTATCCATGAAGCGGTGCGAAAAAAGGGATATACTTTACAGGCAATGGGGTTCTTCCTCCCCCCGGGCGGCGATGCTTCTGGTCCACGGTCTGGGCGGCCATAGCAATAACTGGGAGTTCGTGGCAAAATTCCTGATGGAGCACGGTATAACTTCTTACGCCATAGAGCTAAAAGGCTTCGGCAATACGGAAGGAGTAAAAGGGCATATAAACTCTTTGAATGTATACATAAAGGACACCCGCCGTCTTTACAACATCATACGAAAAGAGCATAAGAGGCTTCCCATTTTTATCGCCGGCGAAAGCATGGGGGGCCTTATAGGTTTCCTCACTGTCATCAGAAAGCCGCGGCTCTTCAGGGGGCTGGTATGTATGGCCCCGGGCTTCGCCAGCAGATTGAAATTCTCCGCCATGGAATATCTTAAGATGATCTCAGCCCGTTTATATAACTCCAAAAAGCAGTTCCTAATGCCGTTCACGAGCGATATGTGCACGCGTGACCCCGAATGTAAAAAGATCATAGATAACGATAAGCTTGAACATAAATTCGCCACGCCCGGACTTCTGCAGAGCATTCTTTTGGGCCAGCTGTCCAGCATGATGTCAAAACACAAAGTCAGGACCGACACGCTCTTCTTACTGGCCGGAAGCGACACTTTCGTAAGCTCCGAGGCGAGCAAAAAGATATTCAAGGGGATCAAATTTAAGCATAAAGACATAATCGAATATCCGGAGATGCGCCACAGCCTTACTATGGAGCTCGGGAGAGAGAAAGTTTTTGCCGACCTTCTCAAATGGCTGGAAAAGCGGATCTAAAACACAATAGGCGCGCGAGGTAAGATATGATCGACTCTATGGTGAAGACCGTACTTCGGAACGTAACTATCGGGGATATCCTAGAGACGATCAATAAGAAATACGGCAACAAAACGGCTCTCCGGATCAAGAACGACGACGGTTCCTTCAGAGAGATATCCTACGTAAAACTGGGCCGCAGGGCGGTCAGCATCTCTTCTGTTCTGATCAATCTGGGCGTAAATAAGGGCGATAGGGTCGCGATATTCTCGGAAAACAGGCCGGAATGGGCGGCGGCTTACTTCGGTATAATGTCCTGCGGCGGCGTAATTTTACCGGTGGACGTTAAGCTGGCCGACGCCGAGATCCGGTTTATACTAAACGACAGCCAGGCAAAATGCATATTCGTAAGCGGCAAGCACCTCGACGCCATAGACCGCCTGAGAAACGACCTGCCGCACCTCAAAGATATAATACTCCTCGATAATAGCCCCCGTCCGGGATTGATACAGTTAAATAAACTCAGGCCTCACAGAGGAAAAGAGAGGGCCCGGCCCATATATCCTGAAGACACCGCCATCATCGTCTACACTTCCGGCACTACGGGGATCGCCAAAGGCGTCGAGATAACCTGTAAAAATCTTTTATTCCAGGCGCTCAGATTCAGCGAGATACTGCGCTGCACGCCGAAAGAGAGGCTCCTGTCCGTCCTGCCGCTCAATCACATGCTGGAGATAACCGGCGGCCTCATAGCGCCGCTTTATGCCGGCTCCTGCGTCACATATTGCGATACCCTTAAGACCAATACCCTTCTGCCGCTAATGAAAGAGACCGGGACCACGGTCATAATCTCGGTGCCGCTCGTACTTAAATTGCTCCACTCGGGCATAATGAAAAAAGTAGCGAAACTGGATCCTTTCAAACAAAGGCTCTTCGGCGCGCTCTTGTCCCTTTCGACGTTCCTGCTCAGGTTCAAGATAAGGGCCGGCAGGATCTTCTTCGGTTCGGTCCATAAAGAATTCGGCGGCCGGCTGCATACTTTTATAAGCGGAGGCGCGCCTCTTAATGCGGATATAGAGATAGGGCTAAACGCCCTGGGCTTCAGGATACTGCAGGGATACGGCCTGACAGAAACCGCCCCTGTCGTATCCGTCAATACTTTCAGGGATAATAAATTCGGCTCCGTGGGCAAGCCGATGCCGGGCGTGGAGGTCATGATACTTAAGGATAAGGGCGCCGATACGGAGGGAGAGATACTGACGCGCGGGCCTCATGTCATGAAGGGCTACTTCAGAAATCCTGAAAAGACCGCGGAGGTCTTAAGGAACGGGTGGTTTCATACCGGCGATATCGGCTATATAGATAAGGACGGTTTTTTGTTTATCTCCGGCAGGAGAAAGAATCTGATAATATTGGGGGGCGGGAAGAAAGTCTTCCCGGAAGAAGTTGAAGAAGTCGCTGGCAGAAGCCCCTACATAAAGGAAATATGTGTAATGGCCAGGACAGCCGAACGGGGACTGCGCATGGGGCACGAGGAGGTATATGCCGTCATAGTGCCTAATCTTGAGCTATTCGGGCAGGAGAATATAACCGCAAAAAAAGATATCAAGGACAAAATATACTTCGAGATCGCGCGCCTATCTAAAGACTTATCCCCGTACAAAAGGATAATGAGTTTCGACATATCTTACGAGAGCCTGCCCAAGACGGTTACCGCCAAGATAAAACGGGACGCCGTATCCAAAATAGCGGTCTCATAATGACCCTTGTTCGTCGCTATATTTTAGTTTCTGGGTATCGTATATCTTCATAGTCGCGTCAAGCTCGGCATAACAGGCATCGATATTCTCCGCCAGCTCTTTTAATTCTCTCGAAAGCTCGCTCCTTCGAATGGCTCCCAGTCCGCCTTTTGCCGAAGCTCTCGCCAGTTCCTCATTCACGGACGCCACCCTCGCCTCGGAGGAGATTATCTCGTTTTCCAGGCTCTTCACCTTCTCCTGTAGAGGTTTTAGGATCTTCGATCTCATCGCAATAAATTCCGCGCGGACTTTTCTCGTCATTTTACTCTTATGCCTTTTTGCCCCGGGTTCCGGGGTAGTTTCGGGCGGAACTGACTGGACCGGTTCGGTGCTTGCGGCCGGGGCGATTTGCGGCTTCGCGGGCGGCGGCTGGTTACCGTCGTCCTCCCACCCTACGCTATCCAGAAAATCACGATAATTACCCGGATACAGGAAAGCCCTGTCGTTCTTAAAGACGATGAGCTTGGTCGCTACTTCGTTTAAGAAATGTTCGTCGTGCGCCACCACGAGCGCCGCGCCTTCAAAATCCCTCACCGCGTCCATCATCGCCTGGCAGGACTCTATATCAAGATGGTGCGTGGGTTCATCCAGAAAAAGTATATTGGAGGGCGCCACGAGGAGCTTTCCTAAAAGAACGCGGCTCCGCTCGCCGCCGGAAAGGACTTTTACTTTTTTCTCGGCATCATCTCCTGAAAACATCATCGCGCCGCATATACCGCGCACGCGAGATCTGCCGATAGCGCCCGAGCCCATGGCTATCTCCTCTTCCACTGTAAGCTCGTCGTTAAGGTCGGCCGTGTTCGCCTGTTCATAATAAGCCGGGAGGGCGGCCGTGTGCGTCTTAACGCTGCCGGCTAACGGTTTTAACAGGCCTGCCAGCAGTTTCAGGAGGGTGGTCTTTCCTTTGCCGTTCTTTCCTATGATGCATATCTTATCGTGCCTATTTACAGTAAAATTCAGGCCGTTTATCAGATATGGCTGGCTGCCGCTGTATGAAAATATAAGATCGTTCACATCCATGACCTGCTGGGCTCGAAGAGGCTCGTAATTAAACGAAAACGAAAGCGTGCGGACCTCTTCAAGCTTATCCATCTGGCCCATCTTCTCCAGCTTCTTTATATTGGACTGCACGGCTTTGGCGTGGCTTGCCTTGGCGCGGAAAGTATTCACGTATTCCATGATCTGTTTGCGCTTCTTCTCGTCCTCTACGCGTTTCTTCTCATGCAGCTCTTCATCCGCATGAAGCTGGGCGTAATATTTCGCGGTCGCGCCTTTGATCTTACGGACTTTACCGCGGTGTATGCCTACGATATGGGTCGTCACTGTATCGATAAGATCCCTGTCATGGCTTATAACGATGAGCTCGTTCTTCCAGGACCGCAGGAACTTCTCAAGCCACCGTATCGAGACTATATCGAGGAAGTTCGTAGGTTCGTCCAGAAGGAGCATATTGGGTTCGGAGGCCAGGGCCTTGGTCAGGGCGATACGCATCTGGAACCCGCCGGAAAATTCCGAAGGGCTGCGGCTCAAATCTTTCCCGTTAAAACCAAGCCCAAAGAGGATCTTCTCCACCTTCCATTCGGCCCCTAACTCTTCCGGATTTAGGCCTTCGCATCCTTCCTCCAGCACGGTAGATTTGGAAAACTTAAGGTGCTGCCCTAAATATCCCACCGAATAATTATTTGGCATGAAGACCTTGCCTTCATCCGGCTCTTCTTCACCGGCGATTATCCTGAATAGAGTCGTCTTGCCGTGGCCGTTTCGGCCTACGAGCCCTATCTTTTCGCCGGCAAGTACATCAAAGCTAACATCTTGAAACAGCACCCGGGTGCCGTATCTTTTGGATATATTTTTTATCGATATCATAGCTTTTATATCCGCATTTAATAATTAAAAAGGTCCTTAAGCCCGTGATTTTTACCGGCGGCTTATTAAGGGCTTTAAGGATCTTAAGTTGGACGTTCGGCGTCAGCCGCCTGCCTTTTAAGGCGCGGCCGACCATCTTGTGCGTGATCTGGTCTGTGGAACTCTTTACTAGGTCGTGAGCCTTCAGTCCATACAGGGCCATGAGCTCTGTTATAGGCTGCTGGCCGAGGTCTCTTTTTATATCAGCGGTCATCTATTTAATCAAGATACTAAAATGGAATGATGTACCGGAACAGGAAAGGGACCGGATGATTCGATAACAGGATTTGAG
>Ga0116204_1001869_pt1 | contig 11664 bp, 13 predicted proteins | sample LakKivwa52mmetaG_FD_94481 | JGI IMG/M metagenome (GOLD analysis project Ga0116204, IMG submission 94481) | Anoxic lake water microbial communities from Lake Kivu, Rwanda to study Microbial Dark Matter (Phase II) - Lake Kivu water 52m metaG | ecosystem: Environmental > Aquatic > Freshwater > Lake... | reverse complement strand
GTAGCTGTGTGAAGCGGATTCAGCCAATGCCACGGGGAGCATGGCCGGCAGGGAGATGCCAAAGGAGGCCGAGCGTACCCCGCTTTGCTGGATGGCCCAGATCGAGACTTCCTCGGCAAACCCGGCCAGCATCGAGGCGATGGTGCGCACCGGGATACTGTAGGCCAGCACCATCAGCAGGAACTCCTCACCCAGGCTGGACATTCCCCGGTACAGGATTTCATTCTGCTGCAAGGACATATTCAGTGCAGTGTTGTCGGCCTCGATCAGCGGGTTGCGCTGGTTGCGATTGTTTTCGCGCACGCTCTCGCGCGGGTCGGGATGACCGACCGCCACGATGGCATGGGGAAACTGTTCGAGGGCGTTGTAAAGCCATTGCGCCACGCGGATGCCCAGGTGATCGAGGCGCATCTGGCGGTACGCACCTTTGAGACCGGCTTCCAGGACAGCCAGGTCGCGCAGGGACTGCCGGGCGGCGGCTTCCAGAGTTTCCGCAAAAGATGCGACACCGTAGCACTGGACAATTCCGATGGCGGGCTCATCGAAAATGCCGGCAGCCACATAGACCAGGTTGACATTGGCGCCGTTTGCGCCGCGCAGCACCGAGCGCATTTTTTGCAAAAGCCCGGCGTCCGACCGCACTTCGACCGGGATGAACTTGACGTGCAGCAGCCGCACCACGCGGTAGCCGCTGAATTCCTTCCCGGCCTCGCGTTCGGTCAGGTGGAACCAGATGTAATCCAACTGGTCGCCATTGAAAACGATGTTGCTGTCGTGGACCACCAGGTCATTCGGCGCGAGATCGGTTTTCTGTTCGAAGCGCAGCCATTTTGGGATGAGATTTTTGATGCTTTGGATCATGCCGTTCTCCAGGAGATTGAAACAGGATTTGCCTCAACCGCTCACGAGAAGACCTGTACCGGAGCTCCCTAATTAATTGAGAGAAGGAAGCTCCGGTGCTCATGGGCGGGTGGCGCAATCTTGCTTAACTTTGAATTCCATTTGTGCGCGAGGCGAGCGCGAAAACCTTGGCATCGACCTCGCCTTGTTCATTGGGCGGAAACTCTTTCAGGAGAGCCTCTGCCCCGGATTGGAAAGCGTGAAAATAGACAGCGAAACACTCGGCTTCACGGCGCACCGTCCAGCGCCCGGCTTTTTCTCCAGGTGTATGTGGCGCGGTGACACCGGCATCCCACTCACCGCCGAGAGGAAAGTCCACGCCCCAGATCTCACGGTTGCTTTTGACCATGCTCATGGGCGGCTACTCCTTCTCCACGCAGATTGGCGGGGTCGGCACACCGGCCAGGCGGAACAGGCGGTGGATCTGCTTCCTGGCCCAAACCAGGTCTTCGGAGCGGTTGTAAATGGTTTGTTTGCCATTCACATTCCGGCGTATCTCCGAATCGGTGAAGCGGTCATTCAGGGTGTCTGCCAGAGCATAAGCAGCCGTGGACAGGTTCAAGCCAACGATGCATTCGCCTTCCCAGCGCCAGTGAACCGAGGCAACGTAGGCGCAGTCCTTGGCGAAGGCTCCCGGGAACATCTTTGTGACAACCTGCTCCCAGCCCTCAGGGTAATCCGCGGGTGTACACCAGATCTGGAAACCGGCTGAGCCGGCCTCAAAAAGAGCTTCGGGTGAGGGATTGGCACCGATGTCCAACTTGCGCGCCATCTCCAATACCGGCTGAAGCCTGCGGTGTTCGGACGAAAAGGAAGGCTTGTGGGCGAGGGTGGTCAGGAAGGAGCTTTGCATCTTCCACCTACCAATCCTCGGCCAGAGGCTGGCCGCCGTACAGATCGCCGCCGCTGATGCGGTCCTCGAAGTACGCTTCCAGGTGTTCGTCCTCGGCAAAAACCGGGCGTGTGCCGGATGCGGCGAAATACGCATCCGCTTCGGTCCACATTCCCTGGGTTTCGAGGATCTGATCGCGGAATTCCTCGGCCGGCTGCCGGTGATCAAAATCAGCCAGGCATTCCAGGCCTCCGGCCACCAGGTGGCCGTAGACCGACCAGATGGAAAGGGCGGGATCATCCTCCTCGCATTGTTCCAGGATGATCTGACCCTGTTCATCCTCGCCAGCACTCAGGCAGGGATGAATTTCGAAGCCATCGAAACGAGTGTCGGCGGCGAGTTGGGCCACCAGGCATTGCCTTACTGTCTGCTGCTCCGCGCCGTAGGGGACGGCGTCCTCCCACCCCAATGGGATGTCGTACAGTCCTTGGATGGGTTCGACCGTTTCGACATCCTGCGGGTTATTCCCCGCCAGGGCCAGTTGGCGCGCTTCGTCCAGATTGCCCGCGAGAATGACTCGCGTAACTTTGACTGTGTATAACTGCTGCATCTTGGTCTCCTTGCCGGGTCGCCCGGCAGCCTGTGTAAAAACGCAAACAGGGAGGATCGTTCGATCTCCCTGTTTGCGCGGGTGGACGGCTTGCGCAGTCCGGAATGTGTTTGTTCGTTGTAGGGTTTTGTCTTTGGCTGGTTGCGCTGGATTAATCACAGATCGCGCACCCATTCTGCATCAACCACGTCATCGGATGGGATGCGCACAACCGCCCGGACTGGATGGGTCAGTACCCACAACCAGCGGATGGTTCTGCCAGTCAGGCCGGCGACGAGCGCCAGGCCGAACAAACCCCAGACTCCCATGACCGCGAACTGGATTGTTCCACGCAGGATGACATCGAGAGTTTGCATTGCGCCTCTCAGAAGGCATAGCCGCGCAGGTCACAGTTGCTTTTGCAGAAGACGAACGGGACGGAGTAGCCTCCAGTGGTCAGAGGGTCGAGCACTCCCAGGCGCAGGGCTTCCCCGCATTCGGGGCATTGCACCTCCAGAACGTTCGAGTCAACCTTGGGAAGAAAAATGTTGCCATTTCCGTCCATTTCAAGAAACAGTGTGTCAGTTACAGCCATTTGAGCCTCCTTGTGCTGCGGCTGTTACCGCAGTACCTTATACCGGGGTGTCTCCCCGGCTGATGAATGAAATACCGGGACATCGTCCCGATGATCTGCCGGGGAATACCCGGCCTGCGCCTGACAGCAGCAGGCGCAAAAGGATGGAGTGTTTCCCTTGTGCCGGAGCGAAGCTCCGGTGTTGTATGCTCGTAGTGCAGCTATTCGGTTGTAAAGATGCAAAGATCCAACGTTGAAAAACAAAAGCCAACGTTTACGGAATCAGGTTCATCGCGAGATGAACCAACGTTAAAAATAAAAGCCAACGTTCGAGAAACCAACCAACGTTGAGATGCAGTATCAAACTACCTGAGCGGTAGGTTGATAAATTGATCCTGTCCATCCATAAAGGATGAACAGGACGGATTTACCAGCCTGCTTATTCCTGATTTGAGACTGCCGGGCAGGGATGGCCATCGAGAACGGCTTGTCTGAAGGTCATCAAGACCTCCTGGGCCATTTCCGTAATTTCGTGCATGGCGCGTCCCAGATCGTACAGGGTGTAAATGCGCACTGAACTGGTCAGGTGCATGTAATTCGCAACCAGGAAGTAGTCGGCTTCCGGGGTTGCGCCTTTGTGAAAGGAAAGCGAAAGCAATTTAAAGCCATCCATCACATCATCGACATCGCACATAATGTTTTCCTCACCATTGGAATAGCACTCAGCCAAAGGCGCATGTCCGGGTGCAATGCGGCCGAATAAGGCCTGTGCGCGCGCTTCGAGGTCTGCAACCACCTGGTCTTGTTTTTTGTAATATTCGCCAATCGCCTCACTAATCAGGTCACTGGTGGTGAGAAAGACAGGGGCTTGCTGGGGGGTAGTTTTTTCAGTCATGTTTTCTCCAAAAATATTGGGGGTTATCGCCCGCCCCGATCGCGCAGCATGGCGAGCATGTCCGCGTAGGACGAGAGTGGGTTGACAAGCGAAACCGGGTTCTGGAACAATTTCTGAACCAGGAGCGAAAAATAGCCCAGGGGGATCACCAACCAGAGTGCCCACACGATGACAGTGGTGACATTCCCGCGCGTGTTGGCGACGACATTCACGGCGGTCTGTGCGGTGCCTAGCATATCGGCCCAGGCCTCGGGTGAGACTTCACTGGTCATGTTCAGATACAGACGGCTGCCGATCACGGCCAGCGCGTAAACAGCCACCCCGGATTTCACAAACCAGAGCAGGTTGTAGCGCTGGGCTGGAGAGATCAGAATCGCTCCAATCCCAAAAAGCCACATGGCTGCGCCAATCCAGGGTACCGGGGCACCCATTCCTGCCTGCGCCCCGAACCAGAGGAGAAACACCCCGGCAGTCAGGATTTGCGCGGTGCGGGTGATCGGCAGACTCTCGCCCCGGCCCTGCCTGAGTGGGCGCGAACCGGAGAGCTGCTGAACCGCGCGATCCACAACCAATGCCATGACAGTTGCTGCGCCAGCACTGGCCAGCGCGGCCAATGAACCGGCCAGGGCATATACCAGCCAGAGCATTCCGTTCAGTAAGTAGATTGGCAGGTCGAGGATGAAGGCATTGATCTGGTCGAAGGTCATGGTTGATTTCCTGCTGAGACAAGCCGTGCAGCCTGATCCGAGTCGTGCCGCCATTTTTCAAACAACCTTTTATCTACCTGCCGTTGTTCTTCCGCGCTGCAAAGGCCAGCCATTCTCACAGTGGCAAATAAGGTCAGGCCCAATGACGCCCAGAACAGAACAACAAGAACCAAAAACAAGCTCATTGGCCGGAGGTAGTGGCGTCGATCAGAGTCGGCAGGATGACCCAGACTTTCATCTCGTCGGTCTTGGTCAGCACCCGCGGGCGGGTGATCATTGCGCCGTTGAAAAAGGTGCCGGCTGTGTTGACCGAAACCAGCAGGTTGAAAATGCCGGGATCGGCAAAGGGAACCTGCAAGGCGGTCAGGGTAAAAGTACAGGTGCCGCCGCAGCCGGTCGAGACAGAACCGTAGCGCTTCAGATCAAACGAACCTTGGTGAACAAAAGCGCCATACCAGGTCGCTCCCAGGTCACTCACAATCCAATCGCGGCTGGCATCCGACAGGGTGGCGGTTGCCCGTGAACTGGTAATCTGCTCGGGCAGGGTTTCGCGGTGCGCACGGCAGCCTTTGAAAACCCGTACATCCCGGCAGGTCAGTGGGACGCCGTTGGTGCCGCCGCGGCAGGATTGTTCCGTCTCGAAAATGGGTTCGTGCCAGGTATAGATTACGGGCGGGATGGAGACCGAGGCCTGCACATCTGCGCCGCGCTTTTCAGGGTCCTGGCCAACTACCAGCGGGTAATTGGGAGCCGAGGCCGAAATCGACAAGGACGGCTGGGCCTGGGAAATGGATGGGCCGGGGCAGGAGGGAGGCGGGGTCTCGGTGGCAGGAGGCTCGGTGACCACAACGGTTACCTCAGTTGGCGGTAATCCGCAGGCAACCGGGTTGGTCAGGCACAACTCTGCTGGGCAGCCGGTTGGGGAGTTCGAGCAGGAGTTGTACAGCATGGCCACCAGGTAAACATTCTGGTCGGTCAGGGACGTGGTCAGAAGTTGTTGAAAGATATTCCAGGTATCTCCACGCGGGTCGAGAAATGCCCAGACATTGCCTTGGTTGTTGATCAGAGCATCGGCAAACTGATCCGCTTGTATCTGGGTCACGCCGCTGCTACCTCCGAGAGCCTGAACAATGCCACTCAATAATTGTTGGGGGGTTGTGTTGCCACCCGCCAGTGAACCGGCAATCTGGATGGCAAATCCTCCGCCCATACCCACTTCACCGTTAGCATTGATTAACCCGGAAGCCGTGGGGTTCATGGCCATGAAAAACAGGGTGGAGGCTGTGGGGGTCATCATGGTGGAACCGTCTGGAGCTGTATAAACATGGTAGGTGGCTTCCATGCTGATGCCCCAGTCTGCCAGGGGACCGACATCCGGCATCCAGTCGGCGGGCTGGCTGATTTCGCCGCCATCGATGACGCCAGGCAGCAATGTGCCATCTGCCTGGAAGAAATCTCCCCAACTGGCAGAGTCGCCGGTTCCAGGGCCGCCGCTTTGGGCATAGGCAGGGAGCGCCAGGCTAAAAGCGATCAGGATGTTCGCCAACACAATCAAGAACTTTTTGGATGAAATCATTGCTTGGTCTCCTGCTCGAAGCGGATGCGCTCGAATTTCCAGCCAGCGTCGGCGGTTTTGCTCACGATTACCTGGGTGGTGCTGTTATCCTTCTCCCCGGTATCCGGGTTGGTGCAAACGGTTTTTAGCTCCCAGATTTCAGCTTCAGATGGCTCTTGCATCGCCATCAATTGGGTAGCAGATGCAGCTTTACAGTTCAACCGCAGGCCTTTCTTTTCGACCGAAGGCCAGAGCATTGGGGCAAAGGCTTCACTGGTCGCTTTGCAGCCGGTGGGCGTAGAAACCTGGCACACTTTCTCTATCCAGGTCGCTTTGCCGGCCTTGGCATCCACGGACAGGAAAGCCTCGACCCCGGCGTGGGCTGCGGCTTCCGCGGTCATCCCGGTTGGTTCCTGGGCAAACAAGTTGGGGATGCGGGATAAGATGATGAAGCCGGCAGTGATGACCATCAGGGAAACAATCAGGATGGTCACAATGCGGGTGGGGCTGATGGTGATTACTTTGTTGCGTTGCATAAAAACCTCCGTAAGGAAACTTCCCCGCAAAAACTGTAGGGCTTCCCAGCGAAGTACGCAGGGCTTACTCCTCAAAGAGCGCGGGGCTTAAAGCAAAAAGCGACCACCGCTGCAGGGGCTCTTTGATTCCCAAAGAGACTACAGGGTGGTCGCTTCTAAGGTCTGGTAACAAAAGGTAATTTTGGCGACCGGTTGGCCAAGGTATTCAATTGTGTGGGGATATTACCAAGATTTTCAAAAGTGCGCAAGGTTTTTAGAACATGTTTTCCAAAATAGCCGTAATGTTTTGGCCCAACGATTTTGTCGCCAATCATGCTTTTGGCGAGACGCGAGAGCAGATGAGAACAAGCCCCCAAAGCTGATTATCCCAGAGATTGCGTAGCGCCGAAAAGAGGGTTTATCCTTATCCAGGTGGAAATTGAGGTCTACAATTCGTGGCAGGAAACAAAGAGTGTATCAACGAGAATGGCAGGAAAATCGGAAGGTTGCCGCCTTGCCGATAGTGATGAACCAATAGCAAGAAGCGGACACCCCGCTGTATGAAGTGTCCGCTTCTTGCTATGTCTTTGGGCTAAATCCTTGTTTTAATTATCATACATAGGGCAACTGTCCTTACAGCGTGGATAGGCAGGGTTACCACAAGCCGTACATCCTTCGCCCGGTTCATCATCTTCAATATCAAATTCTTCTATTCCTGCTGCCGCCATTGCTTCTGAAACTTTTTCCTCAACATCATCAACAGCACATAAATCACACATACGCTCTCCCGCTGAAAAAACACTATCATAATCAAAATGAAAATTGAAATTTCTAAACTCGGAAGCGCTATTGTATGTAGAAACATGCCTATTGTAGTTACTTCTTGCATCTTCTACTCGGAAATTTTCTCCACATCGAGCGCATTTCATAGTAAATTCCTCTCATGTAGTAAGATTCGTGAAAAAATAGTGTTATTGGCGTTCCACATTGCCGATGGGAGAATTGGGCAAAGGCGGGGCAACTTACACAAAACCCGAAGCAGACAACCGGAAAAGCTGTGCGGTTATGGAGGTGGTTTGCCTGGGTGCCCCAATCTCTGACGTTATTATGCCATAGCTTGCCCCGTGAGTAAACATTTCACACCCAAATCTCTATTCGTCAAACACACTCGTCTCTCGTTTTTTCTAATTTTAAGGTGTAATAATCTGACTATCAAATAGTTTTCATTGACAATGAAAACTATTTGCCGTATCATTTCATTATGAATGAAAACTTTTGGAATTCCCGTTGGTCGAAAGACCAGATCAAGACCATGCTCTTGGAGCAGTTTGATTCGTTTTGGGGGCGGGACACGGGCACCGAACGTGCTCAGCTGGCAGAAGTCGAACGAGCTGCCAATGTTCCCCACGCTGTCATCGTTTCGGGTTTGCGGCGCGTGGGCAAGTCCACTCTGTTGGCACAGATGGCGCACAAGCTGGGCCGCGACACTTTTTACTACGTCAATTTCGAGGATGATCGCTTCCTGGGTTTCCAACCCGAGGATACCGACCACCTTTACCAGACCCTGGTGGAAACCTTTGGTGAACGCAAGATTTTTGTGATCGATGAAGTCCAGAACATCCCTGGCTGGGAGCATTTTGTGCGCCGCTTCATGGATATGGATTTCAAATTCTATATCACAGGCTCCAATGCCTCTCTGCTCAGCCGGGAATTGGGGACACGTCTTACCGGCCGTTACGTGCCGATCGAGTTGTTTCCCTTTTCGTTCAACGAGTTTATTCAGTTCCGGAAGGAAACCTTACCCGATGTGCGGCGCATGACTACGGTCGAAAAAGCCCGCTTGAAGAATATGCTGGATACCTACTTACATGTTGGGGGCATCCCGGACGCTTTGAAGTATCCGGAACTGCCTTTGCTGCGCACGCTGTATGACGATGTCCTTTATCGTGATATCGCCACTCGCTACCGGTTGGATGCGGTTAAGGCACTAAAAGAACTTGCTTTCTACCTGATGAGCAACCCATCCGGGACAGTTTCATTCAACAAACTCAAGGATCAATTTCGCCTGGGCAGCGTCAATACCATCAAGAGCTACATCGATTACATGGAGAACAGTTGGCTGGTATTCACTTTGAACCTGTATGATTTTTCGGTCAAACGCCAGCAGATCGCTCCCAAAAAGATCTATTGCATCGATACAGGACTGTCCAATGCAGTCGGTTTTGGTTTTTCACCCAATACAGGCAGGTTGCTGGAAAACCTGGTTTTCCTGGCGCTGCGCCGGCAAACCAAGGAAGTCTACTACAATGTGACGCCAGGTGGTTTTGAAGTGGATTTCTATCTGCCCGAAAAACAACAGCTTATCCAGGTCGCCACGAACCTGGAGAACCCCGCAACCCGTGAGCGCGAAATTCGCGCTTTGAATGATGCGCTGGGAGGCGCAAAAGTCGAAAGCGCCCTGATTTTATCGGATGCAAACGAGAATAGTTTTGAACTGGGCGGTGTTCAAGTTGAGATCCGCTCAGTGACAGAATGGCTGCTCAGCCAATGATGAAATCTGCGCCAAACAATCAGCGCCCTGGGATTTTGAGTTTTTCCCAAGGCGCTTTTTTTATTTACTCAACATTTGCTGGAAGCAATTTCTGAAGTTCTTTTGGATCTTTCAATATTTTTCTTCCCAATTCCAGGTCCAGCTTCCCTAAACGCGCCAGTTGCAGCAGGTTGGCACGTTTTCCTTTTCCCGCTTCCGCTGCGTAGAGTTTGGCTTGCGCGCGCGGGGTGAGTTCAGAAAATCCGGGAGTGGATTGTAAACGCATCAGCAAGTCTTTGTTGACTTGTTTCACTTTCTCAATCAGGAGGAGTAATGCTTGATCATCCTGCTCGGACCAGGAAAACACAGGCCGCTGCGAGTTGGCGCGCGGTCGTTGATAGGTGCGGCGCACTTGTGCCCACAGGTTGCCCCGACTCGGGACGGAAACGAAGTGAAAAGCCGGCAACAGCAAACCGGTCAATGGTTTGCCGTGAACACAGTCGGTATCCAGGCCGAAAACTTTGTCCTTGTAGACGAATGGCTGATCGGTTTTGGTGTAATTGTTGTGTCCGACAATCACCGCTTTGTCGCCAGCGTACAACTCATACCAGGGACGGTCATACCGTTCGCGCAAGATCTTGTCGCCGCCCATCGTGCCACATACCACGGATGGGTTTTGCTGGGAAAGCGGGATGCCTGGCTCCAGGTAACCATGCACAATCACAGCATCTTCGAGCTCAATAAAGAGTGGCAGGGTGCCCATCCAGGCCACCGCATCTGCATACGATTCTCCCAACTGCTGGCGGCTGATCTGCTGTGAGATTGAGAGCTTGACCTCATGCCTGGTCGCGCGGACATGCTTGCGTTCATGGTTGCCCATCAGCGCGCGTACATTGGGCATCTGTTGGAAAAAATCCAGCACCTGCGGAGTTTCTGGTCCACGATCGACGATATCACCCACCGCGATGATGGGATCGCCATCACTCAAGCTGGCTTTTTCGAGCAAGGCCTGTAACTCAACATAACAACCGTGAATATCACCAATAATGAGTGTTTGCATGGAAAGATGTGCCTGACTGATTGCGCGGCTAAAAGATCAATCCACCCCAGATGAATTCCTGGAATTCCGGGGCAGGATACCTGCCGACCAGCCAGGATTCTGCCAACCCATACTTTGCGCTCAACCGTTTCAGCTTCTGGTCATCTGAAAGGATGGGGTGATATTTCACTTCCAGGGCGGCCTCCGGACGGTTTTCCCTGGCCAGGATGAAGTCGATCTCATGTTCGTTGCCCTTGGTCAGGTAGGCCAACTCGCCATATCCGCGCAACTGGTTGTGGATGGCGTTCTCAAACAGCGCACCTTCGCCGATATTGGCTAGGATGCCGGCGATGCCGTTGTCACAGAAGTAAAGTTTCCTGGCTAGCGCAGAGGCTTTGTCGCCACCCGCATAAGCTGGAATACGGCGTATCACATAAGTCATTTCCAGGAAATCCAGGTACTGCATCACGGTCGGGCGTGAGATGCCCACCGTGGAGGCCAGCTTGGTAACATCCAGCTTGTTGCCAATTCGCAAAGCCAGCAACCGCATCAGTTGCTGCAATTCCCCAATTTTCTGAAAGTCCGCCAGGGCGCGCACATCGATATTGACATAGGATGAAAATATATCGTTCAGTAAATCCCGGCGCACTCCCGGACGCTTTTCGAGCACGACATCCGGCAGGCCGCCATACAAAAGGAATTCATCATACAGCCCCTTGAGGCGGTCATATTCGTGAGGGTCAAAACGCATTTCAGCCCAGGTTGCCCTGCGTCTGTACGGTGTGCCGCGAAAGTCAAGGAACTCGCCAAAGGTCAACGGGAACATCTCAAAGACCACTTTGCGACCGGAAAGAGATTCTGTAAAGTAGTTCTTGAGATAAAAGGAACTGGAACCCGTTAACAAAAACTTGATGGATTGGGAGTCATGCAAATATTTGACCACGCTGGGCAGGTTGGGGACATACTGGATTTCATCCAGGGCCACTGTCATGGGCTGGCTGGTATCCAGGCCGCGATTGCGCAGGTAATCCAGCACCAGGTCATAATTGCTCTCCTGGAAAACCGCCCGCTGGTCGAGGCGCTCCAGGTCGAGGTAGATTTTGTTGCTGGATGGAACTTGTTCAAGCAGCCAGCGCAGGGTGGTGGTCTTGCCGGTGCGGCGCATCCCGGTTAATACCACAGCGCGTTGGTCGGCAAGCGCTTCTTTCAAGGCGGGAAAGAGCAAGCGAGGGTAGGTGTCCATGTTTTCATTTTACAATATATGGATGTTTTTGTAAAACTTAAATTTACAATTTCAAACAGATAAAAACGAGAACTATCCCCTTTCAACCCTTCATGTTATTATGATCTAGTCTTATGGGTGCATCTCTCAAAACGCAACCGGCAGTACGTCATACCAGCCTTTTGGCAGACAAATTGAGATAAGGAAAGGAGTGTGGTAATCTTTGGGGCAAAAAGGATGATGAGGAAAAAGCAATGGCCTGGGAATGGCGAGAAAACAACCGTGAGAAAGTCTTGGCAGCCTTAC
>Ga0116204_1001868_pt1 | contig 11666 bp, 11 predicted proteins | sample LakKivwa52mmetaG_FD_94481 | JGI IMG/M metagenome (GOLD analysis project Ga0116204, IMG submission 94481) | Anoxic lake water microbial communities from Lake Kivu, Rwanda to study Microbial Dark Matter (Phase II) - Lake Kivu water 52m metaG | ecosystem: Environmental > Aquatic > Freshwater > Lake... | reverse complement strand
TTCCAGCAACGCCGCAATCCGGTCCGGGGACCGGAACCCGCAAAGCCCCCAAAAAGGGGTCAGGGCGCAGATGATCTCGGGCTTGTGATTGGGATCACGATAGTTGCGTTTGGGGTCGTCCAGAGCAAGTCCACGGCGGTTTTCAGCGGCATAGCCCTGCCGGGCCTTTTCGGCTTTGGGGTGAACCTGGATGGACAAGGGCTGACGGGCCGCCAGCACCTTCATCAAAAACGGCAGTTGATTACCGAAGGCCGCCGCAACCGCCGGCCCGAGAATGTCTTGCGGATGGCGCCGGATCAGTTCCGCCAGATCAAGCGGTGGGTCTGTGCCCCTGATCCGGGAGGAAGCCTTGGGATGGGCGCCGATCCACATCTCGGCCTGGGGCTTGTCCGGATCGGATGGCTGGCCGAGCAGTTCAGGGATAGCGGTGGTCGAACCCCATGAATAGGCCATGATGGGGTTGTCCAACAGCCAGATGCCGTTGATGGGATTTGGTGAAGGTTGCATGAGATCGCTCAACGAGAAAATCCAACAGTGTTGAAATTGTATTATAAAACAATTTTTTAAGTATTAAGTTGCAAGTGAAGGATTTCTGCTGCTTGATCTCGTAACGCAGGATCGGATGTTTCAAAATCGCACTTTCCAAGGCCCGTTCCCGCTGCCTGTTGCCCCTGTCCTCTGACACTGATATAACCTTGCCATGGGTCTGAAGGTCAACGAAATATTTTTCAGCATCCAGGGCGAGTCCACCTACAGCGGAATCCCCTGCGCCTTTGTACGCCTTGCCGGTTGCAACCTCCGCTGCACATATTGTGATACCACCTATGCCTACGACCAAGGATCTGTGATGGAGGTGGCCGAGGTGATCAGGCAAGCGACAGGCTTCCACTGCCCTTGGGTGGCCCTGACCGGAGGTGAACCGCTGCTTCAGGAAGACACTCCGAATCTGTTGGTATCACTTCTTAATTTAAACAAGATGGTTATCGTGGAAACCAATGGCAGTCTCGATATCGACCGCATTGATCGCCGATGTGTGCGCGTTGTGGACGTCAAATGCCCGGGCAGCGGTCAATGCCGGCACAACGATCCGCAAAACCTCCATCGGCTCACCGCCAACGATCAGGTCAAGTTCGTTATCAGCGATCGGGGCGATTATGATTTTGCCAAGTCCGTGATCAAAGGACTCGGTGCCCGGGTGCCCTCCGAGCAACTGCTCTTATCGCCTGCCCATGGGGTGTTGGCGCCTGACCTGCTGGCCCGCTGGATCCTCAATGACAGGCTCCATGTCAGGCTCAATCTCCAGCTTCACAAGATCATCTGGCCCAATGATACCCGGGGGGTGTAAGGGTTTGTCGCTGGTCGCACCTGGCTGATGGCCAAAGAACGTTGGTCTTCCCCAACCCGGACGAGCCGGAACCAAATTGAGTGTGTTTGATCGAAATCGGGATCGAAATCGTAATTTAAGGACGAAACCCGATTTCGATAGCGATTTCGATAGGCTTCGGAAAAATTGATGCCGTTTTGCATTCAATTCCATTGGTAAGAGACTACAAGCCGACAGCGATCCCGAAGGCCCTTGTCCCGGGAGTGCGCGTTGGCAGGAATGATCAATGAACACGGATAAAAAAAAAGCGGTGGTGCTGTTAAGCGGAGGGCTGGACTCGGCCACGGTCCTGGCCGTGGCCCGAAGCCAGGGTTTTGCCGCCTATTGTCTGAGCTTTGGTTACGGGCAGCGGCACGCCGTTGAACTGGAAGCGGCCCGGCGGGTCGCCGAGGCTCAGGACGCCGCACGCCATCTTGTCCTGTCCATCGGTCTGGATGCCATTGGCGGTTCAGCCCTTACCGATGCGATTGCCGTACCCAAAGCCCAGGCGGGCACCCCCCCGGCTCCAGGCATTCCGGTTACCTACGTGCCGGCCCGCAACACCATTTTCCTATCCTATGCCCTGGCCTGGGCCGAGGTGCTGGGAACCGGTGATATCTTCATCGGGGTCAATGCCCTGGATTACAGCGGCTATCCGGACTGCCGGCCCGACTATATCCAGGCCTTTGAGACCATGGCCAACACGGCCACCAAAGCAGTGGTCCAAGGCCAGGTCCGGGTGCGGATCCACGCCCCCCTGATCGATCTGACCAAGGCCAAGATCATCGAACTGGGCGCTGGACTCGGGGTGGATTATGGGCTAACCCACAGTTGCTACGATCCACCGGCCCATGGGTTTGCCTGCGGCCGTTGCGACAGTTGCCGCCTGCGCCAAAGAGGATTCGCCGAGGCGGGCCTCACCGACCCGATCCGGTATTGGCCACAATGATAGCCACCCCGACAGTGAAAGTGGACAAACCCGGAGCAGATGTGCCGCAACCGACCAAACTCCGCGAAACAACAAAAGGCTTTTCAACGACGAAAAATGCGAAACCTGCGAGAAATCTACGACAAAACCTGATCTTTAATAAATATCAAATGATTAATTTTATTTTCATGATATGAAACATCATGAAAATAAAATTGGGGGAAGCATGACCGGAGACGCCAACAAATCCGAACGTTTGGACAGCAACAAGGCCAAGGCCATCTACCAGCCCGGCCAAAGCCCGGAACGCGACGCCTGGTTTTCCGCCTTCATCATCGAAAACCATCTGGATTATTTATCCTATCCCGAGGTGGCGGCGTCTCCCGAACAGGTCCGCTTCATGGTCTATACCGAGGAAAACGAACGCTACTATCCTTGTTCGGACCGCATGTTCGAAGCGATCATGAACCGCAGCCAGTCGGCTTTTTTACAAAAGCGGTACCAGCAGGCCCTGACCAAGGTTTTGGCCCTGGTGGATCAGCAGATCGAAGACCCCTGGGAAAAGGCCTATCTGGAGTCGCTGATCATCACCAAGTACCAGCATGAAACCCGCGATGAAATCATGATCCCCTCGCGGCTGGAAAAGCGGCTGCTGGGCATTTACCTCAAACGCACCCAGATCGAAGACCCTTACGGGGATGAAAAAAGCCGGCGCAATCAAAGAGCCGGCCTCGTGCTGAACGCACCGGCATTTGTCAAGGCATTCAACCAGGCGGCCCGGCAGGACTTTGCCAAGCCACCAGCGACCCTGCACCAGGTCCAGAACCTCATTCACCATATCGGCCTGAAGCGACTGTTTGCCCTTTGCGTGGAAGAACCTCTCTGGCTTGCAGACAAACCGGTCGGATACACCCATGCCGAGATGACGGCCATTTTCTCCCGGCCCTGGACGGGCAACGGCATCGACAAGTTGTTTTCTTTCCTTGGGGTTACGGCCAAAGACGAGGCCGAGCGCCGGTCCCGCAAAATCCTCTGGATGGTCGACGAGTCCGGGGAAATCATGGTGGACCTGCGCATCATCCGCATCTTGGTCAAGATGGGCCACAAGGTGATCATCGTTTTCAAGGAAGGCCCCCTGTTCACCAAAACGGATTTTTACGACGCCCAGGACGACGCCGTGTTAAAGGCCGAACTGGAAGGTATCGAGCTGATCAAAAACCACCACCTCAGCAAAAACGAACTGGTCAAACTGCTGCGCAGCGATGCCAGCGTTCTGGCCATTTCCGACGGTACCAAGGAAAACATCAACCTGCTGCACGCCTCCACCACCTTTGCACGGGCCTTCAAGGAGGTCGACGGGGTGATCTCCCGCGGACACGACCAGCGCCGCCGGTTTTTCGACACCCACTTCCAGTTCACCCAGGACATCTTCAACATCGCCCCGGGCGAGGATGGATCGGTTTCGATCTGGCACAAGGCCCGCCATCCCAAAGTGATCAAATTTTCCCACAAGGATCTGGAACAAAAGGCCAAAACCATCATCGACAACATGGCCGAGGCAAGGCAAAACGGGCACACGGTGATTTTTTACAGCGGCATCATCGGATCGCTTCCCGGTAAGATCGACGTGGCCAAACAGGTGATGTCGGTTTTCATCGACTACCTGCACGCCCAAATGGACAAGGCCTTTATCATCAACCCATCCAAGTACTACGAACAGGGCATGGACGCCGACGATCTGATGTACATGTGGGAAATCGTCCAGCGCTCCGGCTACATCGACATCTGGCGCTTTCAGACCTACGGCGACATCTCTCAGGCCTTCCAGGTCCTGGGCCGTAAAATTCCCCCGGAATGGGTGGGCAAAGACGCCACTTACAGCACGGGATGCACCAAGGAGATGAAAATCGCCCAGGAAGTCCAGGCCCAGCACCCGGAAATGCAGATCATCGGCCCGGCAAAGGAAAGATTCATGCGCCGCGGGGAATACGCGGTGGGCAAGATGTATGACCGGCGCCTCACGGAAGCCTGCAACCCGCGCGTCTAAATCCTTTGCTATCGATGAGTCAAGAAAGCCAATTCATTTGAAAAATCTATCGGCACCGCCGTTGGCCCTTGAAAAATCGCCCGTTGCCGTTATAATGGCCGCCATATGACGACCCAAGTGCTCATTTTATTGGCTTTGCTTTTGCTTTCGGGCCTCTTTTCCTCTGCCGAAACCGCTTTTTTTTCCATCAGCCGGACCCGTTCCCGGCATCTGGCCAAAAGCGGCGATCCGGGCTTTGTGCTGATCGAGCAGATGAAGGCCGATTCTCACCGGCTGCTGTCCACCCTGCTGATCGGCAACAACCTGGTCAACATCGGGTCCTCGGCCCTGGCCACCAGCATGGCCATCGAGTTGTTTCCCAACTACGCCGTGGGGCTTGCCATTGGCGTGATGACCCTGTTGATCCTTGTCTTTTGCGAGGTATGGCCCAAATCCGTGGCCACCCGCAACAATCTGATGATCGCCCGGATGACGGTCTATCCGATTTTTTGGCTGTCGCGCCTGTTCTGGCCCCTGATCCTCTTTTTAAATTTCATTCCCCGCCTGACCGGCAGGATCGAAAAGCCGCCGGTGGCCACCGAAGAAGAACTGATGACGTTTGTGGAAGTGGTTGAAGAAGAAGGCGAGATCAATGAAGAAGAAAAGGAGATGATCCACAACATCTTCGAACTGGACGACACCTACGCCTCGGAAATCATGACCCCCCGGGCCGATATGTTCGTTCTCGACATCAGCCAGCCCCTGGCCCTGGACGCCATCGCCCAATCCGGTTTCACCCGCATCCCGGTCATCGACGGGGATATCGATCATGTCATCGGAATCATCAACGTCAAGGACATCTTCATGCACCTGGCCATGGCCACCGGGGATGTCAACGTGCGCAACCTGATGCGCAAGCCCTATTTCGTTCCCGAGCACAAGAAACTGGACCGCCTGTTGCACCAGTTCCGCAAGCGGCGCCAGCACATGGCCATCGTGGTGGACGAGCACGGCGGGGTGGCCGGTTTGATTACGATGGAGGATGCTCTGGAGGAACTGGTCGGAGAGATCGCCGATGAAACCGACGAGGAAGAATCCCACGTGATCGAGGCCGGCGAAGGCCAGTGGTTCGTCATGGGCAAGGCCGACGTGGAAGAGGTCAACGAGAAAATTCCCATGAACATTCCGGATCTGCCGGAATACGAGACTTTTTCAGGGTTCATCCTTCACGGTATCGGCCGGATCCCCGAGGAAAAAGAGCGGATCAACCTCAATGGCTTTTGCGTCACCGTAGAAGAAAAAGACGGCAACCGCATCAACAAATACCACGTCCGGCAACTGCTCGCCGAGCAAGAAGAAACCGGGCGCCTGGAACCGAAAACCTGAGCAATATAAGGTTAAGGCTGAGGTTGAGGTTAAGCAAAGGTCGATCACCCAAAGCCGATTGGCCAACCTTGGCCGCTGCTCGTTGTGGGCAACCCGTCACGCGTTACTTGTCACCGGTCACCGTCTTTTTCCCCGCGTCCCCTTGTCTCCCCTTCCCCGCGTCCGCCCTTCCCCGCGTCCCTGAGTCTATCCCTTCACCCGTTCCACATACTGGCCGGTGCGGGTGTCGATGCGGATCAATTCGCCTTCTTCCACAAAGGGAGGCACCTGGACGACATGGCCGGTCTCCAGGGTGGCCGGTTTGCTGTCACCCGAGGCCGTGTCGCCCTTGACCCAGGGATCGGCCTTGACGATGCGCAGTTCGATGAAATTGGGCAGGGTGACCCCGATGGGGCGATTGTCAAAGAGCAGGATCTCGCAGACGGTGTTTTCCTTGAGAAGGGTGACGGCATCGCCGACCTGATCGCGGTTGATGAAGATCTGTTCGTAACTGGTATTGTTCATGAAACAATAATTGTCGCCCTCGGCGTACAGGTACTCCATCTCCACTTCTTCGAGGTTGGCCTCGTTGAATTTTTCGTTGGAGCGGTAGGTCTTGTCGAACTGGGTGCCGGTAATCATGTTTTTCAGGCGGCATTTGTACAAGGCTTGCCCCTTGCCCGGCTTGACGAATTCAAATTGGGTGATGACATAGGGCTCGCCGTCGATTTCGATCTTGAGCCCCTTGCGCAAATCACTGCTTTCCAGCATGGTAGGGATATCCTTCCTTTTCGCGTATTTCGACGTTGAAAAAGCGTTTGTTGTTCACCCGCGCTGTTCCATCGCAGTCTGTGCCCTGCGCACGGCTTGAACCACCCGCCGGACCTTTTCCGGGTCCTTGGCAAAACGCACCGGCCGCCCCTGAGCGTCCACCATGTTGGTTCCCGTGCAACTGTCGATACCGGCCGGCGCTGTCCTGGACAAGGCCTCGGCCACGTTGTCCGGGCCGATGCCCCCTGCCAAAATCACCGGAACGGGACTGGCTGCAACCAGGCGGGCCGCCATGTCCCAGTCACAGGTCTTGCCGGTGATGCCGACAAAGCCGGCAACGGGTTGATCGACCGGGCCGTTTTGCCCGCCTGTTCCCAGCCAGGTGTCGGTGAGGAAAAAATCGCTCAATGGGGCCAGCCGGGCCGCCAGCTCCAGGGTGGGCACCGTCGCACCGGCGCCCGGCCGTGCAATGGGAATGGAGCGCATGATCTTTATCCCGGCAAACCGGCGCCTGATCTGTTCCTGCCAGTGAGCAGCCCGCCGGCAGGCCACTTCGATGTCATCGGCAAGACCGAGGCTGTCGCAAAAATGGACCAGGTCCGGACAATGAAAGTCCAGGGCCCGCAACACCGTGTCCAGGGAGGCAAACAGCGGGATCAGGCTGGAGCGGGCACCGGCGTTTTGGACCGTGCGGATCGTATCGCGAACCGTCGCCTCATTCCACCGCTGTTCATCCACCAGCACGCTGCCGATGTGATCCACGCCCAGGGCCGCCATGGCCATGGCCTCGGCCGGGGTTTGAATTTCATAGATCTGGACGATCAGGTGCTTGACATCATTTGGGCATTGATTTGACATGCACGCTTTGGCATTTTGGGTTCCGGCTGGTCCGGTTCAGGGGCAACGGCATGCGGCCTTTCCCCTCAATCCGGTTGACAATCGGGGCCGTCTCTACCATATTCACCCTGTTTTCGCAATTGTTTCCGGCAACACCCTTTTGACAAGGAACCTTATGATTTTAATAATTGATTTTGGCTCGCAATACAACCAGCTCATCGCCCGCCGGGTCCGTGAGCACCATGTGTACTGCCAGATCGAGCCCCCGAGTATCGGCTTGAACCGCATCCGGGAACTGGCACCGGCGGGTATCATCCTGTCCGGCGGGCCGTCCAGTGTTTACGAAAAGGCAAGCCCCCGCACCGACAAAGGCGTTTTCGATCTGGGCATCCCGGTTCTGGGAATTTGTTATGGCCTGCAGTTCATGGTCAACAGCCTGGGAGGCAAGGTGGCCCGGGCCGGCAAAAGGGAATATGGCTTTGCCAGCCTCAAGATCGAGGATCACAAAGACATTTTCAGGGACATCCCCTCGCCCCTGGCCTGCTGGATGAGCCATGGGGATTCCATCCGGACCCTGCCCAAAGGGTTTGCGGCGATCGCCGCCACCGACAACACCCTGGTTGCCGCGGCCATCGATCCGGCCCGCCGGCTTTACGGCCTGCAGTTTCACCCGGAAGTGGGCCACACCCAGGAAGGCTCGCGGATCCTGAAAAATTTTTTATTCACCATCTGCGGCTGCAAGCCGTCCTGGACAATGAAGTCTTTTGCCCGGGAGGCGGTTCAATCCATCACGTCCGATGTGGGTGACAAGCGCGTGATCCTGGGGCTCAGCGGCGGGGTGGACTCATCGGTAACCGGCCTGCTGATCCACAAGGCCATCGGCGACAGGCTCACCTGCATCTTCGTGGACAACGGCCTGCTGCGCAAGGACGAGGCCGCCAAACTCAAAGAAACCTTTTCGCGCAACCTGCGGTTGAACGTGCGCATGGTCAACGCGGCCAAGACTTTCCTCAAGGCCCTGGCCGGGGTGACCGACCCGGAAAAAAAGCGCAAGATCATCGGCAAGATCTTCATGGATGTGTTCGAGGCCGAAGCCCGCAAGATCAAGGGTGCCGAGTTTCTGGCCCAGGGAACCCTCTATCCGGACATCATCGAATCGGTTTCGGCCTTTGGCGGACCCACCGCCGTGATCAAGTCCCATCACAACGTGGGCGGTCTGCCCAAACGAATGAAGCTCAAGCTTGTCGAACCCTTGCGCTTTTTGTTCAAGGACGAGGTCCGGCAACTGGGCAAACAGATCGGCCTGCCCGAGGAAATGATCTGGCGCCAGCCTTTCCCCGGACCGGGCCTTGCCATCCGCGTGATCGGCGAAGTGACGGCCCGGCGCCTGGCCATTTTACGGGAAGTGGACGCCGTGCTGCAGGACAAGATCCGGGCCGCGGGATATTACCGCAAGCTGTGGCAGTCCTTTGCCGTTTTGCTGCCCATCAAAAGCGTGGGGGTGATGGGTGATCAGCGCACCTACGAAAACATCGTGGCCATTCGGGCCGTCACCAGCAAGGACGCCATGACCGCGGATTGGGCAAGACTGCCCCAGGACCTTCTGGCCGCCATCTCCAACAGCATCATCAATGAAGTGGCCGGCGTCAATCGGGTGGTTTACGACATCAGTTCCAAACCACCCAGCACCATCGAGTGGGAATAACAAGATGAGCCAAAAGTCAAAAGATGGATTCCGCTTGGGCCTGGACGAAGAGACCGATGAAAAACAGGCCCTGATCGACGAAGAGATCCGGCAGCAAAAGAAAATCGAGGCCCTTGGCCGCCGCCTCACCTTGGTCAGCGTGTTGCTGCCCGTGCTGATTGCGGCGGTCCTGGCGGTTTTCTATATCCAGATCAACGAAAAAGTGGCGATCTTCAAAGACACGGGGATTTCCGAGGCCAAAACCATCCGGGCCGACATCGATACCCGCCTGGGGACCCTCAATGACCGGCAGGCGGCCATGGAGGCCAGCATGGCGGCCATCGCGGCGGAGATGGACAAAAAGGCTGCGGCCTGGCTCCAGGAGATCAAAAAAAGCGAGGCGTCCTTCAAGGCGGCCATGGGGGACGTGAAAAGCGACAAGCAAGGTTCCGATACGGCCCTGGCCCAGGTGCAAAAGCAAGCGGAGGCCCTGGCCGGGGAAACCAAGACCTTGGTGGCCGGACTCAAAAGCCTGGAGGAAAAAGCCAAGGCCGTTGACGCCCTCGGCGCTCAGCTCGCCAAGGTTCAGGCCGAGATGGGCAAGATGGGGGCAGAGCGCTTTGACCCCAAGACCCTGACCACGGCCCTGGAACAGGAGCGCAGGACCTACCGTGAGATGCTCACCCAGGTCACCCGCAATTGGGAACGCCAGATCGAAGGGCTCCAGCTCAAGGTGGCCATGATCGAACGACTGGCGTCCATGCCCGCACGGACCCCATCGACACCGGCGCCCTCCCCCACCGCCCCGGCCGTGCCGCCTGCCGGCGGCGGCAGCGGGTCGGCGGGCGGGATCAAGGAACAGGATGTCCGGTAATTTTCTTTGCCGAGGCCGGCGCCTTGGCAAAGAAAATTTCAACCATTCAATATGCTTTTACTTAAATCTCAACACGCAACGGCGGGTACCGGTTCGGCGCAGCGCCGCCTCGATGCGCTCGATGTCAACAGGCAGATCCACTTCCGGGCTGTCATGGGCCGTGACCACGACCTTGACGCGGTAGCCGTTTTCCAGGGCCCTGAGCTGTTCGAGTTTTTCGATCTCCTCGAGCCGGCCTGTGGGCAGTGAGCGGAAAACTTCAAGAAAGTCCCGCCGGAACGCATAAAACCCCAGGTGTTTGAGCATGGGGTAACCGTCTTGCCCGTCACGGCCCCAGGGAATGGGCGCCCGCGAAAAATAAAGGGCAAAACCGTCCCGGTCGCAGGTGACCTTGACATCTTTGGGGTCGGTGCGCTCCCGGGTGTCGGCGATCTCGCAGGCCAGGGTCGTCATCACCGGCGCGTTGGGCCAGCCCAAAGGGCTGAGCAGTTCATCGAGGCAAAGCGGCTGGAAAAGCGGCTGATCCCCCTGGATGTTGACCACGATCGCATCCATTGCCAATCCCAGGGACTGCGCGGCTTCGGCCACCCGATCCGTGCCGCTGCGGTTTTGCGCTCCGGTGAGGATGGCCCGGCCCCCGAACCCTTCCACGGCCTCGACGATCCGCGCATCGTCGGTGGCCACCACCGCAGAAACGATGCCGGCGGCCTTGCAGGCCCGTTCATAGACCCACTGGATCATGGGCTTGCCGGCGATCCGCGCCAGGGGTTTGCCCGCAAAACGCGAGGATCCCCAGCGCGAGGGAATGATAGCAACGGCTTTCATCTGGCAACTCCTTATGATACGAGATCCTGGCAACCAGGGGCATGTTTACCAGTGAAATGGGAATTTGGAAATTGGAAACTGGCGCCGCCCCCCAAACGGAGGTCTCATGAATCATGAAGCGCTGTTACGGTTGCTTCAGGACGTGGCAAACGCAACGGTCAGCGTCGATGAGGCGGCCGGGGCCTTAAGCCGGATCTCCCACGAGGACATCGGCTATGCCCATGTGGATCATCACCGCTCCTTGCGCAAGGGGTTTCCCGAGGTGATCTTCGGTCAGGGCAAGACCGCAGCCCAAATTTGCGGGATCATGGCCAAAATGGTCGATCAGGAGAACGTGGTCCTCGTCACCCGGCTGGACCCGGAAAAAGCCGACACCGTGCGGCAACGCTTTGCCGGGGCCGAGTACGACCCCGAGGCCCGGATGTTGATCCATACCCGCCAACCCATGCCCCTGGCCGGCAGAGGCCCCATCCTGGTGATTTCCGCCGGCACCTCCGACATTCCCGTGGCCAAAGAAGCCCTGCTCACGGCCCGGGCCATGGGCAACGCGGTGGACAGCGTTTTTGACGTGGGCGTGGCCGGAATCCACCGCCTGTTCAGCCACGCGGACCTGATCAATCGTGCCGCAGTGCTCATCGTGGTGGCCGGCATGGAAGGGGCCCTGCCCAGCGTGGTGGCCGGCATGGTGGCCCGTCCGGTGATCGCCGTGCCCACCTCCGTGGGCTACGGGGTGAGTTTCGGGGGCCTGACCGCCTTGTTTGCCATGCTCAACAGTTGCAGTTCCAACGTCGCCGTGGTCAATATCGACAACGGGTTCGGGGCCGGGTATCTGGCGTCGATCATCAACAGATGATAGTGTCTTTGGTGTTTTGTACTACTACCCATCATTTTCGTGTTTTTTAGGAACGATTTTTGTGTCATTAACTACGAACCGATTGGAATAAAAAGGAAACAATTTACCGTAAGGGATTGGGCCGATCTGATTTCCCCTTG
>Ga0116204_1001864_pt1 | contig 11672 bp, 7 predicted proteins | sample LakKivwa52mmetaG_FD_94481 | JGI IMG/M metagenome (GOLD analysis project Ga0116204, IMG submission 94481) | Anoxic lake water microbial communities from Lake Kivu, Rwanda to study Microbial Dark Matter (Phase II) - Lake Kivu water 52m metaG | ecosystem: Environmental > Aquatic > Freshwater > Lake ... | reverse complement strand
ATAAACACCTAATCCAATTTTTTATGAAAAAACTATTTTTATTTTCAATGATAATTCTTGTTGCAGGCTCGGTCTCTGCACAAAATCCGCTGGCCAAAGGGCAAGGTCAACTCAATGCAGGCCTGGGCGCTTCTTTCAGAGGAATTCCTTTATATGTCGGCTATGAACATGGTGTTCATCCGGACATTTCAGTTGGCGGCACTCTTTCGTTTATGTCCTACAGGGAAAAACTGACAGTTTTCAAATATAATCATACTATTTTCGGTTTTTTCGGATTTGGAAATTATCACTTCAACAAACTGCTTGACATTCCACTAAAATATGATGTTTATGCCGGTATCCACGGTGGCTTTTTTCTTTGGATATCACCATCCAATTACATTGGTAGTTCATCATCCGGGCCAGGCGTTGGTGCTCATGTTGGTGGGAGAATCTTTTTCAGCGATAATTTCGGATTAAATGCCGAATTAAGCGGTGGAAACTTCGTTTCAGGTGCTACTATAGGTATCACTTATAAATTCGGTGCTCCCCAATAAGATACGCCATTGTTTTGCCTAAGAAAAGGCTGTTCTGATTTGGGGACAGCCTTTTTTTATTGATTTTTTTAAATATTTCAAAACAATCTTCAAGTATATAATTTTTATTAATACTTTTACAGGTTGAAAATTTTATTGAATTGATTGTCAAATCCCTTATGAAAGATTTTTGAATTATTATTCCACTACCTATGAAAAACAAAATTTTATTCTCAATTGCTTTATTTTGCTCAATTTCGTCACTATTTGCGCAAATCACAGACAAAGAAACGATTGTCAACACTGCATTCGGGGGAAAGACCGAATTATATTTCAGCTTTCCGTTGCAGAATCCATCAACAATGGAACAATTGTCTGCAATGGTCAGCATTGATAATGTTTCGAACGGAGAAGTGATTGCTGTTGCAACAAAAGAACAATTTGCTCAATTTCTTGAATTGGAAATTCCTTACACCATACTTCCGTCACCATTTGATCTTCTTCCACCTGAAACCTGGAAAATGACTGATAATTTGACAACTAAATCCACAAATGCGTGGGATGCCTACCCAACCTATCAGGCATATCTCGATATGATGGCTCAGTTTGCAATAAATTATCCGGCTTTGTGCAGAATTGATACTGTAGGATATACTGTTCAGGGAAGATTGTTATTGACAGCCGTTATTTCAGACAATGTGAATACTGATGAAAATGAGCCTGAATTTTTCTACTCATCCACAATGCATGGTGATGAAACTACCGGTTATGTACTTTTACTGAGACTCATAGACTATTTACTGTCAAACTACGGAACCAATCCGGAAGTAACGAGTCTTGTCAATAATATTGAGATATACATCAACCCCAATGCAAACCCGGATGGCACATATTATGGGGGCAACAACACTGTAACGGGAGCAAGAAGGAACAATTATAACAATAAAGACCTGAACCGGAACTTTCCTGTACCTGATGGCAGTATAGGAGATGACGGAACATATGTTCTACAACCAGAAACACAGGCATTTATCAACTACGGGCATGCAAGAAATTTCGTCATATCGTCAAATATCCATGGCGGTATTGAACTTGCAAACTATCCGTGGGACTATACTTACACAGACCATGCAGATAAAATATGGTGGAATATGGTCAGTACAGAATATGCCACTTCAGCTCAAAACAACAGTCCCTCAGGATATTTTGATGATTATTCAACAGGTTTTGATAGCCCCGGTGTTACAGAAGGGGCAAGTTGGTATATAGTCAAAGGTAGTCGTCAGGATTATATGCAGTATTTTACCCACTGCCGTGAATTAACGCTTGAAATATCATCAACAAAAAATCCTGCTGCTTCTACCCTACCCAACTACTGGAACTATAACTATCAGGCGCTGATACTCTACATGAAACAAGTGCTATATGGCTTTAAAGGTATTGTCACTGACGGATGTACCGGGCTGCCAATAGAGGCAACGATTGAGCTTGTGGGTCATGATGCAGTGAACTCCCATGTATATTCATCACTTCCTGTTGGCAATTACCACCGTCCGGTCAAGTCAGGCACATACACCATTAAAGCTTCGGCTCCCGGTTATGTTGATCAACAGTATTCCAATGTATCAATTACTGACTACAATACCGTTATCCGAAACTTTCAGCTTCTGCCCGAACCTACTGAAGTAGAGTTTATTTCTGATGTTCAGTTTACTTGTGATGGCCATGTTTCCTTTCAAAACAACACTATTGCTTCGTCTGGTGCTGTTTACACCTGGCATTTCGGAGATGGTTCTACTTCAAATGAAGTGTCTCCCGAGCATACATATACGTCAAGCGGAGTTTATTCTGTGAAACTGGTAGCAGCAAGCTGTGCAGGAAATGACTCTCTGATTAGAAATGCGTATATTCAGGTTGCCCTGAACTCTGCCCCCGTTTCTGATTTCATCGCAAATACACTAACGCCGAATTCAAGCACTCAAGTGCAGTTTAATGATCTTTCAACATGCAATCCCACAAGCTGGTCATGGAGTTTCAGCCCGTCAACTGTTACTTTTGTTAATGGCACGAACAATACATCACAACATCCTCAGGTGACATTTCAGCAAAACGGGTATTATTCAGTCACTCTTACGGCTACCAATGCCAACGGCAGCGATCAGGAGATTAAAACAAGCTATATTAATGTAATAAACTGCACTTATTGTACAACAAGCTATTCTGATACAAATGACGAATGGATAAGCAATTTCAGTTTCAACACAATTCAAAATCCCAGCACTTCAACGACTTATTCAAATTTCACAAATCTCTCAACAGATGTCATCAGGGACTCAACTTATTCGGTTTCGGTGGGCATCACTGTCAATGGAACATACACCGAACGTTGTGTTGTATTCATTGACTGGAATCAGAACTGCACGTTTGGTACCGGTGAAAGCTATAGCCTCGGGTCAATCAATGGTTCGGGCACACTGACTTCCAATATCACTGTTCCTGCCACTGCACTCACAGGGCCAACCCGCATGCGGGTTTCTATGCGTTACAACACAGTTCCCACAGGTTGTGATGTTACAACATACGGAGAAGCAGAGGATTACACACTTATGATCCTTGCAACGCCACCTTGTAATGCCCCGACAAACCTTCAAGCAAACAATATAACTGATTCCTCGGCTGTTCTTTTCTGGCAACAAACCGGAAATGTGTCTGCATGGGAAATTGAACTCGTACCAGCAGGTCTCACTCCATCAGGAATTCCAAATATCACCAGTGGAACAAACCCTTTTACAATAGCAGGCTTGAACCCCAACTCAGATTATGATTATTACGTCAGGTCATTTTGTAATCCCAATTTCAGTAATTGGAGCGGACCCATGCAGCTTTCAACAGAATGCATCAATTATGAATTCAATGAAACAGCCTTTATCTGTGAAGGCGATTCATTTTTGTGGCAGGGAATTTATTTAACAATTGAAGACGCATACTCAATAAACCATTACTCAGCATTTGCCTGTGACAGTATTTACACATTAAATCTCGATGTTTTACCAAAATTCAATACTGTTGAATATGATACTGTATTTGACTACGAGCTTCCGTATCAATGGCAGGGAAATATCTACTGGGTCACAGGCACATACCAGGAAGTGTATCAATCAACAAGCGGATGTGACTCTACTTTTCAACTCAATTTAACTGTTCAGGGCACAAATACAAAAACCTTATATCTTCAGGTATTTATTGAGGGATTATACATTTCTTCCGGCATGATGAAAGAAGCCGAAAACACACAGGGGCCTGAGTTTGGGCATGGCATTGCGGATGTCATTACCGTTGAGCTGCATAATGCAAATTCACCTTATGACCTTTTGTTTGTTCAGAATGACGTCCCTTTACATACTGATGGCACTGCACTCATCTTTAACTTATTTGGCACACTGGATGATCAATACTATATTGTAGTCAAACACCGGAATAGTTTTGAAACATGGAGTAACCAACCAATGAGTTTTCTGGGAAATGGTCCTTTCAGTTATGACTTCACTTCGAATGCATCGCAAGCATACGGCAACAATCTGAAGCCCGTCTCAGGTGGTTTTTATGCAATTTGGAGCGGTGATTTAAATCAGGATGGTCTCATTGACATTGATGATATGTCAGCTCTTGAAAATGCAAGCCAACCACCGGTTCTTACCGGATATTTACATCAGGACATCAATGGTGACAGTGCTGTTGATATTGATGACATGACCATTCTTGAAAACAATACACTGTTTCCACCCAAATATGTTATGAAACCATAGTCTTTACAATTCATTTTTTACCTGTAAACAGAAAAATGTTGTAATTTTACACCAACTTTTGCAACTCTATTTATGCCTGTTTTTTTTCAGAACTTTATTTACAACCGTAAATTACACAGGGAATTTCAATTGCGTGAGCCTATACGAAAAAAACATCTGACAAGGTTCTCTGAAATGAAGTCATGTCTTGTACTGTTTGATGCATCAGATGAACAAAACTGTATGATTATGTTCAGCATCATTAAAGAACTTCAGGATAAAGACAAAAACATCAGAGCTGTCGGATATGTTCCGTGGAAAAATAATCCGCACTATTGCTTTCCAAAACTGTCGTTTGACTATCTCAATACCAAAGGCATTTCATTTGCAGGTATTCCTAAAGCGGATTTTATTCAGGATATCCTTACATTGAGATTTGACCTCCTGCTTGATTTTACAAAATCCGTCATTCCGGGAATGATGTATATTTCTGCTTTAACAAATGCAGGAATGAAAATTGCCCGCAACAGAACTGAAGATGAATTTTTTACCAATGTTTATGACTTTATCATTGATCAGGATGGACTGAATGAACGTCAATATTTTGATGAAATCAGAAAATATTTGCTCCAGTTGAACAATGGAAAAGAATAACTTTAGTAACATAACTTTTTTTTACATCACAACATATTCCAAAATAACGCATGAACAAAACACTGAATTTACGTGGAGCAGGAGTAGCAATTGCTACTCCATTTTTAAGCAATGATGCTATTGATTTCAAGTCACTGAAAAAACAGATAGAACACGTCATTACAGGAGGAATTGATTATATTGTTCTGTTTGGCACGACCGGTGAATCTCCTTCAATTACTCATGAAGAAAAAAAGCTGGCTGTCAAGGATGTCATTCGCATGATCAGGGGAAGAGTGCCGCTGGTTGTTGGAATTGGAGGAAACAACACAAAGGAACTGATCGTGCAGATGCAATCTTTTGATTTTACTGATGTTGATGCCATTCTATCTGTTTGCCCTTATTACAATAAACCCAATCAGGAAGGAATCTATCAGCATTTTAAGTCAGTATGCGACAATTCTCCTGTGCCTGTCATACTCTATAATGTGCCTGGCAGAACCGTGGTCAATATGGAGCCAGATACAACCATTCGGATTGCAAAAGATTGTCCAAATGTCATCGGCATCAAGGAAGCCACCGATAATATGGACCAGGTGATGGATCTCATCGAGCGTAAACCCGAACATCTTCTGGTCATTGCCGGAGATGATGCTCTGGCACTTCCTTTTATGTCGCTTGGTGCAGATGGTGCGATTTCAGTGATTGCCAATGCCTTCCCTAAAGAGTTTTCAAATTTAATTCATGCTGCTGCAGATGGAAATTATGAACTTGCACGTCAATTTCATTACAAATTGCTTCCATTAATGAAAATTTTACTTAAATCAGGCAACCCTTCAGGCATAAAAGCTGTTATCAACAGCATGGGTTTATGCGAAAATAATTTCAGATTGCCGGTGTACAGAGTTGACGATAAACAATATGCTGCTTTAAGAGATATTACAAAAACTCTCCTTTCCGAATAATAATATTAATGATATTCAATTCATGAATTTCCCATTTCATATACAATATCAGAAATTAAATTATCTTTTTCAATGAAAAGAATCATTCTATTGGTTTTCTCAACAATGCTAATGATAGGCTCATCATCAGCACAGGTAAGTAATATTGACAGCATCGTCAATGTATCATTTGGTCAGAAACCAGAACTCTATTTCATTTTTCCTGTTCAGGATCATAACAGAATGATTGAATTGTCCCAAATGGTAAGCATTGACAATGTCAAAAACGGTGAAGTAATCGCAATTGCAAACAAAAAGCAATTCTCTCTTTTTCTCGAACAAGAGATTCCATATACAATCCTGCTATCCCCAAATGAAATGCTTCCACCAGAAGCATGGGTAATGACCGACAATATGACAAATAAATCAACCAATGCATGGGACGTGTATCCTACGTATCAGGCATATATTGATCTGATGGTTCAGTTTGCCACTGATTACCCAAACCTTTGCAGGCTTGACACAATAGGCTATGCTGTTTCGGGAAGATTGTTGCTTGCTGCAGTTATCTCAGACAATGTGCATACAGACGAATATGAACCTGAATTTCTTTATACTTCTTCGATGCACGGTGATGAGATTACTGGTTATGTTCTGATGCTCAGATTGATTGACTATTTACTAACCAACTACGGAACTATTCCTGATGTCACCAATCTTGTCAACAATGTTGAAATCTACATCAATCCCAATGCAAATCCGGATGGAACGTATTTCAATAGTCCAAATGGAACATCTGTGGCAAGTGCAAGAAGAAACAACTTAAACAACGAGGATCTGAACCGAAACTATCCTGTACCGGATGGCACTGCTGGAGATGATGGAACTTATGCAATGGAACCAGAAACCCAGTATTTTGTTAACTGGGGGCTTGAGCGAGATTTCGTAATGTCTGCCAATATTCATGGTGGCATAGAACTGATGAATTATCCCTGGGATTATACCTTAACAAACCATCCGGATAAACAATGGTGGATTATGGTCAGTACCGAATATGCCACTTCTGCCCAGAATAACAGTCCTTCAGGATATTTTGATGAATATTTAACAGGTTTTGATAGTCCCGGCGTTACTGAAGGTGCAAGCTGGTATATTGTCAAAGGAAGCCGTCAGGATTACATGCAATATTTTGCTGATTGCAGAGAAGTTACTCTTGAGATTTCAAACACCAAGATGCCTGCAGCATCAACACTACCCAGTTTCTGGAATTACAATTACCAGGCTTTTATTCTGTATATGAAACAGGTACTTTATGGATATAAAGGACTGGTAACCGACGGGTGTTCTGGTCAACCAATTGAAGCAAAAATTGAACTGGTTGGACATGACGCATTAAATTCTCACATATTTTCTTCTTTACCAATTGGTAATTATCACCGTCCGGTCAAAGCAGGCACGTATACAATCAAAGCTTCAGCGGCAGGGTACGTTGATCAGCAATATACCAATGTGGCTATTACTGATTACAATACTGTTGTCCGTGACTTTCAGCTGATGCCGATTCCGCCTGCTGTTCAGTTTGCAGCTAATATACAATCAGCCTGTGAGGGCATTGTTGAATTCCAAAACAACAGTGTTTCCCCTCAGGATGTTATTTACACATGGTATTTTGGTGACGGAAACACATCATCTGATGTTAATCCTGTGCATACCTATACAGCAAATGGAATTTACACAGTCAAACTTGTAGCTGAGAGTTGTGCCGGAAATGACTCCCTGACAATTCCTGCCTTTGTGGACATATCTATTCCAGCTTTACCTTTAACTTCTGATACAGGGCGCTGTGGCGCAGGATCCCTTACACTAAATGCCTCATCTCCGGGCCAGATTCTCTGGTGGGATGCTACAGGCACTACACAACTTGCATCAGGGACAACATATATAACTCCGCTTCTGAATCAAACAACTCAATATTTTGTTTCTTCACTTGAAGCAGAACCACCTTGTTTTGGTGGCAAAGCAGATAATTCAGGGAACGGAATATATTTTACATCAGCAACAGAACATGGACTTATTTTTACTGCCCATAAACCCCTGACAATAAATACTGCAGTAGTTTATGCTCAAACAGCAGGAAATAAAACGTTTACGATAAAAAATGCATCAAACACTGTACTGTCTTCTGTGACAGTTAATGTCCCTGCAGGACAAAGCACAATAACACTTGGGTTGGAGGTTCCTATGGGTACGGGACTGAAACTCATGGGACCTGTATCCCCCGGTCTATTCAGAAGTGAAAGCACTGCAAATATTGGCTATCCCTATGAACTTTGCGACTTAATGACAATTACCTCTTCAACCGCAGGAACAAATCCGACGTATTACTATTACTACTTTTACAATATTGAAGCTGAAGCACAAACAACTCTATTTGGTGCACTCACAAATAAAACAACCAATGGGGGATATTATGACAATGCATTATCCCACGGACTATATTTCAATTGTACTGAAGAAGTTACTCTAAAATCAGTGAAGGTCTATGCAAATCAGGCAGGGAACAGAACCATATCTCTTAAAGACGGCTCAGACAATCTAATTGAAAATGTTACTGTAAATATCCCCAATGGTGAATCTAGAATTACACTAAATCTCAATATCCCTGTAGGGAATAACCTCAGATTGATGGGACCCGAAACACCATATCTATGGAGAGACGGCACATCAACTTCCGCGAATCTTGCTTATCCTTTTTCTGTTGGCGATGTCATCTCCATTACCGGTAATTCTGCTAACAATGTTAAATATTACTATTATTTCTACGATTGGGAAATTGAAAAGGTATCCGGCTGCGAAAGCCAGAAAATACCTGTTACGGCATATATCTATACCAATCCTGATGCAGCATTCATCTGGACAGAAAACAGCCTTGAAGTAACATTCACCAACCAGTCAACAGGAGGAGGCACCTATTTATGGAATTTTGGTGACGGAAATACATCAACTGAAGTTCAGCCCGTTCATACGTATTCTTCAAGTGGCAGTTATACTGTAACTCTGACCATAACAAATGACTGTGGAACCGATGTGTTCACTGATCAGATCGGTTTGACAACTGTTTCTGTTATGAATGTCAACAAAAATCTGAAAATATTTCCCAATCCTGTTGAGGATTATTTCATCATCCGTCATGAGGATATCATGATCAATGCCGAATTGTTCAATATTCAGGGTGTCAGAATTGCCAGTTATGAAATAGAAAACTCTGAAAAAGTCATTGACACCCGTCGTTTGTCCTCAGGAACATACCTTATCAGAGTATATACAGATTCGGAAGTGTTGCACGGAATGATTCAGAAATATTAGTTTTGCAGACTACACAACTTAATGTATGTAGTAAATTACAATATTTGAGTCACGCCATGAAAAAACACATACAATCGCTCTATCATTTCTTATCACCGAAATTCCAGACGATACATCTTGATTATCCTGTTCATGCAGTCCCCAGATATGGGCATGGCAAAACTGCTCATTCCCTGCTTGAAAAAATCATCAGCGCAAATAATGATATCTATCAGAACCATCTTGAAGGGTTTCTTAGCTACACAGAGCAAGTCCTTTCAATCCGGAAAACTGAAGATGAAACAAACACAAAGCAACCGGTATGGAACAATGGTTTCTTTCCCGGTCTTGATATTGTCGGCTTATACGGAATGATTGCCCGTTACAAACCGAAACTATATATTGAGATCGGTTCGGGAAACTCTACAAAAGTTGCACGTAAAAGCATCACTGAACAGAACACAGGAACAAAAATCACATCCATTGACCCGTTTCCCAGAGCCGACATTGATGCTTTGTCTGACGAAGTGATGCGCATTCCATTTGAAAACATAAAAGACAACACATTTATTACGGAATCACTTCATGAAAATGACATACTCTTTATTGACAATTCACACCGTGCATTTCCAAATTCTGATGTAACAATCTGCTTTCTTGAGTTGCTGCCAAATTTACGTAAAGGAGTCATTGTACATATTCATGACATTTATCTGCCTTATGACTATCCGCAATTTATGTGTGACAGATATTACAACGAACAGTATCTCCTTGCAGCTTTTCTGTTGGCAAATCCAGACAAATTCAAAACCATACTGCCCAATTACTATATCAGTGAAGATAGAAAACTAAGTGAAATATTGAAACCACTCTGGAATCATTCTGAACTGCAAGGTGTTGAAAAACACGGTGGTTCATTCTGGTTGAGAATTGAATAGAAAAACCCTGAGTGTATTCATTCTGCGGTTTTTTCAAAGTATATTTTCTTACTTTTGTAAAAACAATAAAAATGCTCATTATTCTCTCACCTTCCAAAACAATGGATTTCAAACCTCATGCAATCCCGGTCGGAAGTGAACAACCACTGTTCATCAGCAAAGCATCACAACTGGTAACACACCTGCAATCAATGAGTGCTTCAGAAATCAGACAACTGATGGACATCAGCGGACCACTGGCAGCACAAACAAAAACAAGGTTTATGGAATGGAGTTCAACACACACTACATCCAATTCTAAAGCTTCACTGTTTGCTTTTTCCGGCGATGTGTATGACGGATTACAGGCAAAAACATTCAATCAGGACGATATCAAATTCGCACAAAAACACCTGATTATTCTTTCAGGACTGTATGGACTGCTTAGACCTTTAGATCACATGCAAGCTTTCCGTCTTGAAATGGGCATTAAATGGGAAACTGATGAATTTAAAAATCTTTATCAATACTGGACTGATAGTGTAAACAGTTACATCTCAGCATCCCAGAAGAAATTAAATAACACAACCATCATCAATCTTGCATCTCAGGAATACTTTAAAATTATAGATGAGCGAGCATTGAATATGAAAATCATTTCACCTGTATTTGCAGAATATTCAGAAGGAAAAATGAGAACTGTGAGTATTTATGCAAAAAAAGCAAGAGGGTTGATGGCACGATTTATTATTCGAAACCGCATTATCAATTCTGAAGAGATGATCACATTCAACGAAGACAGATACTCCTATATTTCTGAATTAAGCACTGAAACCAAACCTGTTTTTGCAAGGTAAAACCTGAGGGAATGAAACTATACAAATACAGTATTCTCTTTGTCATGTTGGTATATATTGCCATGCATCTTGCACACGGATACTGGAGAAAACCCGGTCTTATTATTTCCACTGATGTGACCGAATATTATTCATATCTACCCGCAACATTTATTTATCATGACATTACTCTGAAATTTAAAGATAATGATCCTGTGTTTTTCAGCAATAAGCTCTGGGGACAGAAGTTGGAAAACGGCAACTATGTTCCAAAAGTCACCATGGGGCTTTCATTTCTCTATGCTCCGTTTTTTTTTCTAAGCCATGGCATCGCACAAATCACAACCTTTGAAGCAGACGGATATTCAAAACCATATGGCGTAGGACTCACTGTTGCTTCATTGGTTTACTTTTTTCTTGGGTTGCTGATACTGAAAAAAATACTGATCCGAACGTTTTCGTCCCAGACAACTGCAATCGTCATTCTTATCCTCGGACTTGCAACAAATATCAGTGTGTATGTCACCAAACAGGCAGCAATGCCTCATGCTTTTAACTTCTTTCTTTTTGCGGCATTTCTGCTGTTTACAATCCGATGGCATCATAAAACAACATATTTTAACTCCCTGATGATCGGGCTTATCATTGGACTCATTTCACTGATCCGTCCCACTAACGCTATTATCATTATTATCTT
>Ga0116204_1001863_pt1 | contig 11673 bp, 10 predicted proteins | sample LakKivwa52mmetaG_FD_94481 | JGI IMG/M metagenome (GOLD analysis project Ga0116204, IMG submission 94481) | Anoxic lake water microbial communities from Lake Kivu, Rwanda to study Microbial Dark Matter (Phase II) - Lake Kivu water 52m metaG | ecosystem: Environmental > Aquatic > Freshwater > Lake... | reverse complement strand
CTCTAATCCCAGCGAGAGAAGCAGCTCCTCGCTGCCCTCCCCAAGGGCGGGCGGATCGTTGCGAAGACCGAAGTCGTAGCCGCTGATCCGCAGGGGAATTTTCGGAAGCTTCGTTTTTCTTCCATCCGGAAGGGTCGTTTCCAGCAATCCCCCCGACTGGTTGAGATGGGGGTCATCGAAGAGATCTTCAGGACGGGCGATCGGGGCGAAGGGAATGCAAGCCTCTTCCGCCTTTTTCATGATCTCGGAGCGGGTCAGTTTTGCGAGCCGGCGATGGAGCTCCGGCAGTAACCAGTCGCGCTCGTCCACCCGGCCGTTGTTGGTGGCAAGCCGGCTGTCGGCTCGGAGATCGTCGTAACCGAAACTCTTGCAGAACCTCTGCCAATGCGCATCGCTGGTGATGCCCACGAACACCTGCTCCGCATCGGACGTTTCAAAAAGATCATAAACCGACCAGGATCGGCCACGCTCCGGCATGGGGGGCGACGGTTTCCCTGTGATGGCGGCGACGGCCATGTTCTGGGCCATCAGCATGACGACCGATTCGAACAGGGTGGCCAGCACATGCTGACCCCGGCCGGTTCGTTCCCGCTCGTAGAGCGCCGTCACGATACCGATCACGCCATAGCTCCCTCCCATGATGTCCAGGACCGAGGCTCCGGCCCGCAGCGGTCTGCCCGCAGGACCGGTCATGTAGGCCAGCCCGCCCATCATCTGGCACACCTCGTCGAGCGCGGGTCTTTTTTCATAAGGGCCCGGCATGAAACCTTTCAATGAGCAGAAGATCAGACGGGGATTGATTTTGCTCACGTGGTCGTAACCGAAGCCCAACCGATCGATTGTGCCCGGCGCGAAATTTTCGACGAGAACGTCCGCGGTTTCAATGAGGCGATCCATAATGGCTTTTCCCTCGGTCCTCTTCAGGTCCAGGACAAGGCTTTTCTTGTTTCGATTGAAGGCCGGGAAAAAGCCGGTTCCGAAGCCTTTGATTCGCCGGGTGTCGTCTCCCCTCGGAGTGGGTTCGATCTTGATGACCTCCGCTCCCATGTCGGCGAGGACCATGCCCGCTGTCGGTCCCATCACCGCTAGCGACAATTCCAGCACCCGAATCCCGGTCAGGGGCAACCGAACAGATTTATTATCCGTATGTTCCATGCATTTCTCCTGTTTGTGTGTCCCAGGGATCAACGGGTAAGAAGAACCGGGATCGGGCTCTTTCGGATCACCGCGGAGGTCGTGCTTCCGAGGATCAGTTCCCGGAGGCGGTTGTGGCCGTATGCCCCCATGACGAGGAGATCGACTGTCCCCTCCCGGATGAATTTGAGAAGCTCTTTGTCTTCCTTGCCCTTCAGGATGAGGATGGCGCCGTCGACCGCGCGGGTTTTGAGAAATGCCTCCGCCTTCTCGGTGAGTTCCGCGCCGAGGGCCTTATCTTCCGTGATGATGACGACCGATAGCGGCCAGACGGCCCGCGCTGAAAGTTCGGCGGCCAGATTCAGGGCGTTCTGGGCCGGGGCGCTCCCGTCGTAGGCGAGGGCCATACGGTTGATCTCCCGGAAGCGCTCGGGTGTGACCAGGACCGGTTTACCGGAGCGCCGGACGACGGATTGGGCCGTGGAACCGAGGATCGCCCCGCTGCCGATGTGAAAATGCTCGCCCCGCTGGGCCAAGAGTATCCAGTCGCAGCACATCCGGCCCTCCTCGATGATCGTCTCGTCGATCACCCCCGAGATTTTCTTCGTTTCGGGATGGATTCCTGCCGCCTCGCACTGCTCGCGGAACTCCTTGAGGATCGCCTCGGCCTTGGCATCGAGGCTGCTTTCGATAGCGGGGAGAAACTCCTGGTAAGGGGGGAGGCCGATCGATCCCGAGATGTCGGTGAAGACGGGTCCCTGCATGAGGCGGATGTCCACGACGTGCAATCCCATCAACCGAGCATCCAGTTTTCTCGCGATAGTGATGCCGTAGGCGACGGCCGTCTTTCCATAATTGGATCCATCGATGGGGATAAGGATATTCTTGACCATATTGCCTCCCGTGCTTGATTGACATGAACAGGGATGTGCTTCATATGAGAAGCACATGATTTTTCATAAGCCATCCGCCGGGAGATTGCAACAGAAAATCATTGCGAGGGTGCGCTCCCCTCCAAAAGCGAGCAAGAATCAAATTATCGAGCCAGGCGAAAATTTCGCCCCCGTCCTTTTTTTATTCCGGGCAGGACTCCGGCCTGATCAGGAGCACCGGTGCATGGGAATCATGCAGTACCCTGAGCGCCACGCTGCCGAACATCATCTTTTTTAGTCCGGTATAGCCGTGGGTGGCAATGACGATCAACTCTATCCCGTTTTTTTGAGCGTAATCAGAGATGGCATCGGCAGGCCGGTTGCCCTCCAGTGACACCATTTTTACCTTAATGCCCTCGGAAGCAAGTCGGGATTCCACATCCGCAAGATACTTTCTGGATTCCATGAAGAGGTTTTCCCTGATCGTATTGATATCGGCAAGGCCAGAATACTCACCGCGCCCTGGGATGTGGACAACGACCACGTTAAGAAGGATTACTTCTCCCACGGCCCCCTCTTTTACCAAGTTTTTGACATGAGACAACGCACACTCCGCTAACTCTGAACCGTCAAGTGGAACCAAAACTTTTTGATACATGGCAGGCACCTCCTTCATTTCATTTTACGAAATGACCGGCGTTTACTCCCCACTCATTTCTCCTGGCTTGGGATGAGAAGCACCGGGCATTTCGCCTCTTTCATCACCTTTTCCGTGACGCTTCCGATGAAGTATTTTTGCAAACCCGTTTTCCCGTGCGAGGCGATCACGATAAGATCGATCTTTCGCTCGGACGCCTCTTTCAGAATCTCTTCATATGGCTGACCTTTGCGGACATCGGGAATAACCTTGATGTTCCCGCTTTGTTGATTTTTGCCGATTACTTCCTGAAGCTTTTCATTGGAAAAAACGATGCTCTCGTTCAAAACACGATCCACAATGTTCTGGTCGAGGCAGTAATCAGCCAAATCCTGTTTGCTGATCACATGAAGGAGAAAGATTCTTGCCTGGTAATTGACGGCAATACTCAAAGCCATTCGGAAGGCCAGATCCGAGTCTTCCGAGAAATCCGTCGGTACAAGTATTTTCCTGGGTTGAAACATGAAGACCTCCTTTTGAAAACGTTTTTTGAGGTTGATCGTTGCGAGGTGGCATTCGATGCCCCGTTCCGTGAGCCCGACGCAAAGTGCGGAAACAACATCCCCCAGTCCCCCGCTCTTTCCTGAGATGTAACCGGCCAGGGTGCACATCTCTTCCGGCAGCCTCCCCGTCTCCGGGGCGATGAGAAGTACGGCCGTCTTTCCACGGCCATTCGCACTTTCCGGCGCCATATCGAGTCACCACCTTTATCTTGCGATCCTCGTTCTTCATTTCCCGTTTGTCAGGCAATCGCTTTGCCAGCAGCAATCGCTTTCGCATTCCTCTTTTGTGCGAAAACAGGGAGAATAGCCCTCCCGGATCTGGATATCCCGAATGATGTCCTGCTTGGAGCGACCGATCCTTGCATTCACACCCCACGCTCTGGCAATCTCTCTGATCTCCTGTATTTTCATCTCTTAACCTCCTTTGCCTTTTTCGGAGTGATTTTTTGATTAAACAGTAAGGCAGAATCCCCCGCCACGCAATACGGGACGATGCCTGGGGAAATATGGGGTAAAAACAGGGATTATGAAAGTTTCAACAGAAAGGATCTGAGGTTGGTATGATGGTTCTTGATACCCAGTTTTCTGCGGATATTGTCTCTATGGTAATCGACGGTTTTGATGGAGATCCCGAGAATATCAGCGATTTCTTTGGTCGTGTTCCCGTTTTTCACGAAATCCGCCACCCGGATCTCCTGCGGTGTGAGATCGAAACAGGTCTGGGATATCCTGTTGAGGAAGGGTGAGATGATCTTTTTCGTTTGTTCTTCGAGAATCCCCAGACAAGCCCTCTGGTACTCGGTGAGCGGACCTTTTTTGAGTTTTTCAATATGAGGAAGGATGGTAATTTTTACATTGGCGAGCACATCTTCTTCCATCTTTTTTCGGTCATCCTCCCTTTGTTTAAGGAGCACTTTTAACGCCGTGTTAACCTCCTCAAGATTCCGGGATTTGATGGAGAGCTCCTCTTCTGTTTGCATCAGAGTCTCCTCGGCCCGCTTGCGTTCCGAGATATTCCGCATGGAACCAACGATCCGTGGGGGTCTCTCTCCCTCTCCAGGCAGAATTGCCGCCGTGATCGAACAGGTAAAAAGAGCGTCCTGACGGTCCCTGAGTTGAATCTCAAAATCGCGGACATATCCCTTTTCCTTGATTTCCTGCAGAAAATCCGTTCTCCTTTTTTTATCGGCGTAAAAATCATAAACGGATCGCCCGATCAGATCTTCTCGCTTAAATGGAACATATTTCTCAATGGAGGGGGATATCTCCAGAACGGCGCCATCGAGTCCCGCTTCATAGTAGATGTCCTGAATATTTTCGAAGATCCGGCGGTATTTCGCTTCGCTGCCGCGCAACCGCTCCTCGACCTCCTTGCGGTCGGTGATGTCGAAGAGGGATCCGATCAGACCGCCCAATATCCCGTCCTGATTCAGAAAGGTTGCCTTGCAGAAAATCACGTAATGCGTGGTGCCATCGGCATGCATCACAGGGCTTTCATAGGTCTGGACGCCCCCTGTCCGGAACAATTCCTGATCCGCCCGTTCGTATCTTTCGGCGAGATCCTTGGGGGCAATGTCATGGACCGTCCTGCCGACGACATCCTCCATTTTTCTACCCAGAAAGTCCCCGAAGGCCTGATTGCCTCCAAGATAGACACCCCGAATGTCTTTGTAAAATATAGGGATAGGAATCGAGTCGATCAGCTTCTGGAGGAATACCGAAGCTTCGGTTTCTTCGTTGCTTATGTTATATGGTCTTGGTTCCTCGATTATCTTGCCTTTTTTCATAGTAAAAATGAATTGATTGATTCGAGTAAACCGGTTTCTTTCGATGCTACAGGTTGAGATCTGTTTTCTCCGGAGGATAACCCTTTGAACTGTTCCTTCGGTCATGACTCGGAACAAACCCTTAAGGCTGATGAACCAGGTTTCCCGTCTCCTGCACTTCGTAACCCCCCATGGCGAGCGCTTTCTCCCTGAATTCGTCGGAGCGGATGATCTCGAGAAGGAACTGTATCTTTTCATCGGCAAGATACGCGCGCGGGATGACGAGGTCGTAGCGTTCCCTTGTGACGGGGATGAAATCGAGCGACAGCGCCTTCGCTGCAGTGTGTATGCCAAGACCTGTGTCCGCTGCGCCCGAGACTACGGCCATGGCGACATTCATGTGCGTGTATTCCTCGTTGTTGTAACCGGCGATGCGCTCTTGTGAGATGCCGGCCTTCAGGAGTTCGTAATCGAGCAGGATGCGGGTGCCGGAACCGCTCTGGCGGTTCACGAAAACGACGTCCGGGCGGGTCAGGTCTTCGATACCTTTTATTTTTTTCGGGTTTCCTGCCGGCGTCATGAAACCCTGCCACCTGTGGACGAGCGTGACGAGTGCGACCGGCATATCGGGTAGATAACGCCTGATGTAGGAGAGGTTGTAATCACCGGTCGCGGTGTCGAGCAGATGCGAACCGGCGAAGTGCGCCGTCTGTCTTTTCACCGCCAGCAGTCCGCCGAGGCTGCCGACGTTGCTGGATGAGATGTGAATCCTGCCGCCGGTTTTTTCCTTCAGGAGGCTGCTGAGCAGATCGATCGTCATGTCGTGGGAGCCGATCGCAAGAAGCCGGTCGTTCATCGCCTCGCGCGGCCCAAGAAGCTCCGCATATGCCTTCTCCCCTTCGGAGAGCCCGCTCACCTCCTGCGGTATGCGGATGAGTCCGTCTGCGCGGACGATGGAGGTGATCACCCCCGCGCCGCCGGCGATCGGAATCGCGACGGCCTTCCCGCCAACGTTTCCGAGGATCGCACGCACGTGCTCTTCGAGCCCAAGCTTCGAGGGTATCTTGCGCCCGATAGTCAGTTCCACGCGTTCGTGTTCCGGCGGTGCAAGCCCTTGCATGATGAAGAGCAGGGGGCGCGAGAATTCCCTGAATGCGACCGCCGCCGACACGGGATATCCGGGGATGCCCACGATGGGCCGTCCCTCGACCGCTGCCAGAAGCGCCGGTTTGCCGGGCATGACGGCGATGCCGTGAACCAGCAGTTCGCCGATTTCTTCCAGGAGCGCAGGCGTGAAGTCTTCCGAGCCTGCGGAAGAACCGGCGATCAGCATGACGAGATCATATTCGTCCGTGAGTGCGGCTTTAAGAGCGCTCCTCAATTCGTCGAGGAGATTCGGCACGGGTTTGAGTATTTCCGCCTCCGCGCCGCACTCCGCGGCCAGCGACGCGAGCATCTGCCCGTTCACCTCGAGCAGCGCCCCTTTCGGAAGGGGCGACGGGGCGTCTTCCGGGCGGACGATTTCGTCGCCGGTGGGGATGATCAAAACACGCGGCTTTTTATAAACCTCGATCGACAGAATTCCGGCGGCGAGCAGGGCGGCCTGGTCATAAGGCCTCACGCGGTGCCGCGCCGGAAGGATGATTTCACCTTTTACGATATCTTCACCCGCCTTGCGCACATTGCGCCACGGGTAGGCCGCCTCGCGTATTTCCCAGCCCAGCGGCGTTTCCACCACCTGCTCGATCATCACGACCGCATCTTTTCCGTCCGGGACGGGGTCGCCGGTGTCCACCATGCCCCCGGCATCGCGGGAGAGGAGGATGGGTTTTTCGGGCAAGGCGCCGAACGTGTCGGAGGCTTTCACCGCGATGCCGTCCATCGCGGCGGCGTGATACGCGGGAACGGACGCGAGCGCCGTCGCCGGCCCGGAAAGCACTCGGCTGAGTGCGTTTCGTACGGGAATCGTCTCCGTCCCGACCCGCAGGCTGCCGAAACGCCCCCGGAGGATGCGCCCCGCCTCGTCGAGCGTCTTCAGATGCCGATAGATCCTGTTTTTCCTCTCCATGCGTCACCTTGGGTTCAAAACAGAAACACATCCACCATTTCACCGGCGGGGATGCCTTCGGCATGCATCGGCACAACGATGAAGCCATCCGCCTTCACGAGGGTCGAGAGCATCCCCGACTTGCCAAAGACGGGCCGCGCGCCGATCTGTCCCTGCTTCTCTTCAATTTTCACCCGTATGTACTCCTCGCGCCCCTGTGCGGAGTGGACGGATGTGGTCAGCGCAGCGCGCACCCGCGTGCCCGCCGGCTCGCTTTTCAACTCTTCCCCTTCGAGATACCGGAGGAAGGGCGCGAGAAAAACCTGCGCCACCACGAGCGCCGACACCGGATGCCCCGGAAGCCCGAACACCGGTCTACCGCCCACCGAGGCGATAAGCGTCGGCTTTCCCGGGCTGATCGCAATGCCGTGCGCGTAGACCACCGCACCGGGCATTGAAGAGACGACATTCACCATGTGGTCGCGCTCGCCGACTGAACTGCCGCCGGAGAGAACGACGATGTCCGCGGAGGCAAGCGCCTTTTCGAGCGCATTCCTGAGCAAGGCCGGTTCGTCCGGAACGATTGCGAACATCTCGGCTTCGCCGCCCGAGGCCCGGACGAGCGCGGCGATGGAATGCGAATTGATATCCCTTATCCGTCCCGGCGGCGGGTCATCGGTTACCGGCACAATTTCATCTCCGGTGGAAATGACAGACGCCACCGGCCTTCGGTATGCTGGAACCCGCGTGATGCCGAGCCCCGCGAGCAGGCCGATGTCCTGGGGAAGCAGCCGTTTTCCGGCGGGGATCACGCATTCGCCTCGCGCCGCATCTTCGGCCTTGCCGAGGACGTTTTCCCCGACGGTCACCGGCCTGGATACTTCGATCGCGCCGTCCCCCGCAGGGTTGGTGTATTCCACCATCACCACGGAGTCCGCACCCCGGGGAAGGAAGCCGCCCGTCGGGATCGCCGCTGCCTGGTTCCTGCCGATGGCGATGCCGGGAATTTGCCCCATGGCGACAGCGCCGGCCACGTCGAGGAAAGCCGGGATGGAATCCGATGCGCCGAACGTGTCCGCGGCGCGCACCGCATAGCCGTCCATTGTCGAGCGGGACAGGGGAGGGAGATCTTCCGGCGAGGCGATATCCGCGCCGCATACCCTGCCGAGGGCGTCATCGATCGGTACGGTTTCAACCGCGAGACGGCCAAAACCGGAGAGAGCCTCGAATACCTGGTCCGGTGTCACGACTTTGAAAAATTCGGGCAACGTTATTCCCCTAAAAAATGCATTCGACCGATGGCACCTAAAACTATATCACAACCGGTGGATTGGGGGCAATGGGATTAATGAGTTCGTATTTGTATGAAAAAGTAGTAATAAGTTAAAGATTGTCATTTTTTTCTTGACACATCCTGTCCCGTCCTTTATTGTGTCCCGGTCCCGAAGGAGAGAATCATGTCTGAAGAGATGATGAACACCAAAGAGGCAGCCGGCTACCTGGGCATCCATGAGAAGCAGGTCTACGCCCTGATCAAGACGGGGCGGATGCCGGCGACGCGGGTCACGGGGAAATGGATCTTTCCGAAGAAGGTGATCGACGCGTGGATCGAGGCGAACGCCAAATCGGGCCTCGAAGCGGCAAGGCAGAAGACCGATCGGATTTCGGGGGCGCTTCTGGCCTCCGGCAGCAACGATCCGGTCCTCGATATTCTCCATACCTGCCTGCGAAAGACCTATCCCGAAATCTTCATCTTCTCCGCGAATACGGGAAGCATGGAGGGGCTCGCCGCTCTCGAGAAGGGCTTCACCGACATCGCCTGGTCACACCTGCTGGACCCCCGAACCGGAGAATATAACATTCCCTACCTGGAAAAGTGGGTTCCCCATGTCAAGGCCGTGGTCGTCAATCTCTTCCATCGGGAACTCGGATTTGTGACAGCCAAGGGGAATCCCCTCCATATCGGCGCATTCGGGGACCTGCCCCGGAAAGGGGTCCGTTTTGCCAATCGTCAGGCCGGTTCGGGGACGCGGCTCCTGCTGGATTACCATTTGGAAAAAGCCGGTATTTCTCCTTTGGCTATTATAGGTTATGAACAGGAGGCGTTTACCCATATCGAAGTTGGGCTCGCCATTCTCTCCGGTGAAGCCGATACGGGGATCGCCACGGCGGCGGTTTCGAGCCTCCTTGGCCTCGACTTTGTCTCGATCACCAGGGAGCGGTTCGACATGATTTGCGACCAGTCGATCTTTTTCCAAAAAGAGGTTCAGGCCCTTATGGAGGTGCTCAACGGCGATCTGTTTCGCAAGAGGGTCGAGAATCTGGGGAACTATGACTTCAAAAGCGCAGGCAGAGTCCTCTACGTGAAGCCGTAACGGCGGCGCTTCTTATGGAATCTGAAAGGAGTTGGCGATGAAAAAACTATGGTGTGTATGTTTGTTGGGCTTTCTGCTTCTTTTTCCGGCTTGCGCAGCGATGGACATCGCCGGTCAATCGCAGGAGAACAAGTTCGTTCTTCTGGCCAGCACGATCGGTCCGATCGATGCCGGAATAGTCGGAGCGCTGGAGGAGGCGTTCGAAAAAGAGACCGGCATCCGGGTTCGGCATGTGGGCGCCGGGACGGGCGCGGCCCTCAAAATGGCCGAAGGCGGGCAATTCGACATGGTCTTGGCCCATGCCAAGGTCCTGGAGGAGAAATTCGTCAAAGACGGTTTCGGGACGCAGAGGGTTCCTTTGATGTACAACGACTTCGTCATCGTGGGTCCGTCGGCTGACCCTGCGAAGATCAAAGGGATGAAGACGGCGGCTGAAACGCTCAGGACGATTGCCGCTAAAAAAGTGAAATTCATCAGCCGGGGGGACAAGTCCGGGACCCATGTGGCCGAGATGGATCTCTGGGCGAAAGCGGGAATCAAACCTGCAGGGGCGTGGTATGTCGTCTATGAGAAAGGATCCACCGGAAACGTACCGACGCTGAAGTACACCAATGAGCAACAGGCCTATACGGTGATCGACCGGGCGACCCACCTGTCAATCCGGAACCAGATCAAGGTCGGCATCCTCGTGGAGAACGACGAGGCGATGCTGAACTTCATGTCCCTCATTCCAGTCAATGAGAAGAAGTTTCCACGGGCGAACAGGGCGGCGGCGATGCAGTTCGTGGAGTGGATGACGGCGCCGGAGAAGGGGCAGACGATCATCAGGGACTTCGGTAAGGACAAATACGGCGCGGCGCTCTTCTTCCCCAATTCCGACGCCTGGCGGAAGAGCCAGGGAAAATAATTCGAATCCCATGGAGTTTTATCACCCGACGTTTACAGCGGGGCAGCTTATTATTAAGACAGGAGGTTGTGATGATGGAGCGGTTTTTGAGTAAAGGTTTCGCGGCGCTAATGCTCGTCGTGGTCATGCTGCTAAGTACGGTATCGCCGGTTCCTGCGGCTGGACCCGCGCAGAAAAACTTGATCCTGGCGACGACGACCAGCACACAGGACTCGGGATTGCTGGATGTCCTGATCCCGGTCTTTGAGAAGAAGACAGGCTTTTTTGTAAAGACGATCGCCGTCGGATCCGGTCAGGCGATGGCGATGGGGCAGAAGGGCGAGGCGGATGTCCTTCTTGTCCACTCGCCCGCCGCTGAAAAGAAGTTCATGGCGGACGGGTTCGGCGTCGAGCGGCTAATCGTCATGCACAACGATTTTGTCGTCGTCGGCGCTGCTGCCGATCCGGCGGCGATCAGGGGAGCGAAGACCACGCCCGAGGCCTTCAAGAAGATCGCCGTGGGGAGCGCCCTTTTCCTTTCCCGGGGCGACAACTCCGGGACCCATGCCAAGGAGAAGACGATCTGGACGGCGGCCGGGATCAAGCCCGGAGGGCAGAAGTGGTACCAGGAGACCGGTCTCGGTATGGGACAGACCCTGAACGTCGCCGCCGAGAAGAAGGGGTACACCCTCACCGACCGCGGGACCTGGCTTTCGCTGCAGAAAAACCTTGGCCTGCCAATCCTCAAGGAAGGGGACCCGATTCTTCTGAATGTATATCACGTCATCCAGGTGAACCCGGCCAAATGGCCCAAGGTGAACACCGCCGCGGCGAAGGCCTTTTCTGACTTCATGGTGTCCGCGGAAACCCAGGGGATCATCAGGACATTCGGCGTGGCGAAGTACGGAGGGCCGCTCTTTTTCCCCGACGCGGGCAAGAAAGAGGAGGAACTCGGGAAATAGATGGACCTGATCCTCGAAGGCATAATAAAGGCCGTTTCCCTCATTTTCACGCTGGATAAGGAAATCCTTGGGATCACGCTCCTGTCACTCCAAATTTCCGGGACCGCGACCCTGATAAGCCTGTGTATCGGAATCACCTCTGGGACGATCGTGGCCCTGAGCCGCTTCCCGGGGAGGCAACTCGTGGTGAGCATCATCAACACAGGGATGGGGCTCCCACCGGTGGTCGTCGGCCTCTTCGTGACGATCTTCCTTTGGAGGAGCGGACCGCTGGGGTTCCTCGAGATCCTCTATACCCCCACGGCGATCATCCTCGCCCAGGCCGTCATCGCCACCCCGATCGTCATGGGGATCAGCCTCGCGGCGATCCAGCAGCTGCCGGCCAATCTCCGCCTCCAGATCCTCGCCCTGGGGGCGACACGGGTCCAGAT
>Ga0116204_1001862_pt1 | contig 11674 bp, 11 predicted proteins | sample LakKivwa52mmetaG_FD_94481 | JGI IMG/M metagenome (GOLD analysis project Ga0116204, IMG submission 94481) | Anoxic lake water microbial communities from Lake Kivu, Rwanda to study Microbial Dark Matter (Phase II) - Lake Kivu water 52m metaG | ecosystem: Environmental > Aquatic > Freshwater > Lake... | reverse complement strand
GGCGAGATCTGCTATCACCCGCCCATCGTGTTTCTGGGCTACTACAACATGGTCGAAGCCACGGCCAAGGCCATCTCCCGCGAGGGGATCTTGTACACCGGCGATCTGGGCTATTTCAAGGACATGGGCGCGTATCGTGCCTTGCACCTGGCCGGCCGGCGCAAGTTCGTCATCAAGCAAAAAGGCTACAACGTGTTTCCCGACGAGGTGGAAGGGTTTCTCTCGCAACTGCAAGGCGTGGACGTGGTGGACGTGGTGGGCGTGGACCACAGCCTTTTTGACGAGGGCATTTTCGCCTTCGTGCGCCCGGTGCCCGGGTCAGGGCTTACCGCCGCGCAGGTGCTGGATCATTGCAAGGGCATTGCCGCTTACAAACGGCCCCAGCACGTGCACATCTGGCCCGAAGGCACCGAGTTTCCCATGACCCGCAGCGCTAAGGTCGACAAGCTGGCCCTGGTCAAGATGGCCAAACAGATCGTCGCCGAGCTCAGGGCCAAGGGCAAGTGGGACAGCGAAGAAAAAAACAGTGTTAAGAGTTAAGTTTTAAGCGTTAAGGTTGGAGGCGTCCTTTTTTTGAGCCGGCGGCAAAAGGATCGGCCAGCCGACATCGCATTCATAAGGATCGTTGTATTGGGCATGCCATCCAAAAAAACCTTTGCAACGATAGATTATGAAAGGTGCAATCCCCAACAGTGTGACCCCGAAAGGGGAATTTGCGCGGCCCTGACGGCCTGCACCCACAAAGTGATCAAACAGATCGACGGTGCTTTTGAATCTCCCGTGATTTTTCAGGACATGTGCATGGGATGCTGGGACTGCATCGAGGCCTGCCCGTTGGCGGCCATTGGCAGAAAACATGTGACCTGAGGGGTAAAACCCGACCCGGACCAGCCGGAGCCAAAAGGCTTGTTCGTCGGCGTGCCTGGCCACAAGGCTTGATCGCCGGGTCAAACACCGCGCTTGTTGGTGAGGATCAAATCGATGTCGGCAAGCGCAGCCTCGCCGGCGTTTTCCCACATCGCAAAGCCGGCCGCCTGGCGCAAGGTCTCCGTTGGCCGCCCCGCCACGATTTTAAAAACCGCCGGATCGCCCCCGCCATCGTCTTCAAGCACCAGGCGCTCCCCGTCCCGGTGCCACCTGCCGGTCGTGCTGCACGCCGTCAGCCCCGTTTGCTCGCGCGGCCGTTCAAAGCGCTGCTCAATGGTAAAGATCCCCCGGCGAAACAGCCTCAGCCAAACGGTCTTGATGCCCTTTTGCCCGACATACGCACGCACCAGATTGAACCGACTGGTGCGCCACAGTTCCGGCAAAACAATACAAAGCCCAAAGACAAGGTAAGGGCCGCTGCCGACATCCAGAATCAACGCCAACCAGGCGCGATCCGCCAACGCCTCGACCGGGGCCAAGCGCCCCCCGGCATAGCCCAGGATCCCGCCTAAAAAGGGAATCATTGATGGCGTTTTTTCCCGCTTGCAAACGATGCGGCGCCAGGCCAGCACGGCGTTGTTTCCCGCGATAAAAACGAACAGGCCGCCAAGCAAGGCAAACAGGGTCCAGGCAGCAATCGGAGACATCGGCGACTCCTAAAAAATGGTTGCCATTCTCAGCGCCTTGCGCAAGATGGGTCTTGCCCGTTTTGATGATGGCGCCCCCGTAATCTTTCCATCGCGGCAAAATACTCCCGCAGGCAGTTGCCGCAGCGCTTGCAGGAGGTGTCCCCGTTTTCACCTTCCACCTTGCCGCAGGAATACACCCATTTTTCTTCGGCGCTGTCCTGCCAGAGCCGCATGATCCGCCGCCAGGCCGCGCTGCGGATCGCCTGGTAGTGGTTGATGGTGCGCCGGCGAAAGACATAATCGTCCCGGCAGGCATGAGCTACGGCGCCCTGATAATAGGCCATGAAGGTCAGCACCACCGGCACCTGCCGGGCTGCATAATAGGCCACGGCCGGCTTGACCACGGCCTCCAGATTCCAGGTGTTGGTGCGCACCCGCACGAGCATCAGGTTGGCCGGAATGTGTTCCAGCCGGTGAAACGCCGTGTCGGTCATGGGACCTGGATTGACGGTGAGCACCACCGGGGCGTCAAAGCCGGCCAGATCGGCGGGGATGGCCGTGTTGTAAAAGCGCATGGGATAAAGGCCGGCCACGGCCACGACCTCGTCGCGCCGGACATTGGAATCGTTGCCGTCGTTGATCCGGACCACCCTGCCCGTCGTCATCTCCACCGGGGGCAGGTTGGGCAGGTTGTCGGCCAGCGGTTCCAGGTAGGAACGGCCCGACTGGTAAAAACAATCCTCGCAGCCGTTGGGACAGGCGCCGGTCTGGGGAATGGCGCAAACGATCCCGCTGCCCGCGGTCTTGGGGTTTTCCGTGTAAGGTATTTTCTTCGTGTCCTTCATACCACCACCCATCCTTGTCAAAATCGTTTTGCTGGCCTTTGGGTTTGATTTGCACTACACTTGGCAGCCACCATCGTCCCTTAAGACTCGAATTTAAGGCCGATACAGGGGTCACCGCAGGATGAGGGTTTTTAAAATCAAAACGGCCATTGCCTTTTTCATCCTTCATCCTTCATCCTTCATCCTTAACCCAATGGAGGTGTCCCATGCGCTTTGCCCTGCCCCCGTTCACGCCACCCGATTTTACCACACCTGCCCTGGCCAACGCCCCTTTGGCCGTGTTCGAACCGGCCCCGGCCGATGGCGTGGCCCCGGACAATTTTCATGCCACCTCGGTGTTTCCCGAATACCTCCATTTGGCGCCGGGCCGCTGGGAAGTGCTGCGCCAGTCGCGCATGGACTGCGTCGTGGTGGCCGGCGCGGCCGGGGGCCTGGCGGTCAAGGAATTTCGCAACCTCACAAAAGGCGAGATGGTGGCCTGCGGCCGCCACGAAAACGGCGAAGACGGGATTTTCGTTCACACCAAACCTTTCGATTTTCCGGCTCATGTGGCCGAAAAATTCGCCTTCCGGTCCCAACTGACCCGGGAAACCTCCTTTTCCATCGACTATGACGAGCTTTACCGGCTGCTGGCCTTTGAAAAGCAAAACGGTTTTATCCTCTGGGTCCTGGGCCCGGCCGTGGTCTTTGACCATGATGCCCGCGAGGCCCTGGTCCGGCTGGTTGAAGGCGGGTTTGTCCACGGGCTTCTGGCCGGCAACGCCCTGGCCACCCACGATGCCGAGGCGGCCCTCTACGGCACGGCCCTGGGCCAGGAACTGTACGCCAAGCATCCGGTTCCCCAGGGCCATTACAAACACCTGGACGCCCTCAACGCCGTCCGCAAGGCCGGCAGCCTGCGCAAGGCCATCACCTTGGGCATGATCAACTCCGGGGTGATGCATGCCCTGGTGCGGGGCAACATCCCCTTTGTGCTGGCCGGATCGATCCGCGACGACGGGCCCCTGCCCGAGGTGGTCGCCGATGCCTACCAGGCCCAGGACCGCATGCGGGCCCTGGCCCGCCAGGCCACCACGGTCATCGCCCTGGCCACCCAACTGCACACCATCGCCACGGGTAACATGGTGCCCTCCTATACGGTAAGTGCCGATGGCATGATCCGGCCGGTGTATTTTTACACGGTGGACATGTCCGAGTTTGCCGTCAACAAACTGGCCAACCGCGGCTCGTTGACGGCCCGCTCGATCCTGACCAACGTGCAGGACTTCATGGTGACCGTGGCGCGGGGGCTGAAAAAAAAATAGGGATGAGGGATGAAACCTGAAACCTGAAAAAAAGGATTAACTTAAGTAATTGTATTCATAAGCGGTTGGGCGTTTTTTGGGGTTCTCCCTGCCCGTCTGTCATCAAATCCCCCACCCATCTGGTCCGTTTTCTTCTTTCTCCTCAGGTTTCAGGTTTCATCCCTCAGCCCTCAATTTGCGTCCCGGCCCGGCCTTCCACCGCGGCGGCGATGGCGTGGATGGCACAGATCACGGCCGGATTGCCCGTGGCGCGGACAAAATCGACGGCCGCCTCGATCTTCGGTCCCATGGAGCCTGCCGGAAAATGGCCGTCCCGCAGATACGCTTCGGCCTGGTCAGGACTCACCCGTTCCAGCAGCTTTTGATCGGCGCCACCGTAGTGGATGAAGGCCCCGGCCTCGTCGGTGGCGATGACAAAACGGTCCACTCCCACCTCCCGGGCCAGCACGGCGCTGGCCAGATCCTTGTCGATCACGGCATCCACGCCGGCAAATCCCCGGTCCTCGCGCACCACGGGAATCCCGCCCCCACCGCAGCAGATCACGATAAATCCCATCTCGATGAGCTTGCGGATCTCGCGCTTTTCCACGATGGTCACCGGCTTGGGGGATACCACCACCCGGCGCCACCCCTTGGCCGTCCGGCGGGTCGGATAGGGCAGGCGCATGGCCTGCTCTTCGCTAAAAACCGGTCCGATGGGTTTGGTGGGGTTGGCAAAGGCCGGGTCGGCCGGATCGACCACCACATAGCTGATCAGGCTGACGAAGTGCTTGCCCGCATCGATGCCCATTTCCATGAAGGCGGCATCCAGGGTGGATTCGATCATGTAGCCGATCTGGCCCTGGGTCTGGGCCACGAGAATTTCCAGGGGCAGCCGGGGTGTTACCGGGCAGCTTTCCTGCTGCAAGAGCAGATCCCCGACCTGGGGGCCGTTGCCATGGGTGATGATGATGCGCCAGTTGCGGGCAAGCGCGGCGATCTGGCCGATGGGCACCTTGAGGTTGGCGAACTGCTCCTCGATGGTGCCCCGCTGGCCCTTGCGGATCAGGGCATTGCCGCCCAGGGCCACCAAGAGGATCGGTTTCCCGCGTTTTGGTAAGAGCCTATCGCCCATAGCCTATCGCCAATCGCCTTTATTCATCCTTCATCCTTTTGGACAGGCATTCCATCAACCCCTGCTCCAACGTCGGTTCCCCGTGGTCCTCGTACTCGTAACGCACCCGCAGTGTCGGCTTGTCGATGGCCAGCAGCCGCGGCAGGTGGATCGGCGTGGCAAACAGCACCAGGTCGCAGGGCGTGGCGGCGATGGTGGCTTGCAGGTCTTGAATCTGGGCCGCGCTGTAGCCCATGGCCGGCAACAGCGGCCCGATGTGGCCATAACGGCCGAAGGCCTGGCGGATGGATCCCACGGCAAAAGGCCGGGGATCGACGATCGTCTCGGCCCCGTAAGTCTGGGCGGCGATCAGGCCGGCCCCGAAGGCCATCTCCCCGTGGGTCAGGGTGGGGCCGTCTTCGACCACCAGGACCCGCTTGCCGGCGATCTGGCCGGGATCAGCGACGATCACCGTCGATCTGGCCGACACGATCCGGGCCTTGGGGTTGAACTGTGCGATGGTGCCCCGCACCTGGGACACTTTTTCAGCCGGGGCCGAATCCACCTTGTTGATCACGGCGATGTCGGCCATGAGCATGTTGGTCTCACCGGGAAAGTAGAGCCGCTCGTGGCCGGCCCGGTGGGGATCGAAGACCACGATGTGGACATCGGGGTAGTAAAAAGGCGTGTCGTTGTTGCCCCCGTCCCAGACGATCACGTCGGCCTCGGCTTCGGCCTGCTGCAGGATCAACCCGTAATCAATGCCGGCATACACGACGATGCCCCTTTCCACCAGCGGTTCGTATTCTTCCCGCTCTTCGATGGTGCACCGCTGGGTGGCAAAGTCCTCGTAACAGGAAAAGCGTTGAACGACCTGCTTGGTCAAATCGCCGTAGGGCATGGGGTGGCGCACCACGACGACTTTTCGGCCGGCCTCCTGGAGGATGTCACAGACCCTGCGGGTGGTGGGCGACTTGCCGCAACCGGTGCGCACGGCGCACACCGCCACGATGGTCTTGGTGGGGCAGAGCATCGTGTAGGTGGCGCCGATGAGGATAAAGTCCGCGCCGTTGGCCATGGCCAGGGAGGCCTTGTGCATCACCTCGGTGTGGGGCACGTCGCTGTAGGAAAAGGCCACCAGATCAACTTTGTGGGCGCGGATCAGCGCGGCCAGTTCTTCTTCGGCGTAAATCGCAATGCCCTCGGGATAGGCGGCCCCGGCCAGTTGGGCCGGATAGCACCGGCCCTGGATATCGGGAATCTGGGCCGCGGTGAAGGCCACCACGTGGTAGCGGGGGTTGTCGCGGAAATACACGTTGAAGTTGTGAAAATCCCTTCCCGCGGCCCCCATGATGATGACGTTTTCAACCATGGCGGTTTTCCATGTTGTCGGCTTTTCTTTGTGATAGTGGATTGTTTTGTGCAAACCCTGCGCTCTGCCCATGGTTAAAACCCAACCCGGACGAGCCGGGACCGAAATGCCCGGGGCAGCTCATAGCTCATAGCCTGTAGCTCATAGCAAGGTCAGACTCCTTTGGCTATCAGCGATGAGCTATCAGCTTATAAAGTCCTATCGACGGCTTCGGAAAAAGTGCTGACCTTTTGCATAGAATTACGTCGATAAGGCCCTAAACCAACGTGCCCGAAGGCACGCTTTGAATCGCACCCCACGGCCGCAATCCAAAGCCACCCGCTATGCGGGGGTGGTTTACTACTCTCCACCAAGATATGCCATGTTGCCAACGGTGGGGCTTGCCAGGACCTGTAAGGGATCTTGTACAGTGATTTGTTGGCATCACCCATTTATTTAGGGAAGTAATTCACACCGTCGATATTTCGGAAGTCTGAATCTTGGGTCCAAATGGTACATTTGTAGACTCGGGCCGTAGCCAAAACAATACTATCAGCCATAGGAAGATTATACTGCAGGCTGAACTTGGATGCATTCATCGCGATATTGGCGGTAAGATCGATCATTTTTCCTTTTTGCATTGCTGCAACCGCTTGAAGCGCCTCGTTTTCGTTGGACTCTCTGAGCACGACCTTGAAAACTTCGTAGATTGTAATGACAGGAACAATTAAAGATGATGTATCCTTCAGTGGAGATGCGTATTTTTTTGCATTCGGACCGTCCGAAAAATATTCCAACCATCCTGAAGAATCAATAATGTTCATACCCTATCTTCCTCACGCACGATTCGCGTGTCGATTCCCCTTAAAAATCCTCTGAGTTCTGAAATATCACGATCCGGTATCAGCTCAATACGTCCATCATATTCAACCACTCTCATTTTCTGACCAGGTCGCAGTTGTAAGGCGTCTCTGATTTCTTTTGGTATAACCACTTGATATTTTGGCGATACTGTCACAGTATGCATGCTGCACCCCTATCGATTAGATTTTGGTATTACGATAGCGCCATCGATATGGCTTGTCAACATGGGACAGCCAACGCCAAGCTCGGCGGTTCGGTTTTGCGGATCGCAGCGGAGCAAAACCAAATCCGCTGGAGCGGCTGGTTGGCCGCTTGATCTGCTTAATGCATTAGTTTCCTGGTAAGTGTCCGCTTTGCGTCAGTTCCCTGAAAGCCCGACCCGTCATCATCTTCAACCCGCACTTGCCGGCTCACACCGATCGATCGCGTAGCCCCCGGCGCAAAGGCTGGCCACGATGCGATCCACATGCTCCTGGCCTCTTGTCTCCATTTCCAGCATCACCCGGGTGTAGAACAAAGGGGTGTGGCGCAGGTGGCGCTCGTGGGTGATGGTCAGCACGTTGGCCCCCAGCCCGGCCACCAGGGCCAGCAGTTTGGCCAAGGCCCCGGGCACGTCGTTGAGCTGGACCCAAACCCGCATCACCCGGCCGTTTTCGATCAAGCCGCGGTTGATGATCCGGCCCAGCAGGGGGCTGTCCACGTTGCCACCGCTGATCACCAGGACCGTCGGGGTGGATTCGGGCAGGGCGATGGTGCGGTTGAGCACCGCGGCCACGGGCACGGCGCCGGCACCTTCCACCAGGATTTTTTTTCTTTCCAGCAAAAACAGCACCGCCGCGGCGATCTGCTCTTCTTCCACGGTGCCCACCGATTCGACCAGGTGGGCCATCAGGGCAAAGGTCAGCTTGCCGGGTTGCTTGACGCTGATCCCGTCGGCGATCGACGAGACGCTGTCCACCCGGGTGATCCGGCCAGCGGCCAGCGAGTCCCTGGCCGATGGACAGGCCGCGGTCTGGACCCCGGCGATGCGCACCGATTCCTTCATCCCTTTGGCGGCCGCGGCAATGCCGGATATCAGCCCGCCGCCGCCGACCGGGGCCACGATCAGCCCGGTGGCGGGCAACTCTTCCATGATTTCCAGCCCGATGGTGCCCTGGCCGGCGATGATCTGGGCATCGTCAAACGGATGGATGAAGGTGTAGCCATCCCGGGCCAGTTCTTCGGCCTTTGCCAGGCTGTCGGCAAGGCTGGTCCCGGCGATGATCACCTTGCCCCCATAGGCTGCCGTGGCTTGCTGTTTGCCGATGGAGGCCCACTCGGGCATGACCACGGTGGCGGCAAGACCGGCCTGCCGGGCGGCCAGGGCCACGCCCTGGGCATGGTTGCCGGCCGAGGCCGCCACCACCCCCTTGGGGCCGATGGCATCGCGGTTGGCCAGGATCTTGTGGGTGGCGCCCCGGATTTTGAACGAGCCGGTTTTTTGCAGGTTTTCCAGCTTGAGGTAGATGTTGCCGCCACAAAGGCGGCTCAAGGTCGGCGAGTGCACCAGCGGGGTGCGGCGCACCTTGTCGCCGATGACTTTAACCGCCTGGTGGATGTCGTTTAACGTGACCTGTTCCATTGGGCCTCTGATGGGAACTTGGACCGGGCATCCCGGTCTGCTTACAACGGTTGGGTCTGGGCCAATGCGGCCATTTGACGATCCAGCGTCAGGGTGACCAGGCCGGCCTTGCGATAATCGTCGGCGATCAGCCTGTCCAGCAACCCGCAACCGGTAACAGCCGAAAGGGCATCCAAAACAGCTTGGCCGTTGAAGGGACGGACCAGGCCGCATTGCAGCACACTGGCCAGGGCCGTTCGGCTGTCGGCTTTGCTGACACCGTAGTGGTGCTGCAAGACGATATAGGCCTCTCCGATCACCTGGTTTGAGGCGTAAAGCTCAGCGCCGCGGTTTTGGATCAAGTCGCTGAGCACGTTGACGCACCGGTCGAATCCGCTGTGCGGATCGCCGGTGGCAAGTCGCACGAGAATCGAGGTGTCAATCCCGAAGCGCGGGGTCATGGTCTTGGTCCCGGAATGCAGTCAAATCGAAAGTGCCACGCCCTTTGGGCAGTTTACCGCGCAACGGGGCCAAACGGGAAAGATCGATGCGCTGGGGCCTGATTAGAAAACCATCTTCATTTTCAATAACTTCAAGACGATCTCCCGGTTTAACCCCCAAGGCTTTTAAAACGCTGGCAGGAAATGTGACCTGTCGTTTGGATGTGATTTTAACGAGCATTTCCCCTCACCTCCTTACAATTCAAGATGACATGGTAAGGCAGTGGTGTCAACCAAAGGCGGCTGCGATGTTCCGGTTTCAAAGAAAAAGCGCTGATGGATCGCTATCCCCGCTGGCACGACCGTGGCAGCCGGAGTTGTCGGGGCCATCGGCTTACTGCCGTTTTCAGCCTTTGAGTGGTTATCCGGTTGTTCGGTTTCCTTCACAATTGCTGCGTTTTTGCTTTGACAAAGCCCAGGCGTTTGCCCCGGGCACTGTTGACACCCACCGGTAATCGGCCTATAGAGGGGACAATGATTATAACAATTATATCCAATGGGACCCCATGAGTGCCGCCGTTCTTGAAAAAGCCATCCCCCGGTCCCTGGTGCAAAGCGTGATCGGCCAACTGGAGGCCGCCATCGTCGAAGGCCGGCTCAAGCCCGGGGACAAACTGCCCGCTGCCCACCGGCTCCAGGCCGATTTGCAGATCAGCCGGGGAACCCTGCGCGAGGCCCTGCAGGTTTTGGAGCAAAAAAACCTCATCGAGATCAAAAAAGGGGTGGGTGGCGGGGCCGTGGTGCGCGCCGTGACAACCGATCAGATGAGCCAGGGACTGGCCATGCTGATCCGCAGCCGGCAGGTCGGGCTGGACCATATCGCCGAATTTCGCGAGGGGATCGAAGCCGACGTGGCCGCGGCCGCGGCCCAAAGGGCCACGCCGGCCCAAGCCGACGTTCTCAAGTCCCTGGCCGATCAAGCCCGGCACCACCTTGAGCAGGGCAAGGCCGGCTGGGACGATTTTGTGCGTTGCGATGAGGTCTTCCACCTGGAACTGGCCCGGATCTCGGGCAACCCGGTTTATGTCTCGGTGCTCGAATCCGTTCATGCCAATATTCACCGCTACTACCAGGACCATCTGCCCTGGCAGGAGGCGGTGCTGCACGAAAACCTGAATGACATCGAAGACATCGCCTCGGCCGTGGCTAAAAAACAGCATGTCAAGGCTTCCCGCATCGCCCGGGACCACGTGCGACGGTTCAACCGCTATATGAAAGACAGTGACAAGTGACGGGTGACGAGTGACAGGTTAAGGACTGAAGGGCAGTGACGGGTGACGGGTGTCAGATCTACATCTTGATATTGTTGTTTTTTTTATTGTCACCCGTCACTGTTTACTCTTTTTTAAAGGAGTTGATCCATGGACAGCCAGCAGCACGCCGCCATCATCGCCCAGGCCGTGGCCCGGGCCGAAGCATGGCTCAACCGGGCCAACGCCCTGCTCACCGCCGAGGAAAAGGCCATCCAGGAACAGATGCACCGGCTGCTCACCCATCCGCTGGACAAGGTCGTGCTCACCCGGCTGATCGACGAGAGCTTTCGCTCCCACGATCCCCACCGGGTGGCCGATCAAGTCAACAGTATTTTGCAAAGCTGCGGGGTCCCGGATTTTTTCAACCGGGTCGAAAAACTGCTCATGCAAATGTTCATGGGCCTTGGCCGCCATTTTCCGGCCCTGGCCGTGCCCCGGATGATCGAGCACATGCGCCAGAGTTCCAGCCGGGCCATCATCGCCGGCGAACCCGAAGCCCTGCAGGCCCACCTGCTCAAGCGCAAGCAACAGGGGGTGCGCATGAACATCAATCACCTGGGCGAAGCCCTGCTGGGCGAGACCGAAGCCAAGCGGCGCCTGCAAACCTACATCGAGGATCTCAAGCACCCGGAAATCGAATACATCTCGGTGAAGATCTCCACGATCTACTCCCAGATCAACTCCCTGGCCTTCGACCAGACCGTGGCGGTGCTTAAAGAAAGGCTCTCTACCCTCTACCGCACGGCCAAGGCCCACTTTTTCACCCGCTCCGACGGCACCCGGGTCCCCAAGTTCGTCAACCTGGACATGGAAGAATACAGGGACCTGGAGATCACCTTTGCCGCCTTTGTCCGGACCCTGGACGAGCCGGAATTTGCCGATTGCTCGGCCGGCATCGTCTTGCAGGCCTACCTGCCCGATTCGTTCGCCATGCAGCAAAAGCTCACCGCATGGGCGCAAAAACGCTGTGCCGCGGGTGGGGCCGCCGTCAAACTGCGCATCGTCAAGGGCGCCAACATGGAAATGGAACTGCTCGAGGCCGCCTTGCACAACTGGCCCCTGGCCCCCTACGACAACAAGCTGGATGTGGACGCCAACTACAAACGCATGGTGGCCTATGGCATGGTGCCCGAACGCATCAAGGCCGTGCACCTGGGCATTGCCTCCCACAACCTCTTCGAGCTGGCCTATGCCCTGGAAATGGCCAAGGCCTACGAGGTAACGGACTTTTGCTATTTTGAAATGCTCGAGGGCATGGCCGATCACGTGCGCCGGGCCCTGTGCGAAAAGGCCCACGACGTGCTGCTC
>Ga0116204_1001861_pt1 | contig 11677 bp, 9 predicted proteins | sample LakKivwa52mmetaG_FD_94481 | JGI IMG/M metagenome (GOLD analysis project Ga0116204, IMG submission 94481) | Anoxic lake water microbial communities from Lake Kivu, Rwanda to study Microbial Dark Matter (Phase II) - Lake Kivu water 52m metaG | ecosystem: Environmental > Aquatic > Freshwater > Lake ... | reverse complement strand
GTCCAGTGACGCGCACGGGGTGATCGCGAAGATGGACCTGATCGAATTCGACGGCCGGCGCGTGACGCCGGTGGACTACAAGCGCGGCCGGCCCGGCACGGCCGCCAGCCAAAAAAAACAACAATGGAGACAAGCAACCATGAAAAAACGGGCAATCATTTATGTACGTGTTTCGACTGATGAACAAACCAAAAATTACAGCATTACCACCCAAATCGATGCGTGCAAACAGTATGTAGCCGAGCGGGGTTATTCGTTGCTGGCTTTTTTTTCCGAAGATTATTCCGGTGCCACCATCGACCGCCCGGAACTCAACAAGGCGCGTGAATTTGCAGCATCTGAAAACATCCACGTGGTCGTGGTCTACGATGTGGATCGGCTGGCGCGTAAAAGCGTGTACCAGGCTCTCATCGAGGAAGATTTTCTGCGCGTCGGTGCAGTCATCGAGTTTGTGATTGGCCAGTATGAGAATACAGATGAAGGGCGCCTGCAAAAACAAATACGCGCCAGCATCGCCGAGTACGAAAAAGCCAAGATTCTTGAGCGCAGCAAGCGCGGCAAGAAGGGCAAGGCACAGAGCGGATTCGTCCTGGTGGGATCCCGGCCTCCCTATGGGTACAAGGTCGTCACCGAGCCTCACAAGGCCTGGCTGGAGATCGACGAGGAGGAGGCTGAAGTTGTCCGCATGGTGTTCAAGCTCTACATCAAGGATGGCTTTACCATCGGGGGCATTGCCAGTCACCTGACCGATCTGCAGATTCCCACCCGGGGTGACAAGGCCCGGCATGTGGCCAAGAAACGTGAATTTGGCGTCTGGACTGGCGGGATGGTCCGGCACATATTGTCGAATGAAACCTACATCGGCACCTGGCACTATGGCAAGACCAAGATGGTGGACGATGGCAAACAGCGACCGATCATCTCAAAGCGTGGCATCGGCAAACAGGTTGCAAGGGAGCGCCATGAATGGATCGAAGTACAGGTGCCGGCAATTGTCACCGAGGAAGCGTTCAATGCTGTCTTGAAAAGACTCGAGTTGAACAAGGAACAGGCCTTGCGGAATGCGCGGCACGAATACCTCCTGGGCCGGCGGTTGACTTGCTCCAAGTGTGGCTATTCTTATGTGGGTAGAACCCGCAGAACCCATTCTTATTATGTGTGCAACGGCAAACAGCAAATCCCCGTAAGTTTGTGCGACATGCCGAATTTCAAGTGCGACCTGGTTGACAGTGTGGTTTGGGAGTGGCTTGCCAGCATTATCAAAAATCCAAGCGCCATCCGGCAGAGCCTGATGGAATCCCAGGAAGCAACAAAACAGGCAAATAAGAGACTTTTTGAGCGTCTTGCTGTGATAGAAAAGAAGATAGCTGAAACCGAGCAGCAAATCACCAAGCTGTTGGATTTGTATCTTTCGGCCGACTTTCCCAGGGAGCTGCTTGTTGAACGCAAAGCCCGCCTGGAGGAGCTCTTGGCCAATTTACGCAAAGAGCATGGCGATGTTCATTCGCACATCGAGGATGTATCCCTGACCGATGAGCAAATGGCTGAGATTGAAGAATTCTGTTTGAGTATCAGGGAAGAAGTTGAAATAGCCACGTTTGAGGACAAGCGTCATATTTTTGACCTCGTAGACCTGCGTGGTAAACTAGCCGTAGAAGAAGAAGGAAAGGTGGTTTACGTCAAATGCAAACTAGGACAGCAACGAGTGTCAGTTGTAGCAACATCGCATTCATCAAATATTGGGGAAATCGCGACAACGATTTACGCCTTCCCGTCAACGGCTCGATTTCGATGAATTTGGATGGACTTTTCACCCGCACCACAGTGACGTTTTCCGCTTCACTGCCGACCGATAGCTTGTTCATTAATTCCAAGACTGTTTCGGGCCCAGGGTTGGAGCGGGTTTCGTCCATTCTTGAGCTTGTGCGCGGAATGGCCAAGATCAATGAACGAGCCGAAGTGACCTGCGAAAACAACTTCCCCGCAGGCGCTGGGATCGCCTCTTCTGCGGCGGCATTTGCGGCATTGGCGTTGGCAGGCTCGAAGGCGGCGGGACTTGAACTGACCGAGACCGAACTCTCCGTCCTTGCGCGGCGCGGATCAGGTTCCGCTGCACGCTCAATCCCAGCGGGATTTGTCGAATGGCAGATGGGTAAAGACCAAGCGGACTCTTACGCCTATTCCATCGCGCCTGCTGACCATTGGCATCTGGCGGACTGTGTCGCCATTGTCAGCGCGGAGCATAAGAAGACAGGCTCCACCGAAGGGCACGCCATTGCAGGGACGAGTCCGCTGCAGAACGCGCGCATTGCCGATGCCGCACGCCGCATTGAAATTTGCCGTAATGCGATTCTCAACAAGGATTTTGAAGCCTTTGCGAATATCATCGAACATGATTCGGATATGATGCATTCGGTGATGATGACCTCGAACCCGCCGTTGATGTATTGGCAGTCTGCCACGGTGGAGATTTTCCATCAGGTGCGTGAGTGGCGAACAGGTGGATTACCCGTAGGGTATACGGTGGATGCGGGCGCGAATGTGCATGTGTTGTGTTTGGGGGAGTACAAGGCTGAAGTGGAGAAACGCCTGCGTGAACTGCCCGGGGTAAGCGATGTGCTGACGGCTGGGGTTGGCGGTGCAGCAAAAATGGTGTAGAACATGGATCACGCAGGGCACAACCTGACCTGCACGATCGGTTTCAGGTGAGAAAAAACTCAACGAAACAGAATCAGGCGTCAGCGGGGAAAGAGGCGGGGGGAATGACCCGTCTAATCAGAGATTAACTTCCATCCATCCGTTTGAAGATATAATCCGCTAGGTCTGGATAGATTCACGAAGCTCGAATTAAGGAATATAAAAATGGTATCTGGTTTTGTAACGCTGATTGTTTTCCTGCTTGCATTGGGCGGGATGATCTTTGTGCATGAGTTGGGGCATTTTATTGCTGCGCGGTGGGCGAAGATCGAAGTGGAAGAGTTTGGCTTGGGTTTGCCTTCTTATAAACTGGCAACGCTATTCACCTGGCAGGGGACGGAGTTCACCATTCATGCCCTGCCGCTGGGCGGGTTCATTCGCCCCAAGGGTGAAAATGATCCCAACGTGCTTGGCGGGCTTGCTTCTGCCAGCCCGTGGAAGCGCCTGGTGGTGTTGTTCGCGGGTCCGCTGATGAATTTGCTGACGGCTGTGATTGTCTTTTCTGCATTGATCGCATTTGAAGGTGTGCCTGTCCCTGGCTCGATCAAAGTGGATACGGTTGCCGTCAATTCTCCCGCCGAGCAGGCGGATATGCAGTCGGGTGATATTTTACTTGCCATCAATGGACAGAGCGTCACTGAGGTGGAGGCGGCCATTGCCATTATCCGCCAGAATCTCGATAAACCCGTTGAATTATTGATCAAGCGCAATGACGAAGAATTCACCATTGTTGCCACACCGCTTTCCAGCCGTAAAGCCTCTGAAGGCGCATTGGGTGTTGGGCTGACCTACCCCACCCGCCCCGCAACCTTGATTGAGAGTGTCACGGGCGGAGCTACTGTGACAGGCATCCAGGCTGCCACGATCGCATATTTGCCTGTTGCGTTGATTCAGGGTGCGATTGCTCCTGAAGAGGCGCGCTTCATCGGCTTCAAAGGCATTTTTGACCTGTTCGATGTGGCAGTGGAGGAGGATGTCACCAGCCGCCAGGAAGTCAGTGCTCAAACAGAAGGCGGCGCTGCTCCTGCCGCCCGCCCCACCAATTGGACCCTCAACCTGGTCGGCATACTCAGCATTTCGCTGGGTGTGTTCAATCTCTTCCCCATCCCTGCACTCGATGGTGGACGCATCCTCTTTACCCTGCCTGAGATCCTGTTCCGCAAACGCATTCCGCAGGATTGGGAGAACATGGTCAATGGGGTTGCGATGCTGCTGCTCATCGGTTTGATGCTCTTTGTCAATGTGATGGATTTCGTCGATCCTGCCCAAATCCCCCTTCCATAACCCATGACTGATACGCTTTCCTTTCAAAATGTTCTCGATCATCTGCTCGATTCCAAAAAGGATATCCCGCAGAGCCACCTCCAATATTACTCCGACCTCGACCCCAAGTCGCTGCGGTTGTTCATGGATGTGTGGTCCAGCGTCAAACCTGAACGCAAGCTGCTCCTGTTCGATGCGCTTCTGGTGAACCTCGATTCGGATAATATCGTTTCGTATGAGGAGATCGGCCGCGCCTTGTTAAAGGATGCGGATGGCGAAGTCCGTGCCCGTGCGATCGGATTGCTCGCCGAAGCAAACGACCCGAAACTTGCGGATACTTTCATCAATATTTTCCTCAACGACGCAGAGCTCGCTCCGCGCATGGAAGCCGCGCAACTGCTGGGAGAGTTCGTCCTGCTTGGCGAGTTGGAAGAATTGGACACAAACCTCCAGCGTGAGGTGGAAGATGCGCTCATCAAAGTCATTCGCCGTGAAGACACACCCGCCCTGAAGCGTCTAGCTATCGAGTCGCTTGGCTATACCGCGCGCGAGGAAGCGATCGGTATTATCGAATCTGCCTTTCAGCGCGCTGACTCTGCTTGGATTTCCAGCGCCCTGCGCGCCATGGGACGCTCCCACGACAACCGCTGGGATGATGATGTGGTCAGCAAACTGCTCGATGAAGATCCGCGCATCCGCAGTGCCGCAGTTCAGGCTGCTGGTGAACTCAGCATCGAGGCTGCGGGGCCGATCCTGCTGCAAATGCTCGAAAACCTCGAAGAAGAGGAAGATGAAGTTATCACCGCCACGATCTGGGCGCTCTCGCAGATCGGCGGCGAAGACGCCCGAATCTACCTCCTTAACTTGATCGAACAGACCGAAGACGAAGAAATGACCGCCTTCCTTGAAGACGCCCTCGAAAACCTCGATTTCAACGAAGAAATGGATAAATTCGACCTGCTGGCTTTGGATGAAGATGACCTCGATGACCTTGACGAACTTGATGATCTGGACGATGAGGAAGACAAATAAATTTACAAGTCCGCACCTCATAAGAAAAAATAAAAACGCGCCCGCGATTGATTTCGCGGGCGCGTTTTTATTTCCTTGAGTCTTTCTATTCTCCTAACAACCAGCCTAAAAAGCCGGGTTTCTTTTCAGGGGCTTCCTCCACCCGCGGCATTGCCAAAAGGACAGTCGTGATGTTGTCATGTCCACCGCGCTGATTGGCAATCGACACCAACGCCTCCGCCGCAGATTTCAAGTCCTTCTTCGAGCGGATGATCTGCTGAATTTCATCATCCCACACCAGGTCAGTCAGACCGTCACTGCACAGCAGGATCGTGTCACCGGGCTGCAGGTGAAATCCCTGATTATTCACAGATTCTTCATCCGTCTCTTCATTATCGATCCGCAGGCGGAAATCCACCTCAGGCAGTTTCAACCCGCCAAGGTGACGCCGAATCACATGCACATTCGGATGGTCGCGCATTTGCTCGGCGCTGATGATGCCCTTTTCGTAGGCTTCCTGCACCCAGGTATGGTCGATACTGATGCGTTGGATGAATTTTCCGCGCAGCAGGTAGATGCGCGAGTCACCTACATAAGCCGTGTACAATCGATTTTCAATGATCCACGCACAGGCACAGGTGGAACCCATGCCCTGCTCCTCCTCCCGCCCTGCGGAATGAGAAGCAATCGCCTGACTTGCATCATGGATCGCATTTTCTAGAATTTTTACAGGCTTTTTCGCATTGCTTTCCGCCACATGCATGCTGATGTAATTAACCGCAAGTTCAGCCGCAACCTCACCCGCACGATGCCCCCCGATTCCATCTGCCACCACAGCAAACACGGCCGGGCGCGGGTCATCCTTTGCCAGTTGAAACGACGAGACCGCATAGCGGTCTTCGTTGTTTTTCCCGGACATACCGGCATGGCTCAGCGCGGCTACATGTACGTGGGCAAGAGTTGTACGAATCATTCGTCAGTTTTTTGGAGAACTACAACCTTCGGAAGTTTGGCAGGCGGCGTTGTTTTCAACAGAAAACGGTAGGTTAGTTGACCAAAGTTTACCATATCCCCATGCACCAAACGATATCCATCCCGCTGCACAGGCTCGAAGTTCACCCATGTCCCGCCCACCGAACCACTATCCTGCAGCAGATAACCGCCGTCATCTGTCAGACGGATGCGCGCATGGACAGATGAAATCGAAGGGTCATCCAAAATCTGTGAGCACTGCACCGGGTCGGTTCCAAAAACGACCTCTTTTCCATTCAACGGGATCGGTGCCACCGCGGCAAATTGACCATCTGCAGCCAGGCGCACAAGTGACGCCCCCGCCTCCACACTGGACTTGGAACTTGCTTCTGTTTTCTTTGGCTGGGTGCGCCGCTTTTGGGTTTTGACCGGTGCCGAAGCAGGCAGCGACTCCTCCGTCAGCGCAGAAATTGGCTGAGTGAGCGGGTCGGTTTGCACACGGCGTTCCTCGCGCACAGCCCGCAAAGTGGGAATGCGGATACGTCCGCTAAGCAGAATGGCAAATAACACCAGCCCCGCCAGAATGATCGAGGCAATGGTGATCTCGGTGCGATATTTTGCAAGCAGAGCAGTTGGTCCGCTGGGCGGTTTCACAACCGTCACAGTGATGGGAATCGGCATGCTGGCTTTGCTCAACCCGAGCACATCCACCGCTTCAACGATGATCTGATGCTCGCCGCTTATGGTGTACCCTGTCAGATCCCAATTGAAGGTGTTGAACGGCTCTGCGGTATTCTCATCCACAATTGCGCCGTCCACATACAAGGTTGTGCGCGTCAACTGGCGGGGATGTCCATCTGGAAATTCAACAATGATCTCAATACCCTGCGATTCAGGCAGGAGCAATTCGGTATTAAAGGGATCGTCCTCAGGAGCCTGACGGGTGATCTGTAACGCCGGTGCCACGGGGAAGGGATTGGGCGGCTGAATGTCCATCGGAAAACGCTGTTCCGCGGAGTCCAACACGCCGAACGGCAGGGTGGCACGCACACTGAGTGTATGTTCCCCCGAAGTATTCACACGCGAAGTATAGGAAAGTTGATAAATACGGCGCAGCGAAGAAAAATAAGCCTCAGGGTCGGGGAAGCGTTCCTCGCCTGAATATTGGAACATGCCCCCGCCTGTTTGAATGGCAAGGTTATTGAAAATGGCCGCGCTGGTGGTGGTGAAGGTGGTGTTCGCATCCACATACCAGACAAAGATGCGGATGTCATTCTCCACGGCACGCTGGAGGAGCGGCTCAAGGTTCGCCGCCAGATTCGGGTCATCCATTTGCGGGGTGATGAAGAGCACGACCCGCTTCATGCCGATGCGCGGAGTTTGTGCGCTGACGACATCCAGCGCGGTGATGAGCGATTGCAGGTTGGGTTGGGCGGTGCGCATGTCGGGTTGGAACCCTGTCAACCCGACAATGAAATCCTGAGGGGTGGCGTGATTGATGACAGGTCCAGCCTGGCTGACGAGGCTGAGGTCATCGGGCAGTTCCGGTGGACGGCTTTGTGCCCATTGGGCAATGACCTGGGCCACCCGCTGAAAACGGGAGATGCCTACGGCGTTCCGCGCATCGAGCGCAGTACCTTGATTGACGGCAACCGTCAGTTGCAGGGGGATTGCCAGTTCGGTGAACGAATCTACCGGGAGGGGCTGTCCGTTTTCGATAACGGTAACAGCTGCCGGCGTAAGTCCTGAGGCGAAAATTCGTTGGGCGTCGAAGACATCCACAAACCCTGTCACAGTGGGGAAGGATGTTGCATCCACATTGTAGAGGGTGATCGAAGCAGAACCTGCCTGAGCCCCCGCCCCCTGCGGGGCAAGGCTCAGGCAGAGACTTAGTACGAAAAGAATTAAGAGAGTTTTACGCATTTGCCTCGGCAAAAATAGGTGTTTCATCTTCGCTGGGTTTGGTGAGACGCAGGTAGGTCAATGTCCACACCGATTGAATGTAGGCGTTAAGGATACCACTGAACAAGTACAACACAGGCAGGTACACCGCGCAGCATGCCAGCGCAATATAGACGGGGGTGAGCGTTTGGTCAAGGGAGTTTGCGCCCAAAACGAGCGGAACGACAGCAAAGATGATGGGGAGCGCGATGATGAAACTGATGATCCCGCCGCCGATGAAGATGATCAGCACAAGCAGGAAGAAGTTCACGCCGTTGTTTTTGACGATCTCCCAGCCGCGTTTGAAGCCGTCCAACATGCCGAGGTTTTCGGCGATGATGGCAGGCTGAGCCTGTTCAACAACCACCATGACCACCCAACTGATGGGGATCAAAATACAGATCAGCGGAAGAATGCACAGAAAGCCGATGCCTGCTGTAATGGCTCCGAACAATACCAGCGGGATGATGAGCAGGAACACAGCCAACCCGAGCAGGAAATTCAAGCCAAAGATACGCCAGAAGTAGGGCATGCTCTCGGACCAGAGTTCGGCAAAGGTGAGCGTCTCCGCGCCTTTTTCCACTTTGAGCACGCCTTGAATCAAACCAATGCGGCCCATGATGCCGAGGGCGTAGAAGAGGATGGACAGGATGATGATGACCAACCCGATGACGATGAAAATCCACCAATTTTGTTCAAGGAATTGGCCAAACTGATTGAAATTTCTCTCAAGTTGATCGGTGGGGAAGGGGATGTCCCCGGAGCCCATATCGTAACCGCTGTTGCTTCCACCGCCACCACTGCCGCCCCCGCCGCCCCGTGCAAAAACAGCGAAAATACCAAACACCCACAAGACTTTATGTTTCCAGACGATGTTCCAGGCGCGGGTGAGTACCTCGCCGATGTTGAATGTATTCATGATGTCTCCTTTATCGTGATTTCTCTATCGTGGAATTTACAGGAATACATACGGCAGAGAATTCGAAAGGTCGCTTACTCCCACTCGATGGTTGCGGGCGGTTTGCTTGTAATATCATACACCACGCGGTTGATTCCTTCCACCTCGTTGACGATGCGGCTGGAGACTTTGGCAAGCAGGTCAAATGGCAGGCGCGCCCAGTCGGCGGTCATGAAGTCGTCGGTGGTGACAGCGCGGATGGCGGCGGCTTCCTGATAGGTGCGTTGGTCGCCCATCACGCCGACAGAACGGACAGGCAATAACACCATAAATGCCTGCGAGGTCTGTGCTCCTTTTCCTAGAAAACCTGCTTTGGATAATTCTTCGAGCAGGATTCTATCCGCCGCCCGCAAACGGGACACACGCTCGGGCGTACACTCCCCGAGACAGCGTACGGTCAAGCCCGGACCTGGGAACGGTTGCCGCCACACCAAGCCTTCGCTTAGTCCGAGAGCTTCGCCCACCAAACGGACTTCGTCCTTGAACAAATAGCGCAATGGTTCGACGAGTTCAAATTCCATGTCTTCGGGAAGCCCGCCCACGTTGTGATGGGATTTTATCTTCGCGGCTTTGCTTCTATCAGGTCCCGAGGATTCCACTACATCAGGATAGATGGTCCCCTGTACAAAAAATTTTGGCTGACCAACATTCTTCGCCTCACGCTCGAAGATGCGGATGAATTTCTCTCCGACGATCTTGCGCTTTTGTTCAGGTTCGGTGATGCCTTTCAACGCGCCGAGAAAATCGTCAGCGGCGTTTACTGTCACAAGTTCAGCACCCAAGCCGCCCCGAAATGCAGAAGCGACTTGTGCGCCTTCGTCGGCGCGCAGGAGTCCCGTATCCACAAAAACGCAGACGAGTTGGTCGCCAATCGCCTTGTGAACGAGCGCCGCCGCGACGGATGAATCCACGCCGCCCGAAACTGCCGCGAGCACGCGCCCATCGCCGACTTGTTCGCGAATCCGTTTGACGCTTTCTTCGATGATGTTGTTGGGAGTCCAGTCGGGGGTGATGCTGCAGATGTCGGTTGTAAAATGTTTGAAGAGTTCAATGCCGTTGGGTGTGTGATGCACTTCGGGGTGGAATTGCACGCCGAAGTAGTTGCGCTTGAGGTCGCCCATCGCCGCGTATGGACTATTTCCGCTTTTGGCGAGCGCTTCAAAACCTTCCGGCAGTTGGGTGACCTTGTCGCCGTGGGACATCCAGACTTTGGAGAGAGACGAGAGAAAATTCACAGAAGGCAGAGAGGCAGAAGGCAGAAGCTCAATCTCTGCATGACCGTATTCGCGTTGGGCGGAGGAATCTACTTTGCCGCCGAGGGCGTGGGTGAGAGCTTGCATGCCATAGCAAATGCCGAGGATGGGAAGTCCGCTTTCGAGGATGAATTTTTGAATGTAGGGGGCGTTATCTTCATACACGGATTTGGGTCCGCCTGACAAAATAAATCCCTTCGGTTGAATCGAAAGGATCTGTTCCTGAGGCGCATCCCATGGGAATAGCTCGCAATAGACTTGTGCCTCACGTACACGGCGGGCGATGATCTGGGCGTATTGGGAACCGAAATCGAGAATGGCGATGGAGTTCATGAATTAATTCCTGTTTTGAAAGTTGAACGTTAAAGGTCGAAAGTCAAAGGTCGAAAGTCAAATGTCAATAGACTTTCGACCTTTGACTCTTTAGAGGTCTGAAATAAGATGAAAATGTAAATGTGGGAAATCTTGATACTCTCCGCCGTTGACGATGAGACGATATGCGGTGAGGTTGAATTCGTCCACGAGGCTTTGGGCGGTGGAGTATAGGTCAGTGAGAAAGGCGGTGTCGTTGGGGTCGAGTTCCGCGAGAGTCTTCACCTGCCGCTTGGGGACGATGAGCACGTGAAACTTATAGCTGGGTGAAGGATGCTGAAACGCAATCAGGTTCGAGGTCTCACGGAGGCGTTTGACTGGGATGGCGAAACTCATGTGGGTGAATATCCAGCCGATGAGAAAGATGATAGAACGGAGATGTAGAAGTTTACGGAGCATTGATATACACACGATGGACGATTGACCATCGGAGACGCGCCATGGTCTATGGTCTATCGTCCATCGTCTGATTAATCCACAAACGTGATCTTGCCATCATCCAGCGATTTGATGCAGGCGATTGATTCAATGGGGACGCCTAACGATGCGAGTGCAGCGCGCCCGCCTTCAAATATCTTTTCAATGAGCGCGCCAATGCCGACGATTCTGGAACCCGATGCTTCTGCCAAACGGCACAAGCCAAGGATGGTCTGTCCACTGGCGAGGAAGTCATCAATGATGAGGACTTTTTCGTTGTTGGCAAGATATTCGGGCGAGACGATCAGCTCCACCATGCGTCCCTTTGTGTGGGACGGAGCGAGCGTGAGATAGACCTGGTCTGGCATGGTGATGGGTTTGGTCTTGCGGGCATACACGACGGGCAAGCCAAGATGAATGCCTGTGGTGAGGGCGGGCGCAATGCCTGAGATTTCCGCTGTGAGAATTTTGGTCGCGCCGACATTCGCAAAGAGTCTGGCAAACTCGCGTCCGCATTCATCCATAAGATTTGGGTCTACTTGATGATTAACAAAACTATCTACTTTAAGAATTCCGCCACCGAGCACTTGCCCCTCTTTGAGAATCCGTTCCTGCAATGCGTTCATTCAACCTCCAGATTGTCCAGACAATGTTTTTAGAATTTTACAACCGAGTCCTCTGCAAGAAGCCGTTCATTAATAGCCAAAACTTGGGCTGAAAACCAGCCGGGAGCGTAGCCAGCGCGCCGAAAAAACGAAAAAAGAAACCACGGCGGCGGGTGCTGCGTCGTTTT
>Ga0116204_1001860_pt1 | contig 11679 bp, 4 predicted proteins | sample LakKivwa52mmetaG_FD_94481 | JGI IMG/M metagenome (GOLD analysis project Ga0116204, IMG submission 94481) | Anoxic lake water microbial communities from Lake Kivu, Rwanda to study Microbial Dark Matter (Phase II) - Lake Kivu water 52m metaG | ecosystem: Environmental > Aquatic > Freshwater > Lake ... | reverse complement strand
CTGTTGAATGCAATTTTTTGCTCGGTTTGATTGCCGCGAAAAACTGGAATAAACTGGCTGTTTCGCACTGAATCAAAAACAGTTAGTGAGCTGAACTGCTGCCATGAAACACTCGTTTTTATACGTGTTTTAGGATTGAAAAAATAGGTGTGTGAGCTGCCAACTACTGCAAGCTTCGATCCAAAATCGGTAGCTGTACCACGAAGATTATACTGGTTAGCTGTGCTGTCTTCAAGCTTTCGGCCCAGATTGATCATGCTTTCGCCCCAAAGTCCGAATACCTTAAAACGACCGGCTTTTGTACCCGGTATGTCTTTTAAAAATGTAAAATCTTTGTATTGTGGTACAGCAGTTCCTGTTCCGGCATTAAATCCCAGTTTGTCCATAACCTCCATTGTTGAATATCGGAAGTTAGCAAGATAGGATGATTTTTGTCCGTTTTTCATTCGGAAGGCAGGACCTTCTGCACCAAGCTCAAAACCGTTGAAACCAACCTGGCCAACAAATTCGGTTTTATGCGTATTGCCACTTCGAAGATTCAAATCGAAAACGCCGGAAGTGGCGTTGCCATACTCAGCAGGAAAAGCACCCGTAAGAAAATCGGAATTTGAAAGTAGGTTGTTGTTGACCATGCTAACCGGACCTCCGGTTGTACCCTGTGCGCCAAAATGGTTAGGATTGGGAATCTCAATGCCTTCGATCCGCCATTGAACACCAATAGGTGAGTTGCCGCGTATGATGATGTCATTTCTGGAGTCGTTTTGCGTCATAACACCTGCAAAATTTGCCACCATTCTTGCCGGATCACCCAAACTGCCGGCATATCGCTCTGTTTCTTCCACACTAAAGGTTCGTGCACTCACATAGGTCATGTCGTTGATGGCTTTTTCCTTTTTCTTGGTGGCCAATACCGAAACTTCAGCCAGTCCGGTGCTTGTTTCTTCAAGCTGAATTTCAATCGAAAGCTGCTTTCCACTTGTAATATTCAGGTTGTTGATAATCCGGCTTTTATAGCCAACATAGCGAACTTCAATACTGTGTCTGCCCAAGGGTGCATTGTGCAGGATGAACTCACCATGCTCATCGCTGGTTGTTGCCAACAGCGGAGTAACGTTTAACAAAATGATATGTGCACCCGGCAGCGGATAAGCAGTAACAGCATCCACAACAATTCCCCGAACCGATTGGCGGAATGATGCGTCTTCGGCCTGAACGTGTTTTGTTAGTATTAACGAAACGAATAAGAGAAACAAAATGACGATTCTTTTCATGGCTTTTTGCAGTTTAAAATTCTTGACAAAATTATATCTGCCTGTTCGGGCAATCAAAAACAACCCGACGAAGCCCATAAAACAACGGATGAATGATATTTATGGGAGGATGAATACAGAACGACTGCCCGGAAATCCAATCCTGAGAAATTTGACCAGCTGAACAATCTGGCCGCATATCATATTGATTATCAATATAAAAATATAGAATTGCAACCAACAACAGCTTCAGTTAGCATGAAAAGCAATGCAGGTCACTGGTTTAACCCCATGAATGATTTGCTAATCTTAGCGCACAATTATTTCGTCGATAAAAATATAGGCATCGCCACCAGCGCCCAAATGCCATTGAGGGATGCGCCCAAAGTTTTTGGCTTTTACGCGCACATAGCGGGCACGTGCATTTAGTTTTCCGCCCAGATCATGCTGCTGCAGTTCATAATCATCGGAGGCAACTGTGTTGTTGATTTCGAGTGCTTTCCGGAAGCTTTTACCGTCGTTGGAGATTTCGAAAGTAAGCTGTGCAGGCATCCATATCCACGACCGGACATCCTGCGTAAAACCCGCACCAAGGTATGAAACAGGTTTAATGCTGCCAAGGTCAACAATGGCTTCAAAATCTGTTCCCTGATAACCTTGCCATCCGCCAAGCCGCCAATTGGGAGCCCCTCTCAGGCCATCAATCAACGCGTCTGAACCACCGCTGTGATAATTGGGATGCCACTGACTGAAAATCTCAATGCTACGACTCATATCGGGCTTATAGTAGCTGCTGACAACGGGCTTACTGAAGCCTAAACCATCTTTCCATGCTACGGCGGTAATGGTACTGGTGTTGTGCAGAACCACAGGGGCCTCATACAGTATAGAGTTTTGTGTTGGCGTGCTGCCGTCCAGGCTATAGTAAATGCGCGCTCCGGGCGTGTTGCTGTTGATATGTACGGTTATGCTGTCTTTGATTTTTGACCCTGAGGCCACAAAATACGGAACAGGCAAAATCAGTCCTTCTTCAATGCCAGTTACGGGAACATTGTCATCATCGGTAGCCCATGAACCAGGTTGGTTTCCCATTACAAAGCTCAGATGTCCCCCTTGTACCACATCGGCATGCATTAGATAAGATTTGTTGTAGGGTTTTCCATTCAAATTGGCAGATTGGATGTAAATATGATCCTTTGAAACACCTTTGGCTGTTATTTTGAAAGTTTTACCATTTTCGAGCCGTATTTCCATTTCAGGAAACCAGGGTGTTCCTATGGTGTAATAGGTAGCGCCCGGTGTTACCGGATAAAAGCCCATGGCGCTCATTATCAGCCAGGCCGACATTTGTCCGCAGTCTTCGTTTCCGCTCAACCCATCAGGATAAGGGGTGTATAGCTCATCCATGATCTGTCGTACTCGTTCTTGTGTTTTCCAGGGCTGGTTTACAAAATTGTATAGGTATGCCATATGATGACTAGGCTCGTTTCCTTGCGCATACTGACCGATCAGGCCGGTAATGTCTTTCATGTCGCGGCCTCCCACTTCGATTTCAGTGCTGAAAAGCTCATCAATTTTGGCGGCAAGTTGTTGTTTTCCACCATGCATGCGAATAAATCCACTAATATCCTGTGGCACATAAAAACTATAATGCCAGGCATTGGCTTCGGTAAAATGCCAGTCGACCACTGCAGGATCAAATGGTGTAAGCCAGCTGCCATTCAATCGCGGCCGCATAAAGCCTGTTGAAGGATCGAAAATGTTTTTCCATGATTGTGCTCTGCGGAGATATTCCCTGTAGATGTCTTCCCTTCCCAGATCCTGAGCCATAATGGCAATGCACCAATCGTTGTAGGCATATTCAAGCGTTTTCGAAATGGATTCGTGTTCCTTGTCGCCCGGAATATAACCATGTTTGCGATACACATCCAGACCAAAATGGTCGCGCGTGGCACTGTGCACCATTGCTTCCAGTGCCTTATTGCCATCAAATCCACGAATGCCCTTCATCCAGGCATCGGCAATCACCGAAATGCTGTGATTGCCAATCATGCAATATGTTTCGTTGGCAGCCAATTCCCAGATGGGCAGTAATCCTGCTTTGTCGTACATGTTGAGCATGGTAAGGATAAAGTCGTTGCTGCGTTCCTGCTCCAGAATGGTCATCAACGGATGCCAGGTGCGGTAAGTGTCCCAAAGTGAAAACACTGTATAGTTGGTAAAATTATCGGCAGTATGTATTTCTCCGTCCATACCACGATACCTGCGGTCCACATCCATATAAGTATTGGGTTGAAGCATCGCATGATACATGGCTGTGTAGAAAACCTTGCGCTGTTCATCGCTTCCACCTTTGACCTGAATTTTTCCAGCTGCTGCGTTCCAGTCATCAAACGCTTGCTGTTTGGTTTGTAAAAAGCTTTTTCCGGAAAGCTCTGCCTTCAGGTTGGCATAGGCTCCTTCGCTATCAACTGCCGATAGGGCAAGCTTAACTTCAATGGCTTCATGGTCAGCGGTTTGGAATCCAACAAAAGCTTTGATGTTGTTTCCCTGTGCTCTGGTGGCTCCATCCAGCAAAACATCATCAACTGCAATTCCACTTCTGATAAAGGGTTTTGAGAATTCGGCATGAAAATACCAGATCATATCTTTTGCCCAATTGCTGGAACGGCGCATGCCGCGTATCTCAGTATCGCTCAAAATTTCGATCCAGGCATCGGTTACATGGTCGCGGTGCTGAAGGTCGATGATGATATTGGCGGCATCAGTAGCAGGAAAAGTATAGCTGTGAAATCCGGTTCTGGTAGTAGCCGTCATTTCAGCCAATACTTGTGGCTTATCCAGAAAAACACTGTAATAGCCAGCCGATGCTTTTTCGTTTGCCTTTTTAAAGGAGGAACTGTATTCCTCTTTGTTGAAAACGGGCTTTCCAACTAAGGGCATCAGCAAAATATCGCCATAGTCACTTACTCCTGTGCCGTTGAGTGCCGTGTGAGCAAAGCCATACACAATGCTGTCGGTGTAATGATATCCTGAGCAACCATCCCATCCGTCGAGACGTGTTTGCGGACTTAACTGAACCATCCCAAAGGGAGTGGTGGCTCCGGGATAGGTGTGACCGTGTGCATCGGTCCCAATAAACGGATCAATCCAGAAAGCCGGGTGTTTGATGGATTCGTTTAACTGACATGAATTTAGCGTGATCAGTAAGAAAAGCAAGAAGTGCGTCAATGCCTTACTGATCATAATTCCTGAAGTGTTGGAGAGCTTCATTTTTTTTTGGTTTTTTGGATTCATTCTGCCCAACAAAGATAAGGTTTGAATCTGTGTGATGTGCCGAAACTCATTATGGCGCCGGACAATTTGAAAAATCTGGTTAAGTGCTATGTAGATAGATGCTTAAATACTTATTTAACAACTATTTCACTCACAAAAAGCCATGCTTTTTTTCCTTCACCCGGATGGCCGGGCGGGCATTTTCCGGTGTTTTTGGCTCTAACCCTGACGTACCTTGCCTGTAGGGCGTTAAAAACGACTGGCAGATATAATTCAGATTCCAGGCTTTTTGCAAGACCATCAGGTGAAATTTCGCCCAGCGGAAAAAAGTCAACACCATCAAAGCTGGCATCGAAGCCGACCATTTCTGGAAAGAAGATCCAGCTTCCGGGATTATTCAGCACATGTATACCTGTTTCGTGTATACTTTGAACGCTGCCTAAGTCAATAACCGCCACCAGATCATTCCCAAGAAAACCCTTCCATCGTCCATCGTTAAAATGGACGCTGCCAAAAACACCGTCATTCAGACCTCCAGACCCTCCACCGTCATAGCGTGGCTCATTAGGATATTGCAGGCTTATTTTTTTCAAAAAGGCCTGATGAAGATCGAATTTACGGCGCATTACAGGCCCTACGGGTGCGCCATTACTGATCACCGCAGCTTTGAGTTCAGTGCTTTGGCCGATTGAAAACGGCTTTTCGTAAGGTGCAGAATTTTCGTCTGGCATGCTTCCGTCGAGGGTGTAATGAATATTGGCATCATGGCTCTCGGTTTCAAGAGATACGATCAATTGTTGACGGATGGTGTCGGGTTGCACCTGTGCTGTTACCTGAAATGCGGAACGCGAAAAGTTGATGTCGTGTTTCTGATACCGTTGATACTGGGCCTCCATACGCTTTGAGAACGAATGCCAGCTGCGGTTTTGAGCGGGTGTCCACAGTACTTCGGCCAATGCTGCAATTCTTGGGAAAATCATGTATTCCACCTGCCGGGAATCGGGCATATACTCCGTCCAAACATTGGCCTGCGCGCCAAGAATCCGGCTGCTTTCAGCCTGGCTGAGGCCTTTGGGTATCGGTTCATAGTGATAAACTTTCTTTAGCGTGGTATAGCCGCCAATAGCCAGAGGCTCCATAGCCGGATCACCTTGATAATGATCAAAATAGCAATGGCTTCCGGGAGTCATGATGGCTTTGTTGCCCATTTTCACAGCTTCAATACCGCCCTCTTCGCCTCTCCACGACATTACAATGGCTCGCTCGGGCAACCCACCCTCAAGAATTTCATCCCAACCAATCAGCTGACGGCCGTTGTCGTGCAAAAACTGTTCAATCCGCCGTATGAAATAGCTTTGCAGTTCGTGTTCATCTTTCAGACCTTCATCGGCTATGCGTTTTTGGCAGGCAGGGCATTTTTTCCAATTGGTTTTATCGGCCTCGTCGCCGCCAATATGGATCATTTTCGATGGAAAAAGCTCCATAACCTCCGTAAGAACCTCTTCCAAAAACACAAAGGTTTCTTCTTTTCCGGCACAATAAATATGGCTGATGGGCCACACCCCGCCCGGCGGAACTCCCAGGTTTTCGCCGGTGCAGGATAAATGCGGATAGGCAGCCAGAGCCGACATCACATGTGCAGGCATTTCTATTTCGGGAATCACCGTGATATTTCTCTCGGCAGCATAGGCAACAACGGCACGGATTTCATCCTGCGTATAGAAGCCTCCGTATGCTTGCGGTTGAATGGTGTCGGTTATCGGACGACTGTTCCAGTGAATATGGCGGTAATCTGCCCTGAAACCACCGATTTCAGTGAGTCCCGGATGTTTTTTTATCTCCAGTCGCCAGCCCTGATCGTCAATCAAATGCCAATGAAACATATTCAGCTTATGTTGCTCCATTTGGTCGAGCAGCCTGAAAACAAAACTTACCGGCATAAAGTGCCTCGATACATCCAGGTGCAGACCCCTGTAGCCAAAGCGGGGGTAATCGGTAATGGTACCTGCTGCGATACCTTCCTCCGTTGATGCATCCATCATCTGACCAAGTGTAACAAGGCCATAGCTAAGTCCGGCTATAGTCGCAGCGCTGATTTCAATTGTATGGCTGACGGTTTTTATTTGATACCCTTCGCTGCCAAACCTATCCCTTATATCCGGATTTAAATGCAATTGTATGCTTTTGCCTCCTTTCGTTCCTGCTACACCATATTCAACAGCAGGAAAAAAGTTGTGCTGCTGTCTCCATTCGCTGCTTGTACGGAGGGCAAGTTTTTCCAGCGAAGTGTGATTGTAGTATAACAAGGTGCTGTTGTCCGGTAAAAAGAAACCTTTTCCGCTGCTTTGCGCAACAGGCAGTGGAACCAGCGAAAACTGCGCATGAGCCGGATAGAATACTGACAAGACCAGCAAGGTCATTACCAGCATTCCGCGAAAGCTCGTTTTTGATTTTAATTGATAATCAATGTTGTAGGTCATATCCTTCAATTTTGAAAGTCCAGGCGTGATGGTTGGGTATTTCCTGATAGGGAATGTTGTTAAGACGAATGATCAGCCGGCCATTTTCATACACCCAGGGCAGCCAACCATCACGTCCAAGCAAACGGATTTTGCTGCCGCTTTCAGGAGCAGGAATTTCCAGACTTAGCTGATCGCCAGGCCAATCGAGACAAATTGCATACAGATTCCCGTGATTACGGGTAAAAGCAATGGTTTGCTGTTTCGATCGGTATATGGCATTTAGTCCGTTGCCTTGCTGAAAAGTGTCGGATGTGTAGAGGTTTTTTTTACTGAGCACCTCACGCTTACTGTTTTTACTTTCCCATTCTACTTTAAGGGATGCATTCTGAATGGTTTCGTAGTATTCAATCCGGATTGGATAAAACACATCCTTTTTCAGTAATAAACTTGCTTGTGTTGTGGGGCTTTTCGCCTCACGCATCGCTTCCGAATCAGTGCCTTCCGGCGATGTGTTCCATTGGTCAATAACAAGTTTATTGTTAATAAACAGACGCATTCCGTCATCCGCCTCAGCCCTGAAAAAGTATCTTTCGGTAGCATCAGGCCGGATAAAGCCCTCCCAGACTACAGAAAAATTATCTTCGGAGATTGGTTTTCCAGGACTGTTTCTCACCCAGTTGAATTGCATCAGGGTGTCGGTGCGTTGCAGGCTAACATCTTTGTAAACAGCAGGTATATTCCAGGTTTTTGCTCCATAGATAGCCTCTTCATTTTGAGCAATCCATGCGCCCAATGCCTCGATGCGTTCCTGCTGAAGCAAAGGGATTTTTCCATCGGAAGCCGGACCTACATTGATAATCAGACCCCCTCCGTTGGCTACCGACTTAACAAAGAGATGTATCAGCTCGGTATTGCTCATATAAGCGGATAGCTTTTCGTTGCGGTTTAAACCGAATGAGCGCCCCAAACCCCGAACCTCAGCCCATGGACGATTGGTTTTTATTTCGCCGGCGCTATATTCCGGGGTGATAAATCCAATGTCGGCTCCATGTCCCCAGCGATCGTTAACGATGGCATCCGGCCCAAGAAGATTGTAATACCAGGCAATCAATTGCTTAGCGTGCCAGTCGTCGGCGGTATTAAACCATTCACCGTCGGTAAATATCAGATCGGGCAGATAGCTGGATATCAGATCGGTAAATTGAGGAATCATATGTTCGTTCACATAGCGGTTGATGCTGTCGGGCGGATCGGTATACCAGCGGTGCAAAGGGTGATTCCACTCGGGCAGACTGTAGTACAAGCCAAATCGCAGATTTTTTTCTCGAACGGCTTCAGCCAGCTCGCCTACAATATCGCGTTTTGGACCAGTGTCAACACTGTTCCACCCGGGTGCCTGACTGCTGGGCCAGAGACAAAAACCGTCGTGATGCTTGGCAACCAGTACAATGTATCTGGCACCGGCTTTACTGAAAATATCTGCCCATTCGTGGGGATCGAAAAGTTCAGCCTTGAATAAGGGGGCAAAATCTTCGTAGACAAAGTCGTCACCAAAGTTTTTTTTCATGAAATCAATGCGATTCTGAGCGCCTGCCTGTAGCCCTCTCAAATACCACTCGGCATAGGATTCCGGTCCACCGTAGGCAGGAACTGAATACACCCCCCAGTGTATAAACACCCCCAGCTTGGCATCTTTGAACCAATCCGGATAGGGCCTGTTGCGCAGAATTTCCCAGTCCGCTTCCAGGTTTTGTGACCTGAGCATAGTGTTTGGAATAAAGCATACGACACTGACAATCAGCAGGCAAAAAACGATGATCGAACCTTTGTAATGCATAAGGTTTGGGCTTTGGTAAAAACAAGGGCAAGTTAGGATTTTTCGCCGTGTTGTTGGCATTTGGCCTAACTTTGTGCACCGCTGAGCAAAAGCAGTGTTTGCTCAATTATAATAGTATTTTATTGTAAAAAAATCTTCCCGTGAAACGAACAGGCTTTTTTCAATGGATTTTAATGCTGGCTTTGATTGTTGTGAACAGTCCCCTTGTATTGGCTCAGCGTACAGGAAACATAGTTGAATATTTTGGAAAAGAAACCGTTCAGCATACTGATGAAGGGGTTATATTGCACCAGTTTGGCGACGGACTACTTTTGAAGGAATCTGTCCGGCCGGGTTTGCTTATGGGCGCTCAGGATTTGGTAGCCTGGCAGATAGGTGCAGGTGTTTTTCAGTTGCCTGAAGCTGGTCAAACCATTGTTTCTCCATGGGGTTCTCCTGCTGAACCACTTATATGGGAAACTGTTAAAACAGATACCTCAAACTATTTTCGCGGGATGGTCAGAGGGTATCTGTACTGCTCATATTTTGCCGATGATGAAAGAACCGTACTACTGGATGCCTCGGGGCATACAAGGGTTTTCATCAATGGTCAGCTGCACGAGGGCGATCATTACGACGATGGCTTCACCCTTATTCCTTTCAGACTCAAAAAAGGACTCAATACCTTTTTGTTTTCCTACGGGAGGTTTGCCAGACTGAAAGCCAGACTAGTTATTCCCTCTCAGGATATCTTGATTTCAAAACGCGACATGACCCTCCCGGGTCTTATAGAAGGTGAAAACGAGCAGGTTTGGGCTGCCATCAGAATTATCAACACCACCAATCAACCACTCAACGGTTATACACTTGAATGCAGCCTCAGCCGGGGCGAAAAAACCAGTTTTCCGATGGATGTGGTGGCTGCTGAAACAGTTCGTAAAGCTAAGTTCAAAATTCCTCCAATAGCCAAACCACGCAAAGCAAAAGCCGAGCTGGCCGTTGTTCGTTTAATCGATCCAAAAGGGAAACCGGTACATTCGGCGGAGTTTTCCCTTTGGATTCAGCAGGCAAACAGGCACCATGAACGTACGTTAGTCAGTGGGATTGATGGGAGTGTACAATACTACAGTGTTGCCCCGTCAACAACCCATGCGCCCGGACAGGCACTGGTGCTGTCAACCCACGGAGCATCGGTACAGGCAACCAACCAAACCAGAGCCTACAAACAAAAAGACTGGGCATATATTGTAGCACCCACTAATCGGCGTCCATTTGGATTTAACTGGGAAGAATGGGGGAGAATAGATGCCCTTGAAGTGCTTTCGGAAGCCAGCAAGCGCTTTCAAACTGAAGCATCGGCAACCTTTTTGACCGGACACTCCATGGGAGGTCATGGTTCCTGGTATTTAGGCGCAACCTATCCCGATTTGTTTGCAGCCATCGGCCCTGCTGCCGGATATGCCGATATTGCCGGTTACCGCCGTGGCCCGGCTGACAGTACCCTTGCTGCAAATCCACACACTCGGATGATTGAACGGGCAGCCTCTGCCGGAAGGGTGCTGAAGCTCAAGCAAAACTATTTACAATCAGGCGTTTATGTGTTGCATGGAGATGACGATCAGGTTGTTCCTGTTGAACAGGCGCGTTTGATGCGGAAAGTTTTGGGTGAGTTCCATCCTAACTTCAGCTATTACGAGTATCCCGGCGGATCGCACTGGTATGGCGATCACAGTATGGATTGGCCACCTTTGTTTTCGTTTTTGAGGCAAAACAGTATCCCATGTCCGTCAAAAGTTGAAAAATTCAGTTTTTCAACGGCATCACCGGCCATTTCCCACACCAACAACTGGATCAGCATCAATCAACAGGAAAAAGATTACAGTGTTTCAACTGTAAATGCCGAAAAATCGAACGACACTATTCGCATCAGCACCGAAAACATCCGGAGTTTATCGCTGCTTTTTCCGCTTATGAAACTCAACCACAGTCCGAAAGTGTTTATTGATGATCAGGAACTAACTGGCAATCAAACCACGAATATGCATTACACGAAGACGAACGGCAGTTGGATTGCCGACTCTGAGCGGCCCTCAGCACAAAAAAAACCTCTGCGGTATGGGGGATTTAAACAGGCGTTTGACAAAAATGTGCTGTTTGTATATGCCACCGGAGGCTCAGCCGAAGAAAACGAAGCATACTTTAACAAAGCACGGTTTGATGCCGAAACCTTTCTGTACAGGGGAAATTCATCCGTGGATATTATAGCCGACACACTGCTGCAACAGTTTGGTCACAGCAGGCGGAATGTTATCATCTATGGCAATGCCACCAACCATGCCGCCTGGGATTATTTGCTTGGTGATGCTCCAATCAGGGTCGAAAACGGAAAATTGCAGCTGGCGGACAAAGTTTTTGAAAGCACACAACTGGGAAGCTTTTTTATTTATCCCAAGGCCCATTGCGAAGTATCGAGCGTGGGTGTTGTGAGTGCCACCGGCAATCAAGGGCTCCATGCCATGATGCCCAACGACTACTTTTCGGGGATTACCGGATTTCCGGATTTATTGATATTCCACCTCGACTGGCTGAAAGATGCCGCAGACGGGATACTTGTCAGTGGTTATTTTGGCTACGATTGGAGCGTTGAAAAAGGAGACTTCCATTTTTCGGGAAAAGCACATCAAACGCCAGCTATCACCACAAAATGAACTAGTTGTGTTTGTGTATTGTAGTAGACTGGTTAAATTTTGGATATTATAACTATGACCATTTGCCTGATTTGAGCGCTCCTGACACTTAACTTCAAGATGGATCTACAAACGAATATTATCGAAAATTCTCCATTATTCTCTCTCTGTCCTCGAGTTCTTTATCG
>Ga0116204_1001859_pt1 | contig 11679 bp, 13 predicted proteins | sample LakKivwa52mmetaG_FD_94481 | JGI IMG/M metagenome (GOLD analysis project Ga0116204, IMG submission 94481) | Anoxic lake water microbial communities from Lake Kivu, Rwanda to study Microbial Dark Matter (Phase II) - Lake Kivu water 52m metaG | ecosystem: Environmental > Aquatic > Freshwater > Lake... | reverse complement strand
CAGACTTTCCTTGGAAGCTCGGCAACAGGTTCGGGAGTATGGATACCAATGCTGACTTTGATCTTCATTCTGATGGCGTTCTGGTGGACAATTGGTCACCTATTGTGGGGATTCAGGTTCGCCCAGGATGTCAATAAAGCGGGCATGGAAATTGACTCGGGACTTACCTATCTTGACAACGTGGGCTCGTTCCTAGGTTCTGACTCACCAAGCAAGTCAAAGTTCAAAGAAGTGGGAATGTTCGGAAAGGAATAATGGCAAAAAAACAACCAAAAATCGGCTCTAGGTCAAAAGCCCCCCTACACACCCATTTCGCGCATTTCAAGGAGGGTTCAGACAGGCTAGCAATTGCATCAACTCTTACAACTGTTCTCCTGTCCCTTTTGGTTGTTGTTTCCTTCTTTTCCGGGGAAGCTTCAAGAGTCACTGAACTCCTCTCAATATTCCGGACATTCGTCTTTCCGTGGCTATTCGTCTTACTGCTACTCTCAATTGCGAGGGAACTTTGGGCAATCAGAGTCTATGCCAAGCACATACACTTGGGAAGCCTGATTGAGCGGTATATTGACGGGGAAAAAGCATAATATATAGAAAAAAGGAGAAAAGAAAACAAAATGGCGTTCGTTGACGAAACAATAGCTAATCTGGTTGCGCAGGGGTTCTTTGACTATGTCCTGCCATTCCTCCTGGCGTTCTTTGTAATTTATGCAATACTCCAGCAGGCAAAGATTCTTGGCGGAAAGCCCGGGATTGACGCAATTGTCTCAATGATTCTCGGACTATTCATGCTCTATTTCGCAAGAGTTTATCAGGTGGGCCGTTTCCTCTCAATATTCTCGGGAAAGAGCTTCTTGACAATAATTGTCCTGATGTTCACCCTGATGATAACAATGTTCGTCTATAATGTAATGAAGAATAATGCGGATTTCATGAGGAAAGGGGAAGAGTGGAAGTACGGCCTAGTCATTTTCGGAGGAGCTGTCCTACTGATCGTTTTCGCCCTCAACTCGAGCCCGAACACCTGGCAGATACTCTTCGGAGCGGACTTTAATATTGACAATAACACCCTAGTAACGGTAGGGGTTGTCGCGGGGCTAGTGGGCCTAGTCGCAATAATGATGAGCAAAGGCGACGACAAGCCCAAGTAAGGAAGCTAAACAAACCAAAAGGAGATAGAAGATATGTACCTATTTGCGAATGCAATTGAAGGCGTAATTGACCAGGCAGTCCAGCAGGGCGTATATTCAGTAGTCCTGCCATTTGTCCTGATATTCCTTGTAATGTTTGTTGTCCTGAAAAGCTCAGGAGTAATTGGCGAAGTCTGGCTAGCTGCGGCGATTTCGGCAGTATCCGCCCTTGTCGCAACCCTCTTCCTTGCGAGCATGCCAATTGTCGGGGACTTTTTGTCCTGGCTACTCGGGAAAGCCGGAGTAATACTGATAATTGTCCTGATTGTCCTTGTGGTTAACGCGTTCGTTAACAACAACGCGAACAAAGGTTAAAGGAGGCAAAGAAAACAATGGGAGACGCACCGCTTTTTGACAAGAAACTGGTACTTATAGGAGCACTCGGAATTGTATTGCTCCTTGTGGTAACAACGCCCGGATGGAAAACAATTTTCGGCCTAGAAGGAATAAACTTCTCAAGCCAGTTCATTACATACGGGCTAGTTGCCGCAGGAATTGTCGGGCTAATTGTATTCGCAATGAGCGCTTCAAAGTGAAAATAGGACTAGATCGAGTCCTTTTTTTATTTTTTTTGTTCTTTTTTTCGGCAATAATGTAAAAATATTGAACAGTTTTGACTAGAATTGACAATAAAACCACTATTTTTAAAAAGAATTTGTCCGAAAAACGGATGAAAAACTGGGGCATTTTCCAATGCGCCCGGCAAATTGACTGAAAGGAGAAAAACGCAGATGACAAGGCAGTATATACAACAGGTAATAAAGCCGCGAAACTTTTCAAACCACAAGGGCGATTATGGACGCATTCTTGTTGTCGGAGGATCGCCCGAATATGTAGGCTCCCCAGCACTAGTTGCCCTTGCAGCATATGCGGCGGGAGCGGATATTGTGAAAATTGCGGCGCCGGAAAAAGTTGCCTGGGCAATAAACGCATATGCGCCCCACCTGATAACGCTAAAGCTTTCCGGGGACTATTTCAACGCCACACATATTGACTATATTTTGAAAGAGGCTGAAAAGGCGGACGTTGTTGTTGTCGGAAACGGCCTTGGAGACAGAAAGGAGACAATTTCGGCAGTTGAAGAACTCCTGAAGAAACTTGAGAAAATGAAGGCGAACATTGTCCTTGATGCGGACGCTTTCAAGGCGAAATATGTGCCGAAAAAATCGATAATAACTCCCCATGAGAAGGAGTTCCTCTCAATTTTCGGGAAAATCCCGCCCGCAAAGGAATTCGAGAAAAGGAAAGACTGGGTGAAGAAATCCGCTGACAAGGCAAAGGCGACAATACTCTTGAAGGGCGGAGTTGACATAATAACTGACGGAAAAAAGCTTGAGGAAAACCGGAGGCACAATCCGGAAATGACAGTTGGGGGAACTGGGGACACTCTTGCGGGAATTGTGGCAACATTCTGGGCGCAGTCTGAAGGGCAAAAAGCATTCGAATCTTGCTCTGCTGCTGCCTGGGTTAACGGCGCTGCCGGGGACTTGTGCCTTCAGAAGAGGAAACGGGTTCTTCCCCAATGGCTAGTTGAGTCGATTCCAGAGGCAATGACATCCTCCCTTTGAAAATCCGGGAGTTCATTAATACCAAAGTCCTCGGCCCGTATTTTCAAAAGCCAGTTCCGTTCAGATGCGACCGGAGCGGAAAATGCTGCCGGGATTTGGTCGTATCCCGTAAGAGGGAACTTGAAGTAATCCGCGAAAATTCCGGCCCCTTTTACAGAACCCTTCCGGACAGGGGCCTGAAAGGGGTGATGATTTTCGATTGGGAAAGGAAGAGTCTTGAAAAAACCCTCAAAGAAAGGGGCCAAAAGGGAAAGTTCGAACCGGGAATGGTCCTTATTCCAAAGGACAAAAAATTGCCCCCAATAGTCGTAAAATGGCTTTTCTACTATTCGAGCTGCCCTTTCATTGGAACGGACGGACTCTGCGGAATATACAAGGAGAGGCCCCTCACCTGCAGGAGATTTCCCTTGGGGGGAATAGGGGGGATATTTTCCTCAATAAGGAGGGGCGTTCCTGTCGCAATTCCAATATCTAACCTCTGTTGCGACGGGGAGAAAACTAACCTTCCCGAATTCTTCTTGTCTCCAAAGGCAATGGCTGAAAAATTCTCGGCAGCTTTCGGAGAATGCTTCTCAGCCAAGGTGAAAAGCGATGCGGACGACATGGTAATTCTCGGCCTCCAGAGGTTCGCTGAAAAAAACCTGGGAATCCCCTTTGAAGAAGGTTATTTGCATCCGGAGGGGGTCTGGACGCTTTCTAAAAAAGGGGGCGTCCCGATATCGGAGTTTTTTATTGAACGGAAACTATTGACGGAAAAACAACTTCTCCGGGCAATTGAGAGGAACAGAAAGGAATTGGAAACCCTTCTTTTTTCGGGAAAAATCCGGGAAATAAAAAAGCACAAAATCTCCTTTTAGGAATTCCTCGCAAGGGAAACCAAGTTCTTGAAAAACGATGCGAGAGCCCGAAGAGAAAAGGTTTTCGAGACGCCAAACTTCCTCTCCCGGAATTCGATCGGGAATTCCCCCAGTTTCAATCCGCTTCTCTCAAGGAAGGCAAGGGAAGTTAACTGGAATGGATATGCATCAATCGGGAACCGCCTCTTTTTGTCCGCAAGAACAAGCCGATTAACTGCTTTCTTTGAATATACCCGAAAGCCCGATGTCAGGTCGGAAACCCCCGACTTGAGAAGCTTTTTCGAGAACGAGTTCGCGGATTCCGAGAGTAGCCTCCTGAAAGGGCTCCACCCGGAGATTTTTCCCCCAGGACAGTATCTAGAGCCGATTGCCAGGTCCAACTTTTTTTCTTGGAAAAACCGCAATAGTCCGTCCGCATCAGCAGGGGAATGGGACAAGTCGGCGTCCATGACAACTGCAGGGAATTTCTTGCATTCGGAGAGCCCGAGAAGAACTGAAGGGCCGAATCCCGAATCGCAGGGGAATACTTTGGCCGATGAAAATTTTTTCGAGAGGGAGCGAACCTCGGACAAGGGGCAGACAACCAGCATCTTCGCACCCGGGAATTTCTCCCGAAGAACGGGCAAAAGAGTTGACAGATTCGCTCCTTCGTTTTTGGCGGGAATTATTATTGAGCAAGCCATCTGGGGAAGAAATCAATGCCTGTTCAGATTAAAAGAGTTAGGCTGCGGAATCTATTTCTCCCAACTCTTCAGCGAGACGCTTTCCAATGCCCGCGAAATCGCGGTGCAGTTCTGCTGAAAAAATCTCACTTTCCACAATATCCTTTGCAAGCTTCAATTTTATCTCGTCCCAGGAGTGGGTAGTGTATCTGAATTTCTCCCCGTGCTTTTCAATGTCAACTCCCAGGGTGTTTCCTTCCTCGTGGATCCTGAATCCGTCAGGCAATTCCTCCTCCGTAACCGCAATTGAGCCAACCTCGAATTCCACCAGTTTGTCCCCCAACACAAGTTCAGTTACCATTTTATTCACCTTAAATTATACTTACTGCTAAGTAGTATATAAACCTTAAGTATAATGGCTTATTAAAAGTAATAAAATAAAGAAGAATAAAAGAAAGGCTCAAAAAAGAGCCAATTTTTTACTTATGCTGTTCTTTTTATCAAATGATAGCCAAACTGGGTCTTTACGGGCTGTTCCGTTATCTGCCCTATTTGGAGCATGCGCGCCGCCTCATCGAATTCCTTTACCATCTGGCCCCTTGCGAAAAAGCCCAAGTCCCCTCCCCTCTTCTTCGAAGGGCAACTGGAGAATTCCGCCGCCGCCTGCTCGAAGGTCTTTTGCTTGTTCTTTATCATTCCCAGAATTTCAAGCGCCTTGCTCTGCTTTTCTACCAGTATGTGGCTTGCCTTGATTTTCCCGTCGTTCGCCATTCAGAGTTTTCAAGTGGGTGGTTTAAAATGCTTTTTGAAAAGCAGTCAGTTAGCAAAAATAAACGAAAAGTTCCGTATAGACCGAGCTCGCGCTTTACTCCCGCAGAAATGAAAAAGTGTCAGCCCCTCGCCAGTTTCACGCTATTGCTCGGGATTTCGGTTGTTGCCTCAACAGCGCACGTGGGTTTTTCGTACTGTTGTACAGACCTCGGCTGTTGCCTCGGCCGCCACAAAATGCAGTTTTTTCTTTTGAGTCCGTAAACGGACTTTTTTCTAAACAAATTAGAATCCTCTGCGGAGGACTTTTTTGCGAAAAAAGAAAAGGGGGTTTAGTGTCAGCAGCGCACGTGGGTTCCCGCCACAAAGGGCAGTACAGCCACATTCGCGTTCCGGATTCACTTCCGTGTTCGAGATGGGAACGGGTCTTGCCCGGAACCTTTGGCCGCTGACGTTTAGGATGCGTTTCGGGGGTTTATAAAACTTTTCAACGGAGGAATAATAAGGGAGTCTGCCCTAATTCGGCCCGATAATGCCTTCAAGCGATGAAAATAACAAGCCCATTCAGAAAAAAGAGCGTGAGCTTTTTGCGCTAGATGAGCTTGAAAAGACTCTTGGGGGAATTGAAGAGCGTCCTGAAGAATCCTCATCCGATTGGATAAAGGAGAGGCAAAAGGAGCTCGGGAAGAAAGGAATCTTCTCCCCTGAGATTTCAAAGGCAACTGAAGAAGAGGAAAGGGAGAACGACCAGGAAGAGAGGATGAGACATCTAATTTTCCTTCGGATCCGGGAGATTCTCGCAAGCGGGGAGAGGAACCGTTCCGAGAAATTAAAGGCCCTGATGTCCCAGGCTCCGAAAGGAATGGAAGGGGTTGTCGGAGAAATAATCAGGAAATATTCCCCGGTAATGAACGAGCCCACTCCCGCAATCGAGCCTCCTCCAAAAGTCGAGCTCCAGACTGCCACAATTTTCTCAGGATACCGGCCTTCGGATGAGAGAAAAAGCGACAATCCCTATGCCCCTGTCGGGGATGCGGTGTCCGGGCTCTATTCTGGGGGCGGAAACCCCCCGGACTATGCAAAAGTGAGGTTCGGAACGGACACTAGCGCAGAAACAGTTGTCAAGCGCCTTCTCGGACGTTCTGATGAGGAAGAGGAGAAAAGGGACAGCTATTCCAATTTCTAGGGAAAATTTTCTCTTTCCCCGGGGAAAGGGTTAAAATATAGGGTGTGCTGGAAATATTGAGGAAAATGGCTGCTGAAAAGAACGTAGGCTCGCTTCCTTTCATTGGAAAACGGGGCACTTCTCTACCGACAGGAGGGGGCTGGGAAAACCTTCCAATGGGAGAGCGCCTTCGGCAGACATTCGAGCGAGGGCTAACCCGGGTTGAGCTCGACCTCGCTGATGCATATAACAAGAAAATCCTTCCGGGGCAAATTCCAGAGGCCCAGAAAAGGATAACAAAGCAGATTGCGGCGGAATTCGGAGCCCAGTTCTCAGTGCATGCGCCCTACCAAGTCGATGTCTCGAGCCAGTCTTGGGGGCAGAGAATCGAGGCCGCTGAAGTGATGAGGCAGTCAATAAAATATGCGAAAGAAATGGGCGCGAAATATGTCACATTTCACCCGACAGCAAACTTGTCCGGTGCGTCCTTTCTTGACCCGTTCACGTGGCAGGCAACGCCAGTCCAAGCGCACCTGATGATGCGGGACAAGACCGAGTTCACGAATTGGTGCACAAGGAACGGAATAAGCAAAGATTCCCCGATTTACGAAAAGCTCCAGACTGAAGCCGGGATAATGTATAACGCCCAGTCAATGCAGTTCACGCAGCACTATGCGGCGTCCGCTCCAATGTATGCCCAGGAATTCGGGGCAACCGGAGCAAGGACAGACGCATTGAAAAGGGCAATTGAACTCCTTAACAAGGGGGAGGGAAACGACGAAAAAATACGCCAGGAGACAATTGCAGCAGCCAACTCCTACATAACGAGCGCTAACGACAACGTCAGAAGGGGCGCTTCCGCATTCTTCCAGCAACTCGCCAGCAAGGAGGAATTTGAGAGGTTCATTGCGAACGCAAAGGAGCTTGCCAAGAGCAGGGATGTTGAGGAGACGCTAAAGGATCTTGAGAGAGGCAAGGAATCAAAGTGGCAATTCGCGACAATGGCAACTGGAGGCCGGATAAACAAGGACGGCTCCACAATTGATTCCAAATTCGAATATGACGGAATGGGCGACCCTAACCGCGACCTCTTCATGGCATCAGAATCCCAATTCGGAGGGGACAAGAAGGCCTGGGAAGCTTACAAAGATAACTTCAAATCAAGCGGATCGGGTCAAGACGCCGCGCGAAGGATGAATTTCGCAATTGCAATGACATTGAACAGGCAGATTGACTTGACTGGGGTGTCCAGCGCTCCTGATGCCACAAAAGCGACGGAGGCCTGGGTGAACAACCTGAAGGAGACCTTCGACGACGTTTTCAGGAACAAAGAAGTCCAGGAAAACCTCACAAAACACGGAATCGTCCTCTCGGCGGAAAACCTCTGGGGCGTGAATCCGGAGGCAGGGGTTTTGGATGCTGCCGGCTATTTCAACAAGGCCGAGCACATGGTGAAGGCTGTGGAAGCTCTCCGGGAAGTTGCCAAAAAGCACGGAATCCCCGAAGAGCACATCAAAATGACCTTTGACACTGAGCATGCCGCAATCGGTAGCCAGACTGACCCGACAAAATTCCTAAAAGAACTCAAGGAATCGGGCAAGGAAGGGATGGTGGGACACGTCCACTTGGTCGGAGGGGGTTCCACTGCATCGATTTTCGGGCACAAGGGGTTTGGCTCAATTGAGGACGATGTTGCAAGGAAGAACCCTGAACTGCTCCAAAAATTGGTTGAAATGGGAGTTCCATTGACATTCGAACCCGGGAGCGGAGGAATCAAGGACGTTGAAGGGGGAATTGAAACCCTTCTTTTGGGAGCTCCTCTTGACACTTTGCAGGCTGCAAATATGCTCGGGAAAGGCGCGCCCGAAGAGGAACTGATAAGGACAATGGGAACGCTCGGATACCAAAAAGGAGCGCCAACCTTGGCATATGGAGGGGGGCAGCGCGGGGGCGGGTATTTCGCGTCTTTCGCTGCGCAGAACGATTCAATGATTGAAAAAAGTCTTTACACTTTCGGACCGCATAAGCGCCAACCCTTCTTGGCAAGTTACAGCACGCTTGCATCGCCATCACTCTACCAGGGCGGAATTTCCCACCAGATGCCTGGATCTAACATCTGGGGAGGAAGCCAACCGCTCACATATAGCATGAAAAACAAAGAATGACTAACTAGTCATAAGGGCTATAATCAGGTTCGGGTGGCTTTCTTTCCAATTCAGCCAACTCTGCTTTCAAATCGTCTATTCGCACAAGCAAGTGTGCAAAATCTTGCCTTGCTCTGTTTTCATATAGGCCAGAACCCGATCCTGCTCCACTTTTCACATATTCCCATATTCGAGCGTTAACAGACGATTCGTATTCAGTTTCCAATTCATAAATTCTCTTGGACAATCTGCCTTCCCTTGTGTTCGGCCATTCATAAGTAGCGTTTGAACAAAACGAGGTAATATGGCCTAAAATAGGTTTTTATCCAAACTCACTTGAGCCGCATTTATTCCGAGGAAAAGGAAAGTTTCCATGAAAAAGGATATTAAGTAAGTTGTTATTTGGGCATCCAGTTCATTAAAATGGCAAAGAAAACCAAGACAAAAAGGAAAATAGTCTCAAGGAAAACGGCAAAACGACCCGCAATAATTAAGGTGAAAGCGGGCGAGAAGACATTCGACATCCCGAACGCAGTCAACAGGCAGAGCGTTTTTGATTCCCATAAAACGGAAGACGGCCTCCGGCACGTTGCCCTGAAGGAAATAACGCTTGTCTATGACTTTTCCCTCAAGGTTGTAAAGGAGTTCGGCTCCCTGATAAAGAGCATTGCCGTTTTCGGCTCGTTCGCCCGGGGAAACATTAACGAGAAAAGCGACATTGACATAATGGTCATTCTGGACGACGCTTCAGTTGAACTGACTCCTGAGATAATCGGGTTCTACAACAGGGAGCTTGAGACAATCCTCCGGAAAGAGGGCTCGGCATTGAAGTTCCATGTTACAACAGTCTCGCTTTCAGAGTTCTTCGACACAGTCAGGAGAGGGGACCCCTTGATAATAAACATCCTGAGAACTGGACTGCCAATAGTTGACGCCGGTTTCTTCGCCCCAATGAAGCTTCTCCTCAAGCACGGGAAAATCAGGCCGACTGACGAGGCAATTGAACTAGGCCGGAACAGGACGCTTTATCACATGAACGACTATTCGAACGCGACAACTGTTGCCGCAACAAGCCTCTATTGGGCGGCCGTTGAAGCGACCCATGCCGCGGTAATGACAAAGGGCGCGACGCCTGCGAGCCCTGAAAAAATCGCGGAAGAGCTCGAGAAAAAAGGAATCGGAACAGAGGAAGACAGGAAGACTTATCAGGGAATATTCGACCTGATGAAATCAATTGTCCACCGCCAGAAAATGGAAGTCTCCCCAGAAGAACTGCGCTATTGGAAGGACGCCGTCTGGAAGTTGGTCGAGAGCATGAACTCGGTCTGCGATTTGGCTCTGAAAAAATAATCGAACTGAGAGTCTAATAAGCGAGGGCGGGAGCACGGTATTTCGATGCATTCGCAACAACCGCGTCCGCCTTGGAAACAACGTCGCCCACATATTTGACTGCCTTGGTTTTGGCTTCCGTCAGCATGTTCTTTGAGACTTTCATTGTGTTCTCGAACTCGCGTTTGAGTCCGAGAACGTCGGCATATGCAACAGTTTCTCCAAGAGCGTATTTCGCTTTTCCGGCCCGCACTGCGGAGCCAATAATCTCCTCTCCAACAGCCCTTATTGAGCGCGCTTCCCTTGACCCGATTCCCTCTTGGGTTTCGCTCCCTTGGAGGGCTTCAATTGAACGGCCGAGGTTGGACAAGTAAGAATCCGCATTCGCCTTCATTTTACCGAGCCTGGCTTCAAGCGCCTTGTATTCGGCAGAGTCCTTCTCGAGCTTGGTAAGTTCAGAATATCCCTTTTGCGCCGCAGCCTGATACTGCTTTTGGAAGGAAGTCATCTTATCCTCAATTTTCTTCGCCCGCTCAGAAACGGCAGACTCTATCTGGCCCGCCAATTTGTATGCTTCCGCTCCGACCGTCTCGCCCGCTCCCTGCTCGGTCGAAAGGAACGCCACAACTTTCCCCCTGTCAAGAACCCCCTCTGAATTGACAAGGGGTTTCATTTCAGGGGTCTGAAGAGCAAGAGCCCCTTCAATCATTGGCTGGTAGAATTCCACTCCCCAAAGGGTTGGAAGAATTTGCTCAATTGTTTTCTTGTTCCCGCCAGTCTTTTTCGCAATATACCCTGAAATGTTTGAAACAAGCTCGCTTGGAATCCGCTTTCCAGTTTCCGGGTCGAAATTATATTGTCCCCTTAGAATTGCATGGCCTTGATCTGGAGCAGATACAAGGGATTTTAGGACATCAAGATAAATATCGGGCTTCTTTTCGTCCCGTTCATCTTTCTTTGCCATTCCAATTCACCTTTTTCCTATTGTCCAGTTTTGAGCGATACACTACCAATAGGCATCCGAACCTTTTAAACATTGCTACTAATAAGTGAATAAATAATAGTTGGGACTAAAGATAGGCCATGTTTGTGAGAAACCCTTTAATAGTCCTTTTGCGTGAAAAAAGGCGAAAATCATGGCGGAATCCTTTGAAAATAACACCAGCGCAAATAATGTTCCACAGGCATCCAAAGGGATTGAGGAAAGCAAGGGAATTGCCCAAACAAACCCCAAATCAGGGAGCGGAAAAAAGCCCCTCGGTCCAGCCCAGCTTGAAAAAGCGAAGAAAAAGCGCCAATTAATGCTGAAAGGGGCAATGAACAAAGTAAAGGACTATTCCGCAAAATTGAGGGAAAAGTTCGGGAAATATGTGAAAGCGGTTGTTGTTTTCGGCTCCTTTGCCCGCGGGAACTATACTGTCGGTTCAGACATTGACGTTCTTGTAATTATTGACGACACTGAATCCGACAAACCAATTGACCAGCCCCTCCGGGATTCCCTCCACAACCAAATGCAGGAACTGGGAACGCAGATTGACAAGGAAATACATATCCAGCTCCACACCCTGACCGAATTCTGGGACTATATCCGGAACGGCGATGCTCTTTTCTTCAACTATCTCCGGACAGGAATTCCGGTTTATGACGGAGGGTTCTACAAACCAATGAACCGGCTTCTCGTTTCCGGAGCAATAAAGCCCTCCCAGGAAGCGATTTTCAAGAGCATTGACGGAGCGAAATCATACCTGACCAAAGTGACTGATTACATGAACTGGGCAATTGAGAGGATGTATCGGGCGGCAACCTGGTCTGCTAACGCCTATCTGATGGCATCCGGAATGCCTCCGGGAGAAGTCCCTGAGCTTGCCCCAGTAATGCGGAAATATTTCGTTGAGAACGGAACGCTTCCGCCGGAATATCCGGACATTCTAGAGGAAATAATCAAGCTCCACAAGGGAATTGAGCACGGGGAAATAAAGGACATGTCCCCGGACAAGGT
>Ga0116204_1001858_pt1 | contig 11680 bp, 10 predicted proteins | sample LakKivwa52mmetaG_FD_94481 | JGI IMG/M metagenome (GOLD analysis project Ga0116204, IMG submission 94481) | Anoxic lake water microbial communities from Lake Kivu, Rwanda to study Microbial Dark Matter (Phase II) - Lake Kivu water 52m metaG | ecosystem: Environmental > Aquatic > Freshwater > Lake... | reverse complement strand
ATCGTTGACTTGCTTGAAGACGGCGCGGATAGCGGCGTTGAAGGGAATGCCGACGACGGCGAAGTAGCCGGAAACGGCGGCGGTGTTGCCGACCTTGATCGTGGTCGCGGTGACGCCCTGGACGTAGTCCGGGACGCCGGTGGTGGTGACGGTGGTCGTGGTCGCGGTCGTCGTCAACGTTTCCGTTGTCGTCGTGGTCGTCGTCGTCGTGGCGGCGCAGGCGACCAGAACGAGGCCCACAAACGCGGTCATGGCAAACAGAATCAGTTTTTTCATGTTCTTCTCCTTTTTCTTATTTTGGATTCCGGAATTCCGGGATTGCACGAAGTTTACTTGCCGCCGAGATAGGCCTTGACGAGCGAGTCGTCTTCCAAAAGTTTGGCGGCGGGGCCGTGGGTCTTGACCTTGCCGAGTTCAAGGACGTAGACGTAGTCCGCGATCTTCAAGGTTTGAAACGCGTTCTGCTCGACGATCAGAATCGTCGTGCCGGCCTTCTTGATCGTTTGGATCGTCTGGAAAATGTCCCGGACGATCAAGGGCGCAAGGCCGAGGGAGGGTTCGTCGAGCAAGAGAAGTTTGGGTCTGCCCATCAGGGCTCTGCCGATCGCGAGCATCTGCTGCTCGCCGCCGGATAGTGTGGAAGCCTGCTGTTTGCGGCGTTCCTTGAGGACCGGAAACATCGCGAACACGGCTTCGAGGCTTTCTTGTTTCTTCGCTTTCGCGGAGAGAGGCGGCGCGGCGGAATCGGCCTTGCGCTTCGAATCGCCCTTGACGGAGTAGGCGCCGACCATAAGGTTTTCCTCCACCGTCAGACCCCGCAGAATGTGGCGCCCTTCGGGCGACTGGATGATGCCTTTGGCGGCGAGCTTGTAGGGCTCCAAGCCGGCGATTTCTTCGCCGTCGAACAGAATCGAGCCCGATTTCGGTTTGACGACGCCGTTGATCGTGCGGATCGTCGTCGTCTTGCCGGCGCCGTTGGCGCCCAGGATCGCGACGATGCTGCCTTGTTCGACTCGTAGGTCGATGCCTTTGATGGCGCGGATGATCCCGTAGTCGACCACGAGATCCTTGATTTCGAGGAGTGCCATCTATTCGCCTCCTAAATAGGCTTCGCGAACGGCCTTGTTGGTTTGGATCTCGGCGGGTTTGCCGATCGCAAGCCGCTTGCCGAAACTGATCGCGCAAACGGTGTCGCAGACGTCCATGACGAGACCCATGTCGTGTTCGACGAGGAAGATCGTCGCCTGGTACTCGTCGCGGATCTTGCGGATGACCTCTTTCAATTGTTCGGTTTCGGTATCGTTCAGACCGGCTGCCGGCTCGTCCAGAATGATCAGGTCGGGATTGGCCATCAACGTGCGGGCGAGTTCGACCTTCTTCAAAATGCCGTAGGGAAGACCCAGCGGATAGAAGTTGGCGTAGACTTCCAGTCCCAAATCTTCGAGGACGTCCATCGCTTTCTTCCGGAGCAGTTTCTCTTCCCGCTTGAGTTTGGGGGTGGCGAGCAGCTGGCCGAAGAAACCGGTGCGGTATTGCGTGTGGGCGGCGACGAGCAAGTTCTCGAGAATCGGAAGTTCCCAGACCATTTCGACGTTTTGGAACGTGCGGACGATGCCCAGGCGGATCACGTCGTGGACCTTCTTGGTCGCCAGGTCGACGACGTCGCCGTCCTTTCCGCGGTAGTACAGACCGCCCGCGGTGGCTTTGTAAAAGCGGGTGATGCAGTTGAAGACGGTGGTTTTGCCGGCGCCGTTGGGACCGATCAGACCGAAGATCTCGCCGCGCTTCACGCTGAAGGACAGCTGGTCGACGGCTTTGAGGCCGCCGAAGTGCATCGAGAGCTGATCGAGTTTCAAAACGGCGTCCGGTTCGATCTTCGTTTCCAAAGGACTCGTTTGGCCCTGAAGTTTGGATGCTTCGCTTTGCAGTTTCGCGAGCAGCCGCTTCCATAGGGCGATGCGTGTTTCGAAGCGTTGCCGCCAGAAAACGACATGGCGATCGTGTTCTTCCCACAGCATCGTTTCATTTCGTTCGAGACGGCTGCGGACGCGGCGGCCCAGATGATCGCAAGCCTCGATCGCGGAAGGATCGCTCTCTTGGGGAATCAGCCGGATCGTCGCCTGTTCGATTGCGGATAGACGCTGTGTTTCGAGTTCATGAAGGCGCGGCGCGAACGTTTCGTCCAGTTCGGCAAGACTCCTGTTTTTGCGATAGGCGTCGCTGCGTTGCTTGAGGATCGCGAGACGCTTCCAGTAATAGGCCTTTTCGACTTTCAGTTTCGCCGTTTGGACCATGCCCAATACCGCTTCGCTCGCGATGCCGGCGTTTCGTTCGCTGGATGCCAGCTTTCGGTTTGCACGCAGGCGGAGCGTTTCGACCGTCCTTGCCACGCGCTCCCTGCTTTCTTCCATCTTCAAGGGAAGATAGTCCGTTTCGAATTGGATCTTGCTTTCCAACCAGCGGATGGGCGCCATCAGGATGCGGCGCTTCAGGACGTCAAACTTCCTGCCCATAGCGGCGCACCTTCCATTTCCGGACCGCGTTCTTCCATGCGGTAACGAGCTTGGTCTTGATGGTGAGGACCAGTTGGTACAGCCCTCCGGGGTAGAACATGACGACGAGGATAATCAAGAGACCGTTCAGGATGTAGGTGATGACGGGCAGCGACTGCTGGAGGTTCACGAAGAACGTCCGCAGCGCCTCCTGGTGTTCGGGGAAGCGTTCGATGAATGCGGCGATCGCGGCGTTGCGGTCCGGGGTCACGATGATCCGCTGGAAGACCGCGAGGTCGAGGCCGAAGATCATGAACGAGCCGAGGACGATTCCCCAGATCGAGCGGGAGCCGCCGACGATGACTGCCGCGAGGAGGTTGAGCGAGAAGGCGAGGCTCCAGGTCGTCGGGATCGTGTATCTGATGTAGGACATGTACAGGATTCCGCCTACGAGCGCGAAGACGGTGGCGATGATGAACGCGAGGAGACGGTATTTGAGCACCGAGACGCCCATCGCCTGGGCGGCGGACTCGCTGTTCTTCATCGCGAGCATCGCCCGGCCGGTCGGGCTCTTGATGATGTTGAAGGTGAAGAACATCATCAGAACCAAGACGACGGCGATGGCCGCGAAGACGGTTTCGTTCGAAACGGTGTAGTAAGTGCCAAAGAACACCAGTTGCGGCATCAACAGCCCGTTCGTGCCGTTGGTGATCGTGACCGCGTTCTTGAAGATCTCGTTCAGAATTTCGGAGAGGCCCAAGGTGATGATCGCCAGGTACATGCCCTCGATTCTGAGCGAGATGAAGCCGACGACCACGCCGAGGATGATCGCGCCCAGCACCGAGTAGAAGACGACCATGCCGACGGAGAAGCCCCTCGCGTTGGTGAGATAGCCGAGCGCGTAGGTGCCGATGCCGACGAATCCCGCGGTGCCAAGCGACGCCAGTCCGGCATAGCCAAGCAGGATCGCGAAACCCAGACCGATGACGATGTAGATCATCGTGAGACCGAAGGCGCGCATGATCGAGACCGGAATCGCGACGCCCAGGCTTTGGATCAGCTGGACGAAGAGCATCAGACCGCCCAAAAGGACGAAACCGAAATAGGGATGGTGGACGATTTGCTGGAATTGATGCTTCCGCTGATCGCGGAGACGCAGACGGGGATCCATGCTACACCTTCTTCGCGATCTTCTTGCCGAAGAGGCCGAGCGGCTTGGCAAGGACGATCAGGAGAATGATGCCGTAGACGAGCGCGTTGCTCCACAGCGAGGACACATAGAAGAACAAAGCCGACAGCACGGGAATCAGGACCGCGCCGACGATCGGACCGAGGAAGGACGAGAATCCGCCCAGAATCCCCGAAAGGAAGCCGTTGACCTGGGTGGCGGTCATCATCCCGACGGACAGGCTGCCGCCTTCGGCGAGCAGATAGGCCGAAATGCCGCCCAAGGCGCCGGCGATCGCCCAGGAAAGGGCGGTGATCAAACGGGTGTTGACGCCCATCATGCCGGCGACGATCTCGTTGGACGCCGTGGCGCGGACGCCCAGCCCCCACTTCGTGAACCGCAGGGCGGAGAACAACAGGCCTAGCAGTACCACGGTGATCACGAGCGCCCACATCGCGTGTGGCGTGATCGAGACCATGTTTTCGCCAAACGGGATCAGGATCGGATCGCCGTAGGAAAGTCGCGGCACCGACAGCGTCGGAATGCCGTAGATGACGGGGATCAGCCCGGATACGACGAGCACGAGACCCATCGTGATCATCTGTTTGCCCACGGAGGTGATGTATTTGGACTTGCGGATGATGAAGACGTCGATTGCCAGGCCCATCAGGAAGCTGACGATCGCGCCGCAGACCATTCCGAACATCGCGAGCTGCCAGCCGGACCATCCCCACGCGGCCGCCCGCGTGATGACGACCGAGGCGAAAAACACGCCGAAGGTCGCCACGATGCCTTGGGCGAAGTTCGTGGTGATCGAGGTCTTGAAGATGAGCACGATGCCGGTCGTCGCAAGCGCCAGGGAGGAAAACGACAGGATCTTGTCGGCGATCGTGATGACGACGCCGTACCAGGTGATCAGACCCGAGAACATCCAAAACAGCGACAGGATCCACAAGCCGATCAGGATGTTGATCCACCGGTTCTGCTTTTCCGTGCGTTTCGGACGTTTTCGAAGCCAGAGCAGGTCAATCAGGAAAAACACGCCGAGACTGGCGATCAGAACCAGGAAGAACTGACGCCAGAACAATTCGGTGTCAAACATCGGACGGCCCCCATTTCACGATGTTCGCCGCCCAGACGTAGCCGATGCCGGCGGCGAGCATGCAGACGACGGTGCCGTCCTTGACTTTGCCCTGCTGGAGGGCCAGATGGAGCGAGAGGATCTGGTCGATCTGGCCGATGTGGCCGTATTCGTCCAGATAGATGGTTTGTTCGTCGGACAAGCCCAGGTCCTGAAGCATGGCCTGGTGTCCGCTTTTCTTGATGTGGAGGATGTCGAGATAGCCGATGTCCGAGCGCTTCATGTCCGACTTGCGGAGCGCTTCGTCGATGCAACGGTACCAGTTGGGCATCGAGACCTCGTTCAGACGGTTCTTCATCTGCACGGGATCCATCAGTTTGAGCGATTTCTTCGCCTGCTCGACGTTGTCCTTCGTGATCGGATTGCAGATGCCGCCGATCGCGACGCCCGCGGTGCGGGCAAGCGACCCGTCGCCGATGACGTGGCTGCCCAGCAGCAGATTGCGACCGTGATTCTTTTTCAGGATCACGGCGCCGCCGCCGGCGCCCAGATTGTACATCATCGACATGTCCTTGTCCGTGAAGTCGACGAAATCGCCGTTGCGGTAGCCGCCGACGACCATGACGGTCTGGATGTCGTCGTCGGCCACGAGCATGTCCTTGGCGATCTTCAGCGCCGAAACCGTGGTGCAGCACCGGTTCTGGACGTCGATGCCCCAGGCGTTCTTCGCGCCGATCTTGTCTTGGATGTAAAGCGCGGAAGTCGTGAGCGGATATTCTTTCCATTCCTCGCCGACGCAGAGCACGACATCGATCGAAAACGGATCGACGCCGGTGTTTCGAAGGCAGTCCAGGGCCGCTTTGACACCCATTTCCTGGGTGCCGTCCCCGTCGCCGGGAATCGACTTCGAGCGGATGCCGAGTTTTTCGACGACCGCCGCTTTGCTCCACACGCCGCCGGTGCGTTCGCTGATTTCCTTGGCGGTCATTCTGCCTTCGGGGATGTAGATGCCGGTTCCGACGATGCCGACGGTGGGTTTGTTCATGAGAGTCACCTTTTCTGGTTGAGGGTGGATTACAGACGCATGCCGCCGTTGACGGAGATCGTCTGGCCGGTGATGTAGGAGGCGTCGTCCGAAGCGAGGAACAACGCGACTTTGGCGATTTCGTCGGGTTGGCCCAGACGCTTGAGCATCGTCATCTGCGCGAATTCCTTGAGGAGGTCTTCGGGGACGGTTTTCAAAATGTCGGTCATGACGTAGCCCGGCGCGATCGCGTTGACGCGGACGGGGACGCCTTTGCGGGCGAATTCCTTCGCCCAGGTCATCGTCAGACCGATGACGCCGGCCTTGGTCGCCGCGTAGTTCGCCTGGCCGATGTTGCCGAACAGGCCGACGACGGAGGAGATGTTGATGATCGATCCGCCGCCGTCGATTTCCATCTGGGGACCGACGTGGCGGGTGAGGTTGAAGACGCCCTTCAGGTTGACGTTGATGACCGCATCCCACATCTCGTCGGTCATCTTGCGGGTCATCGCGTCGCGGGTGATGCCGGCGTTGTTGACGAGGATGTCGATATGCTTGTAGGTCGCGAGGACCTGGTCGAAGAACGCTTTGCAGGCGGCGCTGTCGGAAACGTTCAGAGGCAGATAGTCCACGCCGGCGCATTCGTAAGTGAGCGGTCCCATGTCGGCCGCGATCACGCGGGCGCCCTGGGAAGCGAAAGCTTTGCAGATTTCCATGCCGATGCCGCGGGATCCCCCGGTGACGACGGCGACTTTGTTCAAGAGTTTCATGTTGGTCTCCTCTACTATTTGACGATTTTGACGACGACGGCGGTTCCCATGCCGCCGCCGATGCAGAGGCTGGCGAGTCCGACGGTCTTGTGTTGACGGGCGAGTTCGTGGATCAAGGTGACGATGATGCGGTTGCCGCTCATGCCGACGGGGTGGCCGAGCGCGATGGCGCCGCCGAGGACGTTCGTCTTGGCGAGGATCGCGTCCTTGGACTGGCCGTGTTCCTTCGCCAGTTCGGCGACGACGCCGAGGCTTTGCGCCGCGAAGGCCTCATTGAGTTCGATTCGCTCCATGTCGGCGAGATTCTTTCCCGCTTTGAGGAGGGCTTTGCGGATGGCGGGAACGGGTCCCATGCCCATCAGGTTGGGGCTCACGCCGGCTTCGGCGAAGCTGACGATTTCGGCGAGGGGCTTGAGACCGTGCTTCAGGACGGCTTTTTCGCTCGCAAGGATCAGGAAGCTCGCGCCGTCGTTGATGCCGGAGGCGTTGCCGGCCGTGACCGTTCCGTCGGTCTTGAAGGCAGGCCGGAGCTTCGCCATCTTCTCGGGATTGGTCGTCCGGTTCGGATACTCGTCGCGGGCGAAGACGACGGTCTCTTTCTTGGTCTTGATTTCGATCGGAACGATTTCGGGATCGAAGACGCCGGCGTCGACGGCCGCGATCGCCTTTCTTTGGCTTTCGAGGGCGAAGGCATCCTGTTCGGCGCGGGAGATGCCGTAGAGCTCGGCGATGTTTTCCGCAGTGATGCCCATGTGGATCTTGGTGAAGGAATCGATCAGACCGTCTTGCAGGATGACGTCCTGCATTTGGAAGTCGCCCATCTTGACGCCCTCGCGGATGCGGGAACTGACGAGATAGGGCGCCTGGGTCATCGATTCGACGCCACCGGCGACGACCAGGTCGGCGTTGCCGGTCTGGATCTCGAGGGCGCCGTTCATGACCGATTTCATGCCGGAACCGCAGACCATGTTGATCGAGTTGGCGGGAACGCTTTCGGGAATGCCCGCCTTGATGGCGATCTGACGCGCGATGTTTTGACCGAGTCCCGCCTGGAGGACGTTGCCGACGATGACGGTGTCGACGGCTTCTGGCGCGACGTTCGCGGCGGCGATGGCCGCTTTCAGGACTTGCGTGGAGAGTTCGGCGAGCGGGATGTCTTTGAGCGAGCCGAGGAACGTGCCGATCGGACTCCGCTTGGCACCGACGATGTAGACTTTGTTCATGGGAATCCACCTTTCATGAAATGGTTGTAGCCGTTGCGGTTGACCTCGGAACGGCGATGTGAATAAATGTTCATACGTCAGACCCATTTTATAATGGAACGGTGCGGTTGTCAAGCGCTTTCACTGAAACGATTTTGGATTCAAGTTCATGAAATCCGATGTAAGAAGTGAATAATTATTCACATACCGTCACCATACATGAAAACGCTGTCACGACGGCGGGTTTCGAACCAACTTTCCAAAAAATGGATTGTCTTTTGGCGGCGGTTCGATTACAATGATACTCAGGTGATTCCATGAAAACTCTCGGCGTGCGTCTTCCCAAAACCAAAGTCGGCGAAGCAACCTTCAAGAAAATCATTCGCACCGGAAAACGGCTGTTCGCCAAGCACGGTTTCCAGGCGACCTCGATCAACGACATCATCGCCAAATCGAAAGTCGCGGCAGGGACGTTCTACCTGTATTTCGACAACAAGCTCGCGCTCTACATGCATCTGCTCGAGGAATACAAGCGCGAAATCCGCTTGACCTCGGCGACGGCGGTCACCGGATACCAAACCCGTTACGAGATCGAGCGCGAAGGCCTCAAGTCGTTCATCCGTTACGTCCGCAAGGACCCGCTCGCCTACAAGCTGATCTGGGAATCGATGTCGGTCGACCCCAACATCTTCAAGGAGTATTACCAGTCCTTCGCCCTATCCTACGGCTTCCACCTGAAGGAGTATGTCGAAAAGGGTCAGGTCCGAGACGACATCGACCTGGAGACGGCTTCCTACATCCTGATGGGCATCGCCAATTTCGTCGGTCTTCAGGTCCTGTTCCAAGAAGACATCTCTGAAGCCGAGATCGACCGCATCGTCGGCGAAGCGATGAAGATGATCGAATCCGGACTGCTCAAACGCTAAATTCCCGCCCCGCCTAGAGGCGGGTTTTGTTTTTTCTTGCGCCGCGGGCGAAGAGGTGCTAAAACATTCATACCAAGTGCGAAAGAATAGCGTGAGATCGCGCTTGCAGGGGATAGAACCATGCACAGCTGACGGCTATCCAAACCCGTGCTCCTGATCGTGACCTTCTTGATGGTCGCGCTCTTTTTCGCGGTTCCGTCGACGCTTATGTACCGCCGCATCGAACGTCTCGCCGTCGACAACCTTGGCGAGAGCGCGATGCGCTACGCCCAAACCGTCGCCCGCCTCGTCGAACAGGACATCGTTTCGTACCGCGCATTGTACGAAGCGGCGCTTGAGGACGATCCCGCGATCGACGAAGCCTATTACCAATCGATGCTCGAATTGTTTTCGACCGTCGTCAAAGACCTCGACGCCACGTTCGTCTACACGACCAGCGTCATCGACGAAACCGCCTTCGCCTACATCCTGGATGGCGAAAATCCGCAAAGCGAGTTGTTCAGCCCGTTCGGATCCCCGGACGAGACGACGGCGATCGAATGGCGCGTCGCGACGACCGGCATCCCCGAATACACGGGACTCGTCAGTTTCGAACGCTGGGGCACGTTTCTCTCCGGCTACGCGCCGATCCGCGACGCTTCCACCGGCGAGATCCTCGGCATTGTCGGCGTCGACTACTCCCTCGATCATGTCAACCAGCTTCTGAACACGGCCCTTCTGACCATGGTCATCGGCGTCTCCTTGCTGGTCGTCTTCGCCACCGGCGTCCTCCACCGGCTTCTCGAAGCGCGGTTCGTGGCGCTCGAAATCGATTATCTGACCGGTCTTTCCACCAAGCAAAGCTATGAAGGTTTCTTGAAACGGGCCACCCAGGACGCTTTGAAAAGCAAAAAACCGCTGTCGATGCTGATGATCGACATCGACGACTTCAAACAGATCAACGACATCTACGGCCACGATTTCGGCGATCTGGTCTTGAAAAAGGTCGGGGAAATGCTTCTGACATTCCGCCGGAAGAACGAATCGATCGCCCGCTACGGCGGCGACGAATTCGTCTACGTCATGCCCGAATCGCTCACCAAGGAAGCCGCCGCGAAAGCCGAAGCGATCCTCGAAGCCGCCCGCATCATCGATCTTCGTCCCGACGACAAGAAACTTCACCTGACGCTCTCGATCGGCGTGGCGGGACTGTCCGATCTCGAAGAACCCGACAAGCTGATGATCGCGGCCGACCGGGCGATGTACCTGTCCAAAAGCAAAGGCAAGAACCGCGTGTCGACCTATTCCGAATAAAGCGAAAGGAACTCTCACGAGTTCCTTTTTTCTTGGTTTATCGGATCAGTTTGGAAAACGAGTTCATTCCCCACGGCGGGTTCTTGAGCAGCTTTTGCGTGTCTTCGGTCGACTTCGGCGCGCCGAAGTAATATCCTTGCATGAAGCGGACCTGCTGGGAAGCGAGCATCGAGATCATCGCTTCGTTCTCGATGCCTTCGACGATGACGACCTTCTGCTTGGCGATCGCGGTCGCGATGACGCGCAGGATCTGATCGGCTTCTTCGAACTGGTTTTCGATCTTCATGACGTCTTCGCGGTTGATCTTGACGATGTTGGCGATCAAACGGTCCATGTCGGCGATGAGCTCGTAGTTGTCGCCAAGGTCGTCGACGGCGAGGCGGAAGCCGTAGCGGCGGAATTCCTGAAGATTGTGGACGGCGACGGGACTCTTGACGACGGTGTAGAAGTCGATGATTTCCATGCAGAAGGATTCGGTGTCGAATTCGTTCTTCCGCACGATGTCGAAGAAGGTTTTCGCCAGATTCTCCATCATCAGCTGCTTGGGCGAAAGGTTGATCGAGATGAACGTCTCGCGAAGGCGGAACATCTGATTCCATTGCGCGTATTGCTTGACGACGCGTTCAAACCCCCAAGCGCCAAACCAGGTGATGTCGCCGGTCAGGTCCATGACGTTCAAAAACTTGGACGGGGGCAGGACGCCCATCGTCGGATGGTTCCACCGGAGCAGGCTTTCGAAGCCGATGATCTTGCCGGTCTTGATGTCGACGATCGGCTGGTAGTAGAGCATGAATTCCTCGTTCTGGATCGAACGCTTGATCTCCTGATAATAGGTGACGTTGAACTGTTCGGCGCCGAGCAGTTCGGCGGAATACATCGCGGTCCGGTTCTTGCCGTTCTTCTTGGCGACGTAAAGCGCGATTTCGGCGTTTTTGAGCAATTGCGAGGAATGGATGCCGTCGTAGGGGAAGAGCACGATGCCGATCGAGGTCGTGAGCAGTTCGCTCGTCGCCTTGAGCGGTTCGGCGACGGTCGCGAGCAGCTTGTCGGCCATCTGTTTGATCCGATCGTTGTCCATCGGGCCTGGATGGTAGTACAGGAACACGTCGTCCTTCCAGTTGCCGGAGATGTGGGTCTTGTCGCCGAGCTTTTTGAACTTGGCGGCGAGTTCCTTGAGGGTCTTTTGCGCGACGTCGGCGCCGGCCTTTTCGACGAAGGATTTGAAGTTGTCGAGGTTCATGTAGAAGAGGGCGCTGACGTTGCCCTCTTTTTCCTGACCGAGGGCGAACTGGATCCAGTCGACGATGTCGTCGTTCTTTTTGGGCGCCGTCGTCTTGACTTCGAACAGGTGGTCTTTCGTGATGTCGCCTTCGGCGCGTTTCTTTTGATCCTCGCGCTCTTTCTTGAGCGCCAGCATTTCTTCGCGCTCTTTCTTGAAGTCCCGCGAAACCGTGCGGAACATGAAGAAGAACACGAGCAGGGTCGCGACGATGATGACCGCCGCGACGAAGAGTTCCATTTGGTCCGACAGGTAGGTGGTTTCCGCCATGCGGAAGATCGGTGCGTTGTTCATGGTTTTACCTCGGGTCTCCGTAGTCTTTGTTGGCGAACACGTCGATGCGCTTCTGCCGGGCTACTTTGTAGAACTGGTCGATGTACGCTTCGGCTTCCGCCACGAGGAGCGGTTTGGAGAACAGGAAGCCTTGGAAGACGTCGGTTGCGAT
>Ga0116204_1001857_pt1 | contig 11681 bp, 7 predicted proteins | sample LakKivwa52mmetaG_FD_94481 | JGI IMG/M metagenome (GOLD analysis project Ga0116204, IMG submission 94481) | Anoxic lake water microbial communities from Lake Kivu, Rwanda to study Microbial Dark Matter (Phase II) - Lake Kivu water 52m metaG | ecosystem: Environmental > Aquatic > Freshwater > Lake ... | reverse complement strand
TCACTTACCTTCAGGCACATTTCGTTTCACTCGCAAATACCTCCCCCCGCTAATTTGGCTGACCACAAGTCCAAGGGTTTTTTCAGCATCCTGTTGCTTTTAAGGAAGAACCCTTGGACTTGTTCCAAGGGAAATTTGCGTTTTACCCGCATATCCCTAGGAAATTTCCCTTGTTCAGCAGACCCTAGTTATGCAAGTCCTAATTTTTGGGCAAGCGCTTTACAAACTCCTGGGCGTTTACAAAACCTACCATCCGAGTGAGTTCAGTTTCCGCCTGTCCCACAACTATCAAAGTGGGGACACCTACTACGCCAAAGTGGGTTTGGAGCGAATCTATCTGAGGATGATGATCTACATCAACTTTAAAAAGAGCATAATTCCCCTGTAGTTTTTCTATGACTGAGGGCTGATTGTAGGTTTTTTCTTCCATTTCTCGGCACGCAGCACACCAAATTTTTGATTCAAAATTGATGAGAGCTACTTGACCCGAACTGAGAGCATTCTTCATTTTTTGATGATCAAAATCTTGCCAGTTTAAAGCCTGCACTGCCTGTGAGTTTGCAGGGGGATTTACAGAAGATGAATTTACGGAGGAATAATCGGAAACTTCTGCTAATCCCTGATTAAAACTCGTATCAAGCTGCAAGGCCTTTGTCGCTATATATAGACCAATCAGTAGTGCTAAAAGTGCTCCCAGGCGCAGAAAGGCTGCCCAGGTTTTATTAACGCCTTCAAAGGCCCCAAAGGGGTTGATGTACATACCGCCAAACATAACCAGGCCTGCCAAAATAATGTTATATACCGAATTTGAATAAAAACCTCGCAAGTAGTAATTGGCCAAACCCAACAATACGAGGGCAAGGATTTTTTTTACATCAAGCATCCAAGCACCCGATTTAGGTATTCTTCCAAGTATACTTGTGAAAATGCCTAGGATCAGATAGGGAAAACCCATTCCTGCACCCAAGGCCGTAAACATCCAAAAACCTTCCCATACATTTTGCCTTTCCCCCACATAGACAATGAGCCCCAAGACAAAGGGACCTATACATGGAGAGGCTAGAACACCCGCAAATAAGCCAGCCACAAACAAACTGAGTATTCCCTTTTTTCCTGAAGAAACTTGATTTACCCGTGTTAAAAAAGAAGACGGAAGAGACAGTTCAAAGAGGCCATAGGAGGAAAGAGCCAGGGTAATAAATACAAGGCCTATACCCAACTGGACCCAGGAAGATTGAAGGAAAGAACCAAAAAGCATTCCGGTAAAGGCGGCCAATAATCCAAGGAGGGAAAAAGACAAAATAAGACCACCCACAAAAACACTACTCAACCTTGCTTTTTGGGTTAAAGATCCTGCTTTTCCTCCAAACAGACTCATGGTAATTGCCAATAAAGGATAAACGCAGGGTGTCAGGTTAAGTAAAAAACCTCCACCCAATAAAAGAAGCAAGGTTCCCAGCCAAGGACCACTAAAATCAAGCGAATCCTCGGGTGTTGTCACCTCATCTTGCAGCTGCGCAGTAGTGCTACTAGATGAAATAGCCTCTTTTTCTTGAAAAATATTTTTAGAGTCTGGATGTGTAGAAATATCGCTATTTGGCTCTGACTTATGGGAGCCTTGCGGCAAGTTGATGCTCAGGTTAGACTGTGCAGGCGGCAGGCAGAGAGTATCATTACATGCCTGATAGTTCAAACTGACTTGAACAGTGTGGGCTTGTGACTTTAAATAAACTTCCAGGGGAAAGGAGTGGGAGTAAAGTTCTGATTGAGTTCCCAGGCTGGCCACCAGTTTTTTTTTAGCTTGGGGCCATTTTAAATCTTTGATGAGAACAGCATTTTGAATTTTTAATTCTGTAGGTATAGAAAAGTCATCGCTGGGACTGGCTGATTGTATATGCCAACCTTTTTGGATATTTACCTGAAGCAAAGCACGGTAAGCACTATAATTTGGGCTTGAGGTTGATTTTTTTTCTTGGTCTATACTCCCTTGGGGTTCAGAGGGAATTGAACTCTTGGATTGAGAAAAAAGGCTATCAGAATGAACAACTTCGAGTTGATTTACTTTAAGGCCTACAATAGCCGGGGTTGTAAGCTCTTTTGCCACAACAGCTGGCCCAAACCAAGTCGCCAATGCTAAGAAGGCCCAAACACCGTTTTTTAAAAGGGCAGTTAATAGAAGCCTTGCAAAACCTGACATGGGAATCCCTTAGGTTAAAAAATTCTTACCCTCATCACCGTAAGAGGTATAAAATAAAAAGTTTTTTTTGACCAACCGGGCTGATCAGCTAGAAAGCAAGGCTAAAGCCGGGTAAAAAAGGAGTAAGTTAGCGTAGACCCGGACTGGGAATAAATTTCTTTGGCTCCTATCAGGAGTTTTTTCTTGATACCCGTGCTGCAATATATCTAAGTTCCCCCTGTTCACTTTTTTTGGCAGGAAAATTATGGATCAACTTATGCGTTCAGTTTCGGGAATCCGAGGTATTGTGGGCACTAGTCTCACCCCGCTCACCTTAATGGAATATCTAAATGGCTTTTTAAAATTAACAAGCGCCAAAAAAATTGTCCTGGGTAGGGATTCGCGTCCTACAGGCCCCTTGATTGAAGATCTTATTTGTGCAGGTTGTGCGGCTGCCGGTGTTGAGGTCATTAAACTTGGCCTGGCAACCACTCCAACCGTTGAGTGGATGGTTCCCTTACTTAAGGCCGATGGGGGAATAATCATCACAGCCTCTCACAATCCTATCGAGTGGAATGCCCTTAAGTTTCTTGATCATGAGGGCTTGTTTTTACGAGGTCACCAGGTTGAAGAGCTTTTTAAACTGGTGGATGGAAAAATCTTCTCTTGGGCCAGTTATAATCAACTCGGAACTGTCACTGAAGAAAACGGTGGCGATTTGTCGCATATCCAGGGTATTCTGAATCTAAAATACCTGCAACCCAAGCTTATTCGATCTAAAAAATTTAAAGTCGTCTATGATGCAGTCAATGGCGCAGGTAGCCATATTATTCCTGCCTTACTAAAAGAACTTGGTTGTGAAGTTATATGTATTCATTGCACACCCAATGGGGTATTTCCCCGAGGGGCAGAACCTACACCTGAAAATTTAGCTATTTTGGGGCAAAATGTACTCAAAGAGGGTGCTGCCGTAGGTTTTGCGACTGACCCTGACGGTGACCGCCTGGCACTTGTAGACGAACAAGGTAAGCCTCTGGGTGAAGAGTACACCCTCGCCTTGGTAGCTGAACTGATTTTACGCCACAATAAAGGCCCCGTAACCATTAATTTGTCTACAAGCAGAATGCTTGAAGATATAGCCCAAAAGCATGGGGTAAGCTGCTACCGTGCCAAAGTCGGCGAAATAAATGTCACCGAGAAAATGTTACAAAATAAAAGTGTTATTGGGGGAGAAGGAAATGGAGGGGTTATTCTACCTGACCTCCATTACGGACGCGATGGGGTTTTAGGTGTTGCCCTCATACTTCAGCTTTTAGCAGAAGATATGCAAAACTTGAGTCAGCTGGCGGCCAACATTACACCCTATGTAATGGTCAAAACTAAAATTCCCCTTGCTGGTCAAAAATTATCCGATCTTTACTCCCACCTTCAAACGAAATTTCTTGATGCCCAAGTAAATACCGACGATGGCCTCCATCTTTCCTGGAAAAAAAGCTGGGTGCATATTCGAGCTTCCAATACAGAACCTATTATTAGAGTTATGGCCGAAGCCCCCACCCAAAAAGAAGCATCAGACTTGTGTGATGCGATTGCCCAGGGGATGTAAAAAATCGGGCCAGGGAGCCCGAGGATTGAATCCTTTTTGACCCCTTTTGAGTCCTTTGAACCCTAAAAAGCAGTCTTAAATTACTCTGTATCAGCTTGTAATTACTCTGTACCAGCTTGTAGCTAAATAAGGTATACTCAGGACAATTTACTTAGAGTCTGCTGAACAAGGGAAATTCTCAATGTTAATGAGGGTAGTACGCAGATTTCCCTTGTAGCAAGCGCAAGGGTTAACCCCAGTAAACAAGGGGTTAGCTATCAAAACCCTTGCACTTGTGATCAGCCCTATAAGCCGGGGGGAAGGTATTTGCGAGCTAAGCCTTATGTGCCTAATTGTAAGTGAAGGCACTAGCGAGCGAACAAATAGGATGGGGGGCGCAGATCCCCATCCTATAAGTGATAAAAAATTAGGGTCTGCTGCTAAAACTCAAGTTATTCAGCCGACCCTATTGAGGAAAATCTGCGGTTCCCTTTTTTACTGTACCCAGTTTTTAACCGAGTGCTTGTGTTTAGCCCACCTCCACAAAAAGGGATTTGGGGTGTATTTTTAAAAATCTCAAAGCCGAAACCAGGTGATTTATTTTTTCCTGCCAGGTTCCTTTTAACCGTTTTCGAAAGGCTTTAACATGTGTGGAATTGTAGCGTATCTTGGCCCAGAACAAGCACAAGATATTCTCTTGCGTGGATTACATCATCTTGAGTACCGTGGGTACGATAGCGCTGGTATTACCATCCTTAAAAATTCCGATTTACAAACTGTAAAAGTAAAAGGAAAGCTTTCTGAGCTGGATAAAATCCTCATCCCCCATCCACTCAGCGGAACTTTGGGTATAGGCCATACCCGTTGGGCAACCCACGGGGCTCCCAATGAAGTTAATGCTCACCCCCATACCAGTGAAGATGAAAATTTTGCTGTTGTCCACAATGGGATTATTGAAAACTATAGCGTTCTCAAAACCGCCCTACAAGAAGAAGGCTATGAATTTAAAAGTGAGACCGACACTGAAGTGATTGTTCACTTGATCAAAAAATTTTATACAAGCAACCTGAGCGATGCTGTTATGAAAACCATTGCCTTGCTCCAGGGTACATTTGGAATTGCTGTAATCAGCTCTAAGGAACCAGATGTATTGATCGGAGCCCGTCGGGGCAGTCCCTTGGTTTTAGGTCTTTCAGAGAAGGCGTTTTATTTGGCTTCAGATGTCGCACCTATAGTCGAATATACACAACATGTAATATACCTCAACGATAATGATGTAGTGACCATAAAAAACGGGAGCTATAAAATAGCATCCCTGCAAAGCCCCGATGTACAGAGAGAAATCCAGAAAATAAATTTTTCGCTGGAAGCCATTCAAAAAGGTGGCTACGAGCATTTTATGCTCAAAGAAATCATGGAACAACCACAAACCATCAAAAACGCTTTGCGAGGCCGGCTGATGGAAGATGTGGGCAGCGCCCGACTAGATGGCCTCAACTTAGTGCAACAAGAGCTCAGGCAGATTGAACGAATTATTATTACTGCCTGTGGAACTTCTTATTACGCCGCCATGGTAGGTGAATATATCATTGAATCTTTGGCTGGAATTCCTGTCGAAGTAGAATATGCCTCAGAATTCCGGTACCGTAATCCCATTATTGATTCAAAGACGGTGGTTTTTTGTATCAGTCAATCTGGTGAAACAGCCGATACACTTGCTGCCCTCAGAGAGGCCAAACACAAGGGCAGTACTGTATTGGGTATATGTAATGGAGTGGGCAGTTCCATCGCAAGAGAAACTAATGGTGGCATATACATCCATGCCGGACCCGAAATTGGCGTGGCATCAACCAAGGCCTTTACATCGCAAGTAGCAGTTTTAACCCTACTTGGACTTATGTTGGGTCGCATGCGTCGCCTCTCGGCTAACCAAGGAATAGGTATCTGTAAAGCTCTGCAAGAGATTCCTTCTAAAATCGAGCAAATACTCAAATTAAACGACCTCATAAAAAATATTGCTGACACTTACAAAGATGCCAGTAACTTTTTATACCTTGGACGCGGCTACAGCTATCCTGTTGCTCTCGAAGGTGCACTCAAGCTTAAAGAAATTAGCTATGTACATGCTGAAGGTTATCCCGCTGCCGAAATGAAACATGGGCCCATTGCCCTTATCGACGAAAACATGCCTGTTGTTGTGATTGTACCCTCCGATGCACTCTACGATAAAACACTTTCCAACATCCAAGAAGTCAAAGCCCGCGGCGGAAAAATTATTGCCGTTACAACCGAATTTACAGGTGAACTGCAAGGATTAGCTGATCACATCATACCTATTCCAGATACACTCGAATTTTTAAGCCCGCTCTTGGCTGTAATTCCCTTGCAATTACTTTCTTATCATATAGCTGTGGCTCGTGGATGCAATGTAGATCAACCTCGCAATCTAGCTAAGAGCGTTACCGTCGAATAATGCCGGCACCCATAGAATATGAAGTAAAGATTCCGGTTTTTGAAGGCCCACTGGATCTTCTGGTTTTTCTTGTTCAAAAAAACGAGCTCAACCCTAAAGATATACCCATAGCCCTTATAACCGATCAGTATCTGGTATATCTGGGCCAGATGAGTTCAGCAGAATTGGCTCAGGCAGGTGAGTTTCTGGTTATGGCAGCCCGGTTGATGCGACTTAAAGCCCGAGAACTTCTGCCCTCCGAAGAAAAAGACGAACTCGAAGAAATGGAGTACGAACTCGATAAGGCTGCACTCATTCAACAGATGATGGAGTACCAAAAATTTAAAGAAGCTTCTAAATTCCTTCGTCGCCTGGAGGACAGTCATTTTGGGGCCTACTCCCGTGCCTTTCAGGAAAGGCGCAAACAGTCTACCGAGCTTGCGGAAGTAGACAGTGAAGTGGGGCTGTACGAACTCCTGAGAGCCTTTAGCGTAGCGAGCACCCAACAGAAAAAATACCGCTACCACGAAGTCGAAATTGACGATGTCACTATCGAAAACCAAATGAAAAAAATCCAGAGTTATCTTACCGAGCATCCCAGTAGCCATTTTGAGGAATTTTTTTCTGCTGACCCACGCCGGATTGTGGTCACCGTTTGTTTTATGTCTATTCTTGAACTCTGTAAACTCGATGTACTTTCCCTGCGGCAGCACCGCAATTTTGCGACCATCTGGGTATACAGGCGAGATACCCAGGAACAAATCCCCAACTTGCACTTTGAGGACAACTGGCAAAAGGAAAACGAAAAACTACGCCCCGGCCTGGTAGAACTGGTTCAAAACAGTGTGCTGGCGCGTCAAGGCAGCACTCCACTCGACATACTCCTCCAGGAGCTTGAAAAAAACCCTGAATTAGCCTGGTCAGATGAACCTTCAGATCCGCTACCGACCGATACACAGACAATACCCCGCTTTTTACCAGCTCCAGAGAACCACGCTGATAACAATTCAACCGAACTCCCTAACGAGGCTTTGCCCACATGAACCTTCCTGCTGAGGAATCCCAACCCAATGGTGCTGAGGCTGAAGACGAACTCCAGCCCTCTTTTACGCCAGACCCACTCAACTTGCTCAAAGCCCTACTTTTTGCTTCCCCTGAATACATTCCCCTAAGCACCCTTAAAGAAATTCTTGGGACAAACGATACAGTTCAAATCCGTACTTGGTTGAAAACCATACAAAAAGAGCTCAACCAAAAGGGTGAGCCCTTTGAAATTCAAGAGATCAATAAATCCTATCTTTTCAGGACTAAGTCTGAATACTACCCCTGGATTAAAAAACTCTACCGTGAAACAGGCGCCCGTAAACTTTCACAAGCCGCCTTGGAAATTTTAGCCCTCATCGCTTATAAACAACCCATGACTAAAGCCGAAATTGAAGAAATTCGGGGAGTTAATGTTGATGGGCCCCTGCGGGGACTGCTAGAAAGAAAACTTATTCAAATTACAGGAAAATCGGATAAAATTGGTTCGGCCTTTACCTATGGAACTACTAAAGAGTTCTGTCAATATTTTGGAATTAGCCGGGTGCCCGAAGATTTGCCTAAACTCTCTGAGTTTGAAAATCTTATAGCAGCAAGCAATCTAGTTCCCCAAATGGCACAAGATGGCCAGGTTATTGAGCTGAAAGTAGACAGCCTGAGTGAAGATGAAAAAATTCTTGAATCTCAAGAAGCTCAGCGGCTTCTCCAAGAGACAGTTCCCAACCTTTTCAGTGAATCCGAAGAAAACCCTGCTTCTTATTCTTCCCAATTACCTTTTATTGAAGGTGAAGAGAATACATCAGTTCCTTCTGAACTTTCTTCTAGTGAACCATCTAGTAACATGCCCACAGATTTTACAGACCCCTCTTCACATACATCCGAAGAAAACTGACTCCTGAGTTTGTTTCAATTGTTCCCTAGTTTTTAAAGATAAAAACGCTCCCCTACTCATGACCACACCACTCTTACGCCAGTATCAGTCCATCAAAGAAAAAGCCCAAGATTGCCTGTTATTATACCGCATGGGCGATTTTTATGAACTTTTTTACGATGATGCCCTTGCCGCGGCCCGAGTACTCGGTCTTACTTTAACCACACGCAACAGCCAGGATGAAAACGCGGCTCCCCTTGCCGGTTTTCCCTACCACGCTCTGGAAAAATATTTACCGCGCCTTATACATGCCGGTTACAAGGTTGCTATATGTGAACAAACAGAAGATCCAGCTCAGGCTACAGGAATCGTCAAGCGTGATATCATCGAAATCATTACGCGTGGAACAGCTCTTCTTGAGAACTGCCTTGATGCTAAAACCAATAACTACCTGGTTGCCCTTAATCCAGGTCCCTTTTGGGGAATGAGTACCCTAGATTTATCTACAGGACAATTTAGAGTTTGTGAAGGTCCAGAAGAACAAATTTTCTCAGAGTTATCCCGTTTACCCGTAAGCGAATGGCTTATTGCCGAAAATTGGACTCCGCCTCCTCACTTAAGCAACTGGGCCCAACAAGAAAAAATTTTACTTACCCCCTTGGATGCCCAACTCTTTCATGTTGAGCAGGCAAAATCATCTTTACTCAACCATTTTAAAATCCAATCGCTTGAAGCTTTTGGATGTGAACTCTATACAAGCGCCCTGGGTGCTGCGGCTGCCTTACTTCACTATGTAATACACCAAAAAAAAACTGCACTTGATCATATCGCAAGGCTAGAGCCACTGAGCCTCAATGCTTTTATGCAACTGGATGCTTCCACCTTGCGTCATCTAGAAATTTTAAAACCTGCCTATACTGAAGACGATCAATCCACCTTGTTTTCTTGGGTGGACCGCACCGGAACTGCCATGGGTGCTCGATTGTTAAAAGAGTGGCTTACCCATCCTTTAGTAGATGGAGCACAAATTCAAGGTCGACAGGAAGCTCTCGAAGAATTGATTTTAAAGACAGAAACCCGTGCCACTTTACAAAAACATCTTCGCCAAATTCTTGATTTAGAACGGATCATGTCACGGATTGGCTCGGGACGCGCGCACGCACGCGATCTCAGCGGTTTAGGAAATTCGCTAAAATCAGCACTAGAACTTATACCCTTACTTGATAGTCTCTATACTCCGCTTTTAGCGCAAACCCAGGCAAGCCTCCTGCCCACCCTGCCCTGGATGGAAAAAATAAGTGCCCAAATCGCTGAAGCCCCTCCCCTCACCTTGCGCGAGGGGGGAATTTTAAAACCAGAGGCCTTTCCCGATCTGAATAACATCCTCGAAGGGGCCCGCCAAGGCAAGGAATGGTTAGCCCAGCTTGAAACAAGCATGAAAGCGCAAACGGGTATCAATACTCTTAAGGTGGGGTATAACAAGGTTTTTGGCTACTACATTGAAATAACCCGATTGCATTCCGAAAAAGTTCCCGATAATTTTATTCGCAAGCAAACTCTTGCAAACGCCGAACGATACATCACCCCGGAGATGAAGGAATGGGAGACAAAAATTCTCGGTGCTGAAGGTTTGGCTAATAAGTTGGAGTATGAATATTTTTGCACACTCAGACAAGAACTGGCAGCCCATTCCAGCGTGTTTTTGAGGGCAAGCTCAGCCCTTGCGCAATTAGATGTACTGTGCAGCCTGTCAGTTTGTGCCAATGAATACAGGTGGGTGCGGCCTGAATTGACACAGGAAATTGGTATTGAAATTATTGAAGGCCGACATCCTGTTGTAGAACAGATCACTCCCTCTGGCTTATACATACCAAATTCCATTCACCTAAACCCTAATACCCGACAAATCCTCTTAATGACCGGGCCCAACATGGCTGGTAAAAGTACCTATTTGCGACAAACCGCCCTGATAGTTCTTCTAGCACAAATGGGTTCCTATGTGCCTGCCCGAAGTGCTAGGCTGGGCATAGTCGATCGCATCTTTACTCGTGTGGGTGCCTCTGATCGCCTTGCGCAGGGGCAAAGTACCTTTATGGTGGAAATGATTGAAACAGCAAATATTTTACATAATGCTACACCCAAAAGCTTAGTGATCCTTGATGAAATAGGCCGTGGGACATCTACCTTTGATGGGCTCAGTCTTGCCTGGAGCATAGTTGAGGAACTCCACCAAAACCCCTTGCACAAGGCCCTCACACTCTTTGCCACGCACTACCACGAACTGACTGAACTTCCACGCAAATTAAAAAACACAGTAAACATCCATATCTCTGTGCAAGAGGAAGGCCGTAAGGTGATCTTTTTGCATAAAGTGGTGGAAGGTGCCTGTGATTCAAGCTACGGTATTCATGTAGCTGCCATGGCTGGCATCCCTGAAAATGTGGTAAAAAGAGCTTGGGAAATTTTGGCAGATCTTGAAAAAGAAAAAATCACCCCTTCCGCTCAAAAAGCCAAAAACAACAGGCCTTATTCGAGTCCGGCCGCCCTAGATTTGTTTTCTGATATACTACCAAACAATAACACTAAATTCCACAAACTGTACAACTTACTCATGCAACTAGACCTCTCCCGCACTACTCCAATAGATGCATTTCAGTTTTTGCATCAATGGCAAAAAGAATTTGGCGCTCCTGGAAACTCCTAGCATCACTTTTGCGCTTAAAATTTATTCTTGAGTTTTTTTAGGTTTTTATTTTTTTACAATTTTTTCTCTAGCCAAATACTCCTGTTTTAAGCTACCATGCCAATACCGCCTGGGAGGGCTTGCGCGCATGAATGGCATTAATTATTCATTACTTACAGATCTAGTTGAGCATATTTCCGAAGGATTATACATACTTGACTCAAAAGATAATCTTATATACTGTAACCAGGCTTTCGCAAATATTTTAGGAGCCCAAAACCCTTCTGAAATTACCGGAAAACTCTATCATGACTTTCTATCCAGCTCTAACAAAACAGAACTTCTAAAATTTTTTAGAAGCCCAAATCACAAGTACAATAATAAGCCTCTAGAAACTATTTCTGAAACATTCGCTCTCCCCTACCAAAATCAAATTTATTCAGTGCGAGTCTTGTCCCTAACCAACCCCGAGGGTGAAGTTAGGGGCAGACAGGGGATTGTCTTAGATATATCCAATACATACAAAAATCCTGCCCAGGTATCTGACAGCGAAAGAATATTCAAGGACCTTTTTGAAAATTTACCCGAAGCATCTGCTGTATTCGAGATTGTATGCACACACAACAACCAGCCCGTTGATTTCATTCTAAGAGATTGTAATGGAGCTTTTCTTAAAATAACTGGAGCAAATTACACAGAAGCACTTGGCCAAAGCCTACACAAGCTCATTCCCGCTTTAAGTAATATTCCGATTCACTACTGTCCAAAACAATTTGAATAATATTTGAAATTTAAGTGCCGACCATCCGATTTGGTAGATTTGGGTTTCCCGACTCAAACAACCAAAAAGAAAGGCGGCAAATGCAATCTAGC
>Ga0116204_1001856_pt1 | contig 11684 bp, 10 predicted proteins | sample LakKivwa52mmetaG_FD_94481 | JGI IMG/M metagenome (GOLD analysis project Ga0116204, IMG submission 94481) | Anoxic lake water microbial communities from Lake Kivu, Rwanda to study Microbial Dark Matter (Phase II) - Lake Kivu water 52m metaG | ecosystem: Environmental > Aquatic > Freshwater > Lake... | reverse complement strand
TTGTTGTTTTCCTGGAAATGGTTGGGTCTGCGTCGCGCAGACAGGACTTTTGCCGGGCAGATTCTAATTTTGCAGTGCAACATCGCCAAGCAAAAGTATTGCTGCACGCGATAAAGGTGTTGTATCGAAGTCGGCGCTGGCGGGACGGCACGCTGCAGGCGGCCGCTATAATCCGCGGCCCTTCCGACTTTTCCTCCCCCATGAACGTTCTCTTCGAAGAGGATGGTGCCTTCAAGACCGGCGCCATCGTCGCCGACAACGACAGTTCGCTGCAGGTCGACACCGCCAGCGGCAAGCGCGTCAAGTTGAAAGCGGCCAATGTGCTGTTGCGCTTTGCCGCGCCGGGCGCTGGCGAACTGCTTGTGCAGGCCGAAGCGGACGCGGAGGGCATCGATACCGAATTCCTCTGGGAAGTCTGCGGCGAAGCCGAATTCGGTTTCGAAGCTCTGGCCGAGGAGTATGCCGGTCATAAACCCAATGCCATCGAGGCGGCGGCCGTGCTGCTGCGGCTGCATGCCGCGCCGATCTGGTTCCATCGCAAGGGCAAGGGGCGCTTCCGCAAGGCGCCGCCGGAGATCCTCCAGGCCGCGCTGGCGGGGCTGGAAAAGAAGCGCCAGCAGGCGCTCGCCATCGACCACATGGCGGCGGAACTGAAAGCGGGCCGCCTGCCGCCCGAAATCCCGCCATTGCTCGACCAGTTGCTCTACAAGCCCGATCGCAACTTGCCCGTCACAAAAGCACTGGAAGCCGCCTGTGCCGACATGGGCGAAACGCCCGAACAGTTGCTCGCCCGCTGCGGCGCGCTGGCCGACAGCCATGCCTTTCATCTCGGCCGCTTCCTGTTCGAGCATTTCAGGGAGGGCACGGATTTCCCAGCCTATGCCGATGCGGTCGATCCGGCTGATCTGCCCGTTGCCGATGTACAGGCCTTTTCGATCGATGACGCCCATACCACCGAAATCGACGATGCTTTTTCCGTCGTGGTGCAGGCCGATGGCGCAATGCGGGTCGGCATCCACATCGCGGCACCCTGTCTCGGTTTCGGCCCGGACAGCAATCTCGGCCGCATCGCGCGCAGCCGCCTATCCACCGTCTATATGCCGGGGCGCAAGATCACCATGCTGCCCGAGCCGGTGATCGCCAGCCATACCCTGGAAGCCGGCCAGACCGTGCCGGCCCTGTCGCTCTACCTCGACGTCGCGCCCGACCTGCGCGTGCTCGGCCACGAGACGAAAATCGAATGCGTGCCGGTCGTCGCCAACCTGCGCCATCACGACATCGAGCCACTCTTCAACACGGCGACGCTCGCCGACGGTCTGGGCGATTTCCCTTACCGCGACGAACTCAAGCGTCTGTGGGAACTCGCTACCGTGCTCGAAGCCGGCCGCGGCCAGCCGGCGACCAACCAGACGCGCAAGGATTACAACTTCCGCATCGACTGGGACATCGAAACACCCCAGGGCAAGGGCTGCGTCGTCATCGAGGAGCGTCCGCGCGGCAGTCCGCTCGACACGCTGGTCGCCGAGCTGATGATCGTCGCCAACAGCACCTGGGGCGGACTCCTGCGCAATGCAAAGATTCCTGCCATGTACCGCGCGCAAACCGCCGGCAAGGCGCGCATGACCACGGTGGCGACGCCGCACGAAGGGCTGGGGGTCGACTGCTACGCCTGGTCGACCTCACCGCTGCGCCGCTTCGCCGACCTCGCCAACCAGTGGCAGCTGATCGCGCTGCTGCGTGGCGAGAAGCCACCCTATCCGCCCAAGTCGGCCGACCTGATGGCGGCGCTGCGCGATTTCGAGCTGACCTACGCCAGCTACGCCGAGTTCCAGCGTGGCATGGAGCGCTACTGGTGCCTGCGCTGGCTGGCGCAGGAGAGTGTGAGCGTGGTGACTGCACAGGTGCTCAAGGAGAACATCGTGCGCTGCGACGACATCCCGCTGGTCATCAAGGCCACCGGCATGCCGACCCTTGAACGCGGCGCGCGCGTACGGCTGGCGGTTGCCGGCATCGACCTGCTGGCCGCCGAGGCACAGGTGACATTCATCGAATTGCTGCCCGTCGCCAGCGCTGATGCGGCGATTGATGAAAACGGAACGGAGGAAGGCGCGGGGTAGAATTTCCCGATGCCCGCGACCCTGAACTGGCTGCGCTCTCTCGATCCGCCGCAGCGTCACCTGACGCTGGCGCTGGGTGTGTCACTGTTCCTGCATGCCATCCTGCTGTCGATCCACTTCAAGCTGCCCGAAGCGTTCGACCGTGCGCGCGAACAGGCGCTCGACGTCATCCTCGTCAACAGCAAGCACGCTTCCAAACCCGAGAAAGCCCAGGCCAAGGCGCAGGCCAACCTCGATGCGGGCGGCAATACCGAAGCGCCGCTGCGGGCAAAGACGCCCTTGCCGCCGACGCGCGAAGCGCGGCCGGGCACCGATATCCTCGCCGCCCAGCAGCGCATCGTCCAGCTCGAAAAACAGCAGCGCGAGATGATGACGCGTCCGGGTGCGGAACGCACCCTGCGGGCCGATGGCGATCCTTCGCCGCGCGCGCCCGAGATCGAGATTTTCGGCCGCGACCTCGTCACTTCGGCCAAAGCCATGCTGCGCATGGAAGCCGAAATCGCCCGCTCGGTCGAGGAATACAACCAGCGGCCGAAGCGCAAATCCATCGGCGCGCGCGTCGAGGAATACCGTTTCGCACAGTACGTCGAGGACTGGCGCCAGAAAGTCGAGCGCGTCGGCAACCTCAACTACCCGCCGGCCGCCAAGGGCAGGCTCTACGGCAACCTCGTGCTGACGGTGGCAATCAAGAGCGACGGCAGCCTGGAACGCATCGAACTCAACCGCGGTTCCGGACACAAGCTGCTCGACGAGGCCGCGCAGCGCATCGTCCGCCTGGCCGCGCCCTATGCCGCCTTTCCCGACGCGATCCGGCGCGACACCGACATCATCGAAATCACCCGCACCTGGTCCTTCACCGGCAGCGACCAACTGCAGGCCAACTAAAAAGGAAACCCCATGGCCCAATCCGCCGACGACGTCAGCATGGCCCTGTTCTGCGACTTCGAGAACATCGCGCTCGGCGTGCGCGACGCGCAGTATGAAAAGTTCGATATCAAGCCGGTTCTGGAAAGGCTGCTGCTCAAGGGCAGCATCGTCGTCAAGAAGGCCTATTGCGACTGGGATCGCTACAAGAGCTTCAAGGCCGCGATGCACGAGGCGAACTTCGAGCTGATCGAGATTCCGCATGTGCGCCAGTCAGGCAAGAATTCGGCCGACATCCGCATGGTCGTCGACGCGCTCGACCTGTGCTACACCAAGGCGCACGTCAATACCTTCGTCATCATCAGCGGCGACTCGGACTTCTCGCCACTCGTCTCCAAGCTGCGCGAGAACGCCAAGCGCGTCATCGGCGTCGGCGTCAAGCAATCGACTTCCGATCTGCTGATCGCCAACTGCGACGAGTTCATCTACATCGACGACCTGATGCGCAAGCGCCAGCGCGAAGACAGGCAAAGCCGCCTGCCGGCCGACCCGCAGAAACAGGAGGAGCTGCGCCTCAAGGGCATCACCAAGGCGGTCGAGACCCTCGAAGCGCTGCTCGAGGATCGCAGCGACGACGAGAAGGTCTGGGCCTCGGTGCTCAAGGAGGCAATCAAGCGCCGCCATCCCGGCTTCAACGAGAATTACCATGGCTACCGTACCCTCGGCGCGCTGCTCGAGGATGCGCACAAGCGCGGCCTGCTTGAATTCGGCCGCGAGGCCAACAGCGCCTACGTGAAGCGGCGTGCGCCGGGCAGCGTGCCGGTGGCAGCGGAGCCGGCGGAACCCGAAACGCCCGCGCCGATCGTTCCGACCGAGGAAAGTGCCGTCCCGCCAGCGCCGACTTTTACAGAGGCACCCGCCGCGGAGGCACCCGCGCCCGCCAAGCGCCGCTCACGTGGCGGTCGCAAGCCCAAAGTTGTTGAAACCGTCGCCGAAGCCGTTGTTGCACCTGTGGCTGCACCTGTGACCGAACCGGCAGCTGACACAGCGCCCCCTGCTGAAGCAGCAAGCAAAGCGGCCAAGCCTGCGCGCAAGCCACGGGCTCCCCGGACACCGCGTCGCAAAAAGACGGAAACCAAAGCCGGCGCATGAGGCCCGCCCCACGCTGGCTGCTCAAGACGCTGGCGTTCTGCGGCCTGCTGCTCCTGCTCTGGCAGGGCTGGTATCTCGGCTGGGTGGTGTGGTGGCGCCATGTCGATCCGGGCCAGACCAGTTTCATGGCCCAGCGTCTGGATGAGCTGCGCGAGAAGAATCCGAAGGTGCAACTGCGCCATGCCTGGGTGCCTTACCAACGAATCTCCGGCCAGCTCAAGCGCGCCGTGATCGCGGCCGAGGACGACAAGTTCATCGATCACGAGGGCTTCGACTGGGAAGGCATCCAGAAGGCGCTCGAAAAGAACCAGCAGAAGGGCAGGGTCGTCGCCGGCGGTTCCACGATCAGCCAGCAGCTCGCCAAAAACCTCTTCCTGTCCTCGGCCAAAACCCCGTGGCGCAAGGCGCAGGAGGCGATCATCACCGTCTGGCTCGAACTGCTGTGGGACAAGCGCCGTATCCTCGAGGTCTATCTCAACGTCGTCGAATGGGGCGAGGGCGTTTTCGGGGCCGAGGCAGCAAGCCGGCACTACTTCGGCATTGGCGCCGGCCAGCTCAATGCCCCCCAAGCCGCCCGGCTGGCCGTGATGTTGCCCGCGCCGCGCAAGTTCGAGAAAAATCCCAATTCCGCCTATCTCGACCGCCGCACCCAGCTGATTCTCGGCCGCATGCAGCATTCCGTCATTCCCTAGTCTCCGCCAGCGCCTAGAATCGCAGGTTATGGACGAACCGGACAAGCTGCCCACGGACCTGCCCGCCGAGCCGCGGGAAGACACCCGTCAGGAGGATTTCGCGCAACACCTGCGCGAGATCAGGGATCTGTTCGCCCGCCAGAAACGTGTCGAGGATCTCGTGCATCGACAGGAAATGCCGCGCCACGAACTCGTCGAGCAGCTCGTCCATAAGGAAAATCTCGCCAAGCTGGCGCAGAAGCTCGAACAGCTGCACGCCGCCGACATTGCCTACATCCTCGAAGCGCTGCCGCTCGACGAGCGCCTCATGGTCTGGGATCTTGTCAAGGCCGAGCGCGACGGCGAGATCCTTATCGAGCTCTCGGATGCGGTGCGCGAATCCCTCATCGAGACGATGGCGCCGCACGAGCTCAGGGCCGCCGCCGAACAACTCGATGCCGACGAACTGGCCGACCTCGCGCCCGACCTGCCCTCCGAGGTCATGGAGGACGTGTTCCGCAGCCTCGGCACCGAAGAGCGCGAACAACTGCGCGCGGCGATGTCCTACGATGAGGATGCCGTCGGCGCGCTGATGGACTTCGACCTCGTCTCGGTGCGCGAGGATGTGAGCCTGGAAACCGTGCTGCGCTATCTGCGCCTCTTCGATGAACTGCCTGACCAGACCGATCAGCTCTTCGTCGTCGACCGCGAGGATCACCTAGACGGCGTGCTGCCGATCAACGCCCTGCTGATCAACGATCCGGAAACCCTCGTCGCGCAGGTGATGCGCAAGGATGCCCTGACCCTGCGCCCCGAGGACAAGGCCGAAACGGCATCGCAGGCCTTCGAACGCTATGACCTCGTGTCGGCTCCGGTCGTCGATGCCGAAGGCATTCTGGTCGGCCGCGTGACCGTCGATGCGGTGCTCGACTATGTCCGCCAGGAAGCCGAAGCCGAGCAGCTCGCCCAGGCTGGCCTGAAGGAGGAAGAAGACATCTTCGCGCCGGTCATCGACTCGGTGAAAAACCGCTGGGCCTGGCTGGCGCTCAACCTCGTCACCGCCTTCATCGCCTCGCGCGTGATCGGCGCCTTCGAAGGTTCGATCGAGAAGCTCGTCGCCCTCGCCGCGTTGATGCCCATCGTCGCCGGCATCGGCGGCAACTCGGGCAACCAGACCATCACCATGATCGTGCGTGCCATCGCGCTGGGCCAGATCGGCGAGGAATCGGAACGCCGTCTCTACCGCAAGGAACTCAAGGTCGCGCTGATCAATGGCTTGGTCTGGGGCAGCCTGCTCGGCCTCATCGCCTGGTGGCTGTACGGCGACTGGCGCCTCGGCGCGGTGATGACCGCCGCGATGACGCTCAACCTCGCGCTTGCGGCCGCCGTCGGCGTCGGCATCCCGATGACGCTGCAGAAGCTCGGCCGCGACCCGGCGGTGGGCGGCTCGGTGATGGTCACCGCCGTCACCGACTCCGGCGGCTTCTTCATCTTCCTCGGGCTGGCGACACTTTTCCTTCTTTAACCCGCGGGCGATCCAGCCCCGCGGCCAAGCGGAGAACTGCAATGCAACTGAGTTTTTTCGGCGCCGCCCGCGAAGTCACCGGTTCCTGTTATCTCGTCGAGACCGCTTGCGCGCGCTTCCTCGTCGATTGCGGCCTGTTCCAGGGCGGCCGCGAGGCGCGCGGCAAGAATCGCCAGGCGTTCGGCTTCGATCTGCGCCGCCTCGATTTCGTCCTGCTGACCCACGCCCACATCGACCATTCCGGCCTGCTGCCGCGGCTGGTGGCCATGGGCTACAAGGGCCCGATCCATGCGACGCGTGCCACCTGCGACCTGCTCGCCGTGATGCTGCCCGACGCCGCCTACATCCAGGAGAAGGAGGTCGAATACGAGAACAAGCGGCGCTTCCGTTCGAAGCAGGGCCTGCACAGCGAAGCGGCCCCGCTCTACACGGTGACGCAGGCGCGCCAGTGCCTGAAGCGCCTGCAGCCGGTGGACTACGATGCCGAGGTCGCGCCGCACCCGGAGATCCGCTGCGTCTTCCGCGATGCCGGCCACATCCTCGGCTCGGCCATCATCGAGGTCGCCGTCAAGGAGGGTCCGCACACGCGCAAGCTGGTTTTTTCGGGCGACCTCGGCCAGCCGGCGCGGCCGCTGGTGCGCGATCCGACGCCGGTCGCCCAGGCCGACTGGCTGGTGGTCGAATCGACCTACGGCAACCGCCTGCACAAGAGCATGGCCGCGACCGAGGATGAACTGGTGCAGGCCGTCCTCGATACCATCGAGAAGAAGGGCGGCAACCTGATCGTGCCCGCCTTCGCGGTGGGCCGCACCCAGGACATGCTGTTCCTGCTCGCTGACCTGACCCGGCAGGGGCGCATCCCGAAGCTCGACGTCTATGTCGATTCGCCGATGGCCACGGCCGCCACCGAAGTCACCGCGCGGCACATGGCCCTACTCGACGAGGCGGCCCACACGGTGCTCGGCCGGCACGGCGGCAGCGCCCATTTCCGCAAGCTCGCCTTCGTCGAGGATGTCGAGGAATCGCAGGCGCTCGACCGCATCAAGGGCGGCGCGGTGATCATCTCGGCCAGCGGCATGTGCGAGGCCGGCCGCATCAAGTTCCACCTGCGCGCCAACCTGCCGCGCCCCGAGTCCACCATCCTCATCACCGGCTTCCAGGCCGCCGGCACCCTCGGGCGCCGGCTGGTCGATGGCGCCCGCCGCGTGCGCATCCTGAGCGAAGAAATTCCCGTCCGGGCCGACATCTACACGCTGGGCGGGCTATCCGCCCACGCCGACCGCGATGCGCTGCTCAACTGGCTTGGCAAATTCCACGCCGCGCCGAAGCGGACCTTCGTCGTGCATGGCGAGGCGGAGACGGCGCAGGGCTTTGCCGCGACCCTGCACGACAGCCTCGGCTGGGCAGCCGAGGCCCCGGAACCCGGGCAAAGCGTCACGCTGCCCTAGCGGCGATTCGTCCAGACGAAGCGGCCGTCCTCGATCAGGCTGACCGCGCCGTAGTCGAAGCGCAGTCCGAACCAGTTTACCGCGCCGGCCAGCTCCGCCGCGCAGACCTTGATCACCCCGGCATGCGCCACCAGCACCGCTTCGTCGGGAAGCCCGGCGAGGAAGGCCGCGACGCGCGCGCGCAGCGCGGCGACCGCCTCGCCGCCCGGCGGACAAAAGCGGAAGGGGTCGGCCGCCCAAGCATCGAGCAGCGCGCGGTCGAGCTCATCCCAGGGCCGCATTTCCCAATCGCCGAAATCGATCTCGCGCAGACGCGCATCGATGACCGGCGCCGGATGCAGCAAAGCGGCGAGCCTGCGGCAGCGTTCAAGCGGGCTGGCGAACAGCGGCACGTCCGTTGGCAGCAAGGGTCGCAATGCCGCGGCATGGACGGCCGGATCTTCGGCCAGCGGCAGGTCTGTGGCGCCGTAGCAAATGCCCGGCGCAACGGCCGGCGGCGGATGACGGATCAGCCACAAACGCATAGCAAGCCGAGGTAAAAGGCGATTTCGGCCAGCTGCTGCGTCGCGCCCAGGCAGTCTCCCGTGTAACCGCCGAGGCGCCTGACGAAAGTGCGCGCGGCGAGCCAGGTGACGAGCGCGACCAGCGCCAGCGCGACGGCGGCTTGCGCCCAGGGCAGGAACAGGCAAGGCGCCAGACCGCAGAGCGCCGCGAAGGCCAGCTCGCCCTTCCCGAGGCGCGTGGCGAGCGGCTTGGCCTTGCCTTCCGCGCGCGCGTAGTCGAGGAAATAGATCAGCGTGGTCGCGGCGAAACGCGAAACGCCGTGGCCCGCGACGAGCGCCAGCGCGAAAGTCGGCGCCGGCAGGACGGCATGCGCGCCCAGCGCCGCGAATTTCAGCAGCAGCGCCATGCCGATGCCGATGGCGCCATAACTGCCGATGCGCGAATCCCTCATGATGCGCAGGGTGTCCTCGCGCGTCCAGCCGCCGCCGAGGCCGTCGATCGTGTCGGCCAGCCCGTCCTCGTGGAAGGCGCCGGTGACGAGCAGCGTCGCGACCATGCCGAGCAGCACGGCGACCGGCGCCGGCCAGACCTGCAAGGCCGCCAGCGTGACGGCCGCGCCACAGCCGCCGACGATCCAGCCGACCGCCGGAAACCAGCGCGCCGCATGATCGAGCTGTTCCGCCGAGTGGCCGACCCGGCGCGGCACCGGCAGCCGCGTGAAGAAGCGCAGCGCGGCGAAGAAGGTTTCGGCCTCCTGTCGGATCACAGCTTTTCGGCAACGCCGGCCGATTCGAAGCTCGCCATCTCGTTGAGGAAGGCGCAGGCGGCGCGCACCAGCGGCCAGGCCAGCGCCGCGCCGGTGCCCTCGCCGAGGCGCAGGTCGAGATCGAGCAACGGTTCGACGCCCAGCGCGGCCAGTTGCAGGCGGTGTCCCGGCTCCATGGACAAGTGCGAGAACACCGCGTAGTCGAGGAAGGCGGGCGCGAGCCGCGCGGCGACCAGCGCCGCGGCGCCGCAGATGAAGCCGTCGACGAGCACGAGCATCCGGCGCTGCGCGGCGGCCAGCATCGCGCCCGCCATCATCGCGATCTCGAAGCCGCCGTAACGGGCGAGCACGGCCAGCGGATCGGCATTGCGCTCCGGCCAGCCGTCGAGCGCCTGTTGCAGCAGGGCGGTCTTGCGCGCCAGCCCCGCGTCGTCGAGCCCGGTGCCGCGCCCGACGCAGGCCGCGAGCGGCGCGTCCGTCAGGCAGTGGGTGATCAGCGCGGCGGACGCCGTATTGCCGATGCCCATCTCGCCGCAGCCGACGACCTCGCAGCCGCCAGCCGCGAGCCCGGCGACGATGGCCGCGCCACGCGTCATCGCCGTGGCGCATTGTTCCGCCGTCATCGCTGCGCCGTCGAGGTAACTTGCCGTCCCGCCAGGGCCGATTTTTGCGTCAACGAGGTTTTCACGCGGCCCGAAGTCGTGTGCGACGCCGGCATCGACGATGGTCAGATCGATGTCGTTGGCGCGCGCGAAGACGTTGATCGCCGCGCCGCCGGCAAGGAAGTTCTCGACCATCTGCCAGGTGACTTCCTGCGGGAAGGCCGAGATGCCCGCCTTCGCCGCGCCGTGGTCGCCGGCAAAAACGACGATGTGCGGCTGGTGCAAGGTCGGCGTCAGCGCGCCGCGCACCAGGCCGATCTGCAGGGCGAGCGTTTCGAGCCGGCCGAGGCTGCCGGGCGGCTTGGTCTTGTTGTCGATCTTGCGGCGCAGCTCGGTTTCCAGACTGCGGTCGAGCGGGGGAATTGCGCGGGAATGCATCCGATTCATCCTTCCAGAAAAGCGAAAAGGGTTTCGCCGCACACGGCCAGGCATGCGGCGAAACCCTTGCCACAGGTTTCATGAAAATGACGCGGCAGGTCTTCTGGCTCCCGGATCGTCCGCACTGTCGCGCCTTCCCGTGTTGCCACAGTGGCTGCCTTGCGGCAGGCGACGTGCGTCCCCGGTTACAGCGGCGGGCCCGCTGCCGATTTGCACGGCATTCCCTTGACCGAATCGTCGTCGATTATAGCGGGCGCGCTAAACTCCCGGCATGATCGAACTCGTTATCGGCGGCGCCCGTTCGGGCAAAAGCGCCTTCGCCGAAGCACAGGCGCTGGCCTCCGGACTGCGCGTTGATTACCTCGCCACCGGCGAGGCGCGCGACGCCGAAATGGACGAGCGCATCGCCCACCACCGTGCGCGCCGACCGGCTGGCTGGCGCACCGTCGAGGAACCGCTGTTGCTTGCCGCCGCGCTGCGCCGCGCAGCCGCGCCGGACACCTGCCTGCTGGTCGATTGCCTGACGCTGTGGCTGGCGAACGTGTTGCTCGCCGAGCGCGACGGCGAAGTCGCCAAGCTGCTCGAAACCCTGCCGGAACTGCCGGGCTGGATCATCCTCGTCAGCAACGAAGTCGGCTGGGGCATCGTGCCGGAGAACGCGCTGGCGCGGCGCTTCCGCGACGAACAGGGCCGGCTCAACCAGCGCGTCGCCGCGCTCGCCGACCGGGTGACGCTGGTGGCGGCGGGGCTCGCACTGCCCCTCAAGCAGCCGTAACGCCGGCGTCGAGACGGACGGGCAGGCAGCCGCGCAGGCTGTTGACGAACCAGAGTCCGGTGGCGCGCGGCAGATCCTCGCGCCGCACCACGCGTTCCGTGACCGCGCCGCGCTCCAGCAGAATGGCGCGGCCCACGCCCGGCAGGAGGCCGCAGGCCACGGGCGGCGTCACGCGGCGGCCGTCGAGTTCCACGACGACGTTGCCGCGCGTGAATTCGGTGAGCTCGCCGCGCGCGTTCCACAACAGGGTGTCGAACACCCCGGCGGGCGGCACGAAGGCGGCGTAGGCCGCGCGCTCGGTCGTCTTGTGCAGGAAAAATTCGGCGTCGCCTTCGATCGGTCCGGCGGCCAGGACGACGGCCGCCGCCGCCGGCGCCGCCTCCAGCGCATGGCATGCCGCGCGCGGGACGCCGGCCCGGTCGCACAGCAGGCGCGCGCGCCAGGCGCCCGCCGGGTGCCGCCGGGCCAGCTCGTCGAGCGCCGCCGCCGCGCACGCGCGGTCGAACGCGAAGCCGAAGTGCGCGGCGCTCGCGGCCATGCGCGCGAGATGGCGCGCCCGCTCCGGGTAGGCGCCATCCTCCAGCCGCAGGGTTTCGAGCAGCTCGAAATGCGCCGTGGCGCGCAGCAGGAAGCCGCGCTTGACGCGCCATTCGTCCAGTTCGGCCGCCGCCGTCGAGTCGGCGACGATGCCGCTGCCGATGCCGCACTCGGCGCGGCCGGCGGTGCGATCGATGACGACGCTGCGGATGCCGACGTTGAAGGTCGCGTGGCCGCCCGGCCGCAGCAGGCCGATGGCGCCGCAGTAGGCGCCGCGCGGCGCCT
>Ga0116204_1001855_pt1 | contig 11686 bp, 2 predicted proteins | sample LakKivwa52mmetaG_FD_94481 | JGI IMG/M metagenome (GOLD analysis project Ga0116204, IMG submission 94481) | Anoxic lake water microbial communities from Lake Kivu, Rwanda to study Microbial Dark Matter (Phase II) - Lake Kivu water 52m metaG | ecosystem: Environmental > Aquatic > Freshwater > Lake ... | reverse complement strand
GTACCTGAGTCCGGGCAGCGCACTGAAATGCCAGTCGGCGTGTACCTGCGCCGGGCTGGAATGCGGAGTCAATGCCTGTGGAGAGTGGTGCGGGGACTGCACCGACGGTCTGTCCTGTGTGGAAAACCGCTGTGTCGGCGACGGTCTGGACTGTGCCGGCGGCTGGGGATGTGCAGAGAACTGCATGGGAACCGATTCCCCCGACACCTGCCGAGTGGACTGCGTGGAAGCAACCAGTCCCGTTGCCCGGGACCGTCTGGTGATCTTGATCGAGTGTCTCAGCGGCTTCTGCGGTGAGTTGTGGGAGAAGGAATGCGTGCAGAAATCCATGGATTCCTTCTGCCAGTGGGCGGTGAATGACTGCGTGGGGTGTGTGCCGTCGTGCGCGGGGCAGCAGTGCGGTCCCGACGGCTGCGGCGGCGAGTGCGGGGAGTGCCCTCCCGGTTTCGCATGCCTGAACGGTCAGTGCGAGGGTCAGGGTGGATGCGGTCAGATCATCGAGTGCATTCGAAACAACGAAGCTCCCTTGGACTTCATGATCCCCCTGTGCATGGCCGAGTCCACCCCGGAAGCTCAGGAAGTGTTCCTGAGGCTGTCTGCCTGTGTGGAGGCCGTCTGCAACGAGTTCTCCCCATGGAGCGAGTGCTTCGAGATGGCCATAGCCGCGGTGTGCCGTGCGGAATACCAGATGTGTGTGGAGTGCGTGCCTCTCTGTGACGGCAAGCAGTGCGGACCCGACGGCTGTGGAGGGCAATGCGGACAGTGTCCCGGCGGTCACCTGTGCCAGGACGGCCTCTGCCTGTGTCAACCGAAATGTGGAGAGTGCGGCCCCGACGGTTGCGGCGGGATCTGCGGCGTCTGTGCCGATGGCTGGCACTGCACCTCCGAAGGCACCTGCGCCTGCGTACCGGACTGCCTGGGCAAACAGTGTGGCTCCGATGGCTGCGGCGGCGTCTGTGGGACCTGTGGGCCAGCGGCGTACTGCTCGATGGGCGGCAGCTGTATCCCGTACACGTGCCAACCGGGAGAGAGTATCTGCGACGGCAATTCCGTTCTGACGTGCAACGAAAACGGAGACTGGACGGTCATGGGTCCCTGCCCGCCAGGGACGTACTGCGCCAACGGGACCTGTCTTCCCTGGGTGTGTGAACCCGGCACCAGCCAGTGCGAGGGGAATGCGGTGGTGACGTGCTCGGACAGCGGGGCTGGGTGGCTGCCGCCCGTCCCTTGTCCTCCCGCCACTCAGTGCGAGGGAGGGATCTGCTTCCCCTTCGGGGACTGCGGTCCGATCACGGATATCGGTTGCTGCGATGGCAACAGAGCCGTGTTCTGTTTCGGCGGTACCGTCGTAGTGGAGCAGTGCGGAGACATGGGCTGTGGCTGGATTCCCGGCCTGGGCTATGGCTGCGGCGGGATGGGGGCCGATCCTTCTGGTCAGTACCCATACCATTGTCCCGGGGTCTGCGTACCCAACTGTGGGGGCAAGGAGTGCGGCCCGGACGGCTGCGGTGGTCTATGTGGCCAGTGCCCTGCGGGCACGACCTGCCTGTCGGAGTTGGTGGGTATCTGCGTTCCGGACTGCCTTCCCAACTGCGAGGGGAAGGAATGCGGCACTGATGGGTGTGGCGGTGATTGCGGCGTGTGCGGCCCCACCATGTCCTGTGTGAATGGCCGTTGCATGGTGCCTCCTACCTGCGGCCAGATGCTGGAATGCGCGCTCGGGTGCTTCTCCCAGGGACAGACGTGCTTCGGCAACTGCAGCCTGGGGGGTGAGGGGACCCAGTTGACACGGTTCCAGGCGTTGTGGTCCTGCCTGAGTACGACCTGCGCCAACAACCCCTCCAGCCAGTGCCTGAACAACGCTCTGGTGGGCAACTGCTATCAGCACTACCTGGCCTGCGTCACCTGTGAACCGGCCTGCGCCGGAAAGCAATGCGGACCCGATGGCTGTGGGGGAACCTGCGGCATCTGCCCGGACACGTCCAAATGCGAGAACGGCAAGTGTATTCCTCTGTGCTTCCCCGACTGTGCCGGACGGGAATGTGGCGACAACGGATGCGGCGGGGTCTGCGGCGTGTGCGAGGGAGGCTGGCAGTGTATCGAGGGGCGCTGTGAGCCACCCTGTCTGCCGTCCTGTTTCGGCAAGCAGTGCGGTCCTGACGGATGCGGCGGCATATGCGGTTTGTGTCCCCCCGGGAGTCAGTGCTCGCCCCAGCAGATCTGCGTTCCGCTGACCTGGTGCGGAGACGGGATCTGCGACGCCTCCATGGGCGAGACCTGCAACTCCTGTCCTGTGGACTGCGGATCGTGCCCCACGGGATGTGAGCCCCTGGACCAGCCGGGGTGTTCCGGATGCCCGTGCGAACCCTGTGTATGCCAGATGGATCCTTTCTGCTGCTATGGCTGGTGGGATGACTGGTGCGCCAAGATGTGCTTCGAGTGCGGTGGATGCGGCTGTGTCCCCCAGTGCGAGAACAAGCAGTGCGGTCCCGACGGCTGCGGGGGAACCTGTGGAACCTGCGGCCCCAACACACAATGCGTCGGTAGCGTCTGCGTGCCCGTGTGTGTGCCGGATTGCGTCGGCAAGCAGTGCGGTTCCAACGGCTGCGGGGGCATCTGCGGAACGTGTCCGGCCGGCCAGACCTGCAAGAACGGCACCTGCTTCAAGGGGCTGTCCTGCGCCCAGATGATCAACTGCTCCATCGAGTGTCTGACATCGTCGAGTGACGGAACTCAGTGCGTGTTCCAGTGCATGGAACAGGGCGATCCCAGCGAACAGCAGGAGTTCTTCGCACTGGCCCAGTGTGTCTTGGACACCTGCGGAACCCAGGTGAACACCACGTGCATGATGAACGCTTTGAGCGGGGCCTGTCAGCAGCAGTACAACGTCTGTGTCCAGTGTCAGCCAAGCTGTACGGGCAAGCAGTGCGGCCCCAACGGCTGCGGCGGAACCTGCGGAACCTGCCCTTCGGGAACCCACTGCGATAACTACTTGTGCAAGCCGATTTGCACGCCCCAGTGCGTAGGGAAGATGTGCGGACCCGACGGGTGCGGCGGACAGTGCGGCGTATGCGCCGACAACGAGCAGTGCGTGTCGGGGATCTGCGTTCCCCTGTGCATTCCGGACTGCTTCGGCCGACAGTGCGGTCCCGACGGTTGCGGCGGAATCTGCGGATTCTGCCCGCCGGACATGCAGTGCACTCCCATGGGGATGTGTATTCCTTTCGGGCCTCTCTGTGGTGACAACAAGTGTGACGTCTGGGGCGGAGAATCCTGTCAAACCTGCCCCATGGACTGCGGTCCCTGCCACGACGGCTGCACGGAATCGCCCTTCCCGGGGTGCGGCGGCTGTATGTGCGAAGAATGCGTCTGCCAGATGGCTCCCTGGTGCTGCTTCGACCGGTGGGACATCTTCTGCGTGGACATGTGCTACCAGTGTGGCGGCTGCGGATGCATCCCCCAGTGTGACAACAAGCAGTGTGGTCCCGACGGCTGTGGGGCAAGCTGCGGCTCCTGTCCACCGGGAACCACGTGCGCGAATGGCCTTTGCAAGACCGTGTGCTACCCCTCCTGCATGGGCAAGCAGTGCGGTCCCGACGGTTGTGGGGGAAGCTGCGGGTTCTGCCCTTCGGGCTTCCTTTGCAGTGCTCAGGGCAAGTGTGAACCTTCCTGCGTCCCGGACTGCACAGGAAAACAGTGCGGTCCCGACGGCTGCAACGGCCAGTGCGGCATCTGCGGTGCCGACCAGGCTTGTGTGCAGGGGAAATGCAAAACGGCATGGAACTGCGAACAGCTGCTCAACTGCGTGTGGGCCTGCCCGGAAGACAACGGGGACTACTGCTTCCAGGACTGTTTCCAGAACGCCAGTCCGGCAGCACAATCCCAGTACATGAACATCTGGCAGTGCGTCATCGACGCGTGCGGCCCGAACCCCGCCGATGACTGTGTTGGCCAGGCCATCTGGTTCGGGGCCTGCCGGGATACCTACAATGCCTGCCGAAACTGTACGCCGGCCTGCACCGGCAAGCAGTGTGGCGACGACGGCTGTGGGGGTTCATGCGGTCAATGCCCCGTGGGCTATGAGTGTGACCCATTCGGATACTGCGACTGTGTTCCCTACTGTCCGGGGAAGGAGTGCGGTTCGGATGGCTGTCACGGAGTTTGTGGATACTGTCCGGCAGGACACGAGTGCAACTTCCAGGGCAAGTGCGTCTGCATGCCCGCCTGTCAGAACGTGGAGTGCGGACCTGACGGTTGCGGCGGAACCTGCGGACTCTGTCCCGTGGGCTACAAGTGCAGCTTCGGCATCTGCGTTCCCACGTGCGTTCCCAATTGTCAGGGCAAGCAGTGCGGCAGCGATGGATGTGGCGGATCCTGCGGAGCGTGCCCAGCGGGATGGAGCTGCACTCCTTGGGGGATGTGCGAGCCGCCCGCGGCGATTTGCGGCGACGGTTTCTGCGATCCCGGCTGGCAGGAAAACTGCCTTACCTGTCCCATGGACTGCGGCGAATGCAGCGGCGAATGCTGTGCTCCGAATCCCACTCCCGGCTGCGAAGATCCGTTCATCACCAAATGCGTGTGCGGAATGGATCCCTTCTGCTGCGATGCCTTCTGGGACGACTACTGCGTCGCAAGTATCGAGATGTACGGCTGCGGTACCTGCGGATGCACACCCCAGTGCGTATCCGCTGACGGTACCGTGAAGCAGTGCGGACCGGACGGTTGCGGTGGCGCCTGTGGGATCTGCCCGGTGGGGACATCCTGCAACAACCAGGGGATGTGTATTGCCACGTGTGTGCCCAACTGTGCGGGCAAGCAGTGCGGCTCCAACGGCTGTGGCGGTTCCTGCGGTACCTGTCCAGCGGGTTCAACCTGCAACCCCCAGGGACTGTGTATCCCCATCTGTACCCCCAAGTGTGACGGCAAGCAGTGTGGACCCGACGGCTGCGGTGGCAGTTGCGGCACCTGCGCACTGGGGAAGGTGTGCAATACCCTGGGGCAGTGCATCACCATGTGTACGCCGAACTGCACCGGAAAGCAGTGCGGCCCCGACGGTTGCGGCGGAAACTGCGGATCCTGCGGGCCGCAGGAGGCGTGCAACTCGGTTGGACAGTGTGTTTGCATGCCAAACTGCACCGGAAAGCAGTGCGGGTCCGACGGCTGCGGCGGCAGCTGCGGAACGTGCGCTCCTTTCCAGAGCTGCACGGCTTCCGGTCAGTGCGCCTATGTGACCCCCTTGTGCGGCGACGGGAACTGCATGGCGATTCTGGGCGAGACCTGCGACTCGTGTCCTCAGGATTGCGGTCCGTGTTGCGGGAATGGGCAGTGCCAGGGAGGATACGGAGAGACCTGCCTGACCTGTCCGGCAGACTGCGGCGAGTGCTGCGGAAATGGCTTCTGCCAACCCCAGTTCGGGGAAACCTGCGAGACCTGCCCGAAGGACTGTGGATCCTGCCCCGTGAAATGTGGTGACGGGAACTGCGACACCGCATTTGGGGAGGACTGTGCCACCTGTCCGGCGGACTGTGGAGTCTGTCCGGCCATCTGTGGAGATGGGTGGTGCGAGATTCCCAAAGAAACCTGTGACAACTGCCCGGCCGACTGCGGGCTGTGTCCGGCGGTATGCGGCGACGGGGAGTGCGAAGTCGACGGCGGCGAGGACTGCGTGTCCTGTCCCGAAGATTGCGGCACATGTCCCACCTGGTGCGGCGACGGCGAGTGCCAGGACAACGAAGACTGCGTGACATGCCCCTCGGACTGTGGTCCGTGCCCGCCCCAGTGCGGTGACGGCTCATGCAACACCCCCCAGGAAACGTGTCACAACTGCCCGAAGGACTGTGGGGAATGCGCTGACTGCTGTGTCCCCCATGACACCCCGGGTTGTGCGGACCTGGACACACAGAAGTGTGTGTGCGCCCAGGACAGCTTCTGCTGCGATGCATACTGGGATGAGATCTGCGTGGAAGAGGTGACCAGCTTCGGCTGCGGCTTCTGCGGCTGCGTGCCCCAGTGTATGGGAGTAAATGGTCAGTTGAAGCAGTGCGGTCCGGACGGTTGCGGAGGGACATGCGGCACCTGTCCTCCGGGGGCGCAGTGTACCGCCCAGGGACAGTGCGCCTCCATCTGCGTGCCCAACTGCTCCGGGAAGCAGTGCGGCCCTGACGGATGCGGAGGGACATGCGGCACTTGTCCTCCCGGGGCCCAGTGTACAGCCCAGGGAACGTGCATCTCCGTCTGCGTGCCCAACTGTATCGGCAAGCAATGTGGACCCAACGGCTGCGGAGGAAGCTGCGGCACCTGCCCGTCCGGGTTCCTGTGCAACAGCCAGGGCCTGTGCCAACCCTCATGCGTTCCGGATTGCATCGGCAAGCAGTGCGGTCCCGACGGATGCAATGGTCAGTGCGGGATCTGTGGGCCGGACCAGGCCTGCGTGGAAGGACGCTGTCAGACGGCGTGGTCCTGTGAACAGCTGTTGAACTGCGTTTGGGCTTGTCCCGAGGAAGATGAAGCCTGCACGTCGGCTTGCTTCGACAATGCCAGTCCCGAAGCGCAAAGCCAGTACATCGATATCTGGATGTGCGTACTGGAGGTGTGTGGGCAGTCTCCTTCCGACGAGTGTGTGGGTCAGGCCATCTGGTTCGGGGAATGCCGTGAGGCGTTCAACGCCTGCCGGAACTGCACACCGGCCTGTACAGGCAAACAGTGCGGTCCCGACGGTTGTGGCGGAACCTGTGGTGTTTGTCCTCCCGGGTATGAGTGTGACGACTTCGGCCACTGCGACTGTATCCCTGACTGTGCGGGCAAAGAGTGCGGTTCCGACGGTTGTGGGGGAAGCTGCGGGCAGTGCCCGGTGAACCACCAGTGCAACAACACGGGGAGTTGTGTGTGCATCCCTGATTGCATCAACGCCGAGTGCGGGTCCGATGGCTGCGGCGGGTTCTGCGGGGAGTGCCTTCCCGGGTATGACTGCCTGTTCGGTCTTTGCACGCCGTCGTGTATCCCGAACTGCGACGGCCTGCAGTGCGGGTCCGATGGCTGCGGCGGGTTCTGTGGGGAGTGCCCGGAGGGTTGGACGTGTACACCCTGGGGACAGTGCGATCCTCCGTCCGGAATCTGCGGCGACGGCTGGTGTGACCCGAACTGGGGGGAGACCTGCCTGACCTGCGACATGGATTGCGGGCCCTGTACTGGGGACTGCTGCCAGGCCAACCAGACTCCCGGGTGCGAGGATCCGTTCATCACCAAATGCGTGTGCGGAATGGACCCGTTCTGCTGTGAGGCGTACTGGGATGACTACTGCGTGTCCCAGGTGGAGATGTACGGCTGTGGAACGTGTGGATGCGTTCCTCAGTGCATCTCCGAAGTCGGCGAGCAGAAGCAGTGCGGTCCCGACGGTTGCGGAGGGTCTTGTGGAACTTGTCCGCCGGGGTCCGTGTGCACACCCCAGGGGCAATGCCAGGGATCCTGTGTTCCCAACTGCACCAACAAGGAGTGCGGTCCCAACGGTTGCGGAGGGTCCTGCGGAACCTGCGCTGACGGCAGGGAGTGTACGGCATCGGGGATCTGTCAGAGTGTCTCCCCCAATCACTCCTGCAGCGAGATTTTCAGCTGTGCTCTTGGCTGCGGAGGAAACTCGGGGTGCATGGCGCTGTGCTATGCGGATGGTTCACCGGCGGGACAAGCTCAGTTCGAGAAGTTGATGACATGTGTCCTGACGGCCTGTCCACTTCCGTGGAACACCCAGTGCCTGATGATGGCTCTGGTGTCCACCTGTCAGAGTCAGTATCAGACGTGCATGGCGAACTAGCAGACCGATCTTTACCAGATGTCCGCGGCGGTGGCATGACACAGCAAGAGGGTATTTGCACGGCTTGGTCCGGGTCTCCGGAGTGTTCGCCGGTGAGGATCTGGAGCAGAAGGGGGTTGCTATGCTGCTGTCTGCTGGTTGCTTGTGTCTGGTGGCCGGAAGCATCCTGGGGTGCCGGCTGGCTGCGAGACCCGGATGCTCCCAGGAAGATCGTTAATGTTAAGCTGGGACTTGCCCTGGAAGACCTCCATGCATCGCTGAATCCCCGGATCTCGACGGATGCTCCGAGGCTGGTTGGGCAGTTCGGCATTCAAAGCGCCAGGAAACCGTGGATGGCGGAAGTGTCCTTTGAGACAACCCTGGGTTTCACCCTGGCGGGAGGGTGGTTTCATCCTCTGATGTCCCTGGGGTATGGTCATGTAGCGATGTCCCTGTATCCCTACTACCGAGTCTCCGCTGAGCGGGCGCCCACCCGATCCGGCGAAAGCAGCAGGGAGGTGTTTCAGACGTTGGGCGTCGGATCCTGCTTGGAGTACCTCATGTACAACGGTCACCTGTCGTTCTACCTGGAAGTACGCCAGTCGGTCCTGGAACCCGTGGGGACGTGGTTCGGGGCTGGCGTATCCGTCAGCCCGCTTCTGATCCTGTTGTTTCGGTGAGACTGGAAACGGAGGGGCTTGTTTCTCCGAATGTGATCACTTCCTGGACCACCAGGTGTTGAAGCAAACGTTGCCCTGGATGGGCACACACCCTGGCGGACCACCACGAAGGAGGAACTCATGAGCGGTACTAGAGGGATCACCGACACGACACAGAATCTATTTGACTACCCGGGGATACAGTCTGTACACTGCCCGGGATCTTTGGCAGGTCGTCTACCCCCTCGCGGGAAGAAAACGGGAGGTTTGATGATGAGAGTGGCTTTAAGGTTGAATGGTTTGTTTGCCATGGCGCTGGTACTGATGGTGGGCCTGGCGACGGGATGTGGCTCCGATGACGGTTCGGGTAAGGACCCGGACAATCCGACCGGCCAGACGAAGCTGCCGCAGATCGAGTTCACTCCTGCAGAGACATGTTCCGTATCGGACAAGCTCCTGGTGAATTGTTCCCACACCTTTGATCAGAGCCAGGTCTCTGCGGGCGACAGCATCACCTGGAACCTGAGAATCCGGAACTCCGGTGAGCGTGAGTTGAAGCTGTCGGGCATCGACCTCAGCTACACGGCTCCCGCGGAGGGAGAAGACCCGCTGGCGTTCGAGGCGTTCATTCCCGGGCCGGTGGCAACCGCGTTTGCAGAGAACAAGCCCTTTTTCGTAGCCACGGCGGGCAACGGGACCGACGCCCAACCGGAAGAACTGGTGGTGGGGGTCTCCTTCACCCGGTACGAAGACGACCAGGTTCGTTCCGCGAAGCTGGTCATCAAGTCCGACGCCTCCAACGTTGCCGGAGGCAACATTACCATCGATCTGAAGATCTCCGAGGGATTTGCCAAGATCACTGTGAGCCCCGACTGGGTAGACTTCGGCCAGGCTGGAATGGGCGAGATCAAGAACGAGAAGGTGGCCGTCCTGAACACTGGTTCACGAGATCTTGAGGTCACGGGATTCAAGTTTGTGGGCAGTCAGTTCTTCTCTGTGGTATTCGACAAGACCGAATACAAAGTCGGACCGGAAACCCAGGCGGGAGTGGATTTCGGTGCAGACATGATCATCGTTTCCCCCCAGATGAGCGATTCCTTCACCGTCCGATTCCGGCCGGAAAACGAGCAGCCGGCAACAGGAACCATCACCCTGTTCTCCAATGACCCCAGCTACCCCAATGGCGTGGATGTCCGCGTAACGGGCAACGAGGATGTGCCCTGCATTGAAGTCAACCCGGCCCAGGTGGCGTTTGGTGGCAAGAAGTACGGCGAGCTCGCCGTCCAGAAGTTGGTCATCGGAGCGTGCGGCAAGGCTCCCGTGGAACTGTACGACCTGACCATCAAGGAGGGATCGTCTGCGGACTTCGGAGTCGATCTGTCCAGCCTGACTCACGTGCCCACCCGCCAGAATCCGGTGATCGTGCCCATCGGTGGCGCCGTGGAAATCAACGTGACCTTCGTGCCGGATGCCCCCAATCCCCTGGACGGCAACGGCAACATGATCCTGGATCAAGGAACCCTCGTGATCAAGAACAACTCCTTCCAGGTGGAAAAGGAAGTCCCGCTGTCGGGCGCTGGAGTGGAGGTCGAGTGCCCCACGGCAGTCATTCGCTGCGCCGAGGGAGACGAGGTGATTCCTCAGACGAATCTGCATCTGTTCGGCGACGAGAGCTACGCCCCCAATGGTGTCATCCAGAAGTGGGAGTGGAGGGTGGATCAGCCGGTGGGATCCCAGTCCATCTTCGTTCCGGCCTACACGTTCCCCAACCCCACTTTCGAGGCCAACGTGGCGGGAGCGTACATGTTTGAACTGGACGTGTTCGATGGCACCGGCATGCGCTCCTGCATTCCGGCCCGCTATGAAGTCCTGGTGATTCCCGACGAGGCCATCCACATCGAGTTGCTGTGGCACACTCCCAACGATCCCGACGAAACCGATACCGGACCCGGTGCCGGTGCGGACCTGGACCTGCACTTCCTGCATCCGTGGGCTGCGGGACCGGACCTGGACGGAGACGGAGCACCCGACGGCTGGTTCGACAATCTGTTCGACTGCTTCTGGTTCAATCCGCACCCCAACTGGGGAAGCTACGATCCGGCCATCAACGACGATCCGTCTCTGGACCGTGACGACACTGATGGAGCCGGTCCCGAGAACATCAACCTGGACATTCCCGAAGAGGGCGTAACCTATCGAGTCGGCGTCCACTACTGGAACGACCACGGGTACGGCCCATCCTACGCCACGCTGCGGGTGTACATCTATGCTGCCCTGGTGTTCGAGCAGGCCGGAGTCATGCTCCTGGACAAGGACATGTGGGAGGTCTGCACCGTGGATTGGCCCAGTGGCAAGGTTGTGGTGGTCACCGGCAAGGATGGCGGCTACAAGATCACGCCCAACTACGAGAACCCGTACTTCTTCCAGAACTAGACGTCTGGTTCATACCCGACGCGGGCGACCCAGCGGGTGGCCCCTGCCTTCGAGCATCGACCGGCGACCATCGACCATCCACCATCCTACTACGCCCTTCGGGCTTCGAAGGACAAGTCGACCATCGCGCACATGCGTTTTTTGTTTGCGTGGGCGCGACCCTTTCTGTACTATCCTGGCGGTCGCTGACAGCAACCTGCGGCGCTCCGGAACCTTCCGGGCGCCTGCACGGACCGCTACTGGAGGAAATCAATGAGAAACCGAGGGATTCGAGCCATTCTTGCCGCCTGTTTGATCTGGGGGATCGCCGGATGTGGAGGTGACGACGGAGGGGGCAAGGGCGGAGTCACAACCAGCCAGTACGCCGAAGTTGAGGTCAATCCCACGCAGTTGGTTTTCACCCCCGTCGCTGCCCAGCAAAGCCAGACGCTGTCCGTGACGATGACGAACACTGGAAGCGGAAACGATCTCATGCTTCGAGAGATCTACATCCGTGATGAAGGGGTTCCTTATGTCCTGACTCCGGTGACGGTAGACCGTGTGGCCGTGGACGAGAGTGTAGTTCTGTCGGTGACGTACACTTCCGTGGGCGACAATCCGGCAGCCAGCGTGCTGATCGTGAAGACGAACGCCAGGAATCGCCCGAACCTCGAGATCCCCATCAGCGTGGGGCAGGCTCAGACCGGGTTGCTCATTTACCCGGAACCCATTGATTTCGGGGAGGTTTCCGGTGGAGACAGCAAGCTGATTCGTCTGACCATCGAGAACTGGGCCACCAGCACCACCAGCATCGTCAATACCTTCATTC
>Ga0116204_1001854_pt1 | contig 11686 bp, 9 predicted proteins | sample LakKivwa52mmetaG_FD_94481 | JGI IMG/M metagenome (GOLD analysis project Ga0116204, IMG submission 94481) | Anoxic lake water microbial communities from Lake Kivu, Rwanda to study Microbial Dark Matter (Phase II) - Lake Kivu water 52m metaG | ecosystem: Environmental > Aquatic > Freshwater > Lake ... | reverse complement strand
GTTTTTTTATTTTCTCTTACCTTTATCATGATAAAAACAACAATGATACATCCAAATACAATACTTGACCACATAAAAAACGGTATTAAATCGCTAATATACATATTACCCCTCCATCTTATAAAAACAAGGTTGAAGATGATCCAACCTTATTTTATCACTAAATTATTATTTTTGCAATACTAATTATTTTAAATTATTTTTCATCTCAGAAGAAATCAAATCAACAAACTCGTCAATAGATACGGTGATTTGTTCTGAACTACCATATTTACGATAAGTTACAAGACGTTCATCTTTTTCTTTATCACCTAAAACGAGTGAGTAAGGAATCTTTTGTGTTTGAACTTCGCGAATCTTATAACCTAGTTTTTCTTCTCTTAAATCAGATTCAACACGGTAACCTTTTTGTTTTAAGAGTTGATGAATTTCAATGACGAACTCTTGATGAACACCCACATTGACAGGTAATATCTTGACTTGAACAGGTGCTAACCAGAATGGGAATGCTCCCTTATACTCTTCAGTTAAATAAGCGACAAATCGTTCCATTGTTGAGACGATACCTCGATGAATAACAACTGGACGATAGATATTTCTTCCATCTTCACCGACATAGGTTAACTCAAAACGCTCTGGTAATAAAAAGTCGAGTTGAATGGTAGATAATGTTTCTTGATTACCTAAAGCTGTTTTCACTTGAACATCAAGTTTAGGTCCATAGAAAGCTGCTTCACCAATCGCTTCATAATAATCTAATCCCATTTCATCCATGGTTTCTTTTAACATACGTTCTGCTTTATTCCACATATCATCATCTGGGAAGTATTTATCAGTATCTTTAGGATCACGATAACTAAGTCTTAATACATAATCTGTGATGTTAAAATCACGATACACAGCTAATAGGAGTTCCATAGTCCGTTTAAATTCATCTTTAATTTGATCTGGACGCACGAAGATATGTGCATCATTTAAAGTCATTTCACGTACTCTTTGTAAGCCAGAAAGAGCACCACTCTTTTCATAACGATGCATCATCCCTAGTTCAGCAATTCGAATAGGAAGTTCTTTATAGCTGTGAACATCATTTTTAAAGATTAACATATGATGTGGACAGTTCATGGGACGAAGCACTAAAAACTCACCATCTCCCATATCCATTGGAGGAAACATAGAATCTTGGTAATGATCCCAATGTCCTGAAGTTTTGTATAAATCGACATTAGCCATAATAGGTGTATATACGTGCATATAACCTAAAGATAATTCAACATCAGTAATATATCTTTCGATGGTTCTTCTGATGGTTGCTCCTTTAGGTAACCAAAAGGGAAGACCTGCACCTGCTTCTTTGGTTAACATAAATAAATCGAGTTCTTTACCTAGTTTTCGGTGATCTCTTTGTTTTCTTTCTTCAAGTAAATGAAGATGTGCTTCCAAATCTTTTTTATTTAAAAAGGAAGTTCCATAGACACGAACAAGCATCTTGTTTTTTGAATCTCCACGCCAATATGCACCAGCAATGGTTAAAAGTTTGAAGAATTTTAAAATTCTAGTTGATGGCACGTGACCTCCACGACATAAATCGGTGAAATCACCTTGTGAATAAACAGTAAGTCCTGCATTTTTGTGTTCTTCAATGAGTTCTAATTTGTAAGGATCTTGTTTAAAGATGTGTTTTGCTTCTTCATAAGTGACTTCTTTTCGAACGATAGAGAGATTTTCATCTGCAAGTCTTAACATTTCAGCTTCAATTTTGGATAAATCTTCCTCATTGATTTTATCATCACCGAAGTCAACATCATAATAAAATCCTTCTTCAATTGCAGGGCCAACACCAAAACAAGCTCCAGGATATAAATGTGTAATCGCTTGAGCAAGTAGATGTGCTGTACTATGATTAACAATATCTAATATACGTGGATCTTTTTCTGTTAATAATTCAAGTGTTCCATCTTCTGTGAGTTTTCTAGAAAGCTCAATATAGTCCGTGTTAAAAACTGCTGCTAAAGCTTTTTTAGCAAGACTTTGGGAAATACCTTCTGCAATCTCAAGTGGAGTAATACCCTTTTCATAAGATTTAATGCTTCCGTCTGGAAATGTAATGTGAATCATATTTTTCATCCTTTCTATAAAAAAAAGTCCTTAGAATTGTCTAAGGACGAATAGATCGTGGTACCACCTTAGTTCTAGATAACATCTAGCACTTAACATATGGATAACGGCATGACCCGTGCTAACTTTTAATAGCCTGCTCCAAGGTAGTCATTTAAAGTGGTCGTAGCTTTCACCATCCTACGTCGCTATGTTTACTAAAAATGTTGTCCTCTTCATTGCTTTACATCATTCATTATAACACTTGTTAGTTATTTTTCAAGCATTTTTTGGTTTATATTGATCTTCAACCATTTTAACGGATGTCATTAAGTCTTTTATACGTTGAACAAGTCTAGCAGCCTTCATTAATGAGGCTTCATCCTTATTCACTGATAGAAAATCTACTAGTCTTTGGAAATCGTAATTAGATGTCATAAACACTGGTAGTTTTGCAGATAAACGATATTGCATAATAGGAACTAAGATTTCATCTCTAAACCATGGAGTCATGTTTTCTCCACCAATATCATCGACCATGAGCACATCTGCTTGCTTGAGTTGATTGATTCTTTCTTCTAAATTACCTTCATTCATACCATGTTTGATACTTCTGACTAAATCAGGCATATAAACAAATAAAACAGATATGTTTTTTTGAGCAAGTTCTTGTGCAATAGCTGATATTAAATAGCTTTTACCTGTCTGATTTTTTCCATAAATATATAAACCCTTGGCATAACGATCTTTTCGATAATTGTCTAAAAATTCTTTAGCGAGTTGATATGCTTTCATTCGTTCTTCATTAAAGACTTCAAAGCGTGATAAAGAAGCTTCTTGAATATAGACTTCACTATCATAAAACTTTAAGTGCTCACGAATTTTTCTTTGTTTGATTTCTATCGCTTTTTCTTTGGTTGGACGATAAACAATTTCAATATATGGATCGGTGATGAGCACTGTTTCATACCCATCTTTGATGATATGTTCGTCTCGATCTACTAAATATTGGTATACTTTATAGACATCAACATCCATGATATTTAGATTTTTTGTCTCTGGGTCCTTTCGGACGACTTTTTTCATTTCTTCAAGTGTCATGGTTAATCCTCCATTTTCACTAAATCAGTAATGTAATCATCAAGCCAGTCAGGTTTGCTTACTGTTTGTTTATGTGATTTTTGTTTCGACTCATATTGGGTTTCCAAGTTGGTTGAATAATTGATTGCATCTTCTGTTGTTTGTACACCTTTATTTAGCCAATCTTGTAAAACTTTTTCCATATAGTTGAGATTAGGTAAAACACCATCTTTATTCTTTAAAACAAGCATTAAAATGACGTTAATAATACCTGGTTCAATATGATTTCTCTCTAATAATGCAGTTGCAGTCGCCAATGCAATTCCTTGTTGATCAGTTTTTGCATATTTTTGGATAATCACTTGAGGGGCTACTTGATCAAATAAAGTGGGAATAGGTTTATCTTTTTCTTTAATGGTTAACAATTTATGTTTTTGTTCGTAGTGTTGTCTAGCCTTTAAGTTAAGAGCTGCAAAATTGACCATTTGTTTAGATTTAGCAGCTTGTTCATAAATTTGAACGAGATCTGAAACATCAAATTGATAAACGAAAGCTATTTTGGTGATTGTTTCTCTAAATTTATCTGTTAAGAGTTGCGAAGTCTTAAGTCTTTCAGGTAAATGTTCGATGAATCCTTCGTAGTTAAACTTGTAATTCAAATGACTTCCACCGTTTTGGATTCTTCCTTGTAGAGGGTGCGAAACATTTAATAAATTTAAACTCTTAAATTCATACATTTCATCAAACGATTTGGTGATATTGACAAATCCTTCATCTGCTGGCAAATCAATTTTGAACATACTTGTTAACATCAGCATTTGTTTTTCACCTATCTCTGACTGAAGATATGAACCAAATACTGTATCTAGTAAAAATTGTTTTGCTGTAAGTGGTGCTTTCATCATATAGAGAAAGGCATCTTCTTTTTGACTGACAACAAGTAAATTAAGTGCTTCAAGCTTGTTTCTAATTTTCAAAAAATCAAGTTGTTTCAAATCAAGCAAATCAAACAATTCTTGATGGGTATATTGAGAGCGATTTGTTTTATTGATGAGTTGATAAAAAGTTGTATATAGGGCATGACCTTCGAGTCCCATGAGTGGTTGATATAAAAGTGCGAGCACTTTAAAATCAGCGGCACTCAAATCTGTCTGACTATATATCGTAAATGTGCTACTGTTTTTCATTCATGATACCTCCTAAAAACATATCCATTTGGTGATAAAGGTAATTTTGCGAGTTTGAGTTATCAAAAATGTAATCTGCATATGTTCTTTTTTGTTCGAGAGGCATTTGACTATTGATTCGTTTTAAAGCATCTTCTTTTGTTAATCCATCTCGTTTCATCAAACGTTCAATTTGCGTTTCTAAATCCACATACACAAGACAAACATAATCTACATGATTCATATATTTGACTTCAATGAGAAGTGGCATATCAATGATGATGAGTGGTTCTTCTAGCAAATGTTCTTTTTGGTTTTCAATTTCTTTAAAAACATAGGGATGAACGATGTGATTAAGCTTTTCTCTTTTTTTCGATTGACTAAAAATAATGGATGCAATTTTTGCTAAATCCTCATCTGTCTTTATGCTAAACTCAAAGAGAGATTCTGCTTTATGAATCATTTCTTTGTTATGTTTCCATAATTCTTTAACTATCTGATCACAGTCAATGACAGGAAGATTAAATTGTTTAAAATAGTTGACAGCGGTTGTTTTTCCGCTAGCAATTCCCCCTGTTAAACCAATAGTAATTGGTTTATGTTTGACACTCTGGACAGACATAAGTTCCCCGTCCTCCGACTTTAATTTTTACAATAGGTGTTTGACATATAGGACATGGTTCACCTTTTTTCATGTGAACATGTAATTCATTTTGAAATCTTCCTGTGACACCAAGACTTGATGTATAGGATCTGATTGTCGTTCCACCAAGTTCAACAGCTTTTTGCAAAACAGCTTCAGCTGATGTGATGATTGTATTAACTTCTGTTTTTGATAATTGATTTGTTTTTCGTGTTGGATGAATTCGTGATTTAAACAGTGTTTCATCAACGTATATATTACCTAATCCTGAAATGAGAGTTTGGTCAAGAAGAGCTTGTTTAATTGTAATCTGCTTCTTATGAATAAGTTGATAAAAAGATTCTGTATCGATATCTTTTGGTTCATCTGCAATCTTTGCTAGTGGAGATGCTATTTCATATGTTTCTAATGGATAAAGATGGATTGTTCCAAATTTTCTTACATCATGATAGCGAAGTTCTTTTCCACTTTCAAATTTAAAAATGATATGTTCATGCTTTAAGATAGGATAGTTCACATCTTTAATAAAGAATTTTCCTTCCATGCGCAAGTGAATCAACATCGCATCTTGATCTAGGATGAATATGAGATACTTGCCTTTACGTTTCAAATCACGTATAGTTTGATGACATATACGATTTGAAAACCATGTGGAATCATGTTGAACTAATTTGGGATAAATCAGTGATACATCTTTGATTGTTTCTGAAACTAAGACTTCTTTAAGTGTTCTTCGAACAGTTTCAACTTCTGGTAATTCAGGCATGATTAACCTCTATTTAAGGTCATACCATGTATAACCTGTATCACATGATGTTTCAAGTTCAACTTTGAGTTTAACTGCTTGACTCATCATCTGTGGAACAATTTTCTTCATTTCATCAAGTTCAGATTCAGGAACTTGTAAAATAAGTTCGTCATGTACTTGGAGTAGTATTTTCGATTGCTTCTTGTTCTTCTTTAAATAATGATATAAATCAACCATGGCTTTCTTTAAGATATCTGCAGCACTTCCTTGAATAGGTGCATTGAGTGCAGTTCTTTCACCGAATGCTCTTTGTGTAAAAACAGGTGATTTAAGTTCTGGAATGTATCGTCTTCTTTTCATGATGGTTTCGACATAATCATGCTCTTTCGCATAAGTAACGATAGAATCCATATACTGCTTTATTTCTGGATAAATCGACAAATATTGGTCGATAAATGCTTGAGCTTCTTTCGGTGTAACATGGATATCTTCAGACAAGCTCCATGCACCAATTCCATAAATAATACCGAAATTAACTGCTTTAGCCGCTCGTCTTTGTTCTGAAGTTACAGTTTCTACGTGAAAGACATCTTGTGCTGTTTTTGTATGAATGTCTTGTTTTTGATTAAATGCTTCAATGAGTTGTTTAACATCAGCCATATCTGCTAATACTCTCAGTTCAATTTGAGAATAGTCTGAACCAAGAAGATAATGATGAGGTTTTGATATGAATATCTTTCTTATTTTTCTTCCTTCTTCAGTTCGAATAGGGATATTTTGCAAGTTTGGGTCTAGTGATGAAAGTCTTCCTGTTGTTGTTAAAGCTTGCATATAAATGGTATGAACTTTTCCATCTTCAAAGATGTTTTGTTTGATACCTTCGATGTAGGTTGAGAAAAGCTTAGTGAGTTGTCGGTAGTCCATGATTTTTTCAATAATAGGGTGATGTTTATTTAATTCATCTAAGACTTCTGCATTCGTTGAATAACCTGTTTTGGTTTTTTTACCATAGGGCAGTTTAAGTTTTTCAAATAAGATTTCCCCAAGTTGTTTAGGACTTGAAATATTAAAGGATTCACCAGCGAGTTCAAAAATGTTTGACTCTAGCTCTGAAATGCGTGTTGATAAATCTTTTCTTTGTGCTTCAAGTTCATCTTGGTCAACAAGTAAACCTTCATACTCCATATCTGAAAGAACTTCAGATAATGGTATTTCTAAATCTGTAAGTAGATGAATTTGTTCTTGATCTATTAATGTTTGGACAAGACGATCTTTGAGTTCAAAGATTGCTTTAGCTTTACTTACAATGTGTCTTTCATATATTGCAGGTTCTGGAAGAGCTTTTTTAGCACCTTTACCATAGACAACATCATCATATAATATATCATCGTAATCAAAAGCTGAAACGATACGTTTAAATTCTTCTTTACCTAAATGTGAATTGATTAAATAAGCTGCTAATAAGAGATCAAAGGCAACTCCTTCAATCGCTAATTTATTCCATTTGAGGAAGACCGAAGCTTGTTTATAATCATAAATCCACTTAGGTGTATATGAATCGCTTAAATAAGCTTGAAAAGTAATCGAGTTTAATGCAAAATCAGGTTCTAGAAAATAATGATGCTTACCATCAGATAATCCTACACCCCACAAAGAGGCTTTGTGGTAATTATAATCAGATAATTCGAAATGAATAGCTAAATTAGGTTTTAGAATTGAATCTAGTTTTCGCTCATCATCAATCTTTATGTAATCCCAATCTTCTTTGATGGTCGTGGGCTGTTCAAATTTTTTCACAAAAACATGTAAATCATAAGATTGGAAAAAAGACATCAGTTCTTGATTTTTTGTTGGTTTAACTTCTATATCATAAGCTTCAGTATCTAGTTTTGCATCCAAATCAATGGTAACTAGTTCTTTACTCATGCGTGCTAAGTGTTCATAGGTTTGAATGTTTTCACCTAATTTACCCTTGATTTCGTTTTTATGTTCTAATAATTGATCAAGTGAACCATAGTCTTTTAAGAGTTTAACAGCTGTTTTTTCGCCAACTCCTGGAATCCCTGGTATATTGTCTGAAGGATCTCCCATGAGTGCTTTTAAGTCAATCATTTGTTCATGTGATAACTCATAGGTTTCAAGAAGTGTTTTCGGATTAAACATATGAACTTCTTTCATTCCTTTTTTGAGTAAATACACAGTGATTCGATCATCAACAAGTTGTAATAAGTCGCGATCAGATGAATATATCTCGACTTGATAGCCTTCTTTACTTTTTTGTTTAGCAAGTGTTCCAATAATATCATCAGCTTCATAACCTGGTTTCGAGTAAAGCTTTACACCTGATAAGGTGATATATTCATATATCATCGGAATCTGTTGTAAGAGTTCTTCTGGCATTTTCACTCTTCCTGCTTTATATCCTTCGTATTGGAGATGTCTTTTAGTAGGTTCTGCTGTATCGAATGCAACTAAAGCATGCGTAGCATCTTCAGTGACAATCTTTTCAAACATCCCTACAAAAGCAAAAAGAGCATTGGTATAAACGCCTTTTGATGATTGCATCAATTTAGCTCCTGGATAGGCTGTTGCATAATATGCTCTAAACATAATGGAATTTCCGTCAATCAGTATTAATTTTTGCATGTTAAATCCCCTCTTTCCTTCATTTTATCATGGATAAAAGATGAACTTTTCCACAAGTTTTGTGGGAAAGAAAAAGGATCAACGAATCCTAAATTGACCCTTACCTTTACCCTTACCTTTATTCTTTGATGCAGTTGGCATCATTTTGGATGGATTTTTAGATAAACTTTCGAGTTCTCTTTCATCCATGTTCATCATTTTTTTCATCATTTTTTTCTGTGCATCGAGTGCTTGTCTTAGACGGTTTAAATCAGCAACTTGCATCCCAGCACCACGAGCAATTCTTTCTCTTCTTCTGCTTGATGTGTCAATCAGTTTGGGGTCTTTTCTTTCTGCTTCAGTCATGGAGTGAATCAGAACACCCATCTTTTCGAACTGTTTATCATCGATTTGTGAGGTTGCTTGTTTAAGGTTACCCATGCCGGGTAAGAAACCTAATATTTTTGAAATAGATCCCATCCGTTTAATCATTTTGAACTGTTTAAGTAAATCATTATAATTAAACGTATCTGACATCAATTTTTCCATCATGTTTTTAGCTTCATCTTCATCAATAGATTCGGTGGCTTTTTCAATTAATGTTAAGACATCGCCCATACCAAGAATGCGAGATGCCATACGTTCAGGGTGAAACATTTCAAAGGCATCCATTTTTTCACCACTAGATGCAAATTTAATCGGAATACCTGATACTTCACGAATAGAGAGAGCTGCTCCCCCTCGTGTATCGCCATCAAGTTTTGTTAATATAGCTCCTGTCGCGTTTAATTGATCATGAAAGGATTTAGCAATGTTTGCTGCATCTTGTCCAGTCATTGCATCGACAGTGAGTAAGATTTCATTGGGTTTTGCAATCTCTTTGACATCGATTAATTCTTGCATCATTTTTTCATCAATATGTAATCGACCCGCGGTATCAATAATCACTACTTCATAAGCATTCTTTTTTGCGTATTCTAAGCCATTTTTGACTATTTTTCTAGCATCAATTAAACCTTCATCATAGACTTCAACACCAATTTGTTTACCAATGGTTTTTAATTGTTCAATCGCTGCGGGACGATAGACGTCTGCAGCAATAAATAAGACTTTTTTCTTCTCTTGTTTACGAATGTATACACCTAGTTTACCAATAGCTGTCGTTTTACCTGAGCCTTGTAAACCAATGGTCATAATGGTTGTCAAACCAGATAAATTATAATGTATTCCTTCAGCATCTTCACCCATGATACGTTTTAGTTCATCATGAACAATCTTAACGACTTGTTGTCCTGGATTTAATCCTTTGAGAATTTTTTCTCCAACTGCTTGTTCTTTAATGCGTTGAATAAATGTTTTAACTACTTTGAAATTAACATCTGCTTCAAGCAAAGAAAGACGCACTTCGCGCATCATTTCATCTATATCATTTTCTGTTAAAAACCCTCGTCCAGTCAAACGGCGCATCGCCATTTGTAAACGTGAGCTTAATGAATTTTCAGCCATTATTCATCCAACTTTCTTAATAACTCTAAATACATGTTGTCTTTTGTTTTTTCAAAAGCATCTAATAATTCGATACGTTTGATCTGTTTATCATGAAGTTTTAATTTTTCTTCATATTGATATAAATACTCTTCAACTTTTCTTAATTGATCAAAAACAGCATTTCGGCTGACTTGATAAAGCTCCGCTATTTCTTGAAGCGAATAGTCTTCTTGATAATACAATTCAAAATATAAAACCTGCTTTTCAGTGAGTAGGTTTTTATATAAATCGTATAGTTGATTGAGTTGTTCTTTCTTTTCCAATACTTCCATAGTTCTCCTAGAAGAAATCTTTAAATAATCCGTAGATATATTCTTCAATATCAAATAAAACTAAATCATCAATTTTTTCTCCTAAACCAACATATTTGATTGGTAGGTTATATAAATGTCTAATTGCTAAGACGATACCACCTTTTGCAGTTCCATCGAGTTTAGTTAAAATGATACCTGAAACATCGGTAGCTTCCTTAAATACTTCAGCTTGTCTCATACCATTTTGACCTGTAGTCGCATCAATAATAAGCAATGTTTCTTGTGGTGCGCTGGGTAGTGTTTTTTGGATGACTCGTTTCATTTTTGATAATTCAGCCATGAGATTCACTTTAGTTTGCAATCGACCAGCTGTGTCACATAAAACAATGTCATATTTTTCTTTTTTAGCAATTTCTAATGCATCATAGATCACTGATGATGGATCTGAACCTGGTTGTTTAGCATAAACAAATGTCTGACTTCTTTTTCCCCATTCGACAAGTTGATCAATAGCACCTGCACGAAATGTATCTCCAGCGACCATCATGACTTTCTTACCTTGATCTTTAAGCTGTTTTGCCATTTTACCTATTGTTGTCGTTTTGCCCACTCCATTGACACCTACAAAAAGGTAAACATTTGTTTCATGTTCATCGTAATTTAAATCACTTTGGACAAGTTCTCCTTTAAGATAAATCTCAAACATTTTATCAACAATAATTTCAGCTAAATCATTAGGATCAGAGATGGCTTTATTTTTAACGTCTTTTCTTAATTCATCAATAAAATAGATGACTGTGTCAATACCTATATCTGCCTGAATAAAAATATCTTCAAGTGAATCAAAAAGCTCATCATCAATGACTTTTGATTTTGCAAGAATGGCTTTTAAACTTGAGAGATTTTCCTTACTTTTATGTAAGCCTAATTGATATCTTTCATTCTTGGTTTTTTTGCCAAATAGTTTTTTAAATAAACCCATGTATTAACACCTCGTAATCCTTGCTTATTATACCATAGTAAAAAGAAAACCGAAAGGCTATTCTTTCGGTAATTGTTTGACAAATCCAATCAATTGATCATAATTAATATGTGTTGACATTTCATCCACATACTCTACATAAATGACTTGTCTCTTTTCATCTAAAACAAATACACTCCGTGCTAATAATCTGTTCTCTTTCATGTGAACACCATACTTAGTCGCAAAATCAAGTTCAAGGTAATCAGATAGTGTTATGACATTTTCAAGTCCAGAATTACCACACCAACGACTTTGAGCAGTAGGTAAGTCATTACTGATTGTAAGAACTAAACAGTCATTTCGACTTGCAAGTTCACGATTCACTGTTCTACCTTGTAGGTCACAAACTGTTGTATCAAGTGATGGAACGACGTTTAAAACAATATACTTTTGATTAAATTCTTTGAGATGAACCATTTCATTTTTTGTTGTTAAGGCTTTAAAATCTGGAGCTTTATCTCCTACTTTTTTAGTTTCACCTAATAAAGTAACAGGTTTTCC
>Ga0116204_1001853_pt1 | contig 11690 bp, 7 predicted proteins | sample LakKivwa52mmetaG_FD_94481 | JGI IMG/M metagenome (GOLD analysis project Ga0116204, IMG submission 94481) | Anoxic lake water microbial communities from Lake Kivu, Rwanda to study Microbial Dark Matter (Phase II) - Lake Kivu water 52m metaG | ecosystem: Environmental > Aquatic > Freshwater > Lake ... | reverse complement strand
GATGCGAGACAGTTGATCATGAATCTTGGGCATTATGGCAAATCGGTATTTTTCCACCCCGTCTTTTTGAGAATTTTGTTACTGGCTTGCATTAACATCCACGTAATTACCTATAAATAATATACCTTAGCGTTTCCGTGAAAACTTCCCACACCTAAGCATTACGGTACCATTACGGTACCACTACGGTAGCATTACGGTAATTTACCGTAATGCTACCGTAGTGGTACCGTAATGGTACCGTAGTGCTTAGAGGCAGGGAGAAGAACTGCAACAAAAAAAGAAAGCGGAGAACTGGTGCTATCCAGTTCTCCGCACAGTATTTATCTTGGGAGCCCTACTAATCTGTCTTGCTTTGGATTTGCTTATTTGGTATAGAGACTATTCATATCCACCTGTTTGAGAGGCTTAATGTTGTTCCAACTGCTTATTGATTGCTGATAATCCCTGTTCAATGATAGAAAGAGGGAGAGCTGTGGATGTCCTGAGTCCGTTAAACTTTGATATATTATTACTTAGCATCAGAATGCACGATAAGAGAATGCACCTGTGGCAGTTTATACATCTAATTCGATGAGTATTTTGCATCTTGTCTGATGCTTGATTTCTGCAATAATTGTTCTTATAAAGAAGACAAGACAAGAAATCCTTCAAAAAAAATGTTGTTAGGAATGCCTCTTGCATATATATTATATAGGTACGTAGAAATTTAACTACCAGAGGATAAAACCGCTCAAAAAAAAGGAGAATGCGATGAAAAGAACACTATTTGCCATGCTATTGCTTGGCCTGATCCTTGGCTCTGCCTATGCTGTGCCGAGAAATCTCGTCGTTGTCGAAATTGGGACAGGGACCTGGTGTCCTTATTGTCCCGGTGCTGCCATGGGAGCAGACGATCTTGTTGCTAACAACCATCCGGTTGGTATCATCGAAAACCACAATGGTGATACCTATGCCAACACCTATTCCAATGCCCGTAATACCTATTACAACATAACAGGTTATCCAACTGCTGTGTTTGACGGGCTCAACCCCTACGTTGGCGGGAGTAACACTCAATCTCTCTACAACCAATACCTTAGCCGTGTTAATGCCCGTATGGCCGTTGCTGCAAAATACACCATCAGCGCTGTTGGAACTATCAGTGGCAACAACATTAACATCTATGCGACAGTGAACAAACCCGAAGATGACACCAATACCAATGTCGTGTTACATTGCGCTTTTACAGAGTCTGAGATTCAGCAAAACTGGCAGGGTCAGACACATCTGAATTTTGTTAACCGTCTGATGAGTCCCAACCAGAATGGAACCCCAGTAAACCTTGCCACAGGCGAACAAATCACAATTCCTTTAACTGCAACCTGGAACACTGCCTGGAACATGAGTCATGGTGAAGTCGTACTTTTCCTTCAAAACACAAGCACCAAAGAGGTTCTGCAGGGTGTAAAGTATTCCCTTCCAGGTCTTTTGGGTGCCACCCCGATCTCAGTTACAGCCCTGAATTTCAACCCGATCTCTGTGGGTGGAACTGCAACTCTGCCTTTCTCGATATCCAATTATTATGATACTCCGGTGACTGGAACCTTCAGCATCAACAATCCCGTCTTCACAATGCCATCCAGCAACTTCACAATTCCGGCATTCCAATCGCAGGTTTTTAACGTAAGTTTCAATCCCACAGCAGTTCAAGACTACACTGGAACGCTGAACATCACAAGCAACCTGCAGGGATACAATGTCGTCGATATTCCGCTGACCGGTTCGGCCTTTGCCAATGCAGCACCTGTGGCTCAGAATGTTACGATCTTCGGGCCTCCAGTCATCCATCAGGATCTGGGTGGTTCTTATGTATTCGTCGATCCGGATGGTAATGCCGAAGGTAATACCTCAGTGCAATGGATGCGGATCGTGAATAACAATCCCGTACCGATCGATGGTGCAAATTCTGCCACCTACCGGATTCAGGAACTTGACCTTGGCTTCGCTCTGGCCTTCCAGGTCACCCCACGTGACATTCATGGCCTGGCAGGAACCCCTGTCATGAGTGAATACACTTTGCCGATCGAAAACCTTCCAGCCCCCCAAAACCTGGCAGGTATTCTCAGCCCTCCGGATACGGTTACTCTCACCTGGGAGAGACCGGAACATTTTGGTGGACGTGGATTTGTTGGATACAGGGTTTTCCGGGATGAACTTCCGGTGCAGACCATCACAAACGTCAACACTCTCACCTTCACAGATACTTATGTGCCGGAAGGAGTTCATCAGTATTGGGTTTGCTCGTTGTTCAACAATCCGATGCTGCTTTCCGAGCCATCAAATGTCGTTACAATCTCTGTTGGTGTATCAAACTCCGACGAGCTTGCGCCAGCCATTGAGAAGGTCTCCGTCTATCCCAATCCCTTCAGTGCCATCACAAATATCGAAATCCAGACCAAAGCCAGCCAATCCGTCCGTCTGGATATCTATAACCTGAAAGGACAATTGGTTAAGAGCCTTGATGGGCTTGCCGATCAATATGGCAAGACCCTGATAAACTGGAACGGTACCGATAACGATGGTTCCCAGGTTCAAAATGGTATCTATTTCTATCGCACCCGGGGAGCTAAAGTCCTCACCGGAAAGATAGTTGTAAACAAATAACAAGCTATTGTAAACAAATGGAAAACGCCCGTTGGAAAGACGGGCGTTTTCTTTGTAACATCGAACCTGTCACTTGAGAAGCAATATCATTTTGGCTTTTCCTGAAACTCTAATATTGAAAGGATAAATCATCACGAGATAGCAGAAACATTTATCTGGACAGGCCAGTTGAAGTTCAATCTCTTGTTACCAATCATGCAGTATAATTACCAACTACTTGATAGAAAATATTATAGGATGCTCTTGTGAAAATCCTGATCGCCTATTTTAGCGGTACGGGAAACACTGCCCGTATCTCAGAACTGCTATGCAAAGAATTCATCCACCGGGGTGAACTCTGCGATATCATGCCCATCGAGGAAATGACTTTGGGCCGAACTGAATTGTCTTTGGAAGCTTATGACCTTGTGGGACTTGGCTATCCTGTTCATGCTTTGGATGCTCCGCAGCTATTTTATGACTTCATTTCGATGTTATCATCCAAAAGACAGTCTTATTTCCTGTTCAAAACGGCAGGATCGACCTTCATGCAGGGTGGTTCCAGTTTCAGGATCCGCTCGCATATTGCCAATCTTGGATGGCGTTTGAAGTATGAGGAACTCTTTGTGATGCCAGCCAATATGTTCTATGTACCATTGCCGGGAAAGGTGGAAAAACTTTATGACAGAGCCCTCATCCAAATACCCGAAATGGTTGATGCCATAATAAGCAACCGGAAAAAGCTGCTCCCAGATAATGAATTCCTGCGCCTGGGTTATCTGTTTGCATTCCTTGAAAAACGTGGTTGCAGAAACATTTCCCGGAAATGGTCGGTTAATGACAAATGTACCCTATGTGGTTTATGCGTCCGGAAATGTCCCACTGGCAATATCAGGATCGTAAATGGCAAGCTGGTCTTTGCAGATAGCTGCAACTTGTGTCTGCGATGCCACTGGATTTGCCCTGCCCGGGCAATCAAGCAGGATTGGTTGGAGATTTTTTTGCCAAAAACACGGTTCGTGCTTCCAGATTAGATCTGCCCAGGGAGAAGATTCGCATAACTCATTCCATTAAATGGAACCCAACACACTCCAGGGATTGGCTTTTTTATTATCGACGTATCAGGTTATACAGCGTCTCAATACCTGCTTCGATGCAATCTTCATCTGGCAGGAAGGTCTCGGAATGGAGGTCGTGAGCCGGATCATTTGCTCCCAGCCAAAAAAGCAATCCGGGATAAAGCGAGGTAAAAAAGCCAAAATCCTCCCCTGTCATATATATGGGACTCTCCTGATACTGAAATGAGAGCCTTGAACAAACATCCTTGAGTTCGTCAACGAGGGAGGGATTATTTACCACCGGCTCATAGGAACAGAGGAAATCAATTTTGTAGTCCACTTTGTATTTTATACTAAGTTCGTGGGCGTTATGGTGGATCTGGTCATTCATCTGCTGTTTGGCTGCTAAGCTTAAGGTGCGGTGAGTTCCTTCCAGGATGCATTTATCTGGAATAACATTTCTGATAACGCCCGAGTTCATTACTCCGATGTGAAATATGTTCCGCTCCTCAAGAGATTGAGCAAATGAACTCATTTGGGTATAAAACTCCATCCCTGCTCTCAAAGCGTCTCTGCCATCTTCCGGAATGGCAGCATGAGCTTTCTTTCCAAAAAAGGTGACATCGAATTCCTGTGGAATGGCAAAAAAGATACCTGGCCGGGAGGAAACAGTTCCAATTGGAAGTTTGGGATGAACGTGCAGGGCAAAGACGGCTTCGATATCATAGTTCTGGATGATGCCCTCGGATAGTATGCATTCCGCTCCTCCTTTTCCTTCTTCGGCTGGTTGAAAGATGAAAAGCAGATTTACCTTTGGTTGCATCTCCACCACCCGATCAATCAAACCTAACAGAACTGCCATGTGAACATCGTGACCACAAGCATGCATAATTCCATCATGAGTGGAAGAGTATGAGCAATTTGTCTGTTCCTGCATGGGAAGAGCATCCATATCTGCTCTGAAAAGGCGAAATGGAGTATCCACTTTTGCATATTCAACAAGCAGGCCAGGGCTTTGGGAAAACTCTATAATCTTCAGATCTGGATGACGCTTGATCTGAGACAGGATATAGGCCTTGGTCCTGAATTCGCCAAAAGCAAGTTCCGGTATCTGGTGAAGTTCTTTGCGGTAGGTCTTTGGATCAGTCATTATTGATTACTCACATAGTGTTTTTTCAGGATGCGGACAGCATTGGTGGCAGCACCCAGGCGGACATTATGGCCCAGATTCCAGAAAGTGACAGATTTTTTATCTGTACCATAACGCAGTCGGCAGACGATGGAATTGTCTGAATTACCTATCTCTCGGGGAGTTACATAGGTATTATCAAAAAAGTCGATGGATTCGGATTTACAGAGGGTCTCTTCCAGCAAACCGAGATCAACTTCATGTTCAAACTCGGCATAGGCCGAAACACAGTGTCCATATAGAACCGGGACGCGGACAGTTGTTGCACTGATCATCAGATTCGGACTGGTAAGGATCTTTTTGGTTTCAAAACGCATTTTATCCTCCTCCTGGCAATATCCATCATCCAAAAAACCACCGATCTGGGGAATGACATTCAGATCAATCAGATGGGGATAGGAGCCCCTTTCTTCGGAACCAGAACGTTGCGCCATCAAAAGTGAAACACCCGTGTGTCCGCTTCCGGAAACTGATTGATAGGTCGAAACGATTACTTTTGTCAAAGAGAATAACCGGTCCATAATTGCCAGAGGCAAAACAACCTGAATTGTTGAGCAATTTGGATTTGCAACAATTCCATAATAACCCTGAAGTACTTCACCATTGATTTCAGGTACAACCAGAGGGATGTTTTCTTCTCTTCTGAAAGCAGATGAGTTGTCGATCACAACACTATTTGCAGCGCAGGCGATCTCGGCAAAAGAGAGTGCAATGCCTGCTCCAGCCGAGAACAAGACATAATCATAGTGCCTGGTCAGGGATTGAGTGTCCAAAAGCTGCACCTGGCAGGGTTTGTCGTTATAATACAATATCTTACCAGCACTACGGGCACTGGCATACAGATCGAGCTGCTCGATTTCCAGATTCAGCTCGCTCAGGCAGGTCAACATCATTCTTCCCACTTCTCCGGTGGCACCAACGATGGCAATTTTCATTGAAACCTCAATTTTGTTTAAACTCTTTGATTTACGGATGCCCATACTTTGTAGTAAGTAAAGGACTTCAGGCGGGTACTATCCACAGATGGCAGCTATTATGTCAATGCAAAACTTGACAGAAACAGCACCTCCAAAATTTTAAGCACTGGCAAGCCCCTGTAGCTCAGAGGATAGAGCAGCGGTTTCCTAAACCGTTGGTCGGCTGTTCGAGTCAGCCCAGGGGCGCCATCTTTCTAAATAAAGATATTGGGATCTTATGAAGACAGCCGAGCCAGGACAATTCGTTCTGTATTACCATCAAAATCTCCTGCATACTGGAATTGTGACCGCTTCCGGAGAGGGAAAGATCACTATACTCTCCAGAAACAAGGCAATTATACAACTCCCACTAAGCCGGGCTATCCTGATCAGCATTGCAGGCAATGGAAAAGACGATCCGAACCTGGCTCTGGAGCACTTCTGCTTGCTGATTGATCAGTTTTGTGACCGGTTTTCACCTCATGACCTGGTCAAAGGTGTTGAAGCTATGGGGGATGGCACCGAGTTTGACATCATTGCATCCCAATCGGGGTATATTCTAGATTATGAAAGATTTGCCCTGTATATCTTCCTGGTCTCCCGAAATGATTATTTCTCTCATAAGAATGGACTTTTCAAAGTTCTAAGCCGGAAAGAACGGCAAACCAAAATCCAGCACAGACAACAAGAACTGGAAAGAAAAAGTTTCCTTGATAAAGCCAGCCAGCTGTTTAAGGGCATCCTCGATGGAGAAATCAAATCAGTTCAGACGGATAAGTTCACTCACGGTGTAATGCAGGCACTTCAGAATTCCCTGATCGATCACCAGCAAACTGATTTGGTAAAAGTGCTCCAGAAGATATCCCCGGAAAGAACCCTGCCCGGAAAGATCTGGCGTATCCGCAGGGTATGTAAAGATATAACTGATGATACAGATGTCCAGACTGCCGCCAGCGGATTACCAGTGGCATTTCATGATGAATACCATAGCCAGGCCAGAATATTCAACTATCGAGATCTGACTCATCTGGAGGCCTTCAGCATAGATGATCCCAGCACCAGAGATTTTGATGACGCCTTCACCTGGGAAGAAAGCAAATCTGGTTACAACTTTGGTATCCATATTGCACTTGTGTCCTCCGTGATTACCAAAGAAGGTGCCTTGTTTGAGATCGCAGCCGATAGAATATCATCTATGTATTTGCCCAATGAAGAAATACCAATGCTTCCACCCCGTCAAGCTCATGACGAACTCTGCCTGAGGAAAGGAAATGAACGGCTGGTATTGTCTCTGTTAGTTGAACTTGACCAGGAGATGCGGGTCCTGGCCACCGAGTTTGATATTTGCAGGATCAGAATTTATCAGAACCTCAGCTATCAGGAGGTTGACCGCAAGTCATTATCGTCACCTTTTTCACAGATGCTGCATCTGAAGTCAGTCCTGTTTCAGCAACGTAAAAGCGCAGATGAGAATAACGGTAACCGCTATCAGTATCAATTATTTGTAGAAAATGGAAGGGTAAGGATGCGCTGCCTGGATCGTCTATCTCCTGCCCGAATGATGGTGGAGGAGTTTATGATCTTCTATAATATGAGTTTTGCCAAACTGGCTATGGATAATGACATCCCTCTTATCCACAGAAACATCGAGACCCGTTTTTTGAGTGAAAACGACCTGGAAGCTCCAGATACATACAAAGATAAGACCATGCACAGTGCCTTTCTATCCACTCAGGCCGGATTTCATCCCGGCATTGGAACCCAGGCCTATGTTCACTCCACTTCTCCCATCAGGCGGTTTGCCGATCTGTTGAATCAGATGCAGATCATGGCTTATTTGACTTATGAATCCTGTCCTTTCAGTACTGAAGATCTCGAAAGTTACATCGTCAGGATAGCAACCCGACTAATGCAGCAGAAAGAGCTCTATGCCGAGACGGACAGGTTTTGGTTTCTGAAATACATCGAGCAAAATCAGCTTGGAACACCGCTCTCTGCCTATATCCTCAAGAAGACAAAGCATGGTATCCTTGCTGAGATCGACCAATGGCAACGCAAAGCAATTCTGAAAACCGACGCAAGAGTTGCATCGTTTTCGGAAGTTCTGATCCTCGTCAATAGGGTTGACTGGGAAAGCAGGTCTCTGATCGTTGACGTGCTGGACTAATCTGCTTCCTCTGGCTTCTGTTCCAGTTCCACAAATCTCAAAGCACTCAGATTGATCTCCCTATCTCCCGTTTCCTGATATTGGATTTCGATTTTGTCGTTGACTGCTGCCAGAGGTAAATAGCTGGTCAAATCTGTTGTGGCAATGAAGATATGCTCCGGTTTTTCCGCCATGATTATATAATAGTGTGTTCTTGCGTCTTTGACGTCGGTGCCAATGCGAGCGATCGTTCCTGTGAAATTGCTTCGGGTGTTGCTGCTAACAGAAAAAACACCAGTTCTGCTGCTTGCCATTGTCATCTGGAAATTATTCCTCGCTGCTTTGATCGACTCTCCGACACCCACAACGCTGAAATCCTTGACTGAGACAAAAGCAAACTGCTTCACAAGCCCGGCACTATCTTTCAGGGTCATAAAATATGTGGCGGCTCCGTTCATATTGACCAGAATAGGAAAGGTTGCCCTATACTTGAAATTTTGAACCTTACCTTCGGCAGAAAGCATGGCTGCATACTCAGTTGCACCGCTTAAGCGATAGAAGTGGGTCTGCTTGGTTCTGGTGTCAGTAAGCATAAAACCGACAGTTCCCTCGTCGCTGCCAACACTGGACATACCTGTGTAGAAATAGCTGCGGTTGTAATTACCATAGATAATATTATAACCTTCTGTGGTCATCAGCATGTCCCGCTTACCAAACAAGGTGTTCCAGAATCCGTTTACATAATTTCCCCACCAATTAAGCTGAGTTGTGACAAATTCTGCAGGTTGAATACGATCCACCCAAGCTGGAATGTTTTTATCCGACCAACCACCTGCCGTTTTCTCCATCGAATAGTATTTTATAGCTCCGGTGCCGGCATGGACAATGGCCAAGCCAACAGCTTCACTGCCCAGAGCTCCAATCTTATGCTGGTAGGCAGTTGTTGTCCAATATGGCTCGCCCTGCTCGTCAATCTCAAAGGTATAGTCGTTCAGCCCTTTTGTGACGTACCCATTCAAATATAGGTGCCGATGCAGGTTTTGGTTGAAATATGCGCTGGGTTGATACTTTATCACGATGTCTTTTTCATTGAGTTTACGAACGAAACTGATATCCTGTGGGTCTGTAGCAGAGACCATGATATAACCGGGAGTGCCATTGGAAAGATTGGTAATCCATTTGAAAAATCCACTGTGCTCCAATGGAACCACCCAAACCAGACGGCCACGAACCATCTGGCGTGTAGGCCAACCAAGCTTGACCCTGCTGCCCAAAGCAAAATCATCACCCAGTTTCTTCTCTGCAAGTGAGGTCGCGAAGCTTCTGTCCACCGTTGGCACTTGTTCCAGATTAACCGGAGAGATTAGTGAGCTAAACTCTGTCGATTTGACCTCTCCCAAAAGATTCCTGTATGACTTTGCCCGGAACAAGGGGGCAGAAGCCAGCAAGGCAGTGATCACATACAGAGCAAGCACAGCATATAGCATCAGAACTATTTTCGATAGTTTTTTCGATCCAACCATTAGCAGGGGGAAAAGCACAAAGGCCAGTCCAAATGCCCAGCCAACAAATCTGATATTCAACACCGGCATTTGGATATATAAAATGAACAAGGCAATTAGTACTGAGGCTATCACAGCAGGCACAAGCCCAATCCGGATATTGCCGAAATCAACATTGATGGGTTGGTTTGGTTTATTTTGCAACATGTATTCCTCCCGGGAAGATGTTTATTTTTTTCAAACTCACGGAAATCCGAATTTTGGCAAGTTAATTCTTGAAAACTACCAAGATTAGCAGTCAGATTTAATTTGTGCTTGACAAAAATCCGGTTATAATAATATTAGCGCTCAGCTCGTTTGACTGCTAAAAACGAAAAAATAAAAATAATTCTTATGGAGGTATATCATTATGGCAAAGCAAATGCAGTTTGCCCACGATGCCCGGACTTCACTGAAGATCGGGGTTGATAAACTCGCCGATGCCGTTAAGGTAACCCTTGGACCCAAGGGCAGAAATGTAGTTCTGGACAAGAAGTTTGGCTCTCCCACCATCACAAATGACGGTGTGACGATTGCCAAGGAAATTGAACTGGAAGACCCCTACGAAAACATGGGTGCCCAGCTTTGTAAAGAAGTTGCGGAAAAGACCCATGACGTAGCTGGTGACGGTACAACTACTGCAACCATCCTGGCTCAGGCCATCATTGAAGAAGGTCTTAAACATGTCACGGCTGGTGTAAATCCCATGTATCTGAAGCGTGGACTTGAAAAAGCAGCCAAGATTGTGGTGGAAAAGATCCACGAATACAGCAAAGAGATCAGGAGCAACGACGAAATAGCACAGATCGCAACCGTCTCCGCTAACAACGATCCCGAAATCGGCAAACTCATTGCCGAAGCTATGGCTTCCGTTGGCAAGGAAGGCGTGATCAACATCGAAGAAGCAAAGTCGATCGATACCGGCCTCGAAAAGGTCGAAGGTATGCAGTTTGACCGTGGCTATCTTTCCCCCTATTTTGTCACTAATCCAGACAAAATGATCACCGAAATGGACGAACCCTTCATCCTTATCTATGATAAGAAGATCAGTGTGATGAAAGATCTCCTGCCCATTCTGCAGGAAATTGCCCAACATGGCAAGCCCCTTCTCATCATTGCCGAAGACATCGAAGGCGAAGCCTTGGCAACTCTTGTGGTCAACAAACTGCGTGGCATCCTCAATATCTGTGCTGTCAAAGCCCCAGGTTTTGGTGATCGTCGTAAAGCCATGCTCGAAGACATTGCAATTCTCACCGGTGCCACCCTCATTTCTGAAGAGATGGGACGCAAGCTCGACTCCTGCACCATGACCGATCTTGGCCGTGCCAGGAAGATCATTGTCGAGAAAGAGAATACCACCATTCGTGAAGGTGCCGGAAACCAGGATAACGTTGCCGGACGCGTCAAACAGATCAAAGCCCAGATCGAAGAAACCACTTCCGATTACGACCGTGAAAAACTCCAGGAACGTCTTGCAAAGCTTTCCAGTGGTGTTGCCGTGATCCGCATTGGTGCTGCCACCGAGACTGAAATGAAAGAAAAGAAAGCCCGTGTGGACGATGCTTTGCATGCCACCCGTGCTGCTGTTGAAGAAGGTATCGTTCCCGGTGGAGGAGTTACTCTCATCCAGGCCGCCAAAGCCCTCAAGCAAGAAAAGAACCTGTCCTACGAAGAGAAGATGGCCTTTCAGATCATGATGAAGGCCCTCGAAAAACCTGCCTACCAGATCGCCTCAAACGCTGGCGAAGAAGGCGCAGTCATCGTCGAAAAGCTCAAGGGCTTCAAGGACATCCACACTGGATACAATGCTGCCACCGGTATCTATGAAGATCTCTTCAAAGCCGGCGTCATCGATCCCGCCAAGGTTGTCCGCTCCGCTGTGCAAAATGCCACTTCCATTGCCGGTCTGTTCCTCACCACCGAGTGCATCATCACCGATATCAAAGAAGCCGAAGCCCCAGCCCCAATGCCAAATCCAGGCATGGGCGGAATGTATTAATCCCTAATTAACAATTATATACGAAGCAGCTTCCTTATCTGGGAAGCTGCTTTTGGTTTGCCCAGAATGCTTTCTGCGCCGATGGACTGAAAGAAGTCCTGACGCCTCACCAGCGGGAAGTCAACATGAGATCAAGGGCGTTGCTGGCAACGGTAAGGTCTGAAGTAAGAAGCAGT
>Ga0116204_1001852_pt1 | contig 11694 bp, 4 predicted proteins | sample LakKivwa52mmetaG_FD_94481 | JGI IMG/M metagenome (GOLD analysis project Ga0116204, IMG submission 94481) | Anoxic lake water microbial communities from Lake Kivu, Rwanda to study Microbial Dark Matter (Phase II) - Lake Kivu water 52m metaG | ecosystem: Environmental > Aquatic > Freshwater > Lake ... | reverse complement strand
GGTCAGCGGTGTGGTCGACTGGCTGTCTGGCAAGACCGACGCAGAGATTGCTGCGCTCGAGGCCCAGGTGGGCTTCGCAGACGCACGCGCGCTGCAGATTCAGGAAGAGATCGCGCGCGAGAGGCAGCGGCGCGCCAACCTGAATGCTGGCTACACGCAGGTCAACACCAGCATGCAGATCAATCCGAACGCAAACATTCCGCAGCCCTGGCAGCAACAGCAGCCGGCCGGTTTGATTGCTGGCGCACGCGTCCCCACCGGCGGTTAAGGAGAACGACATGGCAGAAGGAATCATTCAACAGAACATGGCCCAGCCCGACGGTGAGGATCTGACTCCCGAGGCGATTCAACAGAACATCAAGATGCCGCCCGAGCTGCAAGAAGCCTATGAGCGCGTCGTGATCGCCGGCATGAAGATCATGTTCTCCAAAGAGAGCCACCGGCTGATGCTCAAGGAGATGCAGAAGACCGGCCCGGTGGCCGATCGCCTGGGCAAGAGCATCGCCGGCATGATGCTGATCATGATCAAAGAGTCGAACAACACGATGCCGCCCCAGGTAATCATCCCCGCCGGTCTCGAGCTGATGATGCAAGCCGTCGACTTCATGCGCAAAACAGGCATGGCCAAGATCACCAACAAAGACATTGGTGACGCCATGCAGATTTTCATCAACACCATCTTCGAGAAGTTTGGTGTTGACCCGGCTCGTTTTGAGCAGATGGTCAACAGCTACGACAACACCGCTGTGGATGCTGCGGCGGCGCAGCAGATGGGGGGTGCAGCATGAGAGGTTTGATTGCCGGCGTCCTGGGCGGCGCTGCTCGCGGCTACACACAGATGGCCGAGGGCGAACTCAAGAAACAGCAGGAACTCGATCTGCGCACGCAGCTGATGGAGGCTGAAACCGAGAAGCAGCTGCGCATCGACGAGATCAAGCGCAACCGCGACGTCGCTGACATCCCGCGTAAGGCGGAAGCCACGGCTGCTGCTGCGCCGATTCTGGCGCGCGGTGACGCTGCGGCCGCGCCAATTCGTGCTGAAGGCGAAGCTGCTGCAGCACCAATCAAAGCGCGTGGCGAAGCAGCTGCTGCACCGATCCGTGCTGAGGGTGAGGCTGCTGCCGCACCGATCAAGGCGCGCGGTGAGGCGCAAGGCCAGATTGCCAAGACCAGCACTCCTGGCTATACCAAGTCTTTGCAGGATGAGACAGACGCCAAGGTGTCGCGGTCGCAAAAGGCGTATTACTCGGCCAGAGTCAACAAGATGAACAAAGAGATCGAGAAGATCGCGAACGACATCTCGGTGGGCAACGTGAGTGGCACCAGCCGGGACCGGCTGACTACCATCGTCAATACGGCTAACGACACAATCAAATCTTTGAATGAAGGCAGCCGTGGAAGAACAGCCGAGGAAAAAGCCGAGTGGAAACGGCAGATGGACGCGGCTATCGCGCTTCGCAATAAAGCTACTTCGCTGCTAAACGAAAACCTTGAAGCACCTAGACCTTCTGGTGGATCTGCCACCTCTGGCCCTACAACCAATCGCCCCCCGCTCTCACAGTTCAACCGATAAAAAGGGTAGCCCATGGCTTTTGACGTCCAGGGTGCACTCAAGGCCGGCTACAGCGCGGCCGAAGTCGCCGATTTTCTTGCCTCGCAAAACGAATTCGACATCGCCGGCGCTCGTGCGGCCGGGTACTCAGATGACGAGATCTTAGGACACCTGAGCACTGGCGCACCTGCGCCGCGTACTGAGCCAGCAACGGCAACGACTTCGGCTGCTATAACCGCTGAGCCTATACAGGCGCGTGCACCAGCGCAAGGCCCCGAGCTGCGGTCTTACGAGCCAAGTCTTTTCCAACGTTTTACTGAGCTGGTAAGTTCTCCCAATCGCGATCGGGCAGCGGTGGAATATGGTGCTCGCCAAATCGCCAAAGAGCAGGGCCTATCTGTAGGCGAGGTCTACCGACAAGCAGGCGGCTCGCGCGCAATCTTTAACCCTGAAGGTCGAAACTCTCTCGTCGCCGGCGCTGAGGCTGCACAGATTGTCGCTGGCGAAGTGCCGAAGATTCCGGCGGCCGCAGCAAACACGGCCTTGCGCGCTATTCAAGGCGGTGATGTGGGTGAAGCCGATCGTGGGTCTTTGCTCGATCGCATGATCGCGGCAACAAAAACCGACGCACCCCCTGGCGAATTTCAAGACCCCAACTATGAGTCTTTCAACAACCTAGGCAAATCGTTTGGCTATTCGCTGACGACTCTTGTTTCCAGTGCAATCGCCGTCGCCGGCGGTACGGCCGCTGCAGGACCTGTTGGTGGTGTTGCTAGCGCCTCGGTCGCTTCAACGACAGTCTCCTATCGCGCCAGCAAAAACGAGTTCCTCGAGCGGGTGCGCGACAAACTCGACGCCGAATCCAAGCAGGTGTTTGGCAGCCCGCTGTCGGCGCAAGAGTGGGCGAAAGCCAAACAAGACTATGAGTCTGCGGCCATCAAGTACGGCGCCTGGGAAGCGATCCCCGAGACCGTCAGCAACCTGATCTTTCTGCGGGCTTTCGGCGCACCGCTCAAAACCGCCAGCGCCGACAAGATCCAGGACTTCGCCACCCGGGCCATTCGCAGCGCCGGGGTGAGTTATGCGCCGGAGAACATCACCGAGACGATCACCGGCATGGGGCAGAACGCCGCCGAGCGCGAGGCCGGGTTGACCACCGACCAGCTCTCGATTCGTGACGCGTTCAAGCAGCAGGCAATCCCCACGGCGTTTCTGACCGGCGGCACGGCCGCAACGGCTGCAGGGGTTCGCAAAGGCGCCCAGATATATGACGAGCGGGTTCTGCCCGCTGTTGCGCCAAATCAAGCTTTTGCCAAAGCTCTCGAGGCAGACGTTGCTGCCACAACCAACGCTCAGATCGACGCGGGTCTTGCTGAACAAAATCGACGTAGAGCCAGCGAAGACGCGCTCTACAATGCCCCTGACGTAGGCTCCGCCATCGCGGCGGCCGATCAGCTCGCTGGTAGTGTTGACGAGCTGACAGCCGACGTCAGCGCCGCCCTGGACGCAAAGCTGCGCTCCTCGCCAGCGATCCCTCTTCCCGTAGCCGTCGCACCAATCACTGAGCCTGAGCCCATAGAGCCGCCAACCCCTGCTGCGGATCCGGCGGTAGAAACTCAGTTTGGATTGGACACGCTTCGCTTGGATGCGCAAGGTCTTCCTGCCGGCGCCGCTGCGCCAACCGCTCCGAGACCCCAGCGTATTGCCGGCACCCGCACTGACAGCTTGACAGACGCGCAGCTGCAGCAAATCATCGAAGATGATACTGCTTCGGCAATTGCGCGCAGAGGCGCGTCAATCGAGCTGACGGCACGCCGAACAGAACGAGGAGGTTCTCGTGAACCCAACCAAACAACCGAACGCGTTGAGCCAACTCTTGACGTCGAGCAACTCGCCGCAATCGAGCCCGACGTTGCTGGACGCATCGATCCAACCATCAGCAACAACTTCCTTGCCGCCCCCGCAATCGAAGGGGTGTGGGACGTATCTGTTGCGCCGGTGGGCGGACAAAGCGCCGCAGCCAGTGCGCGAGGAAATGCTCAAGCAGCTATAGACGCCTGGGCACAGCGCACGGGCCAGCCCTCTCCGGCCTCGCTGACCGCGCCTTCCAGCCCCGAGCTGGAGTCTGCGGTCAACGGTATCGCGCAGCTGGTCAACAGCCAGTTTGCCGGGCGCATCTACGCTTTCAACGACAGCCGCCCCGAGGCCCTCAGCGGCGTGGCGATCGGCGGCGTTGCGTTTGTCAACACCGCCAACGTCGAAGTCAATGCCGCTCGCACATCGCTGCACGAGTTCAAACACACGGTCGAGCAGATCGCCAGAGCCGAGACCGCCCAAGGGTTGGCCAACACGCCGGCGCAACAGTTTGTTGCCCAGATCGACAGCATCTATAACGACATGACCGAGGCAGGCAAACGTGCCTATCTCGAGAACTTCCTGGCCAAAGCGGAGCTCGACGCAATCGCAGATCCGGCAGCGCGTGAAGCGCGCATTCAGGAGCTGCTGACCGATCCGCTCACGCGCTCTGAGATGACAGCGGATTTCTTAGGCAACCGCGCAACCGACAAGCAGTTTTGGAAATCGGTAGCTGCTGCGGATCCGCAAGGTTTCCAAGGCTTTGTCGAAAAGTGGCTCAAAGCCATCGACAACCTGATCCAGGCGCTGCGAGGCACCAAGACCCAAGGGCGCAAAGAGTCTGCCCTGGTCGACAAGTACGTCCGCGATCTGAACAAGGCCAAGATGGTGGCGCGGGAGGCCCTGGTGGCCTACAGCAAAGCCACGCGCGCGCCGGGCCCTGTGGCGCCTGGCCAACCTGCGGCCAGCGCTCGGCAGACGTTTGGCGGTATTCGCGTGCCCGGGTATGATAGCAACGCTAACACAGGAGCTCTAGATGAAAGAACAGCTGACACCCGAGCAGGTGAAGGCGTACCAGAAGCTGCAGCAGCAGATGGACGCGTCACTGGTCGAGATGGGGCAGGTGAAATCCCCGAGTACGGAACAGCCCGCGAAGGCGCCGTCTCCGTCGTCGGCCGCCACTACTCGACCGGGCAGCGCCAAACGCTGAGCGGTGACTTCTACGGCCGTGGTCTACGTGGCGCAGAGCGCTCGCGTCTCGACGGTAGCCCAGACCCTCGGCTGCGCCAGCGGGTCTACTTTTACGTGGATCAGGGGTCTGGTGTTCGGCCCGAGTCTGGTGTCGGCGGCTACGCCCATGAGGTCCGCCTCAATAACATCTACGATCCGGCCAGTCGGATCATCCCACCTCAGCCTGATAGCAATGCCTTTGAATCGGCCGTTCTAAACGCCGGTTTTGACGGCTACATTGCGCCGTTCGGCAACAACCAGGCAGCCGCTGTGCTGCTGGGCCCCAAGCACAAGGCCGTGCCGGTGCGCGCGATGGGTCAGGTCGCCAGCGCGCCCGCGCCCCAGGCAGCCGCGCCGACAACCCTCAAGAAGAGCCTGCTGGGCCGAGAGCTCAGCGCAATCGACCCGGCTCGCATTTCGGGCGCCCAAGTGCGCATGGGCAATCTGGAGATCCCGGCCGATCAGGCCGAAGCCGCCAACGCCGAGCTCGAGCGCATTGGCAGCGATGCTCGATTCAGCGCGCGTCAGCGTGGCCTCAAGCCTGAAGTGGCCGACGCCGTGGACGGCATCAAGAAAGTTGCTGCTAGCCTCACCGAGACCGAGCGCGCCAAGCTGCGCAAGGACACCGGCGAAAAGATGGTGGCGATCTACAAAGCGCTGCCGAGCTCCGACGAGATCGCGGCTGTGGCCTACGCTGGCAAAGCCAAGCGCGGCTGGTACCGGCACTCGGTCGAAGCAATCCAGCACACCTTCGGTGAAGACGGCTGGCGCTTTGCCGGCTTGCTGGCGGCCACCTCGCCGCAGACCCCGGTCGAGGTCAACCTTGAAAACACCTTGCGTATCTGGAAGAACTGGATCGCTGCGGGCCGCCCCACCGACAATCGCGAGATCTTGACCATCATGGGCCGCAGTGTGCAAGGCACTAAAGGCGAAGACAGCGTGCTGGGCTCATGGCGCAACAACACGTACCGGGCGCTGACATCGCAGGACTTCTCTGACCTCGTGCTCTCGGGTCCCAAGGTCGACAGCTTCATGCGCAACCTCAACGGCAACTACGTCGAGGTGACCAACGACGCGTGGATGGCCAACTACGCCTTGGTTGATCAAACGCTTTTCAGCGGCAGCGCCAACAAAGCGGGCACCGAGCCTGGCAAAGGCGCGGGCTACTTGGCCATGTCGGCCAAGACACGCGAAGCTGCCAAGAAGCTGGGCTGGCAGCCCGCTGAGGTGCAAGAGACCGTGTGGTCTTGGGCGATGTCCATGCTCGAGACCATGGACCGTGCGGGTGAAACGCGCGGCGCCATCGAGCTGCTCCAGCAAGGCGCGCTCACTGACGACGTTATCAACGCCACGCCTGATTTCCGCACGCTGTTCCGCGATCCGCGCTATGCCGACATCCTTGACTCCGCAGGCTATGGCGATCGTGTGGCCACGCTGACAGAAGCTGTGCGCGATGAAGATGCCGGCCGCGCGCCGTTCAGTCCCGAGAAGATGGACCGCTTGTTGGCTGACGCCGGCCTGCGCCTGGAGTTCCTGCAACGCCAGCGCCGCACCAACGTACAGGTGAGCTGGGAAGCTCGACCCGGCGAGAGCACGGGCATTCTGCCCGGCATGCACACGGCGCCGCTGGAGCAACAGCAAGAGTATCTGGCTGACATCTTCGCGGCAATCGAGCGCGCAGGCTTTACCGAGAAGATGGGCTTTAGTCTGCGCAACACGCTCTTTGGTCCCAGTGCCTGGGAAGGCAAAGTGCTTGCCGGGGCGCAGACGCTTAGCCGCCCCGGTGTGGTGGCTGACAACCAGGGCGGCCTCGTGGTCGACCCTGAGACGCGCAAAAAGCTCGAGCTCGTTGCCTCGGTGCTGGGCTTGGCGCTGCGCCAGGAGGGGGTGTACTGGCACTACCCCGTCTACAAAGACAGTAAGGCCGACAGCGAAAACGGCATCGAGGCCAACTTTGGCCGCTCGCTAACCAACCCTGAAATGCAGCGCCTGTATGACGCGATCTCAAAACGCGCCGGCCACTCGATGTGGGCTCCCGCCAACACTCCAACGGGTGTTCGAATACTGAATTTCACTAACACTCCGCACAAAGATTTCCATCGTAGTGTAATATCTGCTATCACGCAGTTCATGCGCAAGTTTGATGGCAGCGTTGAAATCAAGCTGTTCAGCGCGGACGGCGACGCCATTGAAAACGATTGGAAGGAGGCCCCTAATGGGCAAAGTTATATTCAAAGGATCAGCCAAGCGAAACGACCCGATCTACTCGAGTGGGCCGATGGTCAACTTCAAGCCGAAGTTGACGCCGTCAACCGAGACTTCTCAGAAAGATACGGGTGGGGAGCAGCAACGCTCCAAGAACGAGACCAAAACGGCACAGAAGAAATAGCTTCGCTCGAGGCTGACGAAGACGCGCCCAGCTTCAGTTCCCGCCAGGTCACCCCGCTCGGGTTCTACAGCCCGCTTGGCCGCGCCGTTGAGCAGGCCAAGATCGACAATGTCCCGGCCCAGCAGTGGAAGAACTGGCTGCTGAACAACGCGCCGCAGTTGCAGGTGAAGAAAGACGAGATCCAGTGGAGCGGCATCACCGACTACCTGGACCTGCGTGGCAAGGACAAGGTGACGAAGGCGGAGATCGCCGACTACCTGAGCGGCAACGGCGTGCGGGTTGAGGATGTGGTGAAGGGCGCAAAAACAAAAAGCGAAAGTTACGCAGATCAACTTGATTCTATGGATGCTGATGCTTTTCGATCAGAAGTCGAACGCGAGTTTGGTATAGATACAGACGGGTTGGACTTTGAGAACGGTAGCGCAGACCGCGACGACTATACAAGAGAACTGGTAAGCAACCGGGAAGCATACGCCGGACAGCACGGCTACGATCAGCAAAAACCTGACACCAAATTCTCCGGCTACTGGGACTCATCCTACAAAGGCGGCATCCCAGGCACGTACCGGGAGATTCTGGTGACGTTGCCGAGGCGTGTTCCTGAGCAGGAATTCGCATCAATCGCACAAATGAAGGCATGGCTGGCGGATAACCCGCGTCCTGACCTGATCGGCATGACTGACTTGGATGCGTTTAAGGCCATCAACAAAGAACGCAGAAAAGCCGGTGACCAGCAAAAAGCATTTCAATCATCGCATTGGAAAGAGAAGAATGTTTTGGTTCACGTCCGCCTGGACGAAGTGATCGGCGCAGACGGCAAGCGGTATGTGCGTGTGGGCGAGGTGCAGTCGGACTGGGGGCAGCAAGGGAAGAAGGAGGGGTTTAAGGGTGCGGTGCAATACGCCAAAGGCATGGAAGGGCAGGAAGACGGGTTCCTTGGGCTGAATGCCAGCGGCCCACCAGCAGCCCCCTTCGTCACCGACACCAAAGCCTGGGTCGCCCTCGGCATCAAGCGGGCGCTCATGCACGCGATGGACGTTGGCGCGGACGGCGTGGTCTTCGGCACCGGGCAGCAGAACGCGGATCTGTATGACCTGAGTAAGCAGGTTGATACAATCTATGCCGGTATGGCTGCGGACGGTAAATACCTAATCGGCGCGGACAATGGCAACAATCGCGACGTTATCGACACGAAGGCAACCAAGGAAGAACTTCCAGCTCTTGTCGGCAAAGAACTAGCCGAGAAAATTATCCGCGATGTAACCGACGAAGACACCAACGCCGAGTACAGGGGCCTCGACCTCAAAGTCGGCGGCGAAGGAATGAAATCCTTCTACGATCAGATCGTGCCGAGCGTAGCCAACGAGGTGTTGAAGAAGCTCGGCGGGGGGAAGGTGGGGCGTGTTGACTTCCCTGCTGGGAAACCGACCATCGAAAAGGCAGGCTCTTCATACTATCAAGTGCCGTCGAAAGTTCAGGCAACAACCCAACCCGGCTTCCCGATCACCCCCGCCATGCGCGAGAAAGTCTCGGACGGTGTGCCGCTGTTCAGCCCGCGTCAGGCCGACACCTGGTCCCCCATCGGCCGTGACGCCGGCGGGCGTATACGGTTTGGCACCGGCGCCAAGGCATATCGCCTCGTGGCCGACATCGCCAATAACGTGCTCGACAAGGTGCGGATGAAGCCCATCAGCACCGAGCTGTCGCGTGGCATGCGGCTGATGAAGGTCGAGATCGAGAAGATGCAGACCCTGACCGCTGGCGTTGCGGCCAAGCTCAACGAGCTGCCAGAAGCTGAACGCCAGATGATCAGCGACGTGATCGAGGGCGAGCTCAAGGCCGGCGTCACACCGCCTGCGCGCGTGCTGGCCCTGGCCGCGTCCATGCAGTCAATCATGTCCGAGCAAAGCGCCGAGCTGGTGCGCCTGGGCATGCTCACCCCCGAGGCAGCCAACCGCTGGGAGGGCAAGTACCTGCCGCGCTTCTACGAGCAGAAGATCGGCGACGAGGTCAAGGCCTGGGCCCGTGCGGCGCGTGCGCTGCTGGGCCGCAAGAAGACCATGCAGGGCATCAAAGGCGACAGCCTGAAGGCGCGTGGCATGTTCCGCGCGGTGCCGGTCGACGAGCTCCAGAGCTGGCTTGGCCAGGGGTGGGAGGCGCGTGACCCGAACTTTGATCCGGCCACAGACACCGAGATCACCATCTGGCGCGACTTCACCCGGGCCGAGCGCGACCAGATGGGCGAGATCCGCGACGCCATGTTTCGCTTCGTGATGGGCTACAACCGCAGCCAGCGAGACATCGCCCTTGGCCGCCTGTACGAGAAGATCAACGACACGCTGGCCAGCCGCACGCAACGAGACGGCTACGTGCAGGTGCCGACCACCCTGGTGGAGGGCACCAACGCCAAGCGCTACGGCATGCTCGCCGGCCGCTGGGTGCCGCGCGAAGTGCTTGACCACCTGAGCGCCTTCGACACCTCGATGCAAAACGATCTGGCCAAGATCTACCGCAAAGGGCTGTCGATGTGGAAAGAGGGCAAGACCGTCCTCAACCCGGTGGCGCACTTCAACAACACGGTGTCCAACCTGACCATGGCGCACTTCGCCGGCGTGTCCTACTGGGACGCCGGCAAATACGCGGGCGCGGTGCGCGACCTGATGCGCAACGCGCCGATGCTTCAGGAGGCCAAAGACGCCGGGCTGTTTGTTGGGACGTTTAACCAGGCTGAGTTGATGAACAACCTACCGCCTCAGCTCAAGGCGCTGGCCGGGATGTCCGAGTCTCGACTGAAGAAAGGCGTCGATCTGGTGTGGAACGCGATGTCGTTTGGTGTGCGCAAGCCCGCCGCCAAGATGTACGAGGCCGAAGACTTGTTCTTTCGATACCTCATCTACCGCGACGCCCGCCAGCGGGGCGTGCCCATCGACGACGCCGTCGAGTGGAGCCAGCAGTTCATCTTCACCTACGACGACCTGCCGCAGGGCGCGCGCATGGTCCGGGACGCGGCGCTGCCGTTCTTCGCCTACACCTACAAGGTGGTGCCCGTTCTCGTGCGCACGGCCATGGAATACCCCTGGCGCTTTGCCGCGCCAGCGGCAGCGTTGTACACGCTCAACGCCGTCATGTACGCAATGGCCGCTGGGGATGAAGACGAAGACTGGATGAGCATCGTGCGTCGCTACGTCAGCGACAAGGAGTTCCGCGACAAGGCCAAGGACCTTGAGGCCTACGAGCGTGAGAACCTGCCGCCGTGGATGAAGGGCCACAGCTTCACGCTGGGTGTGCCAAAGGCCATCCGCCTGGGCATGGACGACGTGACCAACCTGCCGCTGTTCCTGGACGTGATGCGCGTGTTCCCTGGTGGCGACTTGCTTGATTCGCAAGCCAACGCCGGCGGTGTGCCGTTGCTGCAACCAATCACACCTAGCAACCCCGTGCTCAACACCCTGGGCGCCATGCTGTGGAACAAAGATCCGTTCTTTGGGCGTGACATCGTCGAGGAGACTGACACTCGCGCGGAGGCAACCGAGAAGCGGGCCAAGTGGCTGTGGCAACAGTACGCGCCGGCGATCGCCGTGGGCAACTACCACTGGGATCGCGCGCTCAATGCCATCGCCAACGCCACTGGCGAAGAGGTGCTGGGCTACACCGGCGTGGGCAAAGACGGCCTGCCCGTGCAGCCGGGCCTGGCCGTAGCGCAGACGTTGGGCGTCAAGGTCCGACCGCTCGACCTGGACATGTCGGCGCAGATCACTCGCTCGCAGCGCCAGCGTATGATCCGGGACCTGGATGCGCAGATTCGCCGCATCAATCGACTGGAGGGCCGGGGTGCCCTATCCGCAGATCAAGCAGAGCGTGAACGCGAGCGCCAGATCGAGAAGCGTCAGCTGCTGCGTGAGGGGCTCACGGTCGATGGCGACGAGCCATAAATCTGTGCAGAAGTTATGCAACCCTGCTGTACGCGTGTGCTGTTTTGCGTCTGCCGCTGTACTGCTATGTGCCTGATTCCAATCGGGTTTGCTGCCGTACGTGGTTGTACGGTGGTGCCCAGAAGAAGCCCCGTATTTGTACGCTAAATCTTTGATTCTGTTACACTGACGACTCCTCGTATGCAGGAGTTGTGCAATGGCTGCAGTGAATCCCTACGGCGACCGCTGGCGCGCGGTCGTCCGTCGAGTCGGGTACAAGACTCGGTCCAAGATCTTCCCCACCAAGCGGCAGGCGGACGCCTGGGCCCGCGCGATCGAGAACGAGATCGACCAGGGCAAGTACCGCGAACCCGGCGAGAACCTCAAGACCACCGTGCGCTCGCTGATGGAGCGCTTCAGCAAGGAGGTGTGCCCACATCGCAAGGGTGAGAGGTGGGAGCAGGTCCGCATCGAGCGGCTGCTGCGCACCGCCGACTTCGTCGAGCGCCGACTGGACCAGCTGCAGCCCGAGGACATCCGCGACTGGCGCGACGCCAGGCTCAAGGAAGTCTCCAGCGCATCGGTCAATCGCGAGATGAACCTCCTGTCTGGCATCTTCACTCACGCCATCAAGGGCACAAGAAAAAGCCCGCATCGGCGGGCTTTGTGTCGGTGATTCAGTGGTTTAGCTTGGAGGCGCGACCCAGAATCGAACTGGGGTAGACGGATTTGCAAGCGGCTCGGAATGGCTTAACCGT
>Ga0116204_1001849_pt1 | contig 11710 bp, 10 predicted proteins | sample LakKivwa52mmetaG_FD_94481 | JGI IMG/M metagenome (GOLD analysis project Ga0116204, IMG submission 94481) | Anoxic lake water microbial communities from Lake Kivu, Rwanda to study Microbial Dark Matter (Phase II) - Lake Kivu water 52m metaG | ecosystem: Environmental > Aquatic > Freshwater > Lake... | reverse complement strand
ATTCTATACCCGCCTGCCGGCCATGCGCCGCCATCCCACCACCGCCGCCCCCTCCCCGCTCGATTTTGCCGCCCGCTACCAAAAATTACTGGCTGATGACTGTGACCACATTATCTCCATCCATACCGCCGAGAAACTGACCAGCCTGCCCAATTTTGCCCGCAACGCCGCCCGAGATTTTGACGGACGCGTCACCGTCCTCGAATCTGGTTCGCTGTCGCTTGGCACCGGCTTCCAGGTGCTGGCCGCCGCTGAATCTATCGAACAGGGCCTGGGGTTAGATGCGGTCTTACAGCAGGTCAAATCCACCCGTCAGCGGGTGCGGGTGGCAGCCGCCCTCGACACGATGGATTACCTGCGCCGCTCCGGGCGCGTCCCAGCGGCCATCACAGCAATCGGTGGGCTATTGAGCATCAAACCGGTCGTAGAACTGCGCGAGGGCGCTGTCAGACCCATCAGCGCGGCGCGCGCCACCAGCCGGGCCACCTCAGCCTTGCTCGACTTCCTGCTCAGCCTTGGCCCGCTCGAACGGCTTGCCATCCTGCACACCAACGCTGAAGCGCGTGCCCGCGAATTTCTCAACCTGCTAATGAAAGACAAAAGCCGCCGCAACATCCCCGCTGAAATCCGCATCTTGAACGTCACCAGCCTGATTGGAGCGCACCTCGGCCCCAATGGTCTGGGGTTTGCGGCAGTCAAAAAGGAATTGACATGAGCGAATCGATGATGATTGTCACCACCCTCGAAGAACTCTGGCAGGCCCTGCGCCTGCTCGAGCGCCCACTCGGCCTGGTCCCGACAATGGGCTACCTGCACGAGGGCCACATCTCGCTGGCGCGCCACGCGCGGGAAGAATGCAGCAGCGTTGCGGCCACTATCTTCGTCAACCCCACCCAGTTTGGACCAAACGAAGACCTTGCCCGTTACCCGCGCAATATCGAAGGGGATTTGAAACTGCTCGAAGCCGCCGGAACCGACCTGGTCTGGATGCCAACGCCCGAAGTGATGTACCCGCCCAGATTCCAGACCTGGGTGACAGTGGAGACGCTCACCGCCCCACTGGAAGGCGCCATGCGCCCCGGACATTTTCGAGGCGTGACCACGGTCGTCTCGAAACTATTCAACGCCATCCAGCCTGAAAAAGCCTACTTCGGGCAGAAAGATGCCCAGCAGGCCGCCGTCCTCCGCCAGATGGCGCGCGATTTGAGTTACCCAACCGAAATCGTGATTTGCCCCACCGTGCGCGATGCCGACGGGTTGGCGATGTCGAGCCGCAACAGTTACCTGAATCCCGAAGAACGCCAGGCCGCGACGGTTTTGTTCCGCGCCTTGACCGCTGCTGAATTTGCTTATATAAATGGGGAACGCGATGCTGAAACATTGCGCCGCCGGATGCGCGAAACCATCGCAGCCGAACCGTTGGCGCGCCTGCAATACGTCTCCTGCGCCGATTACGACACCCTCGTCGAATTAGAGACCGTGACAAGCAAAACACTGCTCTCAATGGCCGTTTTCGTCGGAAAGACCCGGTTAATAGATAATTTTGTGCTGAGGTAAGAAACCAACGATACCGCCCCGAAGGTTTTCGGGCAGATTTTTCTGATTCCAAAAAAGCCTTCGGGAGGTTGATTTTCGATTCTGCCTATTAAACAGCCATACGCCGGGGGGAGGACCCGGCGCAGGCATTCGCCAAAGGAGGAGACAGCGAGGAGCATGTTATTGCTCTTGTCGTTTAAAATAATACCATTATGTGCAAATAATCACAAAGTAGCTTTGTCACGAACTTATAGTGACAATACTCACAATCTGGGCGACGGAAACCCGTGGCGCAATAACAATAATTTCACAATAGCGGGCGCAACGCAAACAGATGGGCGCGGATGAGATGGATGGCTTCTTCGGTTGTCTCGTAGCCTTTGAGCGCCAGCCGAGGGTCAGGATTGCCGCAAATCATCTTCGAGACCGCCCTGTCGCTTCGATGGCAGGCCAGGACAGGCTTTCCCAGCCCCAACGCGTACCCAATTTCATAGCCGACCCCGTGCGACGGCACGCTAATTTCAGCGACAAGCACATCCGCCGCCTGGATCCAGGCCACATCGCGCGCGTAGACTTCGCCCGGACTGGCAACTTTTTCGAGATACACCACTTCAGAACTGGCAAGATGCGAGGTGGGAATCTCATGCCCATCGGCTTCGAGGGCGGCCACAATGGCCTGGTAAACCGGCTCGAACTCCCTGCCTCCGGTGATGGAGCAGGCAAAATAAATGTTCATAAAGATTATTTGCGGGTCAGGTCATCCAACAGCCCGGTTGAAATGCGCGGCCTGGATGGTTTACGCGAGGCTTTGATTCCGGAGCGGCGGCTGTCCAACTCGATGCTGAAATTCATCCAATCGTCGACAATGATGACAAAATGCGGGGTTTTATCGAAAAAGAAGAAAGGTGAAAGGAACAGGCCGAGCGCGGAGCGCGGCAAGGGATAGGATGTCAGGTGCATGACGATGGCGGTCTCGGCGGCCAGCGGTTCGATGATTTCACGCTTCCCGCCCCGATATTTACTGGGCGGGAACAGGGTGGCAACCTGGGCCGTTGTGGTGCGGTGAATACGCTTGTAAGAGATGTTAGTGCGCAAGAAAGGCGTAGACAAGCGCATATGCGTATCAAATAACTGCACATAAGCCCTGCCGCGCACGAGCAGCAGGAAAAATGTGAGCAGCAGCGCAAAACAGCCCACGCCAATCATGATATAACCGCCAGCATCCGAAAGCACAGGCAGGGGATTTTCAACCGAGTCGATGAAATACCACTGCGCGCCCCACAAGGCCCCAACATTCAGGAAGATAATAACCGCCAGGGTCAAGGTCGCCGGCCACCAACGATCCAGGATATGCTTGTAGAGAAGCAGGCGATATTTTCTTCCGCCTTTGGCCATAATTACTCCTCGTCGTTCCCGGCGCGGCTAAGCGTAGGAACCTGAGGCGCGGCTTCGCTGCCCAGCTGTTGGCTCAGGCGCGCCAGGGCATCTTCCAGGTGTTCGCCGCGCAGGCTGAATGTGATGTCGCCGCGCGTTTTTTCGATGATGCTGCGGGCAATGTCAGTCTGGCGGCGCAGCCCGTTGGTAATGGCGTCGGGATAATCCATCGTAACCAAAACCGCATAGATGTCGTCCATTAACGTCAGCAGGCGCTCGGCCTCGGCAGAATAGCCGTGCCGCAGGATATCGAGACAGCGCCGACGCAACTCACCGACCACTTCGGCCAGCCCGTTCAGGTAGGTGTTCGACTCCACGCCCAGGTCGGCGGGACCGGGCAGCGGTTGGTTCAGAATCAGGGCGCAGGTGACGTTGGCTTCCACAAATTCTTTGAGCGCATCCTGGGTATAACCGGCGTAATACAAATCGGGATGGGACGCGAGCGCCTGGCGCAGGGTATCGGCCAGGGTCTTGGCCTCGCCCAATTGCTCATTCATGGTGTCGGTTTCGTCGCGGTGCACAGCGCGGATGGCCTGCGAGCAGAAACGGGTCAACATGCGCGCCTGGGCCAGGGCCTGGTCGCGGGCGGCAGTGCGAATATCAAACTGCTGGCGGATTTGCTCCGCCAGCGCATCGAGTTGCTTCATGGGTTATGCTTTTCCTTCTTCAGGTGGGTGGCTGTCGGGCGGTTGGAATGGTTTGAATAAGTGGTCAGCAAGGGTAGAGACTGGCATGTGGATTTCGCCAAAGGCCGACTCGTAGCGCGCCAAATTCTCGGTGAGGGCGCGCAGCAGCAATTTGGCGCTGAGCGGCGACATCAGGATGCGCGCGCCCACCCGCGCCTTATTCTCGCCGGGTAAAAGATGCGCAAAATCAAGCACAATATCGGCGGGAGAGTGGGCAATGCGCACCAGGTTGGCGTACACTGTGCCCAGGTCAGCCGGGACTTCCAGGGTAGTTAGAGGACGATTGGGGGGAACGGTCATATCCGCCTCGTTTTTGCAAAACGTCCCGAAGGTTTGCGCACAGTTCAGATGCGGTCATCAAACCTTCGGGACGGTCACGCTAGAACGGAATATCTTCTTCCGGCGCGCCGACAAAGGAACCGCCCATATCGCCGCCGCCCACTGAACCGCCCCCCCCGCCTTCATCGCGGCTGGAGAGGAAGCGCACGGTGCTGGCTGTCACCTCGAAAGAAGAGCCTGCCGTGCCGTCTTGCTTGGTCCAAATTTTCGGGCCGCCGGTGGCCGGGTCGGGGTTGAGACGGCCTTCGATAAGCACTTTGCTGCCCTTCTTGAGATACTGATTGCAGACTTCGGCCTGCTTGCCCCAGGTGGTCACGCGAAACCAAATGGTTTCTTTGACTACCTGGCCATTGTTCCCGGTATACTGGCGGTTGGTCGCCACCGAAAACGAAGTGACCGGCTGGCCGGAGGGGATGTAGCGCATTTCCGGGTCGCGGCCAACATTTCCAACGAGCAAAATCATATGGTACGACATGTTACGTGATCTCCTACTCTATATAGATTGACGAACAGTATAATTCTACCCGGAAAAAGTCATTTTACTCTTGCAAATTTTGCAAATCATCGGGAGTTTTCTATGTATGCCAGGATTTCATCCTTCTCCACTTTCACCGAAGTTGCGCGAGAACATTTCGTAAAGTTTTCTGACCTGGAACAGAAGCGAAGGATTTTCCTAGAAAACCTGGAACAAGACAACCAGGAACTGACATCCATCGAGAGAGAAATCGGAAAAGCAGGTATCATCGTGATTGTATTTTCCTGCATGGCGGCAGAAGCACAAATCTACGACTATGCAGCCAGACACATATCTGACTCTTTTGCTCGGGAGCACCTGGACAAATTGGACACCTACAGCAAATGGCTGGTCATACCCAGGTTGGTTACTGGCAAAGAAATCAGCAAAAATGCCAAGCCTCTGCAACTGCTCAAATCAGTTATCAAGCTGCGCAACGAAATTGTGCATTCCAAATCCCAGCCCCTCCCTGCCGAGCCAGAACAGGTCAACAAGTTCTTATCCAAATACACAACCAGAATGGCAGAGTTCCCAGGCGAAGTTCACCGGGCAAGCCAACTACTCCAAGAACTCCCCGTTTTTTTACAGGAAATCGACCCAAATGAACCTGCTTCTTACGGATTGCGATAATTTGAGCCTGGTCAGTTTTGCTTCGTGAGCAAGGCAACCGCATATGGATAGAGGGTCAAATTCCCCTGGGCAAACTGCTGTCCGCCAATGTGGTCGGTGGCAGGCCAGGGAAGCGCAACGACCTGCTGTTCCCGGCTGTGATTGATAACAAAATACAGCACAGTTCCATCCTGTCGGACGCGCGTCCGCACTTCGACCGGGGCCGGCGCGGCAAACGGCTTGAGGTTGGTATTAGACAGAATTTGCCTGACGAGAATATCCTGGCTTGTTTCATCCAGCCAGGTGCCAACGGTGTAGACGAAGCCGCTGCCAAAGGGATTGACCACGACCGCAGGCTGGTCGTCGAGCCAGCCATTACATGCGCCGTAACGCGCCATGACAGTGGTAAACTGCTGCCCCAGCAGGCGCAGGCGTTCGGCCCAGAGCGAGGCGCTGCCCTGGAACAACTTGCCACCCACCGGTATCGGATTCTCCAGCGAATAATATTCTTCCACCTCGACCCCGGACAGTTCAGCCAGCGCGCCGGGTGGTCGGGAAGGCAGCAGGGCGTTGTGACGGTCTTTCATCCCGGTACGGAGAGTCAGCACCAGCCGCCCACCGCGCCTGAGGAACGTCTTGAAACGCTCGACCCGCGCCTCGTCGAGGACAATCATGGCCGGGGCAATCACCAACTTGTAGCCGTCGAGCGGTTCATCGGCAGAGATGATGTCGATATCGACGTTGCGAGCCGCCAGTGGGCGATACCATTGTGATAGGTAAGCCACATAATCGAATTCGCGGTTGTGAGACTGGAACTCTATCGACCAGCGGCTGTCGTAGCAATTCAGGATAGCCGCTTTGCCCTGGACGGTCGAACCGGCCACCAGTTCCGACAAGCGCGCAAATTCCGCGCCGATGAGTTGGGCTTCCTCGTAAAACGGGCGCGGACTCCCCGATTGGTCGACCAGCGTGCCGTGATATTGCTCCTGCCCGCCCAGGGCCGAGCGCCATTGCCAGTAGAGCAGCGCATCGGCCCCATGCGCCACGGCGTGCCAGGCCATCGCGCGCGCTTCAAGTTTGTTCAGCGCGTTGTTGGCCTTCGACCAGTTGACGTTGCCGGGTTGGGTCTCCATCAGCCAGAAATTTTTGCGCTTGTAGCCGCGCGCCAGGTCATGGGCAGCCCCGGTTTTCAGGTGGTCATGGTGTCCCGTGCCGATATACCAGTCCCACGAAGCCAAATCCAGGTCGCGCGATACTTCATAATGGTCGAATGCGCCGAACCAGCCCATGAAATTATGCGTCACCCAGACCGAATCGGGCAAATGCGGGCGGAGTTCCTCCAACTGGATTTTTTGGAAGTCCTGGTAAGAGCGGGTCACGAAATGCCGGAAGGCCAGCATCAAGCCGGGATTATGGCCCCCAATCGGGATGGGAATCTGCGCCCAATCGGAATAGGTCTGGCTCCAGTAAGCGGTCGACCAGCGGGCGTTCAATTCGTCGAGCGTGCCGTACCCTTCCCGCAGGAAAGCCTGGAATTCGGCCCGGCAGTGTTCGCAATAACAGACGCGGTTGTACTCATTGTCAAACTGCCAACCGATGACATGTGGATTTTTGCCAAAGCGTTCGGCCATCGCGCGGACGATGCGGCGAGCGGCCTGGTGAAATTTGGGCGAGTTGACGCAGTAATGACAGCGATTACCGAACTGAACTCTCCGGCCCTGCTCATCCACAGCCAGCGTATCGGGAGATTTTTGCGCCAGCCAGGCGGGCGGCGCGGCGGTCGGCGTCCCCAACACGGTCACGATGCCCGCTTCGGCCAGCATCTCGATAGCCTGTTCGAGCCAATCGAAACGGAACTCGCCCTCAGCCGGTTCCATCGTCGACCAGGCAAACTCCGCCATGCGGGCGACGCTGAAGTTGGCTTCCTTCATCAGACGGATGTCCTCCGCCCAACGTTCCTGCGGCCAGTGTTCGGGATACCAGGCTGCGCCAAAATGTAGTTTTTCCATGACGTCAAGCATCTCCTGATGGGCATGAATGCCCCATTTTACCCGCGAAAACGCAAAATCCCCTGCGCACTGCCAGGGGATTTTTGATTCGGCGGAAAACCTGCCCGGTTTTACTTAAACACCACTTTATCATTCTCCACATCTACGGTCACGTTGCTGCCTTTTTCGTATTTCCTGGAGAGCAGTTCCACCGAAAGCGGACTCTCGATGAATTTCTGGATGGCGCGGCGCAGGGGGCGGGCGCCAAAGGCCGCGTCGTAGCCCTGTTTGGCGAGCCAGGCGCGGGCAGCGGAGGTCAATTCAACGCTGACTCCGTACTCGCCCAGGCGCGCCTGCACTTCTTTCATTTGAAGATCGACAATCTGCTCCATCTGCTCCAGGCTGAGCGGCGAGAACATAATAATTTCGTCGATACGGTTCAGGAATTCAGGCCGGAATGCGCCTTTGAGGGCCTTCTCGATTTTTTCGTGCGCATCGCGCTCGCCATCGTCGCTGGTCTTCTGCACGAAGCCGAGCGTGCCGCCCTTGCGGACATATTCCGTGCCGAGGTTGCTGGTCATAATCAGCACCGAGTTGCGGAAATCGACCACGTTGCCCTGTCCGTCGGTCATACGGCCGTCATCCAGGATTTGCAACAGCGCGTTCCAGACTTCAGGATGCGCCTTTTCGATTTCATCGAACAACAGCACCCGGTACGGGCGGCGGCGAACGGCTTCGGTCAACTGGCCGCCTTCTTCGTAGCCGACGTATCCGGGCGGCGCGCCAAACAGGCGGCTGACGGTGTGCTGTTCTCGGTATTCCGACATGTCGATCCGCACCAGCGCGTCTTCGTCATCGAACATAAACCAAGCCAGTGCTTTGGCGAGCTCGGTCTTGCCGACGCCACTTGGGCCGATGAAGATAAACGAGCCAATCGGGCGATTCGGGTCCTTGAGACCGCTGCGCGCGCGGCGAATGGCGTCCGAAATAGCGTGGATGGCTTCCTGCTGGCCGATAATCCGCTCGTGCAGGCGATCTTCCATCTGGAGCAGTTTCTCAGCTTCAGACTCCATCATTTGGTTGACCGGGATGCCCGTCCACTGATGCACGACTTCGGCGATGTCGTTGACATCCACCACCTCGTCGATTTGGTTCTCGGCTTCCCATTTATCCCGTTTTTCGTGATATTCGCTATCCAGGCGCAGCCGCTCCGATTTTTTCTGGGCGGCGCGTTCGTATTCACGCGACAGGCCAGCCTGCTCTTCTTCAGCGGCCAGTTTGTCGATTTCGTTTTTCATGTCCTTGAGTTCGGGCGGCATCGAGTAGAGCGCCACGCGCAGCTTGGCGGCGGCCTCATCCATCAGGTCGATGGCCTTGTCGGGCAGGTGGCGGTCGGTGACGTAGCGGTCGGCCAGGTGCACGGCGGCTTCGAGCGCGGCATCCGAGTAGCGGACTTTGTGATGGGCCTCGTAGCGGTCGCGCAGGCCCATGAGCATCTTGACCGCATCTTCCGCCTTGGGTTCATCGACATAAATCGGGGCAAAGCGCCGCTCCAGGGCGGCATCCTTCTCGATGTGTTTGTGAAACTCATCCAGCGTGGTCGCGCCGATGCACTGCAATTCGCCGCGCGCCAGGGCCGGTTTGAGCATGTTCGAGGCGTCCATGGCGCCCTGGGCCGCGCCCGCGCCCACGACGGTATGCAGTTCGTCAATCATCATGATGATGTCGCCCTGCGAACGCTGGACTTCCTCCATGACGGCCTTCAGGCGTTCCTCGAACTCGCCGCGAAAGCGCGAACCGGCAATCATTGCGCCCAGGTCGAGGGCGACGACTTTCTTGCCGCTCAAAATCTCCGGCACATCGTTGTTGGCGATTTTCTGGGCCAGTCCCTCCACGATGGCGGTCTTGCCGACGCCCGCCTCGCCAATCAGGACCGGGTTGTTTTTGGTGCGGCGCGAGAGAATCTGGATGAGGCGCAGGATTTCGTTATCGCGGCCAATCACCGGGTCGAGTTTGCCTTCACGGGCCAGTTGGGTCAGGTCGCGGGAGTATTTTTCGAGAGTGCGGTAGCGGTTTTCGGCCTGCGGGTCGGTCACCCGCTGTCCGCCGCGAATCTGCTGGATGGCCTCGTTGACCCGCTCACGGGTAATCCCGGCGCTTTCCAGCACGCGCGCCGCCGGGGTATTGCGTTCGGTCATAATCGCCAGGAATATATGCTCGGTCGAAATATATTCATCGCGCAGGCGGTTGGCTTCCTCGTTCGCCAGGTCGATAATGCGCTTGACGCGCGGCGTGATGAAAATTTGCCCGGCCCCGCCGCCGCCAAAGATGTTGGCCTTGGGCGTGGCGCGCAGGGTGGCATCCAGCCGGTCGGCCAGCGCCTGGGCGTTGACGTTGAGATGGGTCAGGATTTGGGGAATGACCCCGCCGGGCTGCTCGATCAGCGCCAGCAGGATGTGCTCGGTATCAATCTGGTTATGCCCGTAACGCTGGATAATCTCCGCGGCGCGCTGGGCGGCTTCTTGCGCTCGCTCGGTGAATCGGTCAAATCGCATCATAGACTGGAGTCCTTTCAGTGGGCGGGACAAAATCCCGCGACGTATGCGATTATAGCAAAGGCTGTCTCAATCCTTCGGGAAAAAGGCGTTAGAAATGCGTATGAAACTATTCGTCCTGCCTGCGCAGCCACTTGCGCAGCAGTTCGATTCGCACCCGCAGGCCCTTCTGTGGCGCGCTTTCCACCAGGTCGCGCTGGCGCAGTTCCTCGACCACTTTTTCGGGATAGCGCCTGTTCAACGTCACCCAGCGCCGCCAGCCGACCTGGTTGCGGGCCACTTCGCGCAGCATCTCCCGCGCGCGCGGGGTGAGGGAAGTAAGCAAGGCCGGGAAATAATCGTTGGCGTTGCTTTCCAGCACCCGCGCCAGGGCGGTTTCGGCGTCCTTTTCGGTCGCCAGCGGGGCGTCCTGGGGCGTTTCGCGCAAGCGTTCGTTAATGATTTCGAGGACCTGCGCCCCCACCGATTGAATCAGCATCGGCTGGCCGCCGCACTCCTTGAGAATCAGTTTGACCGCAGCGGAGTCGTAATTGAGCGGGAAATCGGGCCAGGGATTGGTGACCAGCCGCTCGGCTTCGCTTTCGCTGAGGTAGCCGACATGGATAACGTGGGTGGAACCCATAAAAGGATTCCAGAACTCCCGGCGCATTTCTTCCAACTGGTGCGAGCCGGAGAGAATAATGCCAAAATTATGGCGGATTTGCATCAGCCCGCGCAGGTAGCCGATTAAATCGACCGAAAAGACGCCATCCCTGACCTTGCTTTCGATTTTCTCGAACTCATCCAGAATCAGGACCAGCCATTTGCCCGCCGGAATCAGGGCGCTGACTTCATCGAGGAAGGCGTCGAAACGGGCAAACGGTTCGGACTTAAACGCCTCGAGCGGCGGCGCGGCGGCTTCCAGGCCCTGGGTTTTCAGTTCGGCGCTCAGAATACGGCCCAGGCTGTAGAAAAACCCGCCCAGCGAACTGACCGCCCCGGCGGTTTCGAGCGTGGCGTAGACCGGCAGGTAGCGCTCGCCCAGGTTGGCCTGCAGGTTGAGCAGGACGCTGGTCTTGCCGATGCGGCGCTGGCCCCACAACAGGAGGGGCTGTTTGCTGGTCTCATTGCTCCACAGGCGCATGATTTGTTCGTATTCGACTTTGCGCCCTACAAAAGGCTGGCCGAGCACGGCCCGCACCGGCGGCCCGACCACGAAATTATTGGGGATAACGTTTAGCACCGCCCGACGGCCCAACTGACCGCCAGCGGTGATAAACATCCCGCTCCAGCGTTCGATAATCGCGAGCAATATCTTTTTTTCCGGCTCGAAACAGGTCTGGCCGACGTACCCCTCCAAATCGCGCAGGCCCTCGGTGGCGCGCAGGGCCGCCTGCTGGCGCTGGAGTTCGGACGAATAGCGGGCAATCTCTTGCGCCTCGCCAGCCGCGGCGAGCAATGCCTGGAATGTGTACACGACCTCTGGGCGTAATGCGTCTTGAAGACCAACTGGTATCGTCAGATTTGCGAAGTCAGCCGTAGCATTAATATCCCTGGCTTCCAACATACTCACCATCAGGCAATATTCCCAGATAACTTCCCGGGCATATAACAAATCGGGATAGGCTGAAAATAACTTGACGGCCTCGTCAAGAATGACGGGTAAATTCCCTATTTCTTTTGGATTTATTATGTCTTCACTTGCGTCAATCACCAGCGCATACGCGCCGCAAACCGCCCGCGCCGGGGTATCCGCGCGGTAAGGCGGGGTCTGCTTCCAACGCTTTGGCACGACAAACAGCCCATCTTTGAATTCACGCCACAGCATCGCCCCCAGGCTGCGCGAGGCATAGCGCAGCAGTTCGGGCTGCCCGGTTTGCAGCACCAGGCGGGCAAAGCGGTGAACCTGTTCGGGCTGCCGGGCCAGCAAATCGTTGGCGGCCCCCACAACCGGGATGAATTGCAGGGAATAATCCAACACTTCGCTGCTCAAGGCCGCGCCCAAACCCAAATTATCCTGCCAGGCGGCCAAAAGCTTTTTCCGCTGACCGGGCAGGGGCAGCCCGAACT
>Ga0116204_1001848_pt1 | contig 11711 bp, 12 predicted proteins | sample LakKivwa52mmetaG_FD_94481 | JGI IMG/M metagenome (GOLD analysis project Ga0116204, IMG submission 94481) | Anoxic lake water microbial communities from Lake Kivu, Rwanda to study Microbial Dark Matter (Phase II) - Lake Kivu water 52m metaG | ecosystem: Environmental > Aquatic > Freshwater > Lake... | reverse complement strand
GGGTACATGTGATCAAGGGAAGGGGGTGAGTACAGGTCTTCATAAAAAAAGAGGGCGTCCCTTTTGAGACACCCCCTTTTCCTTTATACCGTCGGTATTACTTTTCTTCTTTCTCTTTCCCCTTTTTCTTATCAACATGATCCTTATAGCGGCTCATGAACTTATCAACCCTTCCTGCCGTATCTACAAGCTTCATTTTCCCGGTATAGAAAGGGTGAGAGGTATTGGATATCTCAAGCTTGATGAGCGGGTATTCCTTACCGTCCTCCCACTTAATATTCTCCTTTGACGGAGCTGTCGATTTACTGAGAAAAGAGTATCCGTTCGACATATCCTGGAAAACCACCAGCCTGTAATTTTCCGGATGTATTCCCTGTTTCATTGCTATCCTTTATTAATACTTGAATTCTGAAATAAATGTCCCTTTTCAGGGAGTGCAAAATTAATGAACTATTTTGAATTTACCAACGCACTCAGGATTTTATTGTGTCTTTGTCGGTTTTTCGGCTGTTTTTTGGGGATCAACACCTTGTTTTTCAACCACTTCATCAATATATCTCATGAATCTGGCTTCTCTATTCATCATATACCTGTAAGTAACATGCACTTTTGCCCTTTGTGAACCCAGGGCTTCATAAATAGCGAGCATCTTCGGGTTATAGTCTCCAACCCATGAGAGCTCCATTTCCCTGATCCATTTTTTCTTTTTAAACACCTGGTAAAGCTGGTAGAAGATTGCTGATTCAACCCCTGTATTCTGATATGAATGTTCAACACCTCCCACAACAGCCCTTACCCGTGTTATGGTGTTGGTATGCTTGTAGAAATAGTATTTCAGAATGTTCCACGGATCAAGTTTTCCGTTCAGGTGTCTCAATATCTGGTTGAGGTCGGGAAACAGGGCAAAGAATCCGATGGGTTTACCGTTGAAATACGCAAACCAGATCAGCTCTTCATCAAGGAATGATTTTGCGCGTCCCAGGGACTCTTCGAGCATCTCCGGCACCATCGGTATAAAATCTTCTTTCAGGTAGGTCCAGGTGGAATTATAGATACCACATATCTCTTTAAAATATTTTGCCCTGTCACTGATCTTAAAATGTTCGAAAGAGTATCCCGGTCTTTTCGAGAGCCATTCGGCAATTTTCATCATTCGTTCGGGGAAGTTCACGATTTTATTATCAGCGCCCCTTACGGTACGGTGATAGGAGAACTGCCGGAAATAATCCCTGAACCCGTAGGACTCAAAAAAATCCCTGTAATACTTTTTGTTATATGGCATCCCGAAAGCCTGCTGCATGAATCCGTCGACCAGAAGTCCCCAGAAATTATCATTTCCCCCGAAGTTTATGGGTCCGTCCATTGCTTCCATCCCGCGGGCTGCAAGCCACTCCCTTGCAGCATCGAAAAGCCTGAATGCAGCTTCCCTGTCTTCAATAACCTCAAAAAAACCCATTCCCCCGGTGGGCTGTCTGTATGCTGCGGATCTTACCCTGTCAATAAATGCCGCAACACGTCCCGTCACACTGCCCGAATCATCAGTAAGTATCCAGCGTACAGCCTCTCCGTCCCTGAAGGAATAATTCTTCCCTGGATCGAAATATCCTTCAATCATTGAATCCGGAGGACAAACCCATCCCGGATCACCCCTGTACAATCTTTTTGGGAAATCATGGAATTCCTGCTTCTCCCCGGGCGTTAATACTTCAATTATCTTCATAGTATTAATTATCTGAATATCAACAGAAAATCACAATAATTCCAATACTCTCGGCAAATATAAAGATTTTTCGCCTTACACCTTTCGCCTTTCGCCTTCCGCCTTCAGCCTTCCGCCTTCAGCCTTCCGCCTTTATTGTATATCTATTATCCTGTGGTCGATAAGCACAAAGAGGATGGTCAGAAGCACGGAATAGATGAAATAGATCTTCAGGGGTATGTATTCAGCAGGTTTTATTCTCATTCTGACCCACACATATCCAATGAGGTAAATTTTGCTTATTATATATACGGCAAAGGTTGCGAGGGCAACTCCGACAATGTTGTATCCCAGCTTTATCATCAGCAGGCTGAGGGGAATATTGACTGCCAGTTCCAGTACGGCTGCAATAAGTGTGATATGTGTTTTCTTCCTTCCCACAATGATCGTCTGGGGAAACACGAGCCGGGGGATCACGAGCAGCGTATAGATCAGGAACACATCGGCGCTTTTCTGGAAATCAGGGTTGAATATCCTGGGATAAAACCATCTGGCAAAGAGCATTATCAGCATTGTCAGCGGGAACAGGAAGTGCATAAGTCTCTCTGACTTGTACTTTATCTTTTCGAGTGATTCCTTCATCTGTGAACGGGTGGCAAATTCAGGGAGCATGGCATTGCTCAGTCCGTTTGCCAGCAGCAAGACCAGTGGAAACTCCTTTGCCCCGTAGCGGAACCATGCGAACCATTCAGGGTCGCGGTATACAGATGATACGATCACCCCGTCTATGTACTGTGCTGATCCCGAGATGAGGGTTGTGAGTATCAGCGGAGCTGCCAGGTACAGATGCTCCTTCATGAATTTCCATGAGATGACCATTTCGGTATACCTTCTCAGCAGTATCAGGAGCCATATCCACCTGACGGCTGATATGATCAGCAATCCATACACCGCCCAGATGATATCCTTGCCGTAGAGTATCGGGGCAAGAGTGAAGATCAGCTGTGCGATAAATGTATAAAGTCCGTACTGAAGTATGCGGTGAGCCCTGTTATTGAGGAGATAGATATACTCAATCAGGCACACCGGGCTGCTCACGAGCATGTAAAGCAGCAGGAGGTTAAGGTATGGAACGTTCCCTGAGAGGCGGAATACCGAAAAGGAGCCTTTTATTGAATGTCCGAATACAAAGAACAGCAGGCTGAAGAAACACAGCAGGATGAATGCATTGAATATCTCGGGTGATTTTCCTGTCCCGTTATCACCCATCTTCCTGTATGTTTTGTTGCGGTGGTAAAGCGGCAGCAGTGATTGTATGATGCCTGTTACCCAGAAGAATGTCAGCAGTCCGGCGATAAAAAGGAACATTTCCCATTTTCCTATTTCGGCGCGGGTAAGGTGACTTTTTGTGAAGACGATGCTGATAACCAGGAAAACAGTGAATTTCAACAGCTGAAAGATCTGAAGTCCTGATATATTGTCAATGAATTTTAGCCTTTTCAATCCCCGGTTTTAAAAACGCTCAAAGATAGTAATTGCATGATTGCATGAGAAATCAAAATCAAAATTTTGTGAATTGGGATTTTGGGGTTATTTTTGCAGCGCAAAACATGGTGGATGTAGCTCAGCTGGTTAGAGTACCGGATTGTGGTTCCGAGGGTCGTGGGTTCGAGTCCCATCTTCCACCCGAAAAAAGCTGAATGTACCCACCCTCCCCCGGTCAGAGCTTTAAAACAAATCCTGCTGACAGGTTCAGGAAATTGAGCCAGTTCTTAACATAACCGTCGCCCGGCCATACATCACCCGTGGCAGTTCCTGTGGCTCCGCCTCCCAGGTACCTGATATTCAGAAACATGGCTGTATTTACATTAACAACGGCACCGAAGCGCAGGCTGGCATCAAGAATTGCGCCTACAATCTCATTATCGCTTCCATTGAGATAGCTGACCGGAGCATATATCCCGTCCGCTTCAAATTCGGAATAGAAACATCTGTTGAATGTCAGTTTGCTCCTGACCTTGAGGGCGGGAACCGGTCCAATCCCCCTGTTGTCAGTATATAGCCCTCCATCAGTTGATTCGAACGATATCGTGGCATTGCGGATCTGAAGAGTTCCCCCGATTGCAATACTGAGTTTCCCGTTGTTCTCAGTCAGTTCTCTCAGGTAGCTGAATCTGTAGAAAGGGAAGTTGTATAAACAATTGATACCTGTTGAAGCCGGAAATGTGACCCCGTTGAAAATCACATCATTTCTCAGAAGGGCCTGTGTTTCTATCCTGAGTGGCTGATAGAGAAAAATGTAAGTGTTTCTTTTGTTTACATTCACCTCAATGGATAACCTGGTGGCCGGGAAGAGGACGTCCTGTCCTCCATCCTTAACATAATTAAAATATGTCCCGTTCTGCCCAACCTGAATGCGATGTGCAAGGACTGAAATGAAGCCCGTCTCGGCTACGGCACGGAATCTTATCTTTGAGGTGTCGCAACTAGTCTCCGGACCGTTTTGCTGTGCAAAGACTGAAACTCCCGCCAGGGATATGAGGTTTAAAAAAATGAGTGCTTTTCGCATTGTAGTCTCCTGTGTTAATACTTTTAATGGTGCAATAATAGTAAAATTTAAATCAATGTAAACAAAGCACAGATAGTACAAAAGGTAACTCTCTATACTCTGTGGTTAAAAGATTCAAGATTCAAGAAATTCCATGATAAATAAAGTAGCGGGAAAAAGAGAAGGATAAAATATTCACCACAGGGGACACAGGGTTACACAGAGTTTTTCTCTGTGCCCACTCTGTGCTCCCTGTGAACCCTGTGGTGAGAATTCAAGATTCAAGATTTCAGATTTGTGAGACTTTAAAACCGGTAGCAGGTGGCCGTCCCAACGCTTCGGTCGGGATCTATTACGAGTTGAAAAGTACTCTTTACTACTTGATATCTTGTAACAAATGCTTGAGCTCAATTATGCTGACTGTCACTGTTTTCCAGACTATTTCCATATCAACATAGATATAATCATGGATAAGAACATCCCTCATTCCAGCCATATCTGACCAGGGAACCTGAGGATTTTAATTTCTGAGCTCCTGAGATATTTTTTTTGAAGCTTCTCCAATTATTTCAAGCTGTCTGACTACAGCGTCCTGTACCATTAAATCTTCAGTAAAGGATTTATAGCTCATGCTTTGTATATAGGACTCAATCCTTTGAATGCTATTAATTATATGGTCAATATAAATACTATCATCTTTCATTCAAAGATGATCTTTAGGTCCTGGTAGATATAACTTCTGAGCTTTTCATTCCGGATGGCTGCTTCGGTGACAAGATCAACCTTCTTCCCGAGTATATGAGAAAGTTCCCGTTCAATCTTCACCAGTTGCAGCAGAGTTATTGTCTCCCTGAACTTTACCAGGATATCGATGTCGCTGCCAGGGTTTTCTTCTTCTCTGGCAAAAGAGCCAAAAATCCCGATACGCTCTGCACCGAAAGGTTTCAGATAGCTGATAATGCTGGTATTTATAGTGTTACGGTCCATAACTTCACAAAGATACTCTATTTTCTTATACCGGTTACTGGTGAAACCAATATCAGAATTTCAACTAATTCAGTTCTGCCATCAGACCACCGTATTGTTGAACAGGTCTTTTGAATCTTGAATTCACCACATGGGACACTGGGTTACACAGAGTTTTTCTCTGTGCCCACTCTGTGCACCCTGTGAACCCTGTGGTGAAAAATTCAAGATTCCAGATTTCAGATTCCAGATTCAAAATTTAAAATTTGCGAGACTTTTTATACCGGTTGCCGGTTGCCGGTAGCCGGACTGACCACAGATATATTTTGTAACTGAGATTCGTTTTTCTACCTTTAGTAGATATTTAATGAAACATCATAATGCGGCTTATATATTTATCAATAGCATTAATCATTGCAGCTCTCAACTGCTGTTCACAGGCAGGCAATCTCCTCACTCCCGAGGAGATCAGAGAAGGCTGGGTTCTGCTTTTCGATGGTAAAAGCACTGACGGGTGGACAGCATCCGACGGGCGGCCGGTTCCGGAGGGAACATGGTCATTCTCTGATGGTTGTCTGAGCACTGTGATCGGGGATAAGTCAGGTGATATAATCACAGTCAGTGAATTTTCTGATTTTGAATTATACGCTGAATTCAAAATAGCTCCCGGCGCCAACAGCGGGATCAAGTATTTTTTCACGACATATGAAAACGGGGGCAGGCTGGGATGTGAGTTTCAGATTATTGACGATGATTCCTTCAAAAATGTCATCGGGGCAAAACAGCTCTGCGGTGCGCTTTATGATCTGTTTCCTCCTGTAGAATCAGCGAAAAAGGTAAATCCCCCGGGTGAATGGAACAGTGTGCGTATTGTTGCCAGGGGCAGTGATATTGAACACTGGATGAATAATGTCAGGATACTGAAATGCAACCGCGCAGAGAAGGCCTTTGCTGAAGCAGTCTCTGAAAGTAAATTCAGTAAGACCGTACCGCCCTTCGGGAGTGTTGAAAAAGGTCATATCCTGTTGCAGTATCATGGCGGACTGGTGTCGTTCAGGAATATTAAGATCAGGGAGCTTCAGTAACCCGGGAAATGAGTTATCCGTTTGCGAAGAGCGAGAAATGGAAAGTCAGGATTCAAGATTCAAAATGCAAATTTCAAAATGCAAAACAAAAAGGAGAGGCATACGGGTTTTATTGAGAATCGTATGTTCACGCTTGTTTTCTGTGGCGACAGGCATCTGGCAGTAACGATCGCCATTAATTTTGTGATATTACTTTTTTTTCATATTTTAGAGGATAGAATTTGATCTCGCTGAAAATTTAAGTTACGCCCTTCATGTTACGCCAGGAAGCAGAAATACTTTTAAAGAAAAGATTCGGGCATGACAGATTTTATGATACCCAATGGGAAGTGATTCAGAGAGTCTTAAGGGGAGAACGGGTGCTGCTGATCGAGAAAACAGGCTATGGAAAATCTTTATGCTTTCAGTTCCCCGCCAGTGTTTTCCAGGGGATTACTGTTGTTTTCTCTCCTCTTATAGCACTTATGAGAGACCAGGTAAACAAACTCAATGAGCTCGGAATACCTTCGGCTTGCATCAACAGCAATCAGACACCGGAAGATAACCAGAGAATAATAGAGCATGCAAAAAGAAGTGAAATAAAGATCCTTTATATAGCCCCTTAAAGGCAGGAAAACTCTGAATGGATAGAAGCAGCCAGGAAACTCAACCTGAAAATGGTGGTCGTTGATGAAGCTCATTGTATTTCAGTCTGGGGACATGATTTCAGACCAGCCTTCAGGAGAATAATAAATCTTGTGAAACTGCTGCCCTCAGGACTGCCGGTTATCGCAACAACCGCTACCGCAACAAAACGCGTTGAGAAGGATATCGCCGACCAGATCGGCAGAGGAATAAAAGTTGTAAGAGGAAGACTGCTCAGGGAAAATTTCCAGTTGTACGTCGTCAGAGTCGCCACAGAGGACGAAAAAATGATCTGGCTGGGTAAAAATGTAATGAATCTTGAAGGCTCAGGGATCATCTATACCGGTACCCGTGTAAATACAGAGATCTATTCGAGGTGGTTTGATCATCTTAAAATACCTTCTTCATCATATAATGCAGGACTCGATGCAGGATCAAGGATTGAAATTGAACAGGGGCTGTTAAAGAACAGATGGAAATGTGTTATTTCCACCAATGCCCTGGGCATGGGTATCGATAAGCCTGATATAAGATTTATTATTCATACCCAGGTGCCCCAATCCCCCATTCACTATTACCAGGAAATTGGAAGGGCCGGAAGAGATGGTAAACCGGCTAAAATAATACTGTTCTATAATCCTGAAGACAGAAGCCTGCCTGAATCTTTCATTGAGGGCGGAAGACCTGTAATAAAGAAATATGATCAGGTGGTTGCTGCCATACACCACGAACCGCTCGGCGAAAGAGACCTGATGAGAAAAACAAACCTGAGACAGACTCAGATCAGGGTTATCAAAGCAGATCTGATCGAGCAGGGAATAATCCGTGAGGCTTTATATGGAAGGAGTAAAAAACTTGAATACATTCCCGGAGCACCTGAACTGAATCCGGGAATATTTGAAGAGCTACGGCAGGCAAAGACGGAAGAATTAAACAAAATGATTGAATACATTGATATTACCGGATCAAGGATAAAATACCTGTGTGACTTCCTGGGAGATCTTTCAGGTCCAGAATATACTAACTGCGATAATACAGGCTTAAAGAAAATCAGAATTGCATCTGATCCGGAATGGAGGAAAAAATTAGAGGAATTTCATGAAAACTACTTTCCTGAACTGATTGTTGAGTCAGCCAGATCCAATATTATAAATGGTGTTGCATCATCCTATTATGGGGTATCTGATGTCGGAACCGCCATTCACCGAAGCAAATATGAAAACGGGGGTGACTTTCCTGATTTCCTGTTAATCCAGACTTTGAAAGCTTTCAGAAAGAAATTCGGTAACGAAAAATTTGATTTCCTTGTTTATGTTCCGCAAACGAAATCAGGTAATCTTGTCAGAGACTTCGCAATCAAACTGTCTAAAACACTGAAAATCCCAATATCGCATGACCTGCTTAAATGCAGAACTACTAATGAACAGAAGATATTCGAGAATACATGTCTTAAAGCAGATAATGTTAAAGATGCCTTTAATTACAAACATCCTGAAGAGGTAAAGGGACGGAAAATTCTTATTGTCGATGATGTGTTTGACAGCGGTGCGACAATAAAGGAGATTGGCAGATATTTTACTAAATTAGGAGCAGAGAAAATCGCACCGCTAGTAATCGCTAAAACAGTAGGAGGAGATCTCGATGATCAATGAAGCGGCATACTGGATTTCAATCGCCCACCTGCCGGGGTGGAGATATAAAAGGATCAATGAACTGATCATTAAATTCCATCATGAACAGAAGATTGGCATTGAAGGATTTTTCCACCTGGATACAGAAGAATGGAAGAAAGCATACGACCTGAATGATAAAGAAACCGACGACCTCCTGAATGTAAAATCTGAGATCCCCAACAATTCATTCCTGGCAGAATCGCTTTTTAATCAGGGATATGAGATCATTCCGCTGATTTCTCCGGAATACTCACAAAACCTGAAAAGCAATCTGAAATCAGATTATTCCCCGGCCGTTCTGTATTTAAAAGGTAACAGGGGCATACTTAAGGAAAAATCAATAGCTATAGTCGGATCAAGAAATGCGGGGGAGATCTCCCTTCAGTTTACTGACAATATCGCAAAGAACGCATCAAAGGAATATAAAGTTGTCGTAAGCGGCTTTGCCAAAGGAGTGGATAAGCAGGCGCTGGATTCTGCAATAGCTTATAAGGGACAGAGTATCATTGTACTTCCGCAGGGTATAACAACATTCGGCTCCGGATTTAAAACATACTACCGGCAGATTGTCGATGGTGATGTGCTGGTGCTGAGCACATTTCATCCGAAGGTCCCGTGGAGAACCGATCTGGCAATGGCGAGAAACATAGTTATTTACGGACTTGCTGATGAAATATATGTTGCTGAATCATCCGACAGCGGAGGAACCTGGTCCGGCGTAAAGGACGGTATCAGGAAACAAAGAACGATATATGTCAGACAACCTGATCCGGGTGAAAAGAATGCCAATATTGAGCTGATTAAAATGGGAGCTGTTCCGGTCGATATCAACGGCAGAAGAATCACAGCGGACTACCTGGTTCATCCGGAGACAAGGCAACAGGGTGTTGCCGAAGAATCTGCGGAAAAGATAGCTGACAAGATTAAAAGTCTGCTGAAAAACAAATCTCTTTCGGCTGATCAGATAAAAGAGCAGATGGGTACTGCCTGGTCTAAATCCACATTGACAAATTACCTGAAGAAGCTGAACTTCATTGAAGTTAAAAAAATACGGAACAAAAACTTCTACTTCATCAAAGGCACTCCGGAGAAAACCGAACCCCAGTTATTCTGACTTAATCTTTACCATCGCCTGGCCCGCTGATCAAATGTTCTGTCCAGCCGGATCTTGTCGCTTTAACAAAATTTAATAAACTGATTTTAGAATATCCCCGTGTTTCATTTGAAATTTGAAAAATTGTGACTATCTTGCGGTGTGTTAATAACTCTACTAAACTAAAACCAAATCGTATGAAGAAATTTATTCTGATGATTGTTTTGTTTGTGTTTACAGGCGCATCAGCACTGTTTGCACAGACAAGAGTCATTACAGGAACGGTTACCTCAGCGGTGGAGGGGGAAGGCCCCATACCCGGGGTATCTGTTGTTGTAATCGGCACCACGGTAGGTGCCTATACCGACATAAACGGGAAATATACCGTTAATGTTCCGCCTAATGCCACCACCCTGAGCTTCACCTTTATAGGTATGAAAACCCGGGAAGTGGCAATTGCAGGACAGACTGTAATAGACATAGTAATGGAGCAGGACCTGCTGAACCTCGATGAGGTGATCGTTACAGGTGTTGCCGCAGGTACCCCCAAGAAAAAGATGGCGGTATCAGTTGAAAGAGTTGATGCCGAAAGACTCAAGGAAGTGTATGCCGGCTCTGCATCATCTGCTCTTCAGGGCAAGGTTTCAGGCCTGACCGTCATCAATGCAACAGGTGAACCCGGAAGCGCTGCAACAATACTCGTTCGCGGTGCAACCCAGATATCAGGCTCCCAGGCTCCCCTTATAATCCTTGACGGTGCCATCATGGAAGGAACTCTCGGTGACATAAACGTTGACGACATTGAGTCAATAGAAGTTGTTAAAGGAGCATCCGCATCAGCGCTCTATGGTTCACGTGCAGGAAACGGGGTCATCGCTGTTACAACCCGTCGCGGAAACACACTTGCAGAAGGGAAGACAGAGGTCATCCTGAGAAATGAATACGGTATCAACCAGCTCGCCAAGAAATACGACCTTGCCACCCATCATGCTTATGTTCTTGCCGCCGACCAGGCAAGCTATCCTTATACAAGATATGCAGGTGTTACATACCCGGCCGGCTACCAGGGAACCGAACAGGGAGTGACCGGCACACGCTCGCTCGAGGCAGATCAGTACATGGACAACGATTATGCTGTTCTTTACGACCATGAGGGAGCAATATTCTCACAGAATGATTTCTTTACCAATTATATTTCCGTGGGATCAAACCTCGGCAAGACAAACTTCCTGGTATCATTCGAGAACAATGTGCAGTCAGGAGTGCTTATCGAAACCGACGGATATAAGAGAAACAGCTTCAGGCTTAATGTCGACCACAAGCTTTCTCCAAAACTTTCAGTTTCCGCAAGCAACCTTTATATCAAGTCAAGAACACAGGATCCGGGCGGCGTTAATGTCTACAACGGAGGTATGTTCTTCGACGTCCTGCTGACCGAGCCGGATGTTAATTATTATTATCCGAATCCTGACGGACAGCCTTACAATCTCCTTCCCAGCACATGGAACCTTGAACAGGAAAACCCGATATACCAGTTGTGGAAAACCGAAGATAACACTGTCCGCAACAGGATCCTCGGAACATATTCATCGAAATACAATGTAACCGAGTATCTGAATGTTGAAGGGAAATATGCATTTGAATATTCAACAGGTGAATACTCTACTTATGATCCGTATGATACATACGTCCGTTCAGGAAACGTACCGGTATATTCACTCGGATCTTTATATATTGCAAATACGGTCCTGTTCTCGAGAAATGCACAGGTTACAGCCAATTTCAACAAGAAATTCGGCGATTTCAACACAAGGGCAAAGGTGAGCTACCTGTTTGAAAAATCAACTTACAACAGCAACAGCACTACGGGCCAGGACTTCAGCCTCGGAGGGATTCCCTCGTTTGATGCTATTGCCGGAAATATCTCAGCAACAAGCTATAAGAATGCAATAATAGCCAAGAACTATTTCGGGATCCTTTACCTCGATTACAGGGATAAATACATTTTTGACGGTATGATCCG
>Ga0116204_1001846_pt1 | contig 11712 bp, 8 predicted proteins | sample LakKivwa52mmetaG_FD_94481 | JGI IMG/M metagenome (GOLD analysis project Ga0116204, IMG submission 94481) | Anoxic lake water microbial communities from Lake Kivu, Rwanda to study Microbial Dark Matter (Phase II) - Lake Kivu water 52m metaG | ecosystem: Environmental > Aquatic > Freshwater > Lake ... | reverse complement strand
GTCCAAGGGTTTATACTGAATTCCATTATTTTGAATGGTAAACCCTTGGACTTGTTACAAGGGAAAAGCACATCCTACCCTTGCAAACATTGAGATTTCCCCTTGTTCAGCAAGCCCTAATTAAATCGGATTTAAAAATGTCTACTTGAGTTAGAATCTAGCCTCACCCTTTTGGCATTCATTAGCCAAAGAAAGTGGTTTAGACATTTTAAATTTCTAAATGTTTTTGAATGGGCTATATATTTTTAGTTTTAAATATATGGATTCTGATTTATCCCGACTCCCTGATTGGAGCCCGCCTGGTTCTGCTCTGAGAATTCTTCCAGGGTTGAATCAACTTGTAAATACCACTTCTATTCCAAAGAGTGGTTCAATACAAAAATCAAGTGACTCCGGCATAGAGGGAAACCCAGAAGGAGTAACAAAACCATTTGAATATAAATCACATCCCAAAAGGCGAACACCTGCTCTTACTGAATATATAGAAGGCGTAAAAAAAGGTAATCGTGCTTTATTAGCGCAAGCTATAACATTAATAGAAAGTAAAAATAACTTACATCAGCAACTCGCCCAAAAGCTTTTAACCGCGCTTCTTCCCGATTCTGGTCGCTCTATACGTATTGGTATTACCGGCGTACCAGGTGCAGGCAAATCAAGTCTTATTGAAAGCATAGGTACAACACTCTGTCAAAAAGGGCACAAGGTAGCAGTTCTGGCAGTAGATCCTACAAGCACTCTGACCCATGGCAGTATCTTGGGTGATAAAACACGAATGGAAAATTTATCCAGGGAGCCAAATGCCTTTATAAGGCCCTCGCCTTCCGGAGGTACCTTGGGAGGTGTAGCAGCGCGCAGCAGGGAAACTATGCTTCTGTGTGAAGCTGCAGGATACGATGTTATACTCGTTGAAACTGTTGGTGTTGGGCAAAGTGAGGTTACAGTCCGCACACTGGTTGATTTATTTATGCTTGTATTGATACCCGGTGGAGGAGATGAATTACAGGGTATTAAAAAAGGCGTAGTTGAACTGGCAGATCTAGTTGTTATAAATAAGGCCGATGGTGACAACGAATTCAAAGCGAGTTTGGCGCGGTCAGAATACGAAAAAGCCCTTCACTATCAGAATCCTATTACTGAAGGGTGGGTACCCAGAGCCTTAGCATGTTCAGCCTATACTGGCTCTGGTCTTCCCGAGCTTTGGCAGACTGTCTTAGACTTTTTCAAAGTCACTCAAGAAAGTGGAGTTTTAGCTAAACGACGCCACAGTCAAAAAATTTCCTGGATGAAAAACCTTTGTGAGGATGGTTTGGTTAGGCTTTTTTATACTCATCCCGAAGTTCAAGCAGAGCTACCCAAGCTCGAAAATTTGGTTTCAGAAGGTAAGGTTTTACCTGCCGATGGAATGAATATACTTATAGAACTCTTTTTAGGGAAAATCAGTCCTAAGGCAACAGAATAAAAAAAAAACCATGCATTGAGCATGGTTTTTTGAGTAAGAAAAGTAAGGATTCTTGTTTTTTTGAGTCAAATCCTTATTAGAATTCTCCAAGAAGCCATTTAAAACTTATTTCTTCCGGCGCAAAAAGAACAAGCCAACAAGGCCTACAAAAAGCAAGGACAGGGTAGCTGGTTCTGGAACTGTAGGTGCTTGATAGGAAGCTCCATAGGCAAGAATGTTGCGGCGCATATTGTTAGCTTGGGGATCAGGTGTTTGCCAGTTATCGGTGGTCATGGCACCGAAGAGTACTCGGCCAGAACCAAAATATTTTTCGCCAAGTACTGTATTGTTGGCGCCGTTAACGATTAATGCACTCACATTTGTCCCGGTAATATGACCATGTGAAAAGTAGTTACCAGTGAAGTTACCATTAGCAGGATTAAAGGGGCCATTGAAGATGGGGTGGGCTGGATTTACCGGATATGCCAAGGTGGCGCCTGTGAAGGAAGGGTAAACTAAAGAAACATCACCAAAAAGATAGCTCATGCCGTTACCTACATTGGGAGCGGAATTGATAAACAAGCTACCGCCATTGCTTACATATGTTTCGACGGCTGTTTGGTTTGTAGTTAAGAAAGCTTCGAGATCGTTGGCAGTATTATCACTTCCTTCGAGGAAAACAAAGGAGTTGGCTGCATTGAAAATACTTGTTACGGGAGTTGTTTGGAATCTATAGTCTAGCCAATTGCCGCTTCCAAAAACATCGTTCATGGCGCTGATGTCTGAGTTAGAACCCCAGGGTAGGCCGGCCGTTGAGCGGACAAAAACAGGGGCGGAAAAAAGGGTTGTTGTCAGGAAGCTGACTAGTGTAAGGTTTAGAAGGGACTTGATGATCATAATGACCTTTTTATTGGTTGAATTAGACTTAAATAAGCAAAAAAAATGCCGATTTCTTAAAAAGGATTATGTGATTTTTTTTGAAAGAAGTCAAGTGCTGAATTTTAGTTGGAGTATTAGGTTATTCTTTTGATTTAATAGATATTCAATTAAATAAAATTCAATTGAATAGAAATTGCAAATGTCAAATAAATAAAAAATTATGTATTTATTTTGAAAGCAAACTTAATTCCGTTTTATCAAAGAATTGTAAGGGCCCTGAAGTAGGTGTCGACAAAACTAACAGTTTACTTTGGGTAAACAACTAGGGTTGTTGCCAAGTACCCTGACCGAGTCTGACCACTTCAGAGATACCCCGCTCGAAGGATATAATGGTGGTTGGGGAACGGAAGATAGGGCCCATATCGACGAGAATGTCTGCTGTGTTTTTGTACTCAGACACCAAATCATCTGGATTGATTTGATATTCTTCAGAAGCTACAACCGCAGAGGTGCTGATGAGGGGCATTAAACCCGATGCTTCAAGCTGGGTAAACAAAATAGAGTTGGGGAACCTGATACCCATTGTAGGGCGCTTTACTTCTAGTAATTTTCGACCCTGGTGAGTAGCGGGTAAAATCCAGGTATAAGGGCCGGGACAATGCGCTTTTAAAGTTTTAAAAGCGACATTATCGAGCTGGGCAAAATGTGTAATAGAGTTAAATGATTGGACAAGAAGCGACATCTGATATTTTTTGTCGTGTTTTTTAAGCTGGTATATGCGCTGTAAGGCTTTTGAGCTGGTAGGAAGGCAAGCAAGAGAATAGCCAGAGTCTGTGGGCAAAAGTGCTAAACCATTTTGATTTAAAACATGGTATAAAGTTTCAAGTTTTCGTGTTTCAGGGTTTATGGGGTGTAATTTGAGAATTTCCATAAAGTGTCCTTGCTAACTATGCACTCGATACAATATTTAAAAGTTACAAAATTAAAAGTGAGCTGTATAAAACAAATGGCCCTGGGAATAATTAGATCTTACTCATAAAATGAAATTCCCTTTTTTAATTGGAACAATACATATTCCCCCTAATACAGGTTCAAGGGTTAAGGGCAAGGGATTGTGGATTTGCTATTTAAAACTTTGCACTTAATGGCAACCTGACTTTCTTTTGAACATTATGTATAAGTGCAGTGCGTTGTGCCCGATCTAAAGTGCTGGCATTAGAATATGAGCAAAAAAGTGGAGACGAAAACCAAATATTATAACTAAAATATGCAAGGATGAGTGAAGTGTATGTAAAAGGACTACATGATTCTGTAGTTTTTTCCTTCAGGTAAAAAAGCGTTTATAAAATGTTCTATTTGAGGTGATTCGGGAAGGGCTGTTTGAAAAAGGGTAATGAGGTCAAAACGAATAAATTGAAAGGTTAAACAAGAATTGAGTAGGAATACTTCGGCACTCTGTTGAATGCGTTTGATCTTTTGAGCACCAACCCAGAGAGAAGGATGGCCTGCCAAAAGGTTTGCCGAAGATTTAACTTCGATAAAAACAAGTCCCTGTTCGGGACATAAAGCAATAATATCAATTTCACCACGTTTACACCGAAAATTTCTATGGATTATTTGGTAGTGAATCTGGTTGAGGTATATACAAGCCTGATCTTCAGCCCAAGAGCCCTTAGAACGAGAATTTTGAATCTCTTTAAGGGGATACATGTTCTTTCCACGAAAAGACATGCAGGGAGTTTATTTGTACAGGTACATTTGAATTTTCAAGATGAAGGCGAACAGGTATATGTTGTAGTGTTGGCCAAGCGAGACCAGAGGGTAGAGGGATTAAAAAATCTTGGGTGGGTTGGGTTAAAGTGAGGGTGATAGGTTGAGACTGTGGATGTAGGCTCAGACTTAATTTAAGGGGTGTTTTTAGGGTCTTGGATTGACTTGCTAAACTGATCCGAATGGATTGGGCAAGTATAGGTTGCGGAAAAGAAAGTAAAAGAGAGTTGTTTTTAGTATCAAGTACAAGTGGTAGAGATGTTAATATGGGTTTGTTACCGGATTCTTGCCACCAGATTTCTGAAGGTTTATGCCAGGGATTGTTTTTACCTGTATGTATACGCCAGGCAAGAAGGCTGACAAGTAATAGAGAGAAAACAACAAAAAATGCCAGAACCCAAAAATAGAAATTGCCTTGAATTTTACTGATAGCCTGGGTAGGGCTTTTGGGGTCTGTATGCCTTCGGTTACGCTGTGAAGCGGCTTGGGGTGAAACACGCGGTGTAGCAGCGGGAGTGGTGGGTTCTGTGATTTGGAATACCGTATCTAAATCAGCCAACAGTTGGTCAGCACCGGTGTAGCGCTCAGCTTTATTTTTTTTTAGGCATTTTGCAATAATCAAATCAAAGCGGGGAGGAACTTCGGGGCGTACCTTACTTACCAAACGGGGCACCTCGTGCACCTGTTTGTAAGCAATGGCCAGAGCATTCTCGCCCGAGAAAGGTGGAATGCCAGTAAGCATTTCAAAAAACACTATACCCAGGCCGTATATATCGCAGAGATGATCGAGTTGCTTACCTTCGCATTGCTCGGGACTCATGTATTCGGGTGTGCCCATTGCCATTCCAGTGGTAGTGAGCCGTGTAGCACCGAGAACTTGAGCAATTCCAAAATCGGAGAGGTATGCTTTCTTTTCACCCTCGACCATTATATTACTTGTTTTAACATCACGATGTATAACACCTTGTGAATGAGCATAAAAAAGGGCACGACAGATTTGTTTTCCGATGTGCACAACCATTTGCGGATCTAGCCTTTTATGCCGATGGAGCAAATCAGAAAGATTTTCACCCTGGATAAGTTGCATAGATATATATTTGCGCATTTCCAGGGATCCGAATTCATAGAGCGTAACAATATTTTGGTGTTGCAAACGAGATATTGCTTGTGCTTCCGCATTAAAGCGGTCAACAGCCTCGGGTGTAGTGAGTTCTGCAGGTAAAATTTTTAAGGCTACTTTTCGACCGAGTTCGATATGTTCCGCTTTATAGACATCACCCATGCCTCCCCGACCAATATGTTCCAAAACCTTGTATTTGCCAAATAGTGAGGGTACAGGCAAGGATTGGGTGATTTTGTCGGGATTGGGTTTGGGCTGGGATGAGAACAGTGACATGAGTTCCGAATATAAATTTTAATAGTGTGCCCTGAACAAGGTAAATGCCGGATTCTTAAATATCAAAAGCGCCATTAACGCGCGGAAGGAAAATTGAAGTACGCAGTCAACATTCATCCCCATCCTTTTCCGGGCGGGGAGGGGGATGTCCCTTCTTTTAAGGTATAAAAGGCACATTCGCCCTATTAGAAATGTGGGTTGAAAACTATAAACAAAGGGTTTTCTAAAAAAAGTATTTCTCTTTGGTTCTATTTCCAAAGGGGAAAAAGGGCGTTTGTGCGCAAAGTCTTGTGGACACAATTTTGAGTTATGCCCCTTGCGAGTGAGAAGGGACAAATCAAAGGGGAGGACCACCCCGTTGATTTTTTTGGAGTAAAGATGAGAATTAGATTTTAAGAAATCTGGTCTGAGCAGGTGCGCAGGTATTCCAAAAGATATCCCAAACCCACTTCCAAGGTGTTTGGCGCAACCGCTAAGGATAGCCTCAGATATCCCGGTTGACCAAAAGCTTCGCCAGGCATAACTACCACTTTAAACTTTTCAAGTAAATCCTGGGCAGCCCGAAGAGAACTGGTTAAACGATTGTTTAAAAAGGGTTCTATACAAAGGAAGAGATAAAAGGCGCCTTGAGGTAGGTGATGAAGCAAAAGTGGTTTTGCGACAGCTTGATTGTTTGGATTTTTTGGTTCTGTGTTGAATGTTTCTAAAGTGAGGGTTGTCTCAAACTTATTAATTAGGCTAAGCGCTAGATTTAAATTTTCTGTGAGGAGAGTCATAAGTTCGTGTGGGGAGTTTGGTGCTTCTTTGAGTGCGCTATGTGCGGCATACTGGGCTGGAAGTGAGGGGTGATGAGAAGTCTGACTTTGTAAATCCGAACCCAAGGTGGAAAATGTGGAGGGTGTGACTAAATAACCGACACGCCAACCTGTCATACGATGACCTTTGGAAAACCCATGTACAAGTAGTGTTTGAGACCGTAATTGGGGAATATCAAGGGGGCTTGGGGCACGCCTAGTTTGCTGTGAGGGGTAGATTAAGTCTCCATATATTTCGTCAGAAACAATATAAATTCCACTTTTTGTGAGGACTCCTTCGAGTTCTTCCCACCAGGTTAATGGATAGACCTCTCCAGTTGGATTAGAGGGAGAACAAACAATCAGGGCTTTAGTTTGAGAGGTAATGGCATTTTCAATATCTTTCACTGAGGGACGCCAGGAGGAATTTGCAGAGGTTTGTATATATACAGGAATTGCACCAAGCAATTCAACCAGTGCTGGATATGTAGACCAGTAGGGAGTAATAATAAGCACTTCATCGCCGGGATCTAATAAGAGCATAAGAGCATGAAAGAGAGCTTGTTTCGCACCCGAGGACAGGGTAATCTGTTGGGCTGTGAGGGGAAAATTGTAGCTTTGGGTAAGGTGAATGGATAAATCTTCCCTGAGTTGAGGAAGTCCTGCTGGATGGCTGTATCGGGTTTTATGCTCTTCAATTGCTTGAATACCTCCCTTCCTGGCCGGTTCGGGAGTGGATATATGTGGCTCACCCACACCCAAATTATAAAGTTGGTGGCCTGAGGCAATGAGGGCTTTTGCCCGGGCATCTATACTGACAGTCGGTGAAGGTTGGAGGCAGCCCGATCTGTGGGCGAGAGGTCTAAGTGGCATTATGACATTTTCCTTTTTCCAAAAAGCCAAGCAGGGCGGGTGTCCAGAGATAGGAAATAATAAAAGCGCATATTTGTCCCAGAAAGGCCGAGTAACCCAAAGTTTTTAACCCCTGATGAGAAGAGAATGTCAGTGCTGCAAAGCCGGTAGCTGTAACTAGCAGACAAAGTCCAGAGGTCTTGAAGGTGCGGGGCAGGGTTGATGAAAGTGAACCTGATCCATTTTCGGCATATCGGTGATAGATGTAAACTGAATAGTCAACTCCTAATCCAATTATTACTGGTAAGATGATGAGATTGTAAAAGCTAAGTTCAATGGAAAAAAACTGAAATATACATAGACTGGAATAGAGGCTTAATAGGGGTGGAATTATCAGAAGACCTGTTGTGCGACAGCTTTTTAAGTCAATAAAAATGAGTACAATTACCATGAGCAAGGCTAAGAGGAGCGCTTGCGATGTTTGGGGAATCAGTATATGAAGAAGATCAGCAAAAAGAACTGCTAGTCCAGAGCTGATGAATTTTTGCTGTGAGGGCAATACCACCTCTCGGGTATCTTCTGCAAATGCTTGGGCATTATGACCGCTATCGAGACTGTTTGAGGGGAAAGCAAAGGTAAAAGCACCAGCGCTACCTACCTTACCCCAAAAGATGCGCTTAAAACTTTTTGGTAGATCGCTTAGAGTTAAAGTGTCAGAAATTTTTGAACTTTTGTAAAGATCTTGGAGTATGCTCTGGTACTGCGGAGGCGAGCGCTCAATTATTCGCGGTGTGATGAGAGATTGAATGGAGCGGATTTGCGTTAATTTTTCGGATTGATTTTTGGGAAGAATATCACTTAGAGTGAGAATACTGTGAATGCTTGGACTTACAGTATCATTTTTTTTTCTTTGCCTCAGCGAATCGGCAATAAGGTTTGCAATTTTTTGATTGGGGGCAAGGAAGATTGCAGGCGAACTGATTGCCTCACCTGATACCTTAAGAAGACTGTCAGCTGTTTTATTGGGATTGGGAAAATCGAGTTTGCTTAAATTGGTTTCAAACCTTTTTTGAGGCCCTAAACCTAAGGAAAAACCTATGAAGGTAGCGAGAATAAGCAGATGTATAGGCCAGGCACGGTAATGTTGCACAGAATTCTTGGGTGGCTGTTTTACGCGTAGCCCGAGAATGGGCAAAAGTCGGTGCTTTTCAAAGGTTTGAAGGAGGGCAGGATAAACGAGTAAGATAGCCAGCGTAGTACAAATAAGACCTATACTGGTTAGCCATCCAAATTCAGCAAAGGCATCGAAATCTACCAGGCCGATGGCAAAGAATACAGCTGCAGCGGTAAGGCTGCTGGTGGTGATAGCCGGTCCTGTCTCTAGTAAAACAGTTTCAAAGGCGAGACCAGAGCTTAAACCTTTTTGTTTTTCTTCAAGGTATCGGCTGAGTATATGGATGCCCGCGCTAAGCCCCAGCCCTACTATTACTAAGGCTAAGGATAGAGTAATGAGGCTCAGTTGCCCGTATATAAAGTAACCTAGTCCCAGGGTCCAGATGACACCCATGGTCATTGCCAAAACAAGTGCAAACACTCCGGTAGGGATGCGGTAAAAAAAGATTAAAAGCAGAAATACCATAGCTAAAAGGGAATAACTTGTTATTTGTCTGATTTCTTGGGTAAGGCGTCCCTCTTCCTGAACACGCTTGAGTATGCCTCCAGTGAGGTGTGTATTAACACCGCGAGGGAGGTTTTGGGTAAGACTTTCCACCTTTCTGATCAGTTGCGCGCATTTTCTAAAATCAGTAGATTCAAAGGCTGGAAAAATCCGCAGAACTAAAATTTTTTGATCAGGGCTTCCGAGTAAGGTTTTCATGGATGATGTATATGCCGCTTCAAGTTTCTGCAAGCTGGCAATTTCTTGGGTTAGAGAATTTTTTTCTTGCCTATCCAGCAAATCTACAAGGAGCGGGTTTGTTCTTTTTTGGGCGCTCCATAAATGTGACTGGAGTCGTGAGGAAACTTCTTGTAAAATTTTTTCGGGAGCAAAGAGTAATTTGTGTTTTTCAAAAAAGGCGATTTCCCTTTGATAATCTAGAAAGGAAATACTTTTATCACCACCTAGCAGATCTACTAAATTATATAAAACCTCTTTATTTTTTATAGAATCTTGCCCCTCAATAATCAGGGTAAGTTGGCCCAATCCACCAAATTTTTTTTGAATTTTATGTAACTCTTGAACGGTCTTCCAATCTTGGGGCAAGATATCAAGGAGGGATGTTTTTACTTTAATCTTTTGAACAAATACTAAAAGCAAACTTGTGAGAAGAAGTGCTATTACACTTACAGCCCTGGGCCAAGTTTGGAAAAAAAAGCAGAATCGACTAAAGGCTGTATACATGAATATTTTTCATGGGTGATTTTAGGGAAGTAAAAATTGAGAATAATAGAAAGTCAAGGTTTTTTGCTCGGTTTTGGTTTTATTTGGCATAATAGAAAATTTGATTAGGGAGAGGGTTGGCTCTTGCTTTCGAGTTGGCGGGTTTGTTGGATTTTTTTGTACAGGAGTTGATTAAAATTGTCTTGGTGATCCAGGGGTAAATTACGCAGGGCTTTTGCATACTCCAGGAACTTTTCCCAAAAAAGCGAAATTTCTTGATAGCCACTTAAGGGTAGCGAGTCTAAAGTTTGCAAAGATGGGTAGGCCCAACCTTCAAAAAATGTTTGATAGGAGGAATCTCTTTCTGAACTTTTAACCAAACTTGTATAGAGAGGATGTCCTTTTTGCGCGGCCAGTTCTGGTAGACTCTCTGCCCAAACCCGCAGGGCTTTATTTAAGCCAAAGAGTCTGTCAAATAAAGATGCTATCACTAGGTGTTGTGCAATTTTCTGGCTGGAGTTGTGCATTTTTTTTTGTTTTAGGGAATTTATCAAGTTCAAATAGGTGAGCTGAACTTGGGGGGCGGCCTCAAAAATCCATTCTGTTTTTGAATTTAAGAGACTCATAAATAAACTGTCTAGGGGCAAGATTTGGTATGTGAATAAACGAAAAACTTGACTGGTCGACTGAGTTGCAAGGGGATCGGGGTTAAAGAAAACACTATCCTTAAATTTTAGGCTTTGCAAGAACAGAGATAGGGCATCTTCCCAGGGGTCAAAGGGTCGAGAGGGCGATAGGATAAAACTTTTACCCTGTTGGGCCCGTGCATAGGCCAGATACAGTTTAAGATTATTATCAGTCTTAGATGTGGGGTGGTCTGTTAAAGCGAGCACTAGGGAATCCGTGCAAAAAGTTTCTATAAACTGCAAATCTTTACTTGTGCGTAATATATAGAGAATCAGTTCTTCTTGGTGATCTGATTTTAAGGAATTAAAGGGAAGTGCATTAAAGAGTGCCTTTAGTACATTTAAATCGTTTTTTGCACCACGATCACGAAGTAGATAATTGAAAAGGGCAATTTTTTGAGATGGATTTAGAGGATGGGGTTGACCGCGCAGTAAGCTTAATGAACTTTTATCGGCATTCAATATATCTTCGTCTGATGCATGTATCTCGAGTTGAGATTCTCTGACTGATCGGATCTGTGAATAACAGCGCAAAGCGGCACGGTTAATAAGTGCTGTGGGAAATTGGTCAGAAAGTGATTTTAAATATCTTGTCCAGATAGAGCAAGCGCCAAGTGTATCCAGACGGGATAATGCTGTCTCAGCTACGCTCATTATTAGGGTGTCTTTCAAATGTGGATCAATTTCAACCTGAGCCACATACTTCAGGAGGGAATCCTGGTGCTTAAAATTTTTGGTCATGTGGTTTTGATTGATATGTTGGATATAAAATCTGGCTATACCAGCTTGGAGTGCCCTTTTATCAAGGGGTAAAAAATGTGGTGCTCTTATCTTCTCCCAATTTTGAGCAGCTTGTAAAAATTGATGTTTTAAAGCAAAACATTGGCCCTGGAAAAATAATGCTTCTGAGCCATGTCTGGTTTCAGGAACAAATCGCTGGATCAGTATATTGTACAGCAAGTTAGCCTCAGTACATTTGCCATCATTATGCAGCTGATGGGCTCTTCTGCGCATTTCCTCAAAAGATTCCAGGTCATCGGGGTGGGGTGGGGTTTTAAAACTTCTTTCAACAGAAGTGCCTGTCTGATTTAGAGATGCATGGTAAATGCTGTTGTATGCCATTGTATAGGCAAACAATAGGGTAGAAATCAAGATGCCTACTAAAAATTTTAATCCAAAATGTGTCTTACTCAACACTTTGAAATACTCCAACTTTTAAGACATTTACTTTAACCATCTAAAGGCCTATTATAGTTAGCCAAGGAAGTTGAAAACCACAATAATGCTTGAATAACTTTTCTCTTAGCGTTTTGGGCGCACAATAAAAGGGTTTTATGATCCTCTTCTACACTATTTGGCTTTTAGCATTTATTCTTTTAGGTAAGGTGTCTATTTAGGGTCTGCTGAACAACTCCATTTTTGCAGCAGACCCTAATTTTTAATGATAAGAAGGAGGGGCGGATCTGCGTCCCCCCTCCTATTTGCTCGCTCGCCAGTGCCTTCACTTACGATCAGGC
>Ga0116204_1001843_pt1 | contig 11725 bp, 19 predicted proteins | sample LakKivwa52mmetaG_FD_94481 | JGI IMG/M metagenome (GOLD analysis project Ga0116204, IMG submission 94481) | Anoxic lake water microbial communities from Lake Kivu, Rwanda to study Microbial Dark Matter (Phase II) - Lake Kivu water 52m metaG | ecosystem: Environmental > Aquatic > Freshwater > Lake... | reverse complement strand
GTTGTCCATCATCCACATTGTTGGGCGCTACTTGCACCTTGGTAATCAGTTGGATCTTGTTTTCAGGATCGCAAGTTTCGGTGATGTTGGCAACGTAGCCTTTGTAATGCCCTGCGATTGCTTCGCAAACGGAGCAGTCAACAAAAGCAGATCGTTTTATTCGTTTTTTGAAAGGTTACAAAAATTCCCATAAGTATATTCACATTGAATCAAGCTCCCTGCTTTTTATCGCCCTCAATGCTACTGCACGGTGTAAAGATTTTACTTAAGGAATATGAAATGAAAAATATTTATAAGGCATTCTCGATCATCACCTTGTTGTCTCTGTTGCTGGCAGCCCTGCCCACCCAGACAGTTTATGCAGCTACCCTGACCGTTACTAACAATAATGACAATGGCCCGGGCAGCCTTCGCCAGGCGATTGCCGATGCTTCATCATCCGGCGGCGATACGATCACCTTTAACGGCAATTACACCATCACGCTCACGAGCGGCACCCTGGTCATCGACAAGAGTCTGACAATTGATGGCACAGGGCACACTATTGTGCTGGATGGGAATAATAGTTTGAGAGTAATGCAAATTAGCGCCGCAAAAACCGTCATGATCGAGCATCTCACTATTCGAAATGGGTATAAGGTAGGCACGGAAGAGGCTGGCCAAGGCGGCGGGATTTATAACGCAGGTACACTCACCATCAAAAACAACACATTCTCAGGCATTGAGGCAAGTGTAGGCGGCGGGATTTATAACGCAAGCACAGGCACGCTCACAGTCAATGATAGCTCCTTTTCCGGCATTAAAGCAACCATGGGTGGCGGAATATTTAACTCAGGACAGCTCACAATCAACAAAAGCACTTTTTCTGGAAACACAGCAAATATGGGTGGCGGTATCTACAATTTTTGGACGGGTACGGTAATCATCAGTAATAGCGTCTTTTCCGGAAATACGGTAAGCGATGGCGGCGGCCTCCAAAACGATGGCGTTATGACCATTAACGATAGCACCTTTTCGGAAAATTCTGCCAGTTCATTTGGCGGTGGTATTTATAACTTTAGTCAGTCCTTAACTGTCAACAGGAGTACTTTTTCAAAAAATTCCGCTGTTATAGGCGGTGGTGGTATATTAAACTGGTGGTCTCAAAGGACAACGGTTAATAACAGCACATTTTCTGAAAACCATTCTAACGCTAACGGCGGTGGTATCGATAACCGTGGCATATTCACCGTTAACAACAGTACATTTTCGAAAAATTCAGCCACCTCCGGGGCCGGCATCTTTATTGCCGGGACGTTGAATTACAACAACACAATCATAGCCAACTCCACTGCTGGCGGGGATTGTTTTAAACATTCTATTGGAACCATTGGAACCCATAACAACAATCTGGTCGAGGACGGCAGCTGCACCCCAACTCTGAGCGGCGACCCCGGGTTAGGCGCTCTCGCAGACAATGGTGGTTCCACCTCAACCATGTTAATTGGCACTGATAGTCCGGCTTATAATGCCGGTGATGTTGCCACTTGCCTCGCCACCGACCAACGCGGCGTAAGCCGTCCACAAAGCGGCCCTTGCGATATCGGCGCTTTTGAATATACTGGTGATGATACCGCCCTGACCCTCGTTTCAAGCGATCCAACCAATAACAGCATCAAACAATCCATTAGCCTGATTACGGTCACATTCAGCAAGGCGACAGTCAGCAATGGAGGCGTTAGTGCGTCGAACAGCCCTGCCAATTATCTTCTGGTTGAACGTGGCATAAATGGCATTTTCGACACTCAATCCTGCGAAGTCGGCCACATGACCGATGACACCAAAATTACGATCAATTCCGCTAACTACAATAGCAGCAACTACACCAGCACCCTGAACGTCAATGATGGGAAACCACTACCGATTGGCACCTATCGTCTCTTCGTTTGCGGCACAACCTCCATCAATGACCTGATCGGATTGGAGCTCAACGGCGGGCTCAGAGACTCAACCATCGATTTTCGCGTTTCCTCTGATTCCTCTGGTGCATTATCGCTACCCAAAACCGGCTTCCATCAAGGGCAGGTGACAAACCTCCCCTCACAGCCTCTCGCTAAGGCCTACACCAACACAGACATGACCCTCGAAATTCCCAAACTTGGTGTCCGTCTCCCCATCGTTGGTGTACCGCAAACCACAGAGGGTTGGGATGTAAGCTGGCTCGGAAACAATGCCGGCTACCTCTACGGCTCGGCTTTCCCCACCTTGGCAGGCAATACCGTCTTAACCGCACATGTCTGGAATGCCAACAATCAACCCGGCCCCTTCGCAGAGATCAAAAAATTGAAGTATGGCGACCAGTTCCAAATCCAGGCATGGGGCGCAACCTATACCTACGAAGTGCGCGAGTCCTTACTTTTAACCAGAAAAGATATATCAACGGCATTCCAAGTCGAGCAGTATGATTGGGTTACTCTCGTCACTTGCGAGTCATACAATCCCACCAGTAAAGAGTATGCCTTCCGCAGAGCCGTAAGAGCAGTTCTGGTTTCTGTAAAATAAAACCACATTAAAACCAAAAAACAAGATAGGTTTAAGAGATCTTTCTTGTTTTTTGATTCTCTGAAGGGAATATGTTTATTGTTTTTCATTTCCTTTGGTAGATGAAACTCAGTCATAGTCCGATTTGGCGTACCTAGATGTTCGAAGATGTATGCGGCTTCCAGGAACCAATAATTACGGATTCGACTAATTTTCTTACATACTCCATATAACCTAAGAAATCCAATACCTGAAATAATGCAGCTAGTAATCCATACAATCCATACGAACCAGAGCCTTATCAAAGATGGACAATGAAAGGAATGCTCGACTTAGATCAAGAACTAAAAGTGGCTAATGAGTTTTGGGATTTTCTTGGGGGGGAGGGTGCATACAACGAACTGCTAAATTGCTTTGAGCGGGTTGGAATTGAATTGCGTCCTGAGATTGATGCATACTTTTCGAAATTCAAAACAAGATAGTGTTGAAGCATTTATTGTGTTGCCAAAGTTTGAATATGCCACTTTGTGATTAAATAAGAGTAATGCCACAAATTACTCACATCCTCCGTGCCCGCCGCGAACGCAGGCTGGACAAGCAGAAACGCAGTGAAAACTACTATTTATTAGCTCACCAATCTCAGCGTCACAAAATAATAAGTGTCAGACAAAACGAGACCGGTATACCTGCATTTTATCACCTGCGTATCCCAAAACAATCTGAAAGGTCGTTAACATTACTCAATATTTATCCTTCACTGTTTTTTTATTCTATTCTGATAACCCATGCGGTCCATCAGAGCAAGAAAGCCAGCCTTTCCAATCTCCCATCGCTCTGACCTTGCACAGTCGGCAAACCTGCACCTAATCATCCGCGCATCCCCCACGATGTGGACGATGATACTCGGCTTGAGCGGTGGGACCACAGCCGCGCTGACTGGAATCTCGTACAGCGCCAGAGCCGTTACCCGTCGGCCCTCATCCGTGACATACCGCAGCTCACCAAGAATATGGCTCTGTGGGTACTTGTATAGGTCTTTGTATTCGACGCACTGACCAGTGCAGAGAAAGAAACGGCGATCAGCTGCTGGCATGTCTACTCCGTTTCCACAGAAACAAACTTCACTTTTGCATCCTTGTTCCCCGTGATCTCAGCATAAATCTTGGATGCTAGAGGCGCCACCTGCTGATTTGCATATTCAGCCCGCTCACCACGTCTGAGCTCCTTCAGGTACACCACCAGCGTATTGCCCTCCATCGTGGTTTTCTCACTGGCATGAAATACAATCCCTTTGATCTCAGGGAGTTGATTCACGATATGCCGCCAGATTTGATCTCGCGTATCAACCACCGCCTCCACCTCTGGCTCCTCGAAGTGGGTCATGATGCACTTCTCGACATGCACGGTGTGCTCTGCCCGGCTTGTGAAATTCTCGTGGCAGCGTGGGCATGCCTTCTCGAGCATCCCGATTGCCTCGAGGAACTCCTCTGGCAGCCCTGCAGTTGGGTCCTTCTCGAGCCACAAAGGTGGGCGCTCGCAGGAGATCACTCGGCGATAAATCAGCCCGTGCGGGTTTGTCAGCCGCTCGCGATCGCGCCAAGCCTTGTTGACCCAGGCGAGTACCCATGTTGGTTTTGGGTGAGCGATATCCGAGAGGCAGGCTGTTGAAACCGACTCCCCAAACAAGATTTGCGTTGATTCCAAAATTTGCGCACATTTTGTGCTCTCCGGATTGATTGAGGATGATGAATCATGATTTAAGTTCTTAATATCATCATCAATCATGAACTGCACATTTTGTGCGTCACTATAAACTGGCTGCTCCTCTATAGAAAGACTCGTCGTCTCAGCAATCTGTGGCTGATCTGACCAGTTGAGCAGTGTGTTCTGCCCTGCCGCTGTAACCACGTACTTGCCTGGGCGCTGCTCGAGCATCAAACCTGCCGCAGACAGTGACCGCAGCTGCTTTTGCACAGTCCGTTTGTCCACTTCGAGGATGTCGGCGATCTCATAGTCCGAGATCGCCCGCCCTGGGTGCAGTTGGTTGATCCGCACTGCCACCAGCAGCACACCTGCCGTGCGTGCCAGCGCTCGCATTAGTGCCAAGTCTTGTGTGGGTAGTAAAGTTGTCATTTATAGCTCCGCTTTTTGAAAGTTGACCGAAATCCCGACAATCTCAACGCCTTGCTCGCTCATTCGAATAGCACCTGATGCGATCAGCTTCTCACGGCGTTGCTGGATGGCTTGTCGGCTGCGTCCGAACCTGTCTGCTACTTGCTGATCGCTTGCTTGCGGCTTGCTCGACCAGTATGCAAGCAAGGCCTCATCTTGCAGGGGTTGCTTGCTACCTTGCTTGCGCAACTTGTCAGCCTTGCTTGCACCTTGCGGGTGCAACTTGTCAGAGCTTGCGGGTGCAACTTGCGCAAGTTGCTCACCTTGCACCTGCAACTTGTCAGAGCTTGCTTGCTTGTCTTGCTTGGCTTGCTTCTTGCTTGCTCTTGCCTCTTCCAGTTGCTTGCGGACCTTCTCACGGGCGTCGGCTCGGGTCTGAGCGAGCTCATCGAAGTCATTGCTCAGCGCTGCCAGCCACCCACCAGTCAAACCGATGACCAGGAATGCCACTGGCGTCCACAGGGATAGCTCAGGCATGATTTCCAGCATGATCGTGAGCGATAAGACAGCCAGTGCGTACACCACCACTATGGTGATCCCCTGCTTCAGTGGAGCTCGCATCTTCGCCTGCTTTTCGACCGCATTCACTGTGCGGTTGAATTGGTACATATCGACTGCCAGCCCGATGGAGCGAAAGCCGATCAACTCGATCACTGCCGCGCTGATCAGTGCAATCCACCATTCCCATTCGAGGCCTTCAGTCAGCTTGTGATAGATGACGTATGCAGTCGGCGCTGGCGCCATGTAGGGAACCGCTTTCAAGATGTATTGATTTATGAAGTTTCGTTTCGTTGTCATAAAGGTCTCCTTTTCGGGGCGACATTACGCCGCTGCAGCCCGAATAAGTCAAGCTGAAAGTGCTACTACTACGCTACTACAGGCTCAAAACTGCCATTTTCGGGGCTGTTTTTGGGTGTAGTAGTAGTAGCACCCAAATAATCCAGCACCCGATCCACCTTGTCCGCATAAGCCCCCCCATATTGGGAGTACCCAAGCAACTTCGCGGCTGCACGCTTTGACATCATCGGCATCCACTGTCCACGGATAGACTCTGCCATCTGCGCGATCTCATCCAGAGGCTTTACCTCAACCTCTGGAAGCCGCCTCGCTTCCTCACCTGGCTCAATCCTACGAGACGGGCTGATCACACCATCGATCCACTTGGGTTTCTCCAGTGCCTTCAGTGGCAGCTTGCTGAGGTAGTCTGTTATCTCTGCATCAGTCGGCATGAAAGCACCACCGACCACCAAGCCGTCTGTGCGTGCCATGAAGTGACCTTCGGTCAACTTGTCCGCGCCACGAGTCCCAATAAAAGCGTTACTATGGCTCGGGTCGCCCAATTGGAAGGTAACCAACGTACAGTTTCTGCGGAAACGCAGGTCGATGCTCTTACCAGTGCCATCCTGTAGCGCCCCTGTGAAGTTGATGCCTGTCTTCCTGCCTTCCTTCACGATGCGCGCGGTCAGACTCCACAATTCGTTGCATAAGTCGGCACCGTTGCTGTACCCCTGATACAGATCTTCAGAAAGCATCTCCAGTTCATCCACCAGCAGCATTACGAACGGGCGAGGCGGCTTCTCACCATTCCAATGTTCCCATTCGATATCACGATCCCCGATCTCTGACTTGCGGCTTTTGTGCTCGTCGTAGACCTGGCTAAGGCACTCCAGCACTTCTCTCGGGTCGGTGATCTTCACCTTGTGATAGTTCGGATGAGCGGTAAAGACACCAAAGCCAGCTTCTGAATAACCAATGTTGAACACCAGATGACCTTTGGCCAGGGATGCAACAGTCAGTGGACGCAGCATCCCTCGCGTCTTCCGCGATCCTGTCTTCCCTGCAATCAGGATGTGCGGGCTGGCAGCTTTGGCTGTGATCAATCCCTTTCTCCCAAAGCCAAGAGGTAGAGGCTCACGAATATCCCAACGTGTGATGAACTCCCAGGGAGGTAAGGGTAAGTTCAGATCATCTTCCTCGATAGGCTGTACAACAGCAGGTTCGGGCAGTTGCTTGGGCAGGCTCGATGCGACTCTCTTCCATACCACTGATCGCGTTCTCAGGTCGACCATCTGATCGTGTGTAGTCACTGCGTCCTGTCGCTCTGCGGAGATCTGGGGCAATTGTTTAGAGAAAGATTGGCGTGTGCTGATCATTCCGTTCGCAGAGCGATCAATATCCCATGCAGTACCTTCCACCACATCGAACATCGGCAGCGGATTGCCTCGGTCATCTACAGGGTTGGGATTGACTGCCAGCTTACGCGCCATCGCGATGCCAAACATAACGGCCACCAAAACGGCGAGCAGACCCACAATGTATGGAGTGAGTGCATAGATTATGTTCGTTGACTTTGCCCGCTCAACACTGAGATTGTCCTTCACGACATCGTTCGCCATGATTTGGGCGGTTGCAGAGAGTTCAAGCACGGCCATCGTGGCGGTCAAGTTTGTAGTGGCATTCGGCACAACTGTGGGTGTCCATGCAGCTGCAGTCTGAGTGATCGCTGCAGTCTCAGTCATCTGCGCTGACTGCGAGGTCGCCTGCGAGTACATCATCTGCATTTCGAACGCTGCAGCAGTGGATGTGATCGCTATGATCGGTGCCTCTGCAGTAGCCGTCAATTGTCGACTGTAGAAATCTGCCTGATCCTGCGCCGCTTGTGCAGTTCGCTCTGCTTGGGCGATAGCTAAAAACGGATCCACATGCTCACCGTTGACTGTCACCGTTGCAGGTGCGCAACTAGTCAAAATCAGTGCAAGCAATAGATAGATTTTCTTCATTCGTTCACCTTCCGTTCTTGTGATAAATCCACAGATACCCAATGAACACGACTTCCAGAGTTATCTTTTCCACGTACCGATGCCCTAACAGCCGTGTGCCTTCGGGCAACATGCCGCACCAGGTCTCGAGGTCAGGATATTTGTGATAACTGGCCACGCACATCCTGCACAAGCCGTAGGGAGTGATGTCGTGATGGACAACGCTCCCCTCACCCTGTACTGTCGTTTTGATCCGTGGACTCAACTGGTTTGGCATAGATCTTGTTTCCGCAGATCACACACTGGCTATATCCTGCTTTGAGTTCATGCGGTGTCTGCTCCATGCAATCGCCCTGGCACATCTTGAAGATCGTGCCCGTGTTGCTTCTCGGCTTCGGCGTGCTGGTAGTCATTTCGCCTTGATCACCGCTTGTAGCAGCCATCAGGAAGAGTGCGCCAAGCCCAGTCATGACAGATCCTTTTCCTGAAAGACCCACAGTCCGCTCAGCGTGGCATGCGGTGTCAGGCAGTTCGTCTTGTTCAGGTGGGCGCGTGTGCTTTCGTTGATCGGCAGACGCACCAGGGCGCCACGCACAATGTTCTCGCCTTGATCAGACTGGATGGCAAAGGGAGCCTGCACAACACCTTCTCCAAGCGGAGTGCTAACTTTCTGATTCACTGTCTGCATCTTTCACCTTCCTGATCCTGGGTTTACTACCTGTCAGGTCGCCTACCAGCGGACCGTCTGTCTTTGTTTCGAGCCCATCGAACACGACCCTGCCACCACTCACACGCCACTTTGCCTTGGGGAACTTGGCGCCTTTCTTGATCGCAGCTCCCCTGCATTCGGGACCCATCCCCACCGCGATCGAGTAAGGGTCCTTCAGCGGTCTGCGGCACTTGGAACATCTGGCTTGTCTCATAGCGCCATCCTCAACTGCTCCACCTGGCTTGGGTCTGGCTGGTACACCACTGGGATGCTGTAGAACTTGCTCGCAGCTTGGATCTGCTCATCGATGCGGTCCCTGCGGCTTTTCAGTTCGCGGATCATCTTCTGTACTGCCTCGCGGCTGGTATCCAGTCGATACCCTGGTTTGCCGCTGGTGCTGATGATCGGGAATAGTCTCTGCCTCAATCGCTCGATGGATTTGCGGATCTTGCGGTCGTCGGTGTTGCCATCGATCTTTACAGGGATGTATCCAAAGATGCGATGCACCAGCTGGAAGCGGGCCAGCCCATCTGGGTTATCCCGCAGCAGCTGGAAGACCTTTCGTTGCAGGTCGGTCAGTTCACCAGCGGCGAGTTCTTCGAGTAGAGTTTCGTACACGTTGCTTGGGTTCATGGGTTGCTCCTTTTTCTGTAAACAAAAGCGAACCTTCCAGTACAGTCTTCTTGCAGGATGAGTGGCTGAGCGGGATCTGATAGCTTGTGCCAAGTGGAGAGACGATGATCTCTGTCTGCAAGTCATCTCCCCTGCCCCCGCAAAAATCACAACGACCACGGCTCACTGGCTTTGCCTGAGTAATAGTGGGTAAATTCGGAATCGCCATAAGTAGTTCCTTCCGTTTGTGGCTCCCTCCCCATACCTGTCCCAACTGGCTGGGTCAGGCTGGCTATTGGAGAGAGAGTGAATGCGTATCAGGGCGAACCCTGGCTCTCACAAGTTGAGTACTTTGATCACCCAGTTGATGGCGCTTTGTCCATCTCGAATGATCTTGCGAATTTCAGCGATATCCTCGAGGGCAGTCTGTTTCACGGTGGCGTTGGATATCAGGTCGACCTTCACCGTGAGGATCTCCAGCAGCTTCAGCATGCGTGCTCCGCGTCCAAGCCAGTTCTCCAGCTTCTCGAGCATTGCCTCTGCTGCTGCTTTGCGTTGACTCATTCCCTGGCAGCCTTTTCTGCTGCTTCTGCCGCGGCTGCTCTCTGCTTGGCTTCACGCTTAGCGTCTGCTTCGTAGAGCAGGTGGAGGGTCAGGCCTGAAACGCCTACGATCAGCCACAGACCCACCAGCGCCCAAAGTCCAAAGGTCAGCACATCACTGGGCGGTATGAGCATCCAAAAAAGAATCAGAAATGAGTACGGGATCAGCATCGCCAGTGTGCCGAGTACATAGTTCAGGCGCTGGTCGAGTGGCTTGCCCAAGGGGTGGTAATGCTCGCCCCACAGGATGGCTGCAGCGAAGAGTGCGACGATGCAGGTCACGAGCAGATGAATGAAAAATGAATGTGTCATTGTGAATATTCCTTGCTATCCTGAAATAAGAAGTTATCGGAGCGGGACTCCATCCACCAGCAGGATGTTTGGAATGTTGGTGCCGTAGATGTTCAGGTATCGCTCGCCGAGTTTCACAACATCACGTTCAGTCATGAAAGGGATCGTCAATGCGTATTCATAAGGACTCACATGCGCCAACTGCAGCACGGCTCGCACGTCCTCCACCAGCTGGAGTTCATCGGTTCGCTCGGCATGGATCAGCGTTATCGCTTCTTTCACTGCCTGCCCGAAGTTGTTCCACTTGCTCATCCATTGCAGGTATCGCCCCTGCCACAAGACCGTGTTGAACATGAATTCAAAGCCGAGCTCGGTCAGGTTCTTTACTTGCAGTTCGAGGTCACTGAGCTCGTCGGCATCGATCAGGCGGTATTCGTAGACCGTCGGCGACTCGACCATCCACTGGCATAAGTAGCCATACTCACTGGCGAACAATGGCGAATACAAATCCCTGCCCGCTTCCAACTGCTCTCGTACCTGCTTCAGCAAGTCGGCAGTGTCTTTTGCCCGAATGAGGGTTGGTAATAGGCTCATCGCTACCCTACCTTTTGCGCACCGCGCACTTGGATCTTGAGCGAGCGTGGCGAGATGCTGAATACATCCGCTGCCCGACCTGCCTGTTCCGACTTCTTTGCCTTGCGCACCACACGCTCGATGTTTTCTTGCAGTTGTTCCTTCGAGAGTGTTTTTCCTGAATACTTCGTACCGTTCTTGATCTGTTCGCGGTACTCCCGTCGGCGCTTCGCTTGCAGCTTCTTCAGCTTGCAGCCCTCGCACACGCCATTCAAGCGGTCCGACTCATGCACGAGCGGGTTTGTCCCACACTTTTTGCAGATATAGGGGCTGTGGCTTTTCATGCGGTCACCGCCTTTTGCTTGAGCGGCACAGGCTCGGCTTCATTCCCCACCCAATGTGCCTGTCCTTCACGGCGCTTCCATTCCTGATCGATCAGCCAGCGGATGAATTTCGAGCGGTCGCGCTCATCGCTCTCGCACATCGCATCCAGCTTGTCTGCCAGCTGCTTGTCCGTGATCTTGATGTTGACCCACTGTTCGAACGGTGTATCTGCCATAAAACCTTCCTTTGTTGTTACAATCTCCAAAAAGGAGAGTGGAAAAATGAACACGATTGAATATGCGTTACTCTGCCGTAGCGTCTCGCAAAATGATGACGGCACACTCGAGTTTCACGGGGTCAGCAGTAAATTTCCCGTACTCGCTCATCAGGCTACGAGCCTGAGCCTCGTAGTCAAGCTGCCTGCCGCTGCCGTCGCCGAAGTAGTAGTTATCCACGACAATCCAGCCCTTCCGTTCTTCAGGTCGCTTTCGTATTGCATCCGCTACCCATTCAACAAGCGAGAGGTTTCCCGCCTTGTGGAGAACGTATTGTGGCGCGAGCAATATTTTGTGATGCCTGTACAGGTAGAACTGGCAGAGCGCGGTCAGTACACGGTCGAGATATTGGATGATCTTGTTCTTGTGCATTCTTTTTCCTTCTCCGTAATTTGAGGCTCGCTACGCCTGTCTGCTTGTTTTCGGCTCTCTGCCCGTCTTTTGCTTGTTCTGCCCCTCTCAGGGCTTCTGGGTGGCGCTGGGAGCCTGCTTTGCTTAGCGTGCTACCTTTATTCATTTTGTCAATTGGTAGCAACAATCGCAATATACCCCCTTTTGTAGATATTTGTCAATACCTAGAAACAAATCTGTATATCGCGTTTACACGAAATGGTGACAAAATGTTTCTAACAATGGACAACTTTGAATTTGGTCAATGGGTTCAATCGGAGCGCGACAAAAGAGACTGGTCGCAATCTGATTTATCGCGCTACTCTGGTTTACATAGAGCTGTAATAAGCAAAATAGAGGGCGGTACTCGACCAATGCCTGAAACTTTGTTAGCACTAGCGCAGGCATTCAAGATCTCCCCCATCAATATTTTTCGCAAAGCAGGACTCCTCCCTGAAGGCGGCGATGAAGCCAGCTTCACCGATTATCAATACCTGC
>Ga0116204_1001842_pt1 | contig 11726 bp, 6 predicted proteins | sample LakKivwa52mmetaG_FD_94481 | JGI IMG/M metagenome (GOLD analysis project Ga0116204, IMG submission 94481) | Anoxic lake water microbial communities from Lake Kivu, Rwanda to study Microbial Dark Matter (Phase II) - Lake Kivu water 52m metaG | ecosystem: Environmental > Aquatic > Freshwater > Lake ... | reverse complement strand
GGGCACGGCCGGTGGTTCCGGCGCAACCGGGACCTGTTCGGCAATCAGGTCGGCAAGTCTGTTGATCAGGCTGTTGAGCAGCGGTGCCCCTTCGGCATGGTCACCGAGAAAGGCGTTGATGGCCCTGAGATCATCGAGCAGGCGGCTGCGTTTGGCGGCCTCCCAGGTTTCCGGTGCCAGTGTGCCGACACGGCTTTCCAGCCGGTCTTTCCACCAGATCAGGGCGCTGATCCGGCCTTTCATGCGTTTTTGGGCCGGATAGAGGGTCTCCCAGTAGGTTTCGATCAGATCCCGCAGAATGTGAACGCCCGCGGCCAGCCCGGCCAGCCCCTGGATCTGAAGCAAGGCGGCGCACAGATAGCAGCCGACGAGCAGGTCCTTGGACTTGTCGGCCAGAATCGTGGTGCCAAGATCGGCGATCTTGTCCCAATCCACCGCCCCCGAGGCGGTGGGCGAGGAGAGCTTTTCCATCTGTGCGGAAAGCTGCTCGAAGTCCGGGTCGAACCGCACGTCCGTTCCCGTCGGTGATGGGCCGGGAACGGGGATTTTTCCGAGATCGTCCAGCACCGCCATAGCCGCTTGCCTCTATCTTCTGACAATGGATGAAAACCATTTGCCGCAAAAAGGCGCAAAAGTCACAAGAAACAGACCATCACACCACACCCGTATCCCCATTTTTGCGCATCTTTGGCCGCTTTGCGGCTAATGAATGCATTGGGGTTGCGGCGTTGCTCCGGCTCCAAATCCGCTCACTGCGGATTGGTCGCCGTCATGTGGCGCCAGCAGGTGACGATGCTTTGCGGGGCCTCGGTCGGCAGTCGATCGAGCAGCCGCAGGATCGGTTCGGCACCTTTGATCTTGTAGGACATACGTATCCACTGGATGCCCAGGTTCTTCAGGTCGGCCTGGTTTTGCTCGAATTCGGCAGCCTGGAACGTGCGGCTGCCGTTTTCAAAGTCCTTGAGAAACAGGGCCAGACCCATTTTACCCCCATAGCTTCGCGTCAATGTCAGCCGCGGCAGGGAAATGGTGAGGGTGACATCGGCACAGGTCTCCGGTGACCATGTTATCGGCAATTGGCTGGGATAGTTGAAGTTTTTCAGAACCTGGGGCCCATCGGCGCACGAAAGGGTCAAAATGCCCGCATACGGCTCTGCCCGGGCTTCGTCGTTGACATCCATGGGCAGGGTTTCCAGCACGATGGAATAGCGGGGCTCGACGTTGACATACCCCAGGGACCCGCTGTTGAGAAAATGGATGAAATCGCCCTTGAAGGGCAGGGCCTGGTTGCGCAAATCCCGCCGGGCAAAAAAGCCCGTGTCGGCCCGTCCCACGAAGGCCTTGGCCGGCCCGCCCAGAAATTTCCAAACCAGGCCTTCGGTCTTGTCGAAAAGCATGCGGGATACTTTTTCCGGGTCGGCGCCGGCGATGGGCCCCAAAACCATTTCCTGCCACTGGTCCTGGAGGAAACAGGTCGTTTCATTGGCCGCATAGACCATCAAAAAATCCAGGGGGCCGAGGATCAGGTCCCACACCAGGGCATGGTCTTTGCCTTGGCCGGCCAGTCCCCTGAGTTGATGATAGTTGCCCAAGGCCGTGACAAAGGGCGAGGGGCCGGAGGTGCTGTCGGCCGTATCAAAGCACCCGGCGTACATGTCGGTGGCCTGTTTGCGGGAGGCAACCGAGATGTCGATTTTTCCCAGGGAATCCAGATACTGCTGCCAAACATCGGCTTGGGACAACTGGGCTTGTATTGCGCGGGCTTTTTGGCTGTCGATGGTTTCAAAGGCTTTTTCGGTGATTTCCTGTTTTTTCTGGAGCAGTTTGCCTGTCAGTGAACCGTCCTTGGCCGCTTTGTTTTTTTGGGCCAAGTCCCGGACCTCATGGAACCCAGTCGCGCTGAAGGCCCATGGGGGATCGGCTGGCTGGATTCCCAAAGCGTTGATCTCGATCGCCAGGCGTTGGAGCAGGTTTAAATACGGATTGCGATCCGTGGTCATCAGCGCCGCCATGCGCTTCCAGCCGGCCGCGGTTTCCAGCCGGTTCAGTCCATCGTGAAACTGGATGGCAAAGTCGTGCCACGCCTGAAAAAACTGCATCCGGTACCAGACCCAGAACTGTTCGGCATTGCGGTCAAAAACGGCCCGGATCGGGGCGTTGCCCAGCGCGTCGTCGACCCGGGCGATAAACGCCTTGATATGGGCACGTCCCTCTTCGGTAAAGGCGCCGGAAAGGAAGATCTGGTTGTGGAAGTCGCCGATTTCCGACACACCCCAAAAATCGTTGAGGTGAAGGAACTGGGATTCGGCAATCCATGTCCTGTTCAGCCAGCGCAGGTCCCGTCCCTTTTTTTCCATCAGCAGAACCAGGGCCTCTCTGAGGGCGGCAAGCCGTTCGGCCTGCAAGGCGCGGTTTTCCGACCAGCCAAGGTAGGCCTGGTAGATATCGCCGAACTTGGCGGCAATTTCCGGTTGGACATGGTGGTCACCGGAAGACAGCATGTCCGCGGCATTGCGTTTAAACGCGTCCATGGCACCGGATTGCTTGCCGGCCAGGTGATCGGCGATAACGGTGATGCGGGTGACCACGTAGGCCACGACCCTGACGAACTGGTCTTCGGACGAGTGTTCTCCGATCGCAGCGATATCCTTGAACAACTGCGTGTCCAGCGGAATGAGAAACCCGTTTTGAAAAAGATCCAGATAATGGCGGCGCAGGCGCTCGGCAACGGTAAGGCTGTGGTCCAGGCCAAAGCGTGGCAGCCCCCATCCCTTGTTGGTTTCCTGCATCACGGTGATTTCCCGGCGCAACTGGTCCATAACGAGCAGTCTGGTGCTCAAATCGCCGCCGAGTTGTTCGGGATTTTGGTAGATCCGTGAAAAGCCGCTCATGGTGGAGTGGTTGTGGAAAAAGGAAAAGGCCGCCATGCCGCCGATCGCAAGCCAGATCAGCAGCCAGGCGACGATGCCGATGTTCTGTGTCAGTCGGCGCCACTGGAAAAATTCACGCAGGGGAACATAGACATTGCGGTCCCGGGGGAGGATGGCCTGGTAGAAATCTTTCAAAAAACAGGCCGACTGGGGATCTGCTTGGGCACAGGGTTGGTGCTGCAAGCCAAGGTTCTGTAAGAACGCAGCAATGGGGGCTCCCTGGCGCATGGCGCTGGAAAAGTAGATCCCCCTGAAAATCGGGGTCTCCTGGTAGCGGTTCTCCTCGAAGACGGCGCCAAGGAATGTGGCCAGCCCGGGGGCCAGTGCCTCAAACGCCCTGGGAAACAAAACAGCCTCGGCGTCGGGTTGGGCCGCCTTGCAGATGATGATCCGTCGCAGCAGGGCGAGCCGCTCGTTCATGAAGGCCATGGCCCTTGCCATGACGTCTTTCCAGTAAAGCCGGACCTCGGTGTTGGTAAAGCCCATGGACTGGGATCGGGCCTGCTCGGGCAGATGACGGCAAAACGCAACAAAGCCAGGGACCAGGTCCATTTTGGTCACCAGCACATAGACGGGAAACTTGGCGCCGATCACCTTCATGGTATGGTCGATGCGCTGGCGGATCGCCTGGCCGTCATCGCAAAGTTTTTCCCCGTCGGCCGCCAGCAGCCGGTCTGCGGCAACGGCGACAATGACACCGTTGACCGGCTCTTTTTTCCGGTAGCGGGCCAACAGGGCCAAAAAGGCCTTCCATTCTTCCAGGTCCGCCGACTCGTCAATGGGAATGGTGTAGCGGCCGGCCGTGTCCAAAACAATGGCCCGGTCAAAAAACCACCAGTCACAATTGGGGGTTCCGGCAAGACCGGCCACCCGGCTGATCTGCGTCATGGTGGAACTGACCCGGGCGTTGGCCAGGGCCGAGGTCTTGCCCATCCCGGATTCGCCGATCATCAGGTACCAGGGAAACACGTAAAGCGGGTTGCCCTGGGCACGCAGCGCAGAGTCCTGCAGGCGCTGGACCGATTCCATCCAGTGTTGTTGGAGGTCGTTGAGATGGCGTTTTTCGGCTGCCGGCGCCGCCGCGATGGCTGCCTGGTCCGCGCTGATCACCCGCTGGACGAACTGGCGCTCCCGGCGCACCAGCAGGTGCCGTTTGAGGAAAAAAATGCCCAGCGCCACGCCGACAAGGCCGGCGGTCAGGACAATGGCCATCCACCAGGGCCAATGCCGCTGGTACACCAGCCAGAACAAACCAAGCCCCGCGGCCGTCACGATGGTCAATATAAAGAGGGTCCAAAGGACTTTTTTAATCATGCGGACCTGTCAGCATCTCCCCGGGTTGGGCAAGGGTGACCCAAAACTCGGGCAGGGATAGCGCCTTTTGTATTTTTTGCCCCTCGGCCTTTGCCTGTTTGGCCGTTTCGAAAAAACCGACCCGCAGTCTCAGCCGCCGCTGGCCCTTGACATCGGCGTGAACCAGATAGGCGGGGTAGCCGGCATCGACGAGTTTGACCGTGGTGGCCGCGATGTCTTCCAGTTTAACCGACGATTGCAGGTTGATCACCCAGCGGGGCGGATGGACCGCCGGCGCAACGTCAGCCACGGTATTGACGGCCAGGGTCAGGCCCGCCGGCAGGCGGTTTTCAGGAAAACCGGGCATCCCGGCCCATTTTTCCAAAACCGTGCGGTTGTGACGGTACAACCAAACCCAGTGCAGGGGATCTCCTAAGGTTGCGGCGGCAATGCCGGCCAGCGTTTCGCCTTCCCGGACCACATGCCGTGCTTCAATGGGCCGGGAGTGGTCGGCACGGCCAGCCGGTTTTTCCGCTGGCCCCGCCCGGTGCTCGATGGCCTTGAGCAGGCTTGTCGCCGGCTGGGGTAGACTTTTCAGAGGGCCGATGGCAAAGCGTTCGGCCAGATCGCGATCGAGGATTTGGTTGAACACGGTGATCAGGGCGGCAAACAGGGCGATGGGCAGGACAAAGGCGATAACGGCAACCAGGGAGATGCGTCGCCATGATTTTCGCCTGTCAGCCGGTTTCAAACCCGGTTCGTTGACATAGGACCGGGGGAAAAGAAGGTCGCCGAAGGGATTGTCCTCGTCGGGCAGGATGGCGTTTGCGGTGCGCTGCCGGATGGCATCCAGGGCATCGCGGTCCGAGGATCGGTAATAACGGCCTTCAAATCCCAAGGCCAGACAGCAGGCATAGATCTCCCGGATGTCCCGGGCCGCATCGTCCAGGGCCTCCAGGCGGGTGAAAAACGCTTCCCCGCCGTGGGTGGTGTCAAAGAAACGTTTTTGCAGGGGAGTGGTTTCCCATTTGTCCCTGTCCGGCCAATCAGAGCACAGGATGCGCTCATCGATCCAGACGCACACCGGGAAAAAGGCTTGTTCAAAAGTCTCACCTTCTGCGCCGATGAGCCGGGCCGTGGTTTGGGCCTGGGATATCATCTGCTGGTAGTGGTCGACGGCGGCGTCATGGGCAGGGGCCGGCGACAGTTCCCCTTTGGCAAGGTAGTGGGTGTAAACGATCAACTCAGCGAAGCAATCGATCAGGCGCAGGTTCTGTTGCGTGGCATTAGGCACGGAAGATCACCAGGTCGGCGGCAACGTCTTGGGGGGCGTCCGGCCAGTAAAGGCAAAAAGTTTCCGTGCTGCGCACTTTTTGCCATTGGGGGTGATTGCGGTCCAGCATGAAAAAAGTGGTGTCCGGTTTGGCCGGAAAGCCCGGCGGTGCTCCGGGCCGATGGGCAAGGGACACTCCCGGAAGCGCCCTGGACAAAAGAGCCGGCATCTCCTCCAAGCTGCCGGCCTTGGCAAGGTGCAGAACGGTTTCGATGACCCGGTCTTTGGGCTCCGCCGTTTTCACGGCAAGGCAGAAGTGATTTTTCTCGCCAAAGACCTCCTGGGGGATTTGCCCGACGAACCGACCATCCTCACGGGCCAGGTGGATGAGGTTGCCCCCTTCGGCCACAATGGCGTCGAGAAGTTCACCGATGAGGGTTTCCAGTTCTTCGAAACACCTGCCCAGGTCCTTGTGGTCATAGTCGGGGAGCAGCGGCCTGCCGTCGATCAGCCTTCCCAAGGCATCGATGCGGCTGGTAAACGTGCTCAGTTCTCCGACCATTTGCCGCAAAGCCCCGTAGACGGTCCATGGATGGGCCACCGGGGTGGCGCTTAGCTGATCGACAAGGGGCAAAAAGCGGTTGAGGCAGATCAGTGCCAGCAGGCAGCGCAGGTAGCCACCCTCGATGTCGGCGGCGCTCTGATCGTCGTCAAGCTTGTAGGATTCTAAGGTCCGGGCCCGGTTGGCGATTCGTTCCCTGATGTTGCGTAAAAACTGGACGAGATGGTCGGAACCGTCCATGGAAAAAACCGGGGGAACAAATCCGCTGGACAAGGTCACCTGGGATCCGGAAAACGCCAGGGCGGCAACGGGCATCAGCCAATAGTCGGTCAGTGCGGCGATTTGTGTTTCCGCAAAAAGCCTCAGATCGTAGTGCAGGAACCGCAGGTTCCCCGGCGGGCCGGACCCGTGCAGGTCTTTGACCGTTTCCGGGTCCGCCGGGCAGACAAAGCGCGTGGCCATCGTGCTTTGGCCTGCGGTGCCGTCCATAACGTTGGAACCCGACTCGCTCCATTTGCCCAGCCCCAGGTAGATCCGCAGCGGGGTTTTCCAGTCGTGGCTGGCGATCGCCTCTTTCAGGTCAATGGCCCGAAGGGATGAATTGCCTGGGAAGCTCACCCATGAGCCATCCTGAAAAACAGCCTCGACGTGCCGGATTTCAAACGACTGGCCGGCAAGGGAGGCTTCTTGAATGGCGAGCCTGCCGATTCCCCAAAAATAGGGAACCATGCGGTCGTACAGGGGGCCTGCCAACGACTTGGCAAAGGCGTCCATCTGCTGAAAATGCTGGGGCTGCAAGAACAGTCCCTGGTGCCAGTACAAGGGCCGTTTGGCTTCCATTAGCGGGTTTTTAACTCCTCGATGGACTGGGGTCCGAGGATGAGATCCAGATGGATCGGCTGGACCTGGGCCTCTTTTTTTCTTACCAAAATTCCGGTTGATTGGACTTTAAAAGGGATCTCGACCGTGCGGGTAACCTTGCCGGGAGACATATGGTAGTAGCCCGCCACGACACCAATCCATTTGGCCTTTTCGGCCCGGCTGAGCACGATGGTTTCCGATTGGCCTGGTTCGATGAAGATCCGCTCCACGGCCACGACGCTGGGATCAAGGCCATCGGCTTCCAGCATTTTTTTGATGCCTTCGGCATAGGCGCCGAACTGGTTGAAGGCGTTGAGGGTTTCCAGTTGGTAAACGGCCAGCAACAGGGCGTGGGACCGGCCGTCAACGGCATTGAGGGACTTGTCGGCGGTATAAAAGACCTTGACCCCTTCCGGCTGGTAATTCCATTGGGGAACCGGATCTGGCTTTTTCGTGCAGGCTGCCGGCCACAGCATCCAGAAGGCGGCCATCGCAATGGCCAGAACAAGGTGCAAGGATCTGGTGGAAAACGGCATAAATCCTCATCTATTGAAATTGACTCAAAAAAACCAAAACCTGGCCTCTATGTCAACAAATTTTTTGAATATTTGTTTTTCATGGGGCAGATAGTCCCCTGATTGACGGTCGCCAACGCACCTGGTCACGTTTTTTGACTCCGGCTCGTCCGGGTTGGGAGGAATAAATGAAAGATGTCGTTATCGTATCGGCCTGCCGTACCGCCATCGGTCGTTTTGGCGGAACCTTGAAGGATATCAGCCTGGCCAGCCTGGGCAGCGTGGTGATGAAAGAAGCGGTGCAACGGGCCGGCATCGATCCGGGTTTGATCGACGATGTGCGCTTCGGCTGTTGCCGGGAGCCTTCCAACAGCCTGAACACGGCACGGGTGGCTGCCCTGATGGCGGGGATACCGGAAGGGGTTACCGCTGTCACGGTGAATCGGGCCTGCATTTCCGGAATGGAGGCGGTGATTTCCGGCATGGCGATGATCCAGGCCGAAATGGCCGACGTGATTCTGGCCGGCGGCATGGAACACATGTCCGGCATGTCCTATTCGGTGCCGGCGGCCCGCTGGGGATGCCGCTTTCAGGACCAGGTTTTCGTCGATGATATTGTGCACATGCTCCACGCCGGTTCCCACCTGATCCCCGGACCGGAAAAAGGGCCGGTCAAAGATGGCGAGATTGTCGATCGCTTTCGCGGCCAACCCTATATCATGGGGGTCACCGCCGAAATCATCGCCTGGAAACATCGGTTGACCCGCCAGCAGATCGACGAGGTCGCCTGCCGCAGCCACAACAACGCCGAGCGGGCCACGGTCGAGGGTGATTTCGCCGCAGAGATCGTGCCGGTTGAAATCCCCCGGAAAAAAGGCCAGCCGCCTTTGGTGTTCAGCCACGATGAACATTTCCGTCCCGGCCTGACCATGGCCGAACTGGCCAAACTGCCCCCGGCCTTTGTTGCCGACGTGGGCAAGGTGACCGCCGGCAATTCCTCGGGGGTCAACGACGGGGCCAGCGCCATGGTGATCATGTCCGCGGACAAGGCCCGGGAGTTGGGGCTCAAACCCTTGGCCCGCATCAAGGCCGTCGGGCGCGGCGGCTGCCATCCCTCGGTGATGGGCCTCAGCCCGGTGCCGGCTGTGGCCGACCTGCTCAAGCGTTCCGGTCTGACCATCGCGGACTTCGAACTGATCGAGCTCAACGAGGCCTTTGCCGCCCAGTATCTGGGCTGCGAGCGCGAGCTGGGCCTCAATCGCGACATCACCAACGTCAACGGTTCGGGCTGTGGCCTGGGCCATCCGGTAGGCTCCACCGGCTGCCGCCTCATGGTCACGCTGCTCCATGCCATGGCCAAGCGGGGCAAATCTTTAGGGCTGGCCACGCTGTGCGGCGGCGGCGGGGTGTCCGCGGCGGTGGCGATGGAAAGGGTATAGATCGCTTCGCTCAAGTTTTAGGATTTACGTTTTAAGCGGCGCAAACCTCCTTTTTGGCTTAACACGTAACACTATCTTTGCATGGAAAGGGAACTGCTATGGCCCAGGTGATTGCGGACCGTCGCGACATCGATTTTGTCCTCTACGAACAGCTTGAAGCCGATCAGATCGGCAAGCACCCGCGTTTTGATGGGCTCAACCGCAAGGCCTTCGACCTGATGATCAACGAGGCCAGGACCTTTGCCATCAAGGAGATCCTGCCCACCTATGCCGATGGCGACCGGGAAGGGGTGCGCTTTGACGGGGGCAAGGTCGCCGTTGCTTCCTGCTTCCACCGGGCCTACAGGCTGTTCAAGGAAGGCGAGTGGATGGCGATGACCAAGCCGGTGGAAGTGGGGGGCCAGGGCCTGCCCCACATCCTGGCCCAGGCGGCCAGCGAGTATTTTATCGGGGCTAATTACGCTTTTGCCACCTACATGATCCTGGCCAGCGGTTCGGGCAAGATGATCGAGCTGTTTGGCACACCCATGCAAAAGCGCTTGTTTTTAAAAAATCTCTATACGGGCAAATGGGGCGGCACCATGCTGCTCACCGAATCACAGGCCGGCTCTGACGTGGGCAATTTAAGCACCTCGGCCCGGAAAAACCCGGACGGCACCTACACGATCACGGGCAACAAGATCTTTATCACCAACGGCGAGCAGGACATCACCGAGAACATCGTCCACCCGGTGCTGGCCCGTATCGAGGGGGCCCCTAAGGGAACCAAGGGGATTTCGCTGTTCATCGTGCCCAAGATCTGGGTCAACGAGGACGGATCTTTGGGGCAGCCCAACGACGTCGTGTGCACCGGGGTGGAAGAAAAGATGGGCATCCATGCCAGCCCAACCTGCTCCATGGCCTTGGGTTCAAAGGGTCAATGCCGGGGACTGCTGCTGGGGGAAGAAAACAAAGGCATGGAGATCATGTTTCACATGATGAACGAGGTGCGCCTCGAGGTGGGCACCCAGGGCTTTTGCCATGCCACCACCGCCTACCTGCATGCGCTCAACTATGCCAGAGAGCGGTGCCAGGGCCGGGATCTGGCCGCAGGCAAGGATGCCGACGCCCCCCAGGTGCCCATCATCAACCACCCCGACGTGCGCCGGATGCTGCTTTGGATGAAGGCCCATGTCGACGGGATGCGCAGCCTGATCTACTACGTGGCCTTTCTGTTCGACCGATTGCACACCGCCACCGACGAGCAGGAGAGCGCCCGTCTGGACAAGCGCATCGGCCTGATGACGCCGGTGGTCAAGGCCTATTGCTCCGAGCGGGGATTTGACGTGTGTGTGCAGGCGATGCAGGTGTTTGGCGGCTACGGCTATACCCGCGAATACCCGGTGGAGCAGATCGTGCGCGACTGCAAGATCGCCTCGATCTACGAGGGCACCGACGGGATCCAGGCCATGGACCTTTTGGGCCGCAAGCTGGGGATGGACAAGGGGGCCGTGTTTGCCGAGCTGGTCGCCGATATCACCCGCACCGCCTACAGGGCCATGGCCATCGAGGGCTTGGAGGACCTGGCCCAACGGGTGGCCAAGGCCGCCAAAACCCTGGCGACAACCGCCGATGGCCTGGGCAAGATGATCGGCTCGGAGCGTTTCAAGTTGCCCTTTGTCTTTGCCCTGCCGTTTTTGGAAGCGATGGGCGACGTGTTCATGGCCTGGATGCTGCTGTGGCGGGCCACGATCGCCGCGCCCAAGGCGGCCGGCTCGGCCTTTTACGCGGGCCAGGTCAAAACCGCGGGGTTTTTCATCCGTGCGGTGCTGCCGATCACCATGGGCAAGCTGGAGGCGATCCGGATTGGCGACGACGCGGCCCTTGCCATCGAGGACAAGGCCTTCGGAGGGTAGCCCGGCGCGGCGCGGCTGTGGCGGCAGGGTTGGCTTTTTCCAACGCCACCGATGCCGCCGATCAACCAAGCCCGAGGGAATGACGAAGGCCATGGGGACAGGGCCGCTCGGATCCGATCGGTTTTTAAACGGTTGGGATGGTTCAGGTCAGGTTGTCGGCGACCAGTTCGCAGATGTCCCGTGTTTTTATTTGCTCTTCTTTGTTGAGTCCCTTCATCCCGTCTTCAATCATCGTCAGACAAAAAGGACACCCGACCGCAACACTGGTCACGTTGCGGCGGACGATTTCTTCGGATCTTTCAAGGTTGATTCGTTTGCCGATGGACTCTTCCATCCACATACGTCCCCCGCCGGCACCGCAGCAAAAACTCTCGCGACCGTGGCGGGGAAGTTCTTTTAGGCCGTCCCGGGCAAGGGACCGCAACAGCGATCGGGGTTGGTCATACACCCCGTTGTAACGCCCCAGATAGCAGGGGTCGTGGTAGGTCAGGGGCCCTGCCAACTCTTTTTTGAGTTTGATCTTGCCCTCTTTGGCGAGCTGATCGATGAACTGGGTATGGTGGATCACCTGGTAATGGCCGCCCATTTGCGGGTAGTCGTGCTGGAGGGTGTTGAGACAGTGAGGGCAGGCGGTGATGATTTTTTTCACCTTGTAGTTGTTCAAGGTTTCGATGTTTTCAGTGGCCATCATCTGAAACAGCATCTCATTGCCCACCCGCCGGGCAAAATCGCCGGTGCATTTTTCCTCTACACCGAGGATGGCAAAATTCACCCCGGCTTTTTGCAGGATCTTGACGAGGCTGACGGACACTTTTTTGCTGCGGTCATCAAAAGAGCCCGCGCAGCCGACCCAAAACAGATAGTCGGCATCGGGGTTTTCGGCCATGGTTTGCACACCGAGCCCTTCGGCCCAGTCGGCGCGTTTGTCATAGCCGATGCCCCATGGATTGCCGTTGCG